>Ga0137394_10000231_pt1 | contig 39027 bp, 36 predicted proteins | sample czobulk116metaG_FD_108278 | JGI IMG/M metagenome (GOLD analysis project Ga0137394, IMG submission 108278) | Vadose zone soil microbial communities from Angelo Coast Range Reserve, California, USA - czobulk1.16 metaG | ecosystem: Environmental > Terrestrial > Soil > Vadose zone | place: USA... | reverse complement strand
CGCCGCCGAGGCGAGGAATAAGCCGAGGGCTACTCGCTTTCGTTTGCCGAAAGCTTACTTGACGCTCGCCACTCTTAAGAGTTGCGACCTTCTTCCGAATGCGGGCGGTGTCTTCCCAAAAGGAGACACCGCCCGCTTCGCTTTTCGAAAGTGCCTGCCCCGAAGACCCTCTTGCGCATCAAACCGAGTCCCGTTCGACAACGTTGCTGTCGAAAAGAATCTGGTAAACGGTTATAATGCTCCCGAGCACCGGTTCGGCATCGCATCGGGCATCTAACTTGGCATGAAAGAGATAGAACTGATGAAAAAAGTAGCGTTGCGCCTATGTATTCCTGGCTTGCTCATCGGCTTGATCTGGCAGTTTCAGAGTCCGGTGAGTGGCCATGGTGGCGATGCCTCGCCGAAGATTGGCTCCGCTGGAGCGCCTTATTCAACGGAGTGGCGGATTACCGGTCCTTCGGGCGGTGATGTGCGGGCCCTGGTTGTTGATCCGAGCGATCCTGATCGATTTTATTTTGGGACGCTCGATGGTCAGATGTACGTTTCTGCCGACGCCGGCCGTAACTGGCGTTTGCTGGTTAATTTTAATCGCCCACGTCTGTTCGTTGACCACATCATCGTTGATCCACGCAACTCAAAAGTGCTCTACGTGGCCACGCACCGGCATAAAGAGCCCGGAGGTTTTTTTAAGTCCGTCGATGGGGGACTGACCTGGCGAGAATCGCCTGAACTGAGGAATGAAGCCGTTCATTCTCTGGCGCAATCCGAACGCGATCCAAACGTGCTGATAGTTGGAACCTTCAACGGCATCTTTCGCTCCGCGGATTCGGGCGATACCTGGACGCCTTTACCGACGACGAATACTCCCGGACTGGTTCACGTGGAGTCTCTGGCCATTGATCCCCGGGATACGAACGTAATCTATGCCGGTACTTGGTATCTGCCTTACAAGTCGACCGACGGCGGCCACTCGTGGCGAATTATCAAGAACGGCATTATCGATGACTCGGACATTTTTGCGATCAATATCGATCCTCGCAATGCGAACCATATCATCGCGTCTGCCTGCAGCGGTATATACGAGAGCCGGGATGCGGGAGAAAGCTGGCACAAAGTGCAGGGCATCCCTTCGCAGTCCCGGCGCACACGGGCCATCCTGCAGCATCCTTCGATTGCGGGCCTGGTATTCGCCGGCACCACTGAGGGCTTCTGGCGTTCAGCGAGGGGTGGCGACAACAACTCGTGGATGGTGACTACGTCCCGGCAACTCGAGATCAATTCCATTACGGTTCATCCCAGTCGGCCGAACAACATCTATGTTGGGACGAACAACTATGGGGTTATGGTATCGATGGACGGCGGCAAGAACTTTGTGCCGAGTAACGGCGGCTTTAGCGGCCGTTTTGTAAATTCGATTTTGCCCGACCGCGAAAGTCCGAATCGGATCTATGCCACGACTATTAACACGACCACTGGAGGCGGCTTCTTCTTTGTCAGCAACGATGGCGGCGCTTCCTGGGTGCCTTCGATGCGCAATATGCCGCCGCGGCTGATTGGTTATACGATTCTTCAGGACGAACGTGACCCTACGGTCATTTATCTCGGAACAAATCTGGGCGTCTATCGTTCAGGGGACCGCGGAGGATCGTGGGCCCCAATTGCAGCACGCAAGCCTGACAAGCCTCCCGCAAGGAAGGGCCCTGCGCGACGGGGCAAAGTTCGCGGGACGGTTGCCCAGGGGCGATCAACCTCTCCTGCCCGCGGCGGTGCTGCCGGAACACAGCAGCAGCCAACTCCGTCAAACAGACCTCCTGCCGATGTTGTGCGGGTTGCACAGGAAGCGCTGGAACGCGCCGGCTACGAAATTGGAGTCGCAGATGGCCAGCTCGGTCCGCGCACCGTGGCCGCGATCAAGAGGTTCCAGACCGACAGATATCTTCCAGTGTCGGGCCAACTGGACGAAGCGACGATTGCCGCGCTGGGCGTCATTAACAAAGCCGGTTCGGGAATTACTGTTGCTCATCTGCCCACCCTTTCAGATCCGGTGAATGCTCTGGCCTCAATTTCTGATCGGACAGGGCAAGCGACGATTCTGGCGGCCACCAACAGCGGCCTCTATCGAACTTCCGATCCAATGCAGGGATGGGACCGCGTGCCTTATGGGCCCGGGTTTGACGTGCGCACCACCTGCATTTCGATCAGCAGTCAGAACCCTTCCGTGATTCTGATCGGCACAGCGAGTATGGGCGTGCTCATTTCACGTGACGCGGGACAAAGCTGGCAACAGGTAAGTGGCGTTCCAACCACTTCGCCGATCAACGTTATCGTTCAGGACCCGCAGCGCTCTTCGTTCATTTACGTCGGCACAAAACAGGCGTTTTATCTCTCGCATGACGGCGGTGATCGCTGGTCAAGACGAGGTGGAGATCTTCCTTTTGGAGATTTCACCAGCATCCTGATCAACCCGCGGAACACGAACGAAATATTTGCGGGCAACGCTTATCAAAACGGCGAGGTAGGCGGCGGCGTCTATCGTTCGAGCGATGCCGGCACCACCTGGGTCAGAATCGATGCGCGCGAACATCGGCTACCGAGTATCAGGGTCTGGGCTTTGGCCCTGGACCCGCACGACCAGAACACACTGTTCGTGGGTTCGCACTCGGCCGGTGTCTATGTTGTTCCGCGTGGCGCGGAAGCGTCGATGAATGGAGTTCGATAGAACTTTTCGGCGCGCAACTTTCACGGTTGAGGCGGTCAGTCGCCTTGACACTCAGTCATGCCGCCGTGTAAATTCCGAACCGATCCGGTCGAGCGGCCGGTGATAGTCGGACCAAGCGGGAGACTACGGGCACGGCGGAAATCGAAACCACAACATTCTTTTCCAACTCTCTAAGGCTCGCATCCTCTCATCTTTCAAATCCGACTCATCACCATCAAGCGAAACGGTCGCGAACGACGCCAGTTCTTAGCGTCGGCGACGGACGGGCGCGTTAACTGTGCGACGCGTCTAGTTAATACTAAGTAGGAGTTTGCATGTCCACCGAAGAAACCGAAACCAACGTCGGCCAGGCCGACACAGAACAACCATCGACCGATTCAGCGGCCGCGACCGGTGTCGCGCCCAGCCAATCCGTCGCCACCAGCGAAGATTCCGCCGCGGCTGTGGCCACTCAACGTGAGGCTGTTGCTTCTCAAACTGAGGAAGAGCCCGAAACGCGCACTGCGGACCAGGACTTTGGCCAACTGCTGGATCAGTTTGAGCAGGAACAGTCGAGTCTGCAGGAAGGCGAGGTTGTCCGCGGTACGGTAGTCGGCATAACTGAGCGCGGTGTGGTGATTGACTTCGGTTACAAATCCGAAGGCATCGTCAATCAAAACGAGTTCATGGAAGACGGGCAGATTACCGTCAAGCGGGGTGACGAAGTTGACGTGCTGGTCAAGAACATGGAGACCGGCGAAGGTTATCCACTGCTCTCGCGAGCCGACGCTGTTCGCCTCAGGGCCTGGGACGATCTCGAGAAGGCCTTTGAAGAAGGTACGCCCGTCAAGGGCCGCGTCGCCGAGCGCATCAAGGGTGGGCTCCGGGTCGACATTGATGGGATTGCGGCTTTCCTGCCGGGCTCGCAGGTCGATGTGCGGCCGGTGCGCAACCTCGATTCGCTGCGGGGCCGTGAGATCGAGGCGAAGGTCATCAAGCTCAACCGCAAGCGCTCGAATGTCGTTCTGTCACGTAAGGCGGTGCTCGAAGAGCGCAACGCCGATCGCAAGGGCAGCACCCTCGGCCAGATCGAAGAAGACATTATCGTCGAAGGGCAAATCAAGAATCTTACAGACTATGGCGCGTTCGTGGATCTGGGCGGAGTCGATGGGTTGCTGCACGTAACCGACATGTCGTGGGGACGACTGCAGAATCCGGCTGAGCTTTTCAATGTAGGCGATACCGTTCAGGTTAAAGTGCTGAGATTCGATCGCGCGCGCGAACGTGTTTCTCTCGGATACAAGCAGCTTTTGCCGGATCCCTGGGAAACTATCGACGAACGTTTTCCACCGGGTACGCGAATGAATGGTAAGGTCGCCAGCGTTACGGACTATGGCGCGTTTATTGAGTTGGAACCCGGAGTCGAAGGCCTGGTACATGTGTCTGAGATGAGCTGGTCCAAGCGCGTTAAGCATCCGAGTAAGCTCGTCGGCCCCGGCGATACGGTTGAAGTCGTCGTGCTCGGAATTGATCCCAAGGCCAGGCGCATCAGTTTGGGCATGAAGCAAGTGCAGGAAAATCCCTGGCGCACACTCGGCGAGCGCTACCAGGTAGGCGCGCGCGTTCATGGTCGGGTCCGCAATCTGACAGATTTTGGCGCGTTCATCGAGATCGAAGACGGCGTCGACGGACTGGTCCACGTCTCGGATATTTCCTGGTCGCGTAGAATCAAGCATCCCGGAGAGATTCTGAAAAAGGGACAGCAGGTCGACGCGGTAATTACGGGCATCGATCCCGAGAATCGACGGATGTCGCTGTCCATCAAGGACCTCGAGCCCAATTCGTGGAACGATTTTGTCGCCACTCATAAACCGGGCGACCTGATCAAGGGTAAGATTGCCCGCTTTGCCAGCTTTGGCGCGTTCGTAGAATTAGGAGATAACCTAGAAGGCTTATGTCACATTTCCGAACTCTCAGACGAGCGCGTTGCCAAGCCCGAAGACGCGGCCGAGTTGGGACAGGAGATCGAATTTCGCATTCTCCGCATCGATGCTGAGAACAAAAAGATTGGTTTGTCGGCTCGAGCCGCATCGCATGACGAGCCGATCACGGAACAGAAGATCTATACCTCAGAAGCGGGGGGCGGCATGGCCTCGCTCGCCGAACTGGCGGACTTTGGGATTACTGCCAAGAGCGCTGACGTTGACAGCAAGAGCGGTGACGACGACACCGAAACCTGAGAATGGATCCGTCTCGGGCTCTGGTTATCAAAACTGCCAATTGCGCCGGAAGCCGGGGCAGGAACACTTCGAAATCTGATCCGTTTATCTTTCTCTTTTCCTCGCCTGAGCGCTCATCGCTTATCGGCTGTAAGATATTGGCCGCACTACCTTTTTAGTATTGCCGTCTTTCCGCCATTCTGCTAATCTACCCCCCACGCGCCCTTATCTTTGCTGCTGACTGTTCTTGCAAAATTAGCTGTCCGGAATCGAACGAACGGCCTTTCTCTGAGCGAGGTGACTGCATGACTAAAGCTGATCTGGTCAATGACGTGGCTAACGCCGCTGAGCTGACCAAGAAAGATGCCGAGCGATTGGTTGAACTTGTTTTCGAAAGCATCATCGAGAGCTTGAATCAGGGCGAGAAGATCGAGTTGCGCGGCTTTGGCAGCTTTCGGGTGCGCGAGCGTGGCGCACGTCGTGGACGGAACCCGAAGACCGGTGAGCCCGTTAGCATTCCCGCCAAGCGTGTTCCCTATTTCAAAGCCGGCAAAGAACTCAAAGAGCTCATCAACGAGAATGCGCCAGAATAACTCCGGGCAGGGAACCAAAGCTTTCATGTCGACAAACCCTCTTCGCTTCAACTGACAGGATCGGACCTGGTGGAAAGACTCTGGAGTCCCTGGAGGAACGAATACATCTCCGCGACCGGAGGCGATATGTCCGACGGCGACCGCTGCATCTTCTGCGAAGCACAAAAGGACCCCGCGAATGACGAAAAGAACTTCGTGCTCTACCGCGGCTCGCGCAATTTCGTCATCCTCAATCTTTATCCCTACATCAGCGGCCACATGATGATCGCGCCCTACGCGCACATCGGCGAACTCGACGAGGCCGGCAAAGACGACAGCGACGAGATGATGGACCTGGTCAAGCGCAGTCAGGTTGCGCTGCGTGAGGTTTATCATCCACAGGGTTTCAATATTGGAATGAATCTTGGCCGAGCGGCCGGCGCCGGAATAGCGGACCACATACACATGCACATCATGCCGCGCTGGGCCGGCGATACAAACTTCATGAGCACGGTCGGCGAAACCCGCGTCCTGCCCGAAGATCTGCCCACCACCTATCAAAAACTTCGCCCAAAGTTCGTCTAGGCAATCCCTTGCTCGCCATGCGGTGCGGACGGTCTTACGCTTACGTGACCGGCCTGGCCGTCGTGGTCTGCTATTAGCGCTTAACTTTTGCGAGTAAACGCCTCGTCTTCGACTTCTCCGGCGGGGTTGATGGGAACGTCGGCAGCCTTTTCGTAGGTGACGCCGTGCGGTTCGATTGGGCCCACCCTAACGGTCGGGCTAGTGCCGATGTCACTCGCGGTCGGGACATTGAAGCCGGGATAGTCGATGCGGCTGTGGTAGATGGCGATCAGCGAGGCGACGATGGCCTCGCGAATTTCGGTTAACTCTCGCAGCGTCAGATTACATTCATCAAGTTGGCCATCGCTGACGACTGCGTCAAAAATTCTGACCACAATTGACCGGATGCTTTCAGGATCGGGATGCGCCAGCGAGCGTGCCGCGGCCTCGCCCGAGTCGGCCAACATCAGGACTGCGGCTTCCTTGAATTGCGGCTTGGGTCCTGGGTAACGAAAGTCTGCTTCGTTCACTTTCTCACCGTTCGCCGCTTGCTCTTCGGCCTTGCGGAGAAAGAAATGCAACGTGCGCGTGCCGTGATGCTGTGGAATAAAATCGGCGACCCGGTGTGGCAAGCCAATCTCTTTCGCGAGTCTCAATCCATAGGTAACGTGGCTGGTGATTATCTTGGCACTCTGTGCCGGGCGCAGGCGATCGTGGGGATTGCTTCCAGTCTGGTTCTCAACAAAGTAATCCGGCGCTGCCACCTTACCGATGTCGTGATACAGCGATCCGATGCGTGCCAGCAGGGCGTTGGCGCCGATGGCGCGACAAGCGTCTTCGGCAAGCTGGCCGACGGCATGGGAGTGTTGATTGGTGCCGGGCGCACGGATGGCGAGTTGGCTCAGCACCGGCAGATCGGCGTTGGAAAGCTCGAGCAGCCGAATGTCGGTGAGAATGCCGAACAGCGATTCGTTGATGGGGACTCCGCCAGCGGCGAAGATGATCGTTAGCAGACCTCCGCCGATGCCACAACCCGCGGCGACCAAAGCGGTCGATATCTTCGCGGGGTGTTGTGTGAAAACGAACAGCGCCAGCGCGGTAATGCAGTTGATGCCGGCGACGGCCAAACCAGCGAGGGTGACGGATTGGCGCTCGCGATAGCGCTTGATTCCATAGACCGCCGCGAAGCAGGAAATGAAGGCGTATACGGTCATATGCATTCCGGCGGGAGCGAGCAGGCCCGCGAATACCGACGCGATCGCGCCGGTGATCAGACCGAGCTGCTTATCTACCAGCATTGTGACCAGAAGCGAAGCGGCGGCAAATGGGATCGCATAGCTCCAGACGGCCGGGTTGTTCAGAGCGGGATGTGCGCTTTGGCCCGATAGGCCGATAGCTACCATGAACCCCAGGCGCATCAAAGCGGTTTCAACCATTACGGCTGAGCCCACCAGGGCAAAGGCGCGCCGTTTCGAAATCGACAGATCAAAAACTCCGGCGCGATAGTCAACAAATCGCCAGACGATTAGATAACTGGCCAGCACGAGCACCAGCAGACCGATTGAGCTGAGGCTTGGCTTCAAGGGCCAGCGGGCGAGCAGCAGGGTCGTGAATACGACAAGCGAAGTAAAACCGATGATTAGCTGGATCGTTGGAGAAAACCAACGAAACGGACGCAACAACATGCCCAGCACGGCATTGCGTGTCTGTGCAAGTCTGGAAGTAATTCGTGGACGGGGTCTCATTGAAGGTAATCGTCCTCAGCGGAGTGGACGATCGATAATGGCCCAGGCACTTCGCGGGCTGAGCTTTCGCCGGTCAGGCTTCGTGACAGACTCTGACCAATCTGTGTCAGCAGCGGCAACAAGGTATGCGGAAGCAGAGATGAAATATGCACGCAGTCGCCGGCGTCCCGGCAGCCGGCCGCGCGCTTCATGGCGCTCAGCGAGGCGTCGTCAAGTTTGTCGGCTTTATTAAAGACCAGCAGCCGCGGAATGCGATCGAATTCCAACTCAGCCAGAATCCGATCGACCGAAGCAATCTGTTGCTGCCAGCGCGGATTCGCGGCATCGACCAGGTGAATCAGCAGACGACTGCCGGCGATTTCTTCCAAGGTCGAACGGAAGGCGGCGAGCAAGTCCGGCGGCAGATTGCGAATGAAGCCGACCGTGTCGTTGATGATCACTTCCTGCTCACGCGGCAGACGCAAACGGCGCGTCGTCGGATCGAGCGTGGCGAACATGCGTTCTTCAGCGAGCACGTGACTGGATGTCAGCGCGTTGAGCAAGGTTGATTTGCCGGCGTTGGTGTAGCCCACAATCGAAATGATGGGCACCTGATGACGCTGACGCTCTTTGCGGCGTTGTTCGCGGCGCTTGCGCTGCGACGCCAGTTCATTCTCCAGGCGATGGATTCTATCGCGCACCCGGCGTCGATCGGTTTCCAGCTTTGTTTCACCCGGGCCGCGACCGCCGATGCCGCCGGCCAGTCGCGAAAAGGCTGAATTCTGTCCCAATACCAGCCGCGGCATGATGTACTTAAGTTGAGCCAGCTCGACTTGAATTTTGCCTTCGTGCGATTGAGCGCGCTGGGCAAAGATGTCCAGGATGAGCTGAGACCGATCGATTACTTTCAGATCGGTGGCTTCGGAAACGGAACGCACCTGCGCCGCCGAAAGTTCGCGATCGAAGATGATTGCGTCGGCGCCGAGCTGCATCGCGCTAATCAACAGTTCATCGAGCTTGCCTTTACCCAAAACCGTGCGCGGATCAATGGACGGCCGCCGCTGAATCATCTCGTCCTGAACAATCACGCCGGCCGAGTTTGCCAACTCGCGCAGTTCGGCCATTGAGTCTTCGGCGTCGGCGATATGGCCGGTAGAGACATTCACCAGAATGGCTCGATCGGCGTTTGACGCACGCCGCGAAGTGCGGCGGTTGCGCGCCATTTCTTCTTCCAGAGCATTAATCAAGTCAAGGAAATCTACATCGAGTTGTGACGGCGCGGCCGGATCAAGATAGGCGAAATGCTTCGCCTGGCCGTTCGTGCTCATCTCTGCCGGTGTCGATGGCAGCAAATGCGCGGCGCGCACGGCGCCCGGCAGGCCCGTCTGTTCGTCCACATCGATGGCGACCATCAGATCCAGTCGCAGCAGCGCGAGGTCGGTCAGGTCATCACGCGTCAGATCCTCTCCGCGCAAATGCGTGTGTACGCAGCGCAAACCGCGAAAGCGATCGCCTGCCACACGGACTCGCTTGAAGTCGGGGAGTTCGATCCGGCGCGCGTCGCCGACGATCACGAATTGGACGTGGCCCTGGCGGTCAATCAGTGCACCAATTTGCCGTCGTGTTTCATGCGAGAGTTCGCTGAGCTGTCGCGCAAATTCCGCAGTGACGATCTGGTGCGGAGGAATGCGACGCTGATAGAGTTTTTCAATCCGCCGCAGTTGATTTGGCTTTAGACCCTGAGTATTGCCGTGAAGACTTCTCATTCAGTGGACTGCGGGAAAGTATAGCATGAGCCTTTGAGCGTCCCGACATCGGCGCCGTGTTTGGCACGTCCGGCTAATCTGATAACCAGCGGTTTTAAAGCATAGTAGAGGTAATTGTGTGGACCTTAGAGTGCGCCAGGCAAGGGCGACGATGCTCTTATTCGGTTTGTCGTCTCTAATTCTTAGCCGGCTGAGTTCTAGTTGATTGGATAGCAGCTTCTGCGAAGCGAGAAACCAACTTGTAACCATTGCCATTGAAGTGCTCCCCATCTGAGGATAGCTCAGCCTTCATCATACCCTTCTCGTCCACAAGCTGATCGTAGTAGTCGAGAAGGATACATCCGTTTGCTACGCAATAGTTCTTTAGCCACTCATTGAGTTTCCGAATCCGATCTGGCTGCTCCAGCCGCGCGCTCCACTTTTGCGTCAGGTCATCGTTCACTGGAGGTACGGGGGCAAATATCACCTTAATATTGTGTTGCCGAGCCAGATCGACCATGGAAGCATAATTCTCTACCGTTTGCTCGAAAGGTAGTTTTCGTAAGTGAATTAGCACATCGTTCGAGCCTCCGAGGATAAGAACGACTCGTGGTTTGAGGTCGATTACGTCTTCTCGGAAGCGCACCAACATCTGGGCCGTCGTCTGTCCCCCGATACCTCGATTGACATAAGGCCTTCCGGGAAAGTATTCGTACAGCTGCCAACCGGCAATGTGCGAATCGCCAAAAAAGACGACGCGCTCTGGGTCGGGTGAGGCGATAAACCTGGCATTGTCTTCGTGATAGTGCCCGATTTCCGACCAGTCTTTCCACGGTTGAAGGGCAATAGTAACGAGGCTCGGGCGGGCAAGTAATATTATCGGAACGGACGCAATCACTAAGAAGAGTCCGATAACAACATAAATCCGTTTACTCATGCGCAGGGGCGACATAGACGCTCTCCGTTTCAAAGTCCACTGAATAGACGTACCGAGAAATGCTTCTGAAGTTAGCTAGGAACTGTGAAGTTAACTAGAAACTGGAGGCTTATATCACTAATCCAGAAGCTTAACAATGTCTTTGATGTCCCGAGCCGATCCGACACGCCAGCAGCCGATAGGTGGCAAGCAATGCAACAATATTGAAAATGCACTGGTACCTTCCAAAAGCCTTGTTAGACATCCGGTGTCTTCGCCGCTACCATGTGAAGTTCGGTTTGATGAACTTATGAGTAGATCAGGACATGTCACGCGAGTCGATCCCGCAGCCGGGATTTCCGGCGGAGAGGTGGCAATCGAGTACGGAGAACTCTCCCGCGATTTGGCAAGGAGGTTCGGCGTCCGTTTTGGCGAGGAACCGGCCCATATCGTGGCCGCGACTCAAGGGCGCGCTCTAACGCTGGTTCCGGAATTCACCGGCGGCTGCCAGGCTGAGGTTTCGATCTCAGTAGATGGCGAGCCGATATCAGTTGGCAAGTCGGTGAGTTTTCTGGCTGGAAAAAAGTTGGCCGGCGATCTCCATCCGGTAACCAATCCAACTTTTGACCCTGCCGACGGCGCACTCTTCGTCACGCGGTCGGGTTCGCGTGGAGAGCACGTGGCCATAACGCTCTTCAGGATCGCGCTGGATGGAACGGTGACTGAGTTTTCCGGGGACATCACGAATCCGACCAGCATAGCCTTTGATCGCGGCAGCCGCATGTTTGTCACCAGCCGGCTTGATGGCGCCGTCTATCGCGTGACGCAGGAAAAGGACGTCGTCGTGTTTGCCGGTGACTTGGGGATCGCCACTGGTTTGGCATTCAACCGGGAGGGGGACATGTTCGTCGGCGATCGCAGCGGAACGATCTTTCGCGTGAACGAGATCGGCGAAGCGAGACCCTGGGCTGAGATGGAACCGTCCGTGTCGGCCTATCACCTGGCATTCGGAGCAGACGATGCTCTCTATGTAACGGGCCCAACGGTGTCGAGTTTTGACGCGATCATGCGTTTCGACGAGGCGGGTCAGGCAAGCGAGTTCTATCGGGGCCTCGGCCGTCCCCAGGGTCTGGCTTTTGATCGCGAAGGGAATCTTTATGTCGCAGCTTCGCTGCGGGGACGGCGTGGCATCGTGCGGATTTCACCGGATGGTTTGAGCGCTGAGATTGTCGTGGCAGGGATGAATCTGGTGGGTCTGGCGTTCAGTGCGACGGGCGAGATGGTGGTGGCGACGAACGATGCAGTTTACAGTTTGCCGCTGGGAATTGAAGGGCTGTTACCCTAATGGATTGCGCCGCGTTCCGGAAGAATCAGCGCGAGAATCTTCAGCCCGCGAGCGCAAGAGTTCAGTCTTTGACTCTCGTAATACCTGATGTTACTTTCGCATTCGCGAGCGCACTCTCGATCTCAAATTCAGATCATCCGACAGTATAGTTCTGCACATGGGCAACATTGATAGCAGCGTGATCGGTCAGTTTATTCTGTACATGGTGGCGCTGATTTTTTCACTGTCGGTGCATGAATCGGCACACGCCTGGATGTCGAATCACTTTGGCGACGACCTGGCCAGACTACAAGGCCGCATCTCTCTAAACCCCGCAGTACATGTCGATCCGATCGGCACGTTGTTATTTCCGGCACTCTCGTTTTTCACCGGCGCGCCTTTGATCGGCTGGGCCAAGCCCACGCCGGTTAATCCCTTGCGCTGGCGGAACAAGCGCGTGGCGAATTTCTGGGTCTCAGCCGCAGGGGTCATTTGCAACTTCATTATCGCGATTGTGGCCGGGATCATAATCCGAATACTTCTTTCGGCGAACCTGATCGACCTGGGCATGGAGGGCTACCGTTTGATAGCGATTCCGCACACCAACTCGATAATAGCGGAGGGCGCCGCCCAGTTACTTACAACTTTCTTCATCTTGAATGTTGCGCTGGGCATCTTTAATCTGATTCCGATACCGCCACTTGATGGCAGCAAGGTCTTATCCAGCATCCTGCCGCCAAGTTTCGAGCCCGCGTTCGATGCGCTGGAGCGCTTTGGTTTTATCCTGTTAATTTTCGCGATGTTTACCGGTGTCTTCAGAATCATATTCAGCGTGGTGATGCCGATCGCGATTAAAATTCTTTTGATTGGCGCATGAATCGAATGAAACGAATATTCAGCGGGGCGCAGCCGACCGGTAACGTGCATTTGGGAAATTATCTCGGGGCGCTGCGGAACTGGGTGGCGCTCCAACATGAGTACGAGAGTTTCTTCTGCATCGTTAACCTGCATGCGGTCACCGTCCCGCAGAATCCGAAAGTGCTCGCCGAAAAAACCAGAGAACTGGCGCGCATCTATCTCGCAGTCGGTATCGACCCCGAAGTCTCGACGGTGTTTGTCCAGTCCGACGTTCCGGAACACACTGAGCTGACCTGGCTGCTAAACTGTATTACGCGGATGTCGGAACTTGAACGTATGACGCAGTTCAAAGAGAAGGCGCGCAAGCAGGAAGAAAATGTCAGCGTCGGCCTGTTTGATTATCCGGTGCTGATGGCCGCGGACATTCTGCTCTATCAAACCGAGTTGGTGCCGGTGGGAGAGGATCAGAAGCAGCACCTGGAGCTGACCCGCGACATCGCGATTCGCTTCAACCGGGATTATGGCGAGACTTTTCGCGTGCCTGAGCCTTTCATCCCGAAAGTCGGGGCGCGCATTATGTCTTTGGCCGATCCGACAAAGAAGATGTCAAAGTCTGATGAGGAAAGCGATGCCGGATGCGTCATGCTCCTGGACGACGCCGAGGCGGTGCGGCGCAAGTTCAAACGCGCGGTCACTGATTCGGGGACTGAGATTCGTTTCGATCCGGCGCGGCCGGCGATTAACAACCTGCTGACGATTTATCATTTGCTTACCGACAAAAGTTCTGAGGAGATTGAAGCGCACTTCAACGGCTCGGGCTATGCAAACCTTAAAGAGGAGCTGGCTGAAGTGACGATCGAGTTCCTGAGGCCTTTTCAGGAGCGCCTGCGCGCTATCGATGATGGTAAACTAGACGCGATTCTGGCAGAGGGAGCGTCGCGAGCGCAGACCATCGCGAAGACGACGCTCGATCAGGCGAAAGCGAATATGGGGTTGGTCGGGGCGAACCGTTGAGAGACTGATGGAAGATACTGCACAAACCGACAATCCGACTCCGGCAACCGCGGAAGCTTCGGCCGAAGCCGCGCCCACCATCAGCGTCGTCGGCGCCCATCCTGAGATCACTCCGGATGGCGACAGTGACCAGCTCAAGATTACCCTCGGTGAATTCGAAGGCCCGCTCGATTTGCTCCTTTACCTGATTCGCCAGGAACAGGTAAACATCTATGACATTCCGATCGCTCGCATTACCGATGAGTACCTGCGTTATCTGAATCTGATGCAGGAACTGGATCTAACCGTGGCCGGCGATTTCCTCGTGATGGCGGCGCAGTTGATCGAGATGAAGTCGCGGATGCTTTTGCCGCGGGATCCCCTGGCCGAAGCCGAGGAAGTGCTCGACCCGCGCGCTGATTTGGTGAATCGGCTGCTGGAGCACGAGAAATTCAAGGCCGCATCACAGATGCTCTGGTCGCGGGCCACGGTCGAACAGGCCGTCTTTACTCGCGCGGAAATTGAAACTGACTCCAACAATCCGGAAGTTGCCGTGGGCTTGTTTGATCTGCTCCGCGTCTTTCAGGAGATCCTCTCGCGTCATAAAGAAGAAGTGATGTTGGAGATCGAGCGCGAAGAGATCACGATGGCTGAGATGATTGAGCGCTTGCGAAACATGGTGCGATCTGTGGGCGAGCTCAATCTGGTAACTTTTTTCGAACGCGCGGGTTCGCGGAGGGGATTGGTTGTAGCATTTCTTTCGGTGCTGGAATTGGTGCGGATGAGTGAAATTTCCCTAGTTCAACGCGAGACGTTTGGCGAAATCATCGCCCGGGCGACTAATCCTGCGTAGAACCGGATCGCACATGAAAGGGCGGAAGAGATTGTAACAATGAGCAAAGCAGCAAAGGCAATGGACGTTGAGGAACTGTTTCAGCCGGATGACGGCGCCATCGAGGGCCACCGCGAAATCGGCGACACCGAACTGAAGGCAATCGCGGAAGCTTTGATCTTTGTGGCTGACGAACCGATCAGCCCCAAATCGATTGCCGATGTGCTTAAGCTGGATCGGGACGCAGTCGAAACAGCACTTACCGATCTGGCCGGGGAGTACGAGGCGCGCAACGGTGGCTTACAGCTGCGCGAGATAGCCGGCGGCTGGCAGATAGCCACGCGCGCCGAGCATCATGAACAGATTCGCGCTTACCTGAAATCCAGACCCAGCGCGAAATTGTCGCTGGCCTCGCTGGAAACGCTGGCGGTGATTGCCTACAAACAGCCGGTGACCGTGCCTGAGATCCTGGAGATTCGCGGGGTGCAATCCCCATCGGCGATTAAAACACTGCTCGACAAGCGCCTGATCGTGGCAAAAGGCCGAAAAGAAACCGTCGGGCGGCCGATGATGTACGGAACGTCAAAAGAGTTTTTGATTCAATTCGGATTGAAGGATCTCTCGGAGTTGCCAAGTATTGAAGACTTTCAGGACCTCGCCGGAGGCGAGTCCTGAAAAACAATAGGCAGTAGGCAGAAGGCAGAAGGCTGTAATAACGAGTTCCCGGTCTGCTGCGTTCTGCCTACTGCTTTCTGCCTTCTGGGATATGGAGCCACAGCGTCTACAAAAATTAATCGCCGCCGCGGGCATCGCTTCGCGCCGTCACGCCGAAGGACTTATCACTGCCGGCCAGGTGCAAGTCAATGGACAAGTCATCACTGAACTGGGAATAAAGGCTGATCCTGAAACCGATCACATCAAAGTCAAAGGGCGTTTGATCAATCCGCTACTTCAGCAACACGAGAAAGTTTACGTGCTCTTGAATAAGCCTAAAGGTTATTTGAGCAGCATGGCTGACCCGAAGGGCCGGCCGCTGGTCATCGATTTGATTCCTTCCTCGCTCGGCCGCCTGCACCCAGTGGGGCGTCTGGATTTCAACACCGAAGGCCTCATTCTGCTTACCAATGACGGCGCGCTGACAAACCTGGTGACGTCGGCAAAGAATCACATCCCAAAGGTTTATCAGGTGAAAGTAAAAGGTGTGCCGCCGGACAGCGCGATTAGCAGGTTACGTCGAGGCATCGATATCGCAGATGGTGAACGCACCGCGCCGGCTGAAGTCCGCGAGCTCCGGGCCACGGATACCAACGCCTGGTTCGAGGTGACGCTTTACGAAGGTCGCAATCAGCAAATTCGTCGCATGTTCGACGCCATTGGGCATTCGGTAACCAAACTGAGAAGGACGCGGATCGGGCCGGTGGACGACAGGAGTTTGAAGCCGGGTAAATGGCGCCGGTTGATGGAGAGTGAGATTCGAAGGTTCAAGAAGCCGAGCCCCGGACGTAAGCGCTCAGTGGGACGTGCGTCTCGCCCGTGAATCACGCGCAGGATGCGCGTGCCAAGTGCCGTCGCCGATCACGCTTTCAGACATCATTGGGTTACAATGTTATGTTCTCATAACGTCGCGACAGGCGTCCTTGCCTGTCGTTTGAGTGTAAGGCGATCACAGACTGACTGTCTCGGGCCACTTAGGATGGATTTCGAACTTACTGAAGAACAACAGCAGATGAAGATGAGCGTCCGCGAGTTCGCGGAAGCCGAGATCGCGCCGCATGTAATGGAATGGGACGAGGCGCAGCATTTCCCCATCGAGCTGAAACCTAAGCTGGCCGAACTCGGATTGTTGGGCGTACTTTTCCCTGAGGAATATGGCGGCGCCGGGCTCGGCTATGTGGAATACGCGACCGCGATTGAAGAACTGTCGCGCGTGGATGGATCGGTCGGGATTTCGGTGGCCGCGCACAACTCGCTCTGCTCGAATCACATTTATCAATACGGGACCGAAGCTCAAAAGAAAAAGTATCTGACGCCGTTGGCTTCCGGCGAGCACCTCGGCGCGTGGGGATTGACTGAACCGGGCGCCGGTTCAGACGCGTCTGGCACGCGCACCACTGCGGTTCGAAAAGATGGCGGCTGGGTTATTAACGGCACCAAGAATTTTATTACGCACGCGATTCACGCCGACACCTGCGTGGCCTTTGCCTTGAGTGATCGTGCGAAACATAGCAAGGGCATTACCGGCTTCATCTTTGAAAAGAGCATGGCGGGCTTTGCTCCGGCAAAGAAGGAAAACAAACTGGGTCTGCGCGCGTCAGAAACCGCAAGCGTGATATTCGAGGACTGCTTTGTGCCTGATGAAAATCGCGTGGGCGAAGAGGGGATGGGCTTTGTTAACGCGATGGAGATTCTGGACGGAGGCCGCATCTCGATTGCTGCCCTCGCGGTCGGCATTGCGCAGGGCGCGTACGAATCGGCGGTCCGCTATTCCGGGGAACGCGAACAATTCGGGAAACCGATTCGGGAGTTCCAGGCGATTCAATTCAAGCTGGCCGACATGGCCACCCAAATCGACGCTGCGCGGCTGTTGATGTACCGGGTGGCCTGGATGAAGGATGAGGGCAAGCGGACCACCAAAGAGTCTTCGATGGCCAAACTATTCGCTTCGGAAATGAGCGTCCGCGTGTGTGAAGAAGCAATTCAGATTCATGGCGGATATGGCTATACCAAAGATTACCCGGCCGAAAAGTTTTGGCGCGATTCAAAGCTTTGCACAATTGGCGAAGGAACTTCAGAGATTCAGCGAATCATTATCGCCAGAGAGATTCTGAAGCAGGCATGAGGCAGCGATGAGTAATCCGTCTCTGGTTGATCGTGTTGCGGCCGGCGAAACAAACGCGGTAGCGCGCGCGATTTCGAAGATCGAAGACGGGGCGCCGGGTGTGGCTGAGTTGATGAAGCAGCTGTTCCCGCGCACCGGCCGCGCGCTGATTATCGGGATCACCGGCGCGCCGGGAGCCGGTAAGTCTACTCTGGTTGATAAACTGGCGGCGTTTTACCGGAGGCAGGATGATCGAGTCGGCATTATTGCGGTCGATCCTACGAGCCCCTTTACCGGCGGTGCAATCCTGGGCGATCGGATAAGGATGCAAACGCTGTCCCTCGATAAAGGCGTTTTCATTCGTTCGATGGCCACGCGCGGCAATCTCGGCGGACTGGCGCGCGCCACTGTCGAAGCGGTAGCCATCCTGGACGCGGCCGGCTTTGAAAAAATCATCGTGGAAACTGTAGGCGTCGGCCAGGACGAAATTGAAATTGCGAAAGCGGCGGATGTTTGCGTGGTGGTGCTGGTGCCCGGAATGGGTGACGATGTCCAGACGATGAAGGCGGGCATCATGGAGATCGGCGACGTGCTGGTAATTAACAAGGCCGACCGCGAAGGTGTCCTGCGTACCGAAAAAGAGCTGGAGGCTTTGCTAACGTTCGCGACTCGGACCGATGAATGGCAGCCACCCATCGTCAAGACCGTGGCGATCGAAAGCAAGGGCATTGAGGACCTGGCCGCCGCCATCGATCGCTGCCGGGAGTTTGGAAAAGGGTCGTCCTCGAACGAGCGGCGCCAGGCGATTGCCCGCTGGCGAATCCTGGAGTTGCTGCGCGAGCGTCTGGTCTCGGAAGCACTTAAAGCGGATTCGGCATCGGAACGGCTCGATAGTTTGGCGGCGGAAGTCGCGACGAAGCAGCGCGATCCCTATTCGGCGGTTGAGGAACTAATGAAGGCATGAAGATCGATCACATCGGAATTGCGACGCGTGGAATCGACGAGGCCGCCAGGTTCTGGCGCGTCGCGCTGGGCGTAAGCGCCATCGAGACGGAAGAAGTAGCCGATCAAAAGGTTCGCGTCGCCATGCTGCCGATTGGCGAATCACGGATCGAGTTGCTCGAGGCAACCTCTGAGGACTCGCCGATTTCAAAGTTTATCGAAAAGCGCGGCCCCGGGATTCATCATCTGGCCGTTAACGTCGATAATATTCAAACCGCTTTGGCGCAGCTAAAACAAAACGGCGCGCGTTTAATTGATACTGAGCCGCGGCGCGGCGCGGGTGGTTGCCTTGTGGCTTTTGTTCATCCATCATCGACGGGTGGAGTGCTGCTCGAATTGGTGCAGAACCCCGACTGAATTACTTGATATGAAAGGAAGATTTAGCTTTGAACTCAACTACTAAAGCGTGGGTTGCGGCAGCAATCGGAATAGTTTTTTCCCTTGGACTTATAGTGTGGCAAGTGAAAGCCGGCCGGGCGACGCCGGTAAGTCTTAGCGCTGAAGATATGGCGACGATTGCTGCCGATCAGGGAGCACAGGGGCGGGCGCGCCTGTCGGCCAGCGATTCAGCCCGCAAAGACTTCGCGAAAAATCTCCGCGAGCTTCTGGCCGTGGCCGAAGAAGCGCGCTTGAAGGGATTCGCTTATAAACCCGAAATTCGAAGACAGCTCGAACTCACTCAGACGGTGATCATCGCCCAGAACTACTTCAAAACTGCGGGAAGTACGGCGGCGATTTCCGACGCGGACATCGACGCCTTTTTCAAAGAATCGGGTCAGGAAAACAGGTTCCAGGAATTCATTAATGAAATGAAGGCGCAGGACCCCACTGGTGCGCAACAGATTCCTGAAGAGCAGATGAAACAGGCGAAACATCAATGGGGCCAGGTGATGCTCGGAGAGCGACGTGGCATCGCCGCCGGGGTCGACAAGAAGCGGAACGTCGAACTACAGATCCTGCTGCAACAATCACGCCTGCTCGCCGAAGCTTACGCGCAGGAAAATTTGAATCCCGAGAAAAATCCAGGCATGAAGGCGACTGACGCGGAGATTGACGCGTACCTCAAGGCGCATCTCGAGGACCAGGTGCACGCGCGCCATATTCTGATCACTGCCGGAAAAGCGGAATCGCCCAACGCGCCAAGCCCTGTGCCTTCTGAGAGTGATAAGGCCCAGGCCCGCACCAAGGCTGAACAGGTCCTGAAGCGGGCTCGCGCCGGCGAGGATTTCGCGGCCCTGGCCAAACAGTTCTCGTCCGATCCAGGTAGCAAAGACAAAGGGGGCGATCTGGGCTGGTTTGCGGCCGGTCAAATGGTGCCGGAATTCGACAAGGCTGCTTTCGCTTTACAGCCCGGACAGATCAGCGACATCGTCGAGAGTCAATTTGGCTTTCACATAATCAAGGTCGAAGAGCGGCGCATGGGAGAGAAGGATCGTAATCAGGCACGCGAGACGATCGAACAGGAGAAAGGGAAGAAGTGGGTCGAGGATGTCGTCAAGCGCTCGCACGTTACGGTCGCGGACAATTACACGGTAACTGCGCCGGCCGCGCAGCCGCCCACTTCGCTTTTTGCTCCCGGAGGCCCGCCTGAGGGACCACCCGTGCCGCCTGAGGCAACTGACAAAAACCCAAAGCCCGCGACCGCGCCGAAAGGGACAAACAAAAAACGCTGAGAACGATGCAGTTTGGCGACTATCGCATTGAGGTCATTCCCGATTGTGAATTTCGTCTTGATGGCGGCGCAATGTTCGGCGTGGTGCCCCGCAATCTCTGGTCGAAAGCCTGTCCGCCTGACGAACAGAATCGCATTCGCATGAACATGAACTGTCTGTTCATCGACGCCGGCAGCGAACGAATTCTGATCGACACAGGCATTGGCGATAAGTGGTCGGAAAAGTATCGAGCCATGTATGGCATCGACCGCCGCGGTTCATTGGATGAATCGCTGCGCTCGATTGCCGGCCTGGGCGCCGATGACATTTCGATCGTCATCAATACGCATCTGCATTTCGATCACGCCGGTGGAAATACGATTTTCAATGAGTCAGGGGAAGCGGTCCCGGCTTTTCCAAACGCCCGCTACTTCGTCTCTCGGGCCGAGTACGAGCATGCCGAGAGTCCGTCTGAACGTGATCGGGCCAGTTATCTTCCTGAAAATTGGCAACCCTTGAAAGAAGCGGGCCGGCTGGAGTTGAAGGAGGCTGAGTACGAAGTGGTGCCGGGTCTACGGATGGAGACGCACGCCGGTCACAATCGTTCGATGCAATGCGCGCGGTTGGAGCGAGACGGAAAGACGCTTTTCGGATTTGCCGATCTGGTTCCGATGCGCGCCCATGTGCCGTTTGCCTGGATCATGGGTTTCGATCTTTATCCGGTAGAAACTTTGGAGGCGAAGAAGAAATTATTGCCGCAGGCGGCGCGGGAAGATTGGACCTGTCTGTTCTATCACGATCCGGATCAGCCTTTGGGGAAGATTGTGGAGGCGGACGGAAGATTACGGGTTAGTCACGCCAACGTTTAGCGGCTATCGCCCGCTTGGCCTGATCAATATTTTGCCACGGGCAATTGCCCTGCGCAAAACGTAGAGACAGAATTTAGATGACAGCGGCAAAGATTGGCATCATCGGCGGCAGCGGTCTTTATCAGATGCCGGAACTGACGGAGATCGACGAGATCGAGATTCAGACTCCGTTCGGCGATCCGTCTGACAAATTCATTCTTGGCACGCTCGAAAGTGAGCGGGTTGCCTTTCTACCGCGACATGGTCGTGCTCATCGCTTCACGCCGACGGAGGTTCCGTTTCGCGCAAACATATATGGAATGAAGTTGCTGGGAGTAGAGCGGATCCTTTCGGCTTCTGCGGTGGGATCGCTTCAGGAGAAATACGCCCCGCTGGACATGGTGATTCCCGATCAGTTCTTTGACCGCACTCGTGCGCGCGCCAGAGAGTCGACCTTCTTTGGCGAGGGCATCGTGGCTCACGTGGCGTTTGCGCATCCGGTGTGTAGCAGTCTCGGCGCTGTCCTGGCCGAATCCTGTCAGGCCGCCAATGTTAAGGCGCACCGCGGGGGCACCTACCTTTGTATGGAAGGCCCGGCCTTCTCTACGGTCGCCGAGTCGAACGTTTACCGATCGTGGGGCATGGACGTGATCGGGATGACTAATTTGCAGGAAGCCAAACTGGCGCGCGAGGCTGAAATTTGTTACGCCACGCTGGCGCTGGTTACGGATTACGATTGCTGGCATCCGGGACACGACGCGGTGACGGTGGAAACTGTAATTGAGTACCTGAACAAAAACGTGCGGAACGCGCAGACAATCATTCGCGAAGCCGTGAAAAGATTGACTGGAACGCCGCGCGAATGTAAATGCGGCGCGGCCTTGAAGAACGCGATCTTTACAGCGCCGGATTTGTGGCCTGAAGCAACCACGCGTAAGCTCGAAGCCATCATTGCAAAGTACCGAAAGTGAGTTTCGAGTCCCCAGTTTTGAGTGAATGGAGTATGACCATGAGAAAGTTCTATTTGATAGCGATAATCTTGGTGGCGGTATTGGCGTTGGCGCCCGCAATCGCTCGCGCACAGGGCGCGGCCAAGCAGGGTCCCGAGGTGATGCGGGATTCTGATCTGGAAAAGGATTCGCTGCACAACCTTGAGGTAGCCTGGAACTACTTCAAGTTGAAGAAAGCTTACGTAGCGGCGCTGCAACGCTGTGAAGAAATCATTGCGGGTAATCCAACCTTTTCGAAGATAGACAAGGCGCTGTTCATCGCCGGCGAAAGCAATCTCTATCTTTCGGCGGGTAAGGGAAAACAAAAAGCGTCACTCTACATACGGCACGAGGGTAACGAGAAGCGCACTTTGACTCCTGAACAGTTTCGCAGCGAAGCGCGCGATTACCTATCGCAATTGGTGAACGAATACCCTGACAGTCAATTCCGGAGCGAGGCGCTTGAGGACCTGAAGTCGCTTGGTGGTGCGAAGCCGAAAGAGAGTAAGCAGTAAGCAGAAGGCAGTAGGCAGGAGGCAGTAGGCAGGAGGCAGTAAGCAAAAAGGTTCTACTATTTCAAATTCAAGATTCGAAATTCGAAATTCGAAATTCGCAAGCCGAAATTACTTATGTCATTACTAGTCGTAGGTTCCGTAGCGTTTGATGCTGTCGAGACGCCGTTTGGCAAACGCGATCGCATGCTGGGAGGCGCAGCTTCTCACTTCTCGATCTCAGCCAGTTTCTTTACCGATGTCCGCGTGGTCGCCGTTGTGGGCGGCGACTTTGGCGCCGCCGAGCGTGAAGTGTTCGCACGTCACAACATCGATACCTCCGACCTGGAAGTCGTTCCCGATGGCCAGACGTTTCAATGGCACGGTCGCTATGAATACGATCTGAACGTCGCGCATACCCTGGATACTCAATTGAATGTTTTCGCCGGTTTCGAGCCGAAGCTTTCCGACGGTGCTAAACAGGCGCGCCTGGTCTTTCTTGGCAACATTCAGCCGGATTTGCAGCGCGGCGTCCGCGAGCAGGTTCCCGGCGCCGAGCTGGTGGCGCTGGACACGATGAACCTTTGGATTGACACGACGCGTGACTCGCTGCAAAAGACGATCGAAGTTGTCGACCTGGTGATAATCAACGACGCCGAAGCCAGGCAACTGTCAGACGAACCGAACCTGATAAAGGCGGCCCGCAAGATTCTGTCGTGGGGACCGAGTACGCTGATTGTGAAACGGGGCGAGTACGGCGCCGCGATGTTTACTAAGGATGGATACTTTGCGATACCCGCATATCCGCTGGAAGCGGTCTTCGATCCCACCGGCGCGGGCGATACCTTCGCGGGCGGGCTGATGGGCTATCTGGCGAGCCAGGAGAAACTGGACGAAGCTGCTTTGCGCCGAGCAATGATCTTCGGGTCGGTGATGGCCTCGTTCAACGTTGAAGAGTTCGGCACTGAACGTGTGCAACGGCTCACGAACGAAGAGATCAACCAGCGCTTCCGCGATTTCAAACGATTCACGCATTTCGAAGAGATTCCGTTCGAAAGAGTTTCAAGTCCCAGGTTTCAAGTTTCGAGTTAGGTGCGTTTGGACTTTGGAGTCCGCACAATGAAGCTTAGAATTCGAACTTGAGACTTGAAACCTGAAACTTGAGACTTAGCTATGTTTTGTCCAACCTGTGAAGCCGAATACGAAGCCGGGATCACTCGCTGCGCCGACGATGGAGCCGAACTGGTTGACCGCCTCTCGCCCGAAGCGGGCGCCACCGACGATAGCGAGGCGCGGTTTGTCATGCTCCATACAATGTCTTCACCCGCGGAAGCTGAGATGGTCAACGACATCCTCCGCCAGAACGGCATTCGTTGCCTGATCCAATCAGGCGGCGCCGACGCGTTCTCGCCGCTGCTTTCTCAGGTTTCGCCCGGTGGCGTACTGGTTGACGAGCGCGACTTTGACCGCGCCCTGGAGATTTACTCTTCGTTCTTCGGTGAAGACACCTCACCGCTGACCGGCCCGGCGTCGGAAGACGACGAAGACGACGGCGAATGAGTTTAGAGTTCAGTCTTTAGATTGTCGTTGGTAAATCTGCAAGTTAAAGCCTGAACTCTAAACGCCAGGTTCATGACCTCCTCAGAGCCAATCGTAGTCCTGATGACGGCGGCAAACGCCGAAGAAGCCGATCTAATTGCATCGATGCTCCTCGAGGCGCGGCTGGCAGCGTGCGTGCAAATTCTGCCGTCAATCAAATCGGTCTATCGTTGGAAAGGCGAGCTTGTCCGTGAGAATGAGGTTTTGTTGTCAGCAAAAACGACCCGCGAAAAGTTTGCGGAGCTGGACCGCGCCGTGCGCGCGATTCACAGTTACGAAACCCCTGAAATCTTAGCCTTGCCGATTGCTGCCATCTCGGATGCTTACCTTGAGTGGCTTCGAGGCGAGATGTGACGGCGCTTGCTTGCAGAGCGTCAGAGGCGACGCAAAACTTTCGCTCCTTTGGACCTAAGATCCTTTTAGAGAAGACCAACCTATAAACATCTCGCCGCTCTGCGGCCTTGGCAAAGGCCGTAAACCGGCTAGCCTTGAATCTTATCTATCCCGCTCCGGCTGCGGGAAATAATCTCGACAATTTGCGCGGGCGAGTCTGCGAGGTGCAGCAGCTTGAGATCGTGCTCTGAGATCTTGCCTTCACCCAGGACCGGCCCCCGAATCCAATCGAGCATACCGAACCAGTACTCTGAGCCATAGAGCACCACGGGGAAATTTCGGATCTTCCGTGTCTGAATCAAAGTGAGCGCTTCAAATAACTCATCGAACGTGCCAAAGCCACCGGGAAAAATGATGAACGCATCGCTGTACTTGACGAACATCATTTTGCGCACAAAGAAGTACTTGAATTTGAGCGAAAGCGTCAGGTAAGGATTCGCGCCCTGCTCGTGCGGCAGTTCGATGTTGCATCCGACTGACATCCCACCGGCTTCAAAAGCGCCGCGGTTGGCGGCTTCCATGATGCCGGGGCCGCCTCCGGTAATGACGGCGAATCCCGAACGGGCAAGCAAAGCGGCAGTTTCCCGGGCCGCCTGGTAAACCGGATCGTCGGGGTGAGTGCGGGCCGAACCGAACACAGCGACGCCGTTGGTAATTTGGGCCAGGTCTTCGAAGCCCTGCACGAACTCACCCATGATCCGGAACACGCGCCACGTGTCGGTGCGCAGAAATTCATCAGGGCGCGGCGTCTCGAGTAAACGCTCGTCCTGTGTTGCTCCAGGCGGCCGATTCTCGCTTTTTTCGTTATTCATTTGGTTCCTGAGTGGTATGGACTTTGGTCTGGGCTATTAAATCCCCATGATGTTATAGCCGCAATCGACATGGATCGTTTCGCCGGTGATGCCGGACGAAAGCGAGCTGCAAAGGAACAGCGCGGTGTCGGCAACCTCGCGCGCTTCAACATTACGATGCAAAGGGCAGCGTTCGGCGTGATGCTTCAGCATATTGCTCAGTCCCGACACGCCGCGGGCGGATAACGTCTGAATGGGTCCGGCGCTGATGGCGTTGACGCGAATGTTGCGCGGGCCCAGGTCGGCGGCCAAATAACGCACGCTGGATTCCAGCGCGGCTTTGGCGACACCCATGACGTTGTAACCCTGATAGACTTTCTCTGCGCCGTGAAATGTCATCGTCACGATGCTGCCGCCTGCGGTCATCAACGGCGCCGCGGCGCGGGCCAGTTGCGTCAGAGAGTAAGCGCTAATCTCCAGAGCAGTAACGAAAGCCTCACGATCCGTTTTCAAAAAATCGCCTTCGAGGGCCTCGCGCGGGGCGAATGCAATGCTGTGAATGACGAAGTCCAGCCGCCCAAATTCTTGCGCCAAGCGATTGAAGGTTTCATCAACCTCATCCTGTTTAGTGACATCGCAAGGCAGAACCAGCGAGTCCGGCATCGCTACGCTGGTGAGGCCTTCGACATTTTCTTTCAGACGGTCGCCCTGATAAGTAAAAGCCAGACGTGCACCAGCTCCGTGCACAGACTGCGCCGTGGCCCAGGCAATTGAGCGTTTGTTGGCAACACCGAAAATGATTCCGTTCTTCTCTTTAAGCATGCTTCCTACCTCTTGTCTTTCGATTTCTGAGAGCTGTCAATCCTCATTGCCCCAGGACGTTGCATTGCCGATCTCGCAATCAGAAAAACGGCGATCATGTTAAGCAAGCCACACGGGATAAAAAAATAATCAAGCGGATAGCCGATATGTGCAAGTGTCCACGCTGCGACGAACATAAGCAACATCGACCACGGGAACGACATAAGAAAGACCAAGGTCTCCCACGGCTCAGTCCCGCCGGTGACCAGGTCAAAATAGACTGCTAGTGTGAAGATTAATCCATAGCTTGCGGCAACCAGTGGGGGAACTCTCGATCTAAGAAGACTCACGTGCATGCCTGGTTTCCTATTCGCCAGGCACAATGATTAGCGTGCCCTCGAATTGTTCCCGGGCAGAGTTATACCTTACTTCCCACTTATCCAGCGAACCGGCCCGGCCGCGGTAATCAATCTCATACCTCCAAAAGCCCGGGCGCAGAGGTTTCTTGCTGAACAAATAATCAGCCCACGGCGTCATTCTGGTTGAGTGCTTGCTTCCTGCTACGACTTCCAACTTGATCGGATATTGAATGACTCGATCCTGCTTCTCGCTGTATCCGATTAGAGTAGTTTGTATTCCCATACAAGCCTCAGCCTCGAACAAAGCGAACTCAAAAGGCTTCCCGTCGCCATTGTAATCCTTCAACCACAGAATCGTCGGTCTGGCTTCAACGCCTTCGCGAACCGGGCCTTCGACGCGATAGTAGTTGCCTTTGCGAATCGCGTACGGCACATCAAAGCTGTCTCCGCCGTCTTCATATCTGCTGCTGACCTTGACGGTGCTCATAATGTTCATAGTTGCCAAGTTAACCAGCGACACCCGCGTCGGGCCGGAATAATGACTGCCCCTGGTTTGATCCGGACAGGAGTAAACTTCGTCAAGCGCGTACCCAGTCGGATTTTTCTTTGGATTGATCATCCAGAACACCAGTGTGCGATTCGGATGACTCGGCGAGAGAAGCTTTCGCATTTCGACGACGACAGCTCCTTTTGGCAGGCCGTTGATTTTCGATTGGCCAAGGCCTGCGGATTCAAAGCAGACAAACAAACTGATGGCGAGCAGAAGTGTCTTCATCCTGGTTTCTTTCCAGACCAAGCTGGGTCACATTTAGGTTAACGGCGCAAGTATCAGAGAAAGCTGGCAGAAAGAGCAAGTTGACGCTGGGAGCGCGGACGTCTCGTCCGCATTGAGCGCGCGGCGCGAACAAAAGCCGGAGCTTGCTTCGCAAGCTGTGCGGACGGGACGTCCGCGCTCCCAGCAGCACGTCGCTTCAATGCTTGAAGTGCCGCACGCCCGTAAAGACCATCGCCAGGCCATGCTCACCCGCGGCGGCAATTACTTCCTCATCGCGCACCGAACCGCCCGGTTGAATCACCGCCGTGATGCCATGCTTTGCAGCTTCGTCGATGCCGTCGCGGAAAGGGAAGAAAGCGTCCGATGCCAGGACGGATCCCTTAATCGGCAACTGCGCACGCATCGCTCCCAGCTTTACCGAATCCACGCGCGACATTTGTCCGGCGCCCACGCCGACGGTCTGCTTGTCTCTGGCATAGACGATGGCGTTCGACTTTGTATGTTTACAAACTGTCCAGGCGAAAAGCAGATCGTCGATCTCGGTTTCAGTGGGCGCGCGTTTGGTGACAACCTTCAAGTCTTCGCGTTTCATTTGATGTGTGTCGCGGGTCTGAACCAGCATGCCGCCAGAGATTTGCCTGTACTCAAGTCCTTCGCTTGTTAATGGCGCGCCGGCGCGCAACACGCGAAGATTCTTTTTCGTTCTCAAAACGTCAAGCGCTGCCGAGTCGTAATCGGGCGCAATGATAACCTCGATAAAGATTTCAGTGACCGCGCGGGCGGCGGTTTCGTCAACTCTGCGATTAAATGCGACGATGCCGCCAAAGGCCGAGGTTGGATCGCAGGCGAGCGCGCGGCGATAAGCTTCTTCGGCTGTTGCTCCCAACGCGACGCCCGCAGGATTAGTGTGCTTGATGACTGCGCACGCGAGTTGATCGAAATCGCTCACAAGCTGCCAGGCAGCGTCGGCATCGACGTAGTTGTTGAAGGACATTTCCTTACCGGAGAGGAGTTCGGCGTTTGCCACTCCCGATCCTAGTCCGGCTTCGTACAACGCAGCCTGTTGATGGGGATTCTCGCCATAACGCAAGTTGGCTTTCTTCTGCAACAGCAGGAAGCCGCGATCAGTCAACTCAGTCATTTGTTGGCTCAGGCGTTTGGCGATTTGGGTTGTCGTAAAGCTGGTACCACCTCCGCCGCCACCGGTCCCGATCCCGCCCCATCCGTGCTGCGTTCCTCCGATATCCACCAGGGAAGATGTAAAGTGACTGGAGATCATCATGTCGTATGTGGCCGTGCGAGAGAACGCCTGGCGCGCAAGTTTTAGACGGGTGGTTTTGGATAACGATCCATTGTGCCGCCTTATCTCGTCGATGATTGGTTCGTAGAAGTCAGCTGAAACGATCACAGCGACGTCTTTCCAGTTCTTGGCCGCCGAACGAATCATTGCCGGCCCGCCGATGTCGATCTGTTCGATTGCTTCTTCCAGCGTCGCGCCTTCGCGCGCGATTGTTTGCTCAAACGGATAAAGACTCACGACAACCATGTCGATTGGTTCGATGCCGTGTTCGCGCATTGCTGCCTGATGTTCAGGATTGTCTCGCCGAGCAAGTAAAGCCCCGTGAATCTTCGGATGCAGGGTCTTAATCCGTCCATCCATCATTTCCGGAAAGCCGGTCACGTCTGAAACATCGCGCACTTCGATTCCTGCCTCGCGCAATGCATTCGCAGTACCGCCGGTGCTGATAATTTCCACCCCGAACCTTTTCAGCTCGCGCGCGAATTCGACGATGCCGGTTTTGTCCGAGACACTTATCAGCGCCTGTTGGATTTTCACTAGACCCAGTTCGTTCGCTTTAGTCATGATCTTATGGTCTTAAGTCATAGCTCGCTCTCAACTGATTTACCTTAAGCTTACGCCGCCGGTTTGAGAGACTGGCTGTCACGAGATGTATTTGACCATTGCGCGCGGCGGCGCCCGGGTAAAAGCCGAGCACATATTGACCTTGTAAGTCAGACTCAATCGCCTGGAAGACGGGAGTGAGATCATAATGCGCTCGCGGGTTGAGTGCCGACCGAGCATCGCCAATTCTGAAATAGCGGCCGCCGGTTTGTTCGGCAAGTTCGCGGAAACCCTTTGATGGCGGTCGGGGCGCCAGCGCGCCGTTACGCGGCGAAAAGAGCGGAAAGTGAATGACGTAGAACGAGACGCCGCGCAGTCGCGCTGAATCAATGACGGTTTTGTAGGCGGTCGAACTCAGGGTGTCCAGCCCGTCGCTGATTAAGAGGACTATGCGGCGCTCAGTAGAGAATCCGCCGCTACCGTCGAAAACCCGAACTGCTGTCGCCGCGGCGTCGAAAATCGCCGTCCCGGTGTTCTCTTTCGGTTTATAGCTAAATGAGTCTTCAGCCCCTTCCGAGTTGGTAGTGAAGGGAACTGACAAGCGCACGAAATCGCCAAAATGCAGGACAGCGACGCGCGAGCCGCGTCCGAAACGCGAAAGGAGTGCAAGCGCTGCGCTCCGCTGCTGGCCGATAATATCGCGCGCGCTACCGGATGCGTCGATGGCGAAGAGTAAGGCGACGTGTTCCGCGCCGGACGCGAAGTATTCGATCTTCGTGGCGCGTCCGTCGTCGCTCAACACGAAATCATCCTGCTTCAAGTCCGCTATGCGATGTCCGCGCGCGTCAGTCACGGTGACAGGAATCGCGACCAGGTCCGTGCGCACGCGGATTACGTCGAGGGGCTCCTGGTCCTGGGCAGCCACGATAGACGAGAACATAAACAGGCTAATAGATGTAATTAGACAGAGAGTGAATCGCGGGCCGCGCTTTCTTTGCGGGTTATGCCAGGCCATGCTGCTCGATCAGGCTAAAAAAGAAAGCGCCCGAAGAGCAGGATGCTTAGGATGATGAGCACTGTGATGACGATGATCTTGACGAGACTCATTGCCGGTTCCTCAATTGGACAGAAAGACCCAAGTTGGGACGTAATTCTATTGTGGTTCGCACATTGGTGTCAATATTCGAATGGGCCAGCACGATGAGCTTCCTATCAAGCGGTTGGTCTGGTACTTTTCCAGAACACACCGATTTGCAGTCAATATCATGATCGCCCTTCTATTTGCATCACTTGCGATGTGTTCGACGCTGGTGGGCGGCTTTCTTGCCATCGCGGCTCGGCGCCGCATTCACCTTTTGATGGGCCTTGGAGCTGGCGTTCTTCTAGGGGCGGTGTTCTTCGATTTGTTGCCGGAATCATTGGCGGTGGCGCGCGAGCAAGGGTGGAGCGTCCGCGTGGTACTTGGCATCGTGGTTGTCGGCTTTCTCCTCTTTTATTTAACCGAACGTCTGCTCGTGTTGCATGCTTGTGCCGAAGAGGACTGCGACAACCAGGTACATCACCATCTCGGCCGCTTTAGTGCGGTCGGCTTGATTGCGCACAGCACACTGGATGGAGCAGCAATTGGGGCCGCCTCTCTGGTCAACTGGCGCACCGGACTTTTGGTAGCGCTGGCAGTCATCGTTCACGACACCAGCGATGGGCTGAACACCATTCTGCTGGTTACTCACGGCGAGAAAGCGCGGCGCAGTGACATCGTATTCCTGGTCGCTGACGCGTTGGCCCCCGTCGCGGGTGCGTTGCTTGCTTTGGTTCTCTTGCCGCCTCCGCGCGCGCTGATTGTCTTTCTGGGGTTCGCTTCGGGGTTTTTTCTCTACACAGCTACGAGCGATCTCTTGCCGGAGGCGCATCGGCGTTCGCCTAGCATTATGGTAGCGATGGCGACGATCTTCGGCATTCTGTTCATCGGCATAGCCGTGCATTTGATTGGGAGTTGAGATGAAGTCCGTAGAAGTAAAGATGCGAGGCCGTGGTAAAACCGGCCTCGCGCTAATCCGGCAGAGGCTAGAAAGTTACCCCTGCCTGGATCTGAAACGTGCGCGGCGCTACGAAATGCGTGCCGCTAAACGTCGAAAGAAAGTTGTAGAGAGCAACCTTATTGAAGATGTTAGTGCCGGTGAATCGCAAAGTAAGTTTCTTGTGCTCTGTAGCCAGCAGGTTGTCCGTCCCAACACTGAAATCGAAAAGATGACGCGGCGCAATACGCGGCGGATTAGTGTCGTCATTCTCAGTACCGTCGGCGGGAATACGTACACGCAAAGCCCCACGATGCGGGTCAGCGCAAGCGAGAATCGGAGATGTCGGCGTGGCGAAGGTGCTGCCGCAGAACAACCCGATCTGCGCTTGCTGGTCCGCCGTTAGACCAAGCGCCGAAGCAAAGTCCGGAACCGAGCCGGCAACCAGACCGCTATCGTAGCGCCAGGTGAAGTTGACGTACGGCGCGACCTTCTTCCACTTCTCGAACTGATACTGAACCTGCGTGGTTTGCTCGAGCTTTTGATCGTGATCAATTCTGAAGACGCCGGCCGGCAAATTGGAATTGAAGAATAGCCCGCCAGTCTCGGGTGGAAAGAACCGTGCCCGTGTGTGCCCGGCCACAATGAATGCCGACAGTCCTTTGTAGTTTGTCATGTTAAGACGCAGCGAAGCCCCGTCGACCTTCGACTTCTGCCACGAAATCGGAAAGGTGACGGACGTGTTAAAGAGCACGTTGAAGTCGTAGGCATTGTTGGTGCGCTTGATGAAGTAGTCGGCATCCAGCAGCAGATGTTTGCCGATCGCTTGTTGAAAACCGGCGTTGACCTGTGTACGAGCGCCGGGCCGCAACGGTAAATTACTGGTGTCGCCCAGGACGCCGTTGGCCAATCCACCTGCGCCGGTTACGCTCGAAAGGATCAGGTTTTCATTGTACGGACTTTCGAAGCTGCGCATGAAAGAGCCGCGCAGGACGGTGCCTGTGCTTTTGAGGTGATACGAGACGCCGAGACGGGGCTGCAAGAGGTTGCCTTTCGTAATCCCGTCGTAGTTGTCGAACCGAAGACCAACGGACACTGCTGCCTGGCCAAGAGTGAGGATGTCCTGAGCATAGAATGCTTCCTGCTTGATGTCTGTGTGGCCGCGGAAAGCGAACTGTTGGCCACCACGCGTCAGATCGAATGGCAACAGGCCGGGCAGGAAGTCCGGGCTTGCCGGATCGTTGAAATTAGGATCAGTAATTCCGAACTTGAAGGATTCGGTCAGGAATGTGTGCGAAAGCTGCACACCGAACTTGGCGTTATTTCTTCCCTTCACATAAGACAAGTCCGCTTTGACGCCGGCGTTATTCAAACGGCGCGACTGGCTGAAAGTCATTGTTTGATCGGAAAACGGATCGGGGCTGGCAAAGTATTTTACGTTATCGAGACGGTAATACGGATTAAGGGACAGCACGGTAGTCGCGCTGAAAATGTGAACATAACCCGGTGCGATGTTGAGACTATGAACAAGCTGACGTTGATCCTGCCCGAGGGCTTGCTGATCAAATTGATTTGGTGTCTGAAAACTGTTGCGAGCGAAAAACAGATTCAGGTGAAACGTGTCTTTGGAGTTTGGGCTGTAATCAATGCGATCAAAAATGCTGCCGGCCGAGCCTTTGTCATGCAGGACGGCGAACTCGGGCGTGTCAAGGAATCTCCGCGAGCGCTCGAAATTAAAAGTAATAAAGTTGCCGGCCTTGGCATTGCCGTAAGCCAACGAAGCATCCTGACCAATCGTGCCGAATGTTCCATAAGTCGTGCTGAATCCTCCGGTGGGCTTCTTTTGATTCAGACCTGACTTAGTTATCGCATTCACGACCAGGCTTGTTTTGTCGCCGTACTCGGCAGGTGTCGACCCGGTAATAATTTCCATCGACTGGATCGCATTGGGCGGCAGTTGAGTTGAGAAGGCTTTGCTCTGCTGATCAGAGACCGGCTGGTTATCGATTGAGTAGGATGTTTGCGCGTGATCCCCCAACGGGTGAAAGAATCCGTTGGAATCGGCGACGACGCCAGGAGCGGCGAGAGTCACCACATCACTCAAGCCCGATCCCACTGACCTGACGGGAAGTCGGGTAATCAGAGATTGATCGACATCGGTGTGTGTCGTCGAAGTGTTCTCGAGAGCCTGGGCAGTATCGGAAGTAATCGTGACGGTCTCACTGGCAGTGCTCACGGAAAGAGGAATCTTAACGCTGATCGGTACTGAGGTCCGGACAGCCAGGCTTTGCTGTTCAGACGAGAAGCCCGGCGCTGAAGCTTTGAGTTGGTAGTTATTGGGGGGAACATCACTAAAGCGAAATGCGCCCTCCGCGTCGGTAGTTGTGGTTCGCGTATATCCTGTGACCGCATTGGCGATGGTCACCGTTGCGTTGGGCACGACGGCGCTGTTGGGATCCGTCACGATCCCAGTCACCGTCCCTGCGTTGAGCGCCTGTGCCTTTGCGGAAATCGGTGCGACTGAGATTGCCGAACAAAAAATTAAGAATGCGAATGAGATCTGAACAATGCTTCTCTGAGCCTTCATGACTGTCTCCTATTCAAGGTTCTGATGCCAGGCGAAGCTCTCGGACGTAGACCCACGTGGGTTAATGGACGTCGCCGGCTTCGAACAGTGCGCAGTTCTCAAGAACTAGAAAGGTTGAACGCGCACCCTAACAGCGAGCGGTGGCTTAGAGAATTGAAGGAGGAGCGCGGCCGTGGCCGGTGGACCTGAATTCAGAGAGTTGTAAGAAGACCTGAGCTGTGGCCTTTGTTGCGTGCGTTTCGGGCGATCCTACGCCGGGCGTATGGCCTATTACGGTAGCGGAAAGATTTTGGTGGAGCTGACATATCAAGCACTCGGCGCCAGTTCTTGAGTTCGATGTGCCGTTCGTATTGCTTGAACTGATCTGAGTTGAAGTCGCTTCGTTAGCGGTCGGCGATTGCGCCGTGCTGGAAAGCGATTCACCGATTTTGGCCTTAGTACCGTGATGATGGCTAAATTCCGCCGTCGTGCCCCAGGCGAATGCAGCCAGCAGCAGAAGTGCCAGCAGGCGGGTTCGTTTCACTGGGTTACGGAAGAGCATTTGTGCTGGTTTAAGGATCACTGTTCTCAAAATATGATGCTAGACTAAACCTGTAGTTTAGTCACGCCCAAAGAGCATGTCAACCGATTCAATCCGCAGCATAAAAAAAGATTTGTCTTCGATTTCAAAGACAGTCCGGCTGGATCGCCGGAAGGCGCTTGCGTCTGTGCGTTCTTCTTCAGAGCGCTTGAAAAGCCCGATCGGAATCTGGCAAAGCCCGGCTTGGACGCTTGGCATCGTGGCTCTGCTGTGTTGCTTTACATCAATTGTCAGTGCCCAGCAGATGAGTGTTGTGATGCGGGTACAACCCGACGCGCCCGCGCGCGTGCTGATGGAGGGCGAGCGGGCTCCGACTACGGTTTGGTCATTTCGCGACAGCTATGCAGGCGTCCTTGGTCTTGGGGCTCGGGTCTCAGGCATGCAACTGTTCGACACGTCCGGGGCTGAAATTCAAACTCACAGGATTGCGCCGGGGCAGTTCGAAGCGGCCAGGCCCGCGTCGAGATTTCGGTATGAAGTGAATCTTGATCCGCCTGACCGGGCTTCCGATGCGGCATTTGTTTCGTGGCTGAATTCGGACCGTGGCCTCCTGATGTTGGCTGATTTGCTGCCGCTGCCCAACACATCGCCCGCGAAGAGCTCTCAGTCTGCTCTTGCGCGTGACAAGAGTAACCGTGACGATGACTTTGGCCAGGCAACAGTGCGTCTATCTCTTCCTACAGGATGGGCTGTCTATACAAACGGAAATGAATCCGGGCAAAGCGATTTTAGGATCTCGAACGTTGGCCGCTCGGTCTTTGCTGTTGGAAAGCATCTTCGCGCGTCGCGAACGACAATATCAAAGAACGCTTTAAATTTCGTTATGGACGGTGAATGGGCTTTCACCGACAGTGACGCATTGGAGATGGCGACTAAAGTGCTTAAGTCTCATCTGGATGTTTTCGGCGCCGGGCCGGGAAGACAAGTGATCTTGATCTTGTTTCCGTTTCCACAGACGGTCGCCGCGGATAAATGGAGCGCGGAGACGCGCGGCTCCTCGGTCACGCTCTTAATGGGAAGATTTCCGTCGAAGACCGCGGCGCTGGCGCAGTTAAGTGGGCCGCTGACTCACGAGTTGTTCCATCTTTGGGTGCCGAATGGGTTGGCCTTGGACGGCGATTACGATTGGTTCTATGAAGGCTTCACTGTTTACCAGGCCGCCCGTACGGCGGTGCGTCTGGACTTGCTGACCTTTCAGGAATTCCTCAGCGCCATCGCTCGCGCCTTTGACGCCTACACTAATGGCGCGGACCGTGACCGCTGGTCGCTGATCGAGGCTTCCCAAAGGCGTTGGACCACCGGCGGTTCTGTCGTTTATCAGAAAAGCATGCTGGTGGCATTTCTTTTCGACTTGAAACTGCTAAGTCAAAGTCGAGGCAAGCGCTCGCTCGACGATGTGTACCGCGAGCTCTTTCGTCGATATCGGCTAGTCGAATCTCCCTCGGTTCCAAGCACTCCTGAGGCCGGCGGAACTGCCGACGGGAATCAAGCCGTAGCGACACTAATGGAAAGCATCCCGGGCATGCAGGAGTTCGCGGGGTCCTTCATCCGTCGGGCTGCGGCCATTGACTTATCGTCTGAGTTGGCGACATTCGGTCTGCGGGTCGAACGACTTGGGCTGAGGACTCGAATCAGCGTCAGCGAAACTTTGACGCGTCGCCAGCGCGATTTGCTGCGCGAGTTGGGTTACAATGATTACGCGCGATCGCCGATACCGAGAAAGCATTGAGAAGCAGCAGATGAATCATCACGCGAGTTTTCCAGCCAGATTCACACTTGAAGAAATGAAAAGGGCTTCATTATTTGCCATGGCAGTGCTTTTACCGGTGTTGCTGTTGACCTCGTGCAGCACACTGGCAAGCCGGAGCAATACAGGCGTAGTGGTGACTCGAAGTGCACAGATTCGAAGTTCGACTGCGGTCGTCGCTGCCGACTTGCTGGAAGTAAACCGCGGCGATGTCGTCGATATTTTGGACTCAGCTGATATTCCCGACCCGAGCGACAACAGCCGCAAAGAACGTTGGTATCGTGTGCGGGCCCGTGATGAGGAAAAGATTGAAGGCTGGATTGAAGCGCGCAACATCATGCCGGACAAAGTTCTCGAGAATGCGCGCAAGCTGGCCGAAGAAGACAAGGGAATTCAGCGTCAAGCGACCGGACAGTTGCACGCCGGCTCGAATCTGCGGCTTACTCCTGACCGCAGCAATAACGAGAACATCATGATGCGCCTCGACAGCGGCTCAACTTTTGAAATCATTGGGTGGAAGCGGGTGCCGAAAGTGAAAGGCTCAGAGTCGAGCGAGAGCGACACGGCGCCCAAGCCGGGAAGCGCCAGCGCTGGAACAAACAAGGGAGCGCAGAGTGACGAAGAGAATCCGGAAGATCAAGAAACGACGGAACTCTGGTATAAGGTGCGGCTGTCTCCCGTGATATCACCGGCCCCTGAAGGATGGATTTTCGGGAAGCAGGTCGAATTAACCGTGCCCAGCGACATTATCTACTACCGTACGGGCCGCGAGTTCGTAGCGTGGCGCCGGCTGGACGATGACGCGAGCGACGAAGGCTCGGCAACAAAGACGAAAGATGTGGCTAAAGAATCTAGGCCCGGCAGTTGGGTGATTCTGGAAAGAAGTTCTTCAAAAGAACCGCACAAGTTGGACGAGCCGGATTTCGATCGTATTTATGTTCTCGGCTATGAAAAGCACGATCAGGATCACTATACGGCGTATCGCAGTCCCGACATTGAAGGATATCTGCCAATGCGCGTCGAAGGCCGGGGCGCAAGCAAAACCTTCACGGTGAGGGTTAAGGACGAAAGCGGCCAAATGAAGGAGATGCAGTACAGCCTGTATCGGGACGATCACGGGGTGATGCGCGTGACGCCGCCGGGTGAAGTCAAAGGCAGAAGGAAGAGATGACGAGGCGTAGGAATCTGTTGGCGCCGTCGCTTCGGTTGATTACGGTCTCTAGTTGGGAAGCAATGGTTTCGGGTGCACGATGCCGACTGTCTTGCGAATCGGACCTTATCGGTTCTTCTTCTATGCCGGTGATCGCGACGAACCAGAACATGTCCACATTGAGCGCGACGATAATGTTGCCAAGTTCTGGCTCGATCCGGTGAGATTGCAACGCAGTGGTGGTTTTGGCAGCAGTGAAATCAATCGCATTCAGAGGCTTGTCGAAGACAACAGAGAAGATTTGATTAGGAGTTGGAATGAGTACTTTAGTCGCTGAAGTCCGAGCACAGAAACTCGTCGTTACGGACGACAGCTTGATTGTCGATCTAAGCGATGGTCGCTCTATTACAGTGCCGCTGGCGTGGTATCCGCGGCTGGTTCACGGCACGCCCGAGGAAAAGAACAACTGGAGATGGATTGGGGTCCGAGAGGGAATTCACTGGCCCGATCTGGACGAAGACATTAGCGTCGAGAATCTAATCCTTGGCCAACCTTCCGGCGAAAGCCAGGACTCGTTTCGGCGCTGGCTGGAAAAGCGGACGGCTGGCTCGTGAGTGTCATCAGGATTCGGTAGGCTTTTTCAAATATTTTTTATGAAGAGTCGTTGCAAGTTGTCTACAAGTTGTCTAATTGAGGCCGGGTCCGCTTCGTCTGGCGGAAGCTCACAAGCCGTCGACATCCACTCCATTGTGTCCCAAACTTTCCACTTCTCGTCGCTGTCTATGTCAGCCGCAACTAGCAGCCTTGCTCTGCACGCCATTAAAGCAGCGTAACGGACTTCAGCGTCCGAGCGAAGGACTTCCGCAGCAAGCTCTTCTGCTTGCTTAAGCTGTTCTTCACCGTGGCCCGGAGATTTCCTTCCAAACAATCTGTTGGAAACCGCGGCGGCGAGCGTAGCAGCCTCGTCCTCCGATAACGTGTGCGCCCGTACGATTCCAGAAGCTTGATAGCTATAGCCATCTGGATCACATCTGTCTGTGAATACATTTCAGCTAGAGACTTTTGGAGCGAGCGTTTGAGTATCTTATTAAGTATGCTCACAGCTTCTATCGGTTCTTAGATTGCCAGCCAAGCTCGTTGGGCTTTAGCGGTTCCAAGATTAGGCCGATCGACATCATCGGTACATGCCAATTCTCGGGCACTTGTCTTTCAATCTGCTCAATCGCGTCATACACAGAAACCGCAAAAACCTGCGCAACAAACCACCGCGAGGCGTGGGAATCCTGTACGATAAGATCGAGGCGATACCATCCTTCATTCATGAGCGGAACGATGCATAACCCACCGTGTTAGAGCAAGCTGTTTCCGCTCCATTACATCTCGCCCTCTTTGAAGTCCGCCAATAAGTCGTTAAGACCAGGATATGGATTAAAGTCTTCATCCGAATGCGCGGCAACGAAACGTCTTATGCCGGTCTTAAGCGTTGCTTCTCTGGTCGGTCCCGAAACAGGTTGCAAACGGAATGGTGGGTTGAGATTCAGATCCGAATTGAGTTGCAGAAGCAATGCGTAAAGAATCGCACTCCGAGCGTCTGTGGTTGGAGGGCCTGTTTCGGGCTCCTGACGGTTATTTTTCCGAATGGTCTCAATCTGAGGTTTGAGGTCACAACATACTTTCTCAAACCATTCTTTTGTTATTTTGCTCATGATTGAGGGAACTACCACGACGGAAGGAATAAAGCTATCCTTTTCTTTGACGCAGTTGGATTTCAAATGAGGACACAAGCAGGACCAAACCGCGCTTGACACTCACGTAAGCTTCAGTTAATATCCCCGTTTGCTTGGGGCAAGTAAAAGCTGTCCGTATAGGCAATCCAAACGAAAATTTGGAAGTCGATGTTTGAAAACTAGATAGAGCGTGTCCGTCTCAAGACCTTTGAGAGTCAAAACGCGAGCGATAAAGTTCGCGTCAAAACTCTGAAGAAGAGTCATTATCGAGACTGATATAGACCAGTAAGATAATGTTGCTAGAGAACAAACTTATAACGAGAGTTTGATCCTGGCTCAGAATCAACGCTGGCGGCGTGCCTCAGACATGCAAGTCGAACGAGAAAGTCCCCTTCGGGGGATAAGTAAAGTGGCG
>Ga0137394_10000230_pt1 | contig 39039 bp, 45 predicted proteins | sample czobulk116metaG_FD_108278 | JGI IMG/M metagenome (GOLD analysis project Ga0137394, IMG submission 108278) | Vadose zone soil microbial communities from Angelo Coast Range Reserve, California, USA - czobulk1.16 metaG | ecosystem: Environmental > Terrestrial > Soil > Vadose zone | place: USA... | reverse complement strand
GTAATATCATGATAAATGCATCCGAGTCGAGGCACGGATTTCGTATTCTCGAAAGATTTCCACAAAACGGCACAAACCTAGGACCGTGATGACGACCGGACGTCGACGTCCCTGTGCATTCTCACTTTCACTTTCAAAATCAACATCAAAATCAAACCCAAATTTCAAATTAAAATTATCGTTTGTGTTTTATTTTTGTTCGTTTTGGTTTGGAGGGGGGGGATGGTGTACAACAGCACATCATATATATAGATCGTATGCGTTCGTTTGAGGAATGGACCTAGGTCAGGAAGTACGTCGGATGTTTCCGTCTGTTACAGACCTACGCCGCATCTCGTGGAACCCGAGACGGCTCGCATACGTTTGTACAGTGTTTGATTCGGATGTGATCGGAGGGTATGGAAAGGCGACGACGGTCCACGATAAACCTCCAGCCAAGAAAAGAATAAAGACAGGGGACAGGGACAGAGACAGAGACAGACAAAGGGGAAGGGGTGAACAAAAAGGAAATCGACTCCCGAGGGCGATTGCGATTGGTTTGTCACGAGGAATCACAGAGGTCCCTCGCATATCTGGCAGGCGGTCGCCGAAGACGGGTTCGCGAACGTGCACATCCGACATGGCTTGGTCGCTACGTCTACCGGAGCCGGGGAAGACGTCGCGGTGCGATCGCTCATCGTGTCGTCCGGCAACGACTCGGACGTCCACCCGCGGCCGAGCAACGTCCCACTAAATCCGCCACCGTCCGCCTCGCGCCGCTGGTACGGCGTTTCCGTGTCCGTCTCGAGAAGTTCCTCGTTCTCCTCTTCCTCGCGCAGATCGAGGACGTCATTGGCCAGGATGCTCAACGCGGCCACGCTCGCGCTGCTGTCCGCCAGCTCATGACCCTGATAAAACAATCGCTGACAGATGGTCGGGATGTCGAACTCCTCTTGCAACTACCAAGATGAGCACGATAAAGATATAGCCTTGCTTGTGCTAAGCATGACATACCAGAAGCTTAATGTCCTTGACAGACATCTGTTTCGAGATCCCTATTCGCCGTACCCTCCGTTTCACCGTGCGAATCCGTTTCGACTGTCGTTGAGGCTCCGCGTTTCGTGTTCGATATGTGAGGATGCTCGTCTGGCGGTTGTCTACCATGACTGGACCCGGAATCTTGGTGTAGGTTTCTGGCGTGGGGTCTGGATCATCGCCACCCAAGACGCGGATCGTAATTTCCGTCAGATCATAGTCCGTTTTCCTATAAAGGCTTTCAATAGCACGCAGGCCACGGACGTGAAAGTACCAACCGCTTGATTCGACACTCTTCGCACAGCGGCGGATCATGAATGAACTTCGAACTTATGATACCTCCATCGGCGACATGTTGGTTTTCTACTGTTATCAGTGGGGATGCATCATAACTATTTGGGCAAGAATTGAGTATTGGCCTTGAAACATACGTATCTTCACGTACAGTTCCTCCAAGACAGCCCAGTCTGGGCTACGGACAAGGCAGACCGAGCGGTCTAGATCTCCTGCATTTAGATCAAGGGCCAATAGGCCGTGATCGCACAAGAACTGAGAGTTATCCAAGCAAGCAGGACGTGGATGGTGTCCAGGCCGGAGGATCCAAAGCTTCCATTCGCGCACGAAACTTGCAGGGACGAGAGCGCAAGCCACGTTTTCAAGAAGCGCTGTGTTTCCGTTCAGCGCATTCTCTTGCATATGTTTGAGTCTCGCCTGCCCTTGGGGTCAGCAACTGATGCATGTAACCATAAAACAATCGGTGGTCCACCTTTTCTTCTTCCGCCTTCTTACGTAGCTCCCTTTTATCCTCGCGGGAGGTCTCTGCAAGATCGAAACATACAGTACATGGTCCGACAGCATCAGACAAGGTGACCCATGATGGAAAGAGTGTCTTGAGCAGTGCGAAAGCCTAGGAACCATAAAAACACTGCCCGAGCGTAAGGATGATTCGCGCACCCTCTGCGAAATGCGTGTTCGGGCAGAAATGTTGAGCGCCAAACCATTATGTTCGCACATGACGTGATCTCGGAAGACTTGAGAGTCCGGAGCAGGGTCATTTTGAGACGGCACGTGCATCTTTGGCTTCGGTTGTCTCCAATCTACATCAAGATCAAGATTCTGTTCGCCTGAACAGAAGAACGACATTCACCCCTCAGCCAGTGCCTCGAGACCCAATAGCCAATAGAATCCGCCTCGTTCAAAACGGCATCGAACTGAGCAACATGCCTCGGGTGTTGATACTGGTATAACTTCTCTAGATGGTATGGGCTCATGTTACCTCGATTCTAAATCAGAGGGTGATGAACCCACCAAGGAAGGTATCTTCAACACATATACGACAGATGTCTGTCGGCTCCAGTGTTGGATCGAACGATGCACCAGATGCCAGTATGAACGATTCGTAGGTAGCCTATATGATGCTGGGCATCAATGAGAGATAATATGACTTTGCGGATAGGACGAACGCGATCAATTCGCTTCATATGTGGGGCTTTTCCTGGATCAAGTCTGCCATGGGGACATAATATTTCCTCAACGGAGATACCCCCTTCCATGAAAGAAGCTGGTTTCCCCACAGAGGTTTCGCTACCATTGCTTTCCAGACCATTCAAATTCGTCTGACCATTGCTTGAACATCCGGCGTGATCGACATGATCAACTAAACCTTCAGTTCGTTTGTCAAACGGTCGAGAGAGAAATGTGTTCAAAGCTTGCTGGCTGACTACAAGCGAGGGCTGGCACAAGGGTGAAAAAAAATAAACAAAGGAAAGAACACCTTCAACTTACCTGGTCACAAGATGAGACATTCCAAGACCGATAGATGTCCTGCATTTTTGACCGGAGTTCAAGAAATTCGGTTTTAAGCTTCTCTCGTCTAAGGTGGGTTTGTCAGCATCTCCAATACAAGTTGGACCCCTGGTATTTACCTTGTGGCGAAGGTACCGCAGGCATCAGCGTGGTTCTGATTCATGCGAAGTACGACGTCGAGGGCACGCTGCGGGGGCGGTTGAATCTTCGGTGGTCCCCCGGGTGTGTTTCCACGGCGCATGTATACGAGCATATATGCATCTCTTGATGCCTGGCGTCTGGAAACCAATTCATAAATTATTGGCCATCACTCCAAACCAGGGAGTCGCACCCAGCTGACGATGGGGGTTGTATCCTGGTACAACTGTGAGCACGATCAGACGGTCCGTGAGCTCTGGGCATACTCTGTTATCTCGTCATCGCTGCTGTCCTCGACACGTCGACGCTTCTTAGGGGGCTTAGGTCTCCTATTTATCAGACATGAGGAATGCGTAGTCAGGGCAATAGGTAGACGCACGATTTGCCTTTATCGCCCGTAGGAGGTTCGGATCCTGGAGGCTTCATTCTTGAAACGACTTCATCATTGAAAGTGAACCAGGAATCGTGCCTATTAGAGCTCAGTGCACCGCCGCTTTCGTTTGGTCAGGGAACCTACGTGGCATCAAACACCATGGCTTCGTAGTGACCATGGTATGCACTGGAACCCTTATGGATGAGGACGCCTTTAAGTTCATAGATGTTTTCTCCGTTGGTTGAGTCCTGATTACGAAGAAATCTGTTCATATCAAGCACGACAGGAAATGAGATATTATGTTTTCTCTTCTTCCGTTCCAGGGTAGTGACATCGAAGACAAAGCGAAGCAGCGAGAAGTGGAGAACAGGGGGAAGCTTTTGGAGGATGAGCTGTCGAGTTGCATCTTCCAGCGACTGGCATTTGGAACACCGGTATCTGGTGAAGGATTCAGCGGGATCAAATTAAATGAGCTAGCAGAAAACCTTACTTATTATCTCCAGATAGTGTCTCTGGTCGAAGAAGCGCCTCAATGCAGCTTTCGAGCGAAGCATTGTCCTATTATGCGGACTCAAGCGACACATTATGAGGTAGATAAGTAGACCTACCTCAAGGTTGACCTCTATCTCGAGAAAGTCCGAGTTATTCTCAGAACAGGCTCCACACCGCATGCAGGTCATGGCGTATGTCTGTGATCCTTCGAACTATGTGAAATCGCGTATGAGAATAAAAGCACCTAATTCGGGTTGAGATTCATTACTTGATTCGAAACGAGATTCCTCAGTGCAGGATCAGGCTGTTTCTTGAATTCATCATCCAAGTGTGTGATAAATAACTTGGAGAACCTATTTGGTGATAAGTGGTCGATCTATGGTCAACCTCAAAATTACCCACTCTTGGGCATCTTGTTGTTCGTTCGTCCGAAGCTGTAGACTCCCAACAAGTTTCTCTGGATTGAAAACCTTCATGTGACTTTCTTGTAGCGCAGCAAACGTCGTCTGCAGCTGGAAAATAGGTGAATCCTACAGCCAAGGGTCAGCTTCTGTGACGGAGGTGATAGCACGGGTGCGAACATCGGAGGTATGGTCTCTATCATCGGCTGGCAAACACTGATATACGCCATTGCGGAAACAGACGTCTTGGAACCAGACCTACACGGGTAAGTATCACAAGTCTGCCAGATGGTCGATAGTTACCTGAATATACGCATTTGCGTAGCAGGTAGCCCCGAGATTCTAAACGGTGTCAACTCAGAGACGACGCTAAGCCAAGGTTGACGCACCCTGAGGCCAACTGGTAAACCGGACTCCTTTGTCTGGATATTAGGATCTGAACCCAGGTCTGTCACGGATAGATAGGCTTTCAAAGCAGCCTCTGAGCAACACAACATCAGCATCAAGCCGCACAATGATGTAAAGTGAAGCGCTCACCTGCGTCCTCCCAGCGACCCTGAGCAAGATAATTCAGACAGTTCGGATTCTTCGAGCAGTGCTTTTTGCTGCAAGTAGGGGTTTCGTCATCCGAGATGATAACGACATCCTTCGTTGGTTCTTCCCCTGACGTGGTAGCTTCCACAGGGTCAACAGCCTTCGCTGGGCGTTTTCGATACTTGTTTGCACAGAATAAGTGATGCGACCTGTGAGAGAGGCCGCACGTAGCGAGGAGATGTTCCTCAGCAATTCCCGACGCGTCCGTGACGCTCGTCCCAACCCATCCCCAGGGAGAATCCAGGTCACCCCCCAGATCTGAAGTAAGTTTGTGTCTCTTGAGTCTTTCGCCGGCAGCAAGACCCTCGTGTTGCTGATTTTGGCGTCTTTTGCGCTTTGTATACATGATGGCCGCGTGAAACGACAGGGCCCGTCACAGACAGGGAGGTGTTGGACGGGTGGTTGGGTTCGTTGGGCCGATGCTGACGCGCCACGGGGTTTCGCGCTACGGCCGGGACCGGGCCGGGCCGATCGATTTCAGGTCCCAACGGCCAACGGCGGCATTTCCCCACTCGTACTGTAACTCGTAATTCTCTCAATGTCCAGTGAGTCGTCGTCGGCGCAAGCACCTCCCGCAAAGCATGGCTTAAGGGCTCGTATCAAGAGAGTGTTTATGTCGGGTGGTAATGCTACACGGATACGAAAGCGGAGAAGGGCAGCTGCAGTGGCCTGGCGCTATGTGAATGTGTTCAGGTGTGTAACGCATGTCTTACCTCTCTGCGTTTGTTCACCGGATTGCAGGTCTGGTCTGCTGGCAGTAGGATATCTTTGGCTATTTGCACTTCCCTTATCACAACTTGGCAAAGACACTTACATTGACGAGAACGCACTTCAACCGAGCCAGGTGCCGTTGTGCGCTTTTGTTTACTCCACGCATGCCCATTTTGTTCATTTTTAGGTCAATACTTATTGGGATTGGATGGACGTGAATCGTGCAGATAGATTTTTGGAGGATGTGAGCTCACTGAGGGACCGTAATGTGTCAAGCGCAGAGTACGTCAAGCCGCATTCCTGAGCTCAACAACCCACTCACGCGGTTACGCAGACGCGCAGCTTTCTTTGCAACAGAATTTGAAAAGTGCGGCATACCATCGTCCACGCAAAGCTACACTATCCAAACTTCATCTGGTGTAGGTCTTATCCGTTTTAAATGTTGCGGTCCTGATAATACGTCTTAGACCCTGACTGGTACCAATGCCTACGCTGTCTTTTCTGCACCTAGGACGTCTGGGATTGAAGCGATGGTCATCAGTGCCTCTTGGAAAAGTATGACTGGCGGGGAGAACCTGAGGGGCGTGTCTATTGTGCTTTCCTTAGCTGCGTTCTTGAAACGTTCGTAAACGCCCCTCCCAAGTCCGCCTTTTCTGATATGAATTATGTCCGCAGAATACTCACATTGGTCCAAGGACATCATCTTCGTCATCAGTGACGGCCACCTTGACGGCATGCATGCATGGTTAAGCGCATATCACAGGCCTTCGAATACTGGTACGTCGTCTAACCCTTTGGTGATACCTTCCTCAATGGACATGCAGACTGGGACATTGAACCTTTATCTATCACATCCGGCGTGGTATGGACTGCTCTCAACATTGACTATCCCGGTCATTCTTTCTCCCATCTGGGTGTTTTTAGAGGTGCGACTTACTGCTCTGCTGGAGACTGGTTGTTGAACACAATTGCCCGCGTAGAAGGACTGAACGGACGATTACCGAATCAAGACCTCATCAATTCATTTAGAACCATCTCTCAACATACCGGTGGCGTACCTGTGCTGCTGTATGACCACCACGAGCCATTCGAGTTCCCAGGACGCGAAGAAATACGCAATTTTTTCCCATCTTGGCTTCCAAACTGGCTTTGGGAGCGCAAGAGCATCCTAGAGTATGGTTACCGAGCCAGGAATATATTGAGACACATCGCATATCAATCTAGAGGCAAAGCAAACGGCGCGCATGGGTTATTCCATCAGTGAGGCCTTCTTTGATTGTTTCTAAATCTCCTAAGACTATGACTTAGATATCGCGTAGATGCGATCACACTCTTTGCTGTTCCATCTAATGGACCTCACGGATTCCACGCTCTTGGCCGGTACGTGTCCATTGAGTCGAAGACTCCGCCCTCTGAACCAACTTCTACAGTACGGTTGAATCCACACTCCGTACCATGAGCAATCTGCTCGAGCGACTTCATGCATCATTCTTCCTCTACATAATGACTACACCTTCGTCCTTCCTTAAGATTGGCACTTATCTCCCTAGCGCAGTGCTCGTTTCCGCAGCCCTAATGTTTGGCGGCCTCCGGGAATGGGTAAGCGCAGGTTGGGTGGAGTTGGAAGATGTGCATCCAACCCCTGGAAAAGAAAAGACTGCCGACATAGTCTTTACATCAAAGAAGTGGGCAACTCGGAAGAGAGACCTCCTGGACGCCTTTATCGTGATGGTTGCCTCCCACTTGATCGGTTTAACACTTTTTGCGATCATCTGTCAGGGGTGGTTCGATATTCGCCAACTGGTATGTTGTTCGATCTTGGTCGCTCCATGCTATTGTCTCATTACTGTCAGAGCATCATAATCCCGCCTGTTTGCTGGATAACTCTCGTACTCGCCCCATGGAGATCCTCTTTGCCCAACAGATCTGTTCAGGCTGCGCCCCTTCACACCCTTTTGAAGGCCATCAACATGTGCCTTGCGAGTACGCTCATCTCCGTTTCGTCGGTTCTCAATTTTTCCCTCGCCGCACTCCTTGCAGTTACTCTCGGCATACCCCTGTCCCTAGCATCACCATCAAATTCTTTGCTTGCACGCGGCATCAAATGTACACTTTATACGGCACTAGCTTTCGGCTGGCTCGCCTTAGACGCGGAAGTCAAGCAGGGGATATGGGACTGGCAGGTGCTAGGCGCTTGGTTTGCGCCACTGGTTTGCCTTGTTTACGTCCCGTTTGTACTCCAAGCCGGCATTGTTTCCTCCCTCTCGCCGTAACAACACATTCGACTTGTCCGTATCTACCAAATCCCAATTTCCTTGCGTTTCTAAATCATGGCCCACGCTAGGTTGCCGTAGCGCCCTTATCTATTTGCGCGTGTGACGTGTTTATGATAATGTCAAGCAAGGACTACTTCCTGAGGCGTGTAGCAACAACAATGCAAAGAAAATAGAGGGTTGACAGTCGCAGGACCCATGGTGATACCCGCCAACGCCAACGCCAACTACTAGGTTTCTCGCGGTCACGAGACCAAAGTGGCGATTCACTTTCAATATTAATTACCCTGAGACTCGGCGTTTCTCACCTCGAGATCGACAACAGGGATTTGACATGAAGCACACTCATATTCGGGTTCTTCTGAACATAATAGCGTGTCGCTGCTTGTCGAAGGCGGAATGCCGATGTCGAGTTGTGAAAAGGGGACCATAGAAATGTTGATGTTGGAATTTCGAAGACGGAGCAACTAATGGGCGCTTCAGGTGGCGAGGTACTACAGTAGTACGAGTCAAGCGAGTGTAACGAAACCACGCTCAGACCCCACGCTTATCTCCGTTGGGATGGCTCATCTCTCACCTACTGTCCCTCGCCTTCAATCCCCCGAAAGAATCGGCCAAGACGCACCGAATCGTGAATCTCATCTTTTGAGGTACGCCGCCTTCTGCTACGTTTATCCTCTTGTGAGTAACCACGGGTCCCGAGCAACAGAAGACATAGCACGCTAATCCATATCCTAGATGATGACTCGCTCCTCCATATGTTTCATCTCTATCGGCCGATGCTCGTAGATGAAGATGAGACTGACGACGACATAGTCTTACTGGGTGGGAAATGGGGCCGCGAACGTTGGTGGTACAAGCTCGCACAGGTTTGCCAAAGGTGGCGGTATCTTATACTTGGCTCAGCATCCCACCTCGGTCTTCGCCTCCTTTGCACATATGGCACACCCGTAGCAGATATGCTGGCACATTCGCCTCCCCTTCCACTCATCATTGATCACTTCGGCCTAGATGATCACGACATCACCGCAGACGAGGAAGAAGGAATAATACTTGCACTTCAGCACCGCGATCGCGTGCGCCGCATCCGTCTGGACGCGGCCGTCCCAAATTTGCAGAGGCTCATTCTCATGATGGACAAGGAATTTCCGACGCTGGAGAGCCTGGTCCTAATGCCTCCGGATAAACACCATACGGCCTTGATACTTCCTACAACGTTTCAAGCACCGCTTCTACGCCACCTTATACTGGTGAACTTCGCATTTCCAATAGCGTCCCCATTACTCACGACTGGGGTGGGCCTTGTCACCCTCTTCCTTGATTATATCTTCCCATCCGTCTATTTCCGCCCAAATTATTTGCTCCGACGTCTCTCACTCATGCCTCAGTTGGAGATACTCGGCATCAGTTTCCATTCCCCCGTGTCCAATCGTGAGGTTACGAGGCAATTGTTGCATACGCCGGTCAGGGAATATGCAACGCTTCCCAACCTTCGCTGGTTTGCCTACAGAGGCGTTAGCCCTTACTTGGAAGCCTTTCTTCCTCGGATAACTTCTCCTCGCCTGGAGAAGCTCCAAATCATATTCTTCAACCAGCTCACCCTTTCCATCCCACACCTCCTGCAATTTATGAACTCAGCAGCCAATCTCAAGTTCAGCAATGCCGAGGTCATTTTTGATGATAAATCCATACACATGAGACTGTATCCCCGCGAGGGGGCTGCACTCGATGCCTCATTCATTCGAGTTGGCTGCCCAAATTTCGAGTGGCAAGTGGCGTCTGCAGCGCAACTTTTGGACCAGCTCACGGCTGTATTGTCGGCAGTCGTATATCTTACTTTCAAGTATGGGAGGGCCAATATATCACCGGAATCATTGAACAATGAAGCCAGCTGTACACGGTGGCGCGAAATTCTTGGGCCGTTTAGCAATGTAAAGACCCTTCATGTACCTAACGGCCTTGTCAAGGATCTCTCTCGTTCATTACAATTAGACGAAGGCGAAGGCGAATCACCCATGGAGCTGTTACCTGAATTGAAGGAACTCGAATATACTATGACAGACGATGCTGGCGACGAATTCGCATCTTTCATCGATTCCCGTCAGAAAGCTGGTCGACCCGTAACTCTCCTTCGGAGATAGGGGTGAGCTTCTCCATCGCACCATACGTTTTTTGGTTTCTCAGTTTGTATACTGCACCCTATGATGTCATTATGAACTACCAGAGCATAAAAGTTGTCTTTCTCATGTTGTACCACCAGGTGTTTAGTTTCCTTCTACGATGATATTTCCTGTTCCCGATTGACGTATATAAATGACAACCGTATGTACTATCCCTGAAGGCAAGGCCATGACTTGGGGAAAGGAGCGGCTTAGGTGGCTTGCGGTCTATACTTGTATCTTTTACTCCCGAGCCAGATCACAAATAGTCACGAATTTTCGCTGAATTCAAACTCTGGCCTCAGCAAGTCACATGGAGAAGTGTTCGACTCGGAGTTGATGAGACTCGGTGTGCCTACGACGCCGGAGAACGAGTCAACGCCGCATCCACCAGGCACCACCACCACTGTCGCTGCCCCCACCGTGACCCCCCACCGTGCCTGCCGTAGATGGCGCATGTGCGCATGAGGCGGAACGCTTTCGGGCTTCAAGTTGGGTGAGAGAAACTGCATGCATATTCGTAGGTGTATGCCAGCGCGTAGCTCCCGGCATGCATTGACACGCACAGAGACAATGGGGGCAAGTCCCATCTGGCCACTGGCACGGAGAGATGCCGCAATGGATATGGTCGAACGTGGTGGGGTATCCAGAGAGTCCGCTAGGGACGTGGTAGTACAAAGACGGAATCATGGGCTTAGAACAGTCGACTTGGATGGCTATCAAAATTCTCGTTCGTCATGATGGGAGAAGGGTCGCTGTTGTGGAGAAGAATAGGATATCGGAACCAAGGTCGGTGCATCATCAACCAGCCCACACCCGAGCGGCGGCAGAGTGAGTATCCGACTCAAACGGCCATCATCTTCCGCAAAAGCTGGTCAAGACCTGCGCCACAAGATGACTAACGCTTTGACTTCGCCTTTACTTCGCTCTTCCAAAGCCAAAGCTGTTGCGTCGTCAGCATCTCGAGGTTTCGATTAACGGCTCTGCTAAACACTGGTCGACCGTACAGGATTGGTCAATTGAAGCACAGAAGCCACACAACTCAGCCCAGAGTAGAGAGGTCCTCGAACTTGCTCCAGAGATTCGCGTGCCCTAACATGACATACCGATGGCTGATATGATGTCATAGAAAATATTACAGGCTCTCCGATAATGGCGCGTAACCGAGACCACAGTACTTGTGAGTAGTCTAGTTGGATTTAAGTCAGTACTACTGCCTTTGTGCCGATTAGTACGCAGACCTGCAGTAGGACGCGCACAGCTATTTATAACAGGCGAATGGTGACGGTCAACCCACTATGTCGTTACCGTGCAGTGTTGGATTAGTGCATCCGAGTCACTGGTATCGTCCTACTACGATGTTTTTACTTTTATCGATTACGCACATGCACATTAATACGGTGGACGAGTTGTGGTAGACTGAGTGATAGGGACTGCGTGCGCGAACTCAGGAGAGAGATAGCCATGAAGGTGGACGAGCTTGAGGTAGTTTTACGACGCCAAGGATCATTCTACAAGGATGTGCACGTGATTTTAGGATCCGTCTACTACTTATATTCACGGGTTTCCCCGCTCCTAAGTTATCTCAATCTCGATGAGAATCCAACCATGACCACCACAGGAGATATCCCCCACCCTCAAAGCTCTTCCCCTATGGTCCCGTCCCCTCCATCAGAGACAGAGTCAAAGCTCTATTACTATGGCCTGCCTTCTCGTCCTCCCTTAGTCGCTCGTAGTAGCACCACTCCGTGGAAGGAGCCCACGGGCTCAGAGGCGTACTGCGAGGCCAAGGAACTCCGCCCCGTCTACAACCACGCGCTCCAAGAGGTCTGGAAAGCCGGCTTGGCTCGCGAGGTCATCGCCGTTCTGGACTCGATGGAGGTCAAGTTCACCAGCATAGACATCGTCCGCATCGGGATCCCCGAACAGTCTCATTTCCCCGTCATCATCTGGATTGGCGTGACGCCCGGATCTCTCTCTGGTGAAGACGGCGTCGTCGTGGTTTCCAAGTGCCGGGGGCTTCTTGAAAAACACGATATCACCGACGTCGACGTCGAGATCCGCGAATCAGAAGTATGGCCGTCATACCGGTCATTACGCTAGGAAATTGACAAGAATGGCCCCATAAGATTGGGCCATACGCAGGGATACAGTAATACATTAAAAAATTATCTACATAAATGTCAAGTAGTTACGAAGATCAGTGCACTGTATGTATTCGAGGTCCAAATCAGGGAAAAAAGTGTATGCTATAGACAAACGAGTCATTGATCTAGACACCCAAAACGTTTGATGTGTGGGATGTGGTGTGCCTGCGAGAGGTGGTAGAAACGCGGGTTTGAAGAGAGCAAGAGGACAAGTTGAACGTAGCAAATACAGAAGACGATAATACAGTGCAAGTCACGACATCTACCCTATGTCCATGCTGTCCTCTGGACCAAATAAGTCCCCGTCTGGTGGAGCTCCTTCGGCGCCATTCAGTTGGATGACCGACGACATATCGATGCTCTGCATGGGCATGGGAAGGGGATCCGATTCTTCCCTGTCCGCTGCATCCTCTCCAGGTTCAACTCCGTCGTCGCCCTCAGCATCATCCCCGGCCTCGCCCTCGTCCGGCTCTGGCTCGCCAGCTTTGCGAAGCCTCGCCATCTCGTTCATCTCTTCCTTCTGGCTCATCTTCACCTCGAGGTCCGCACGTAGCTTCTTCAGCGCATCTTCGAAACGCTTGCGGATCAGAGGGTTGCCCGTGCTCGCGACCTCCGCTTCCTTCTTGCGCACTGCGAACTCGAGGTCGGCAATCTCCTCGTTCACGAGTTGTCGAGCTTGCTGCATTTCATCGTCCTCGTCCTCGTCCTCTTCCTCCTCATCGTCACTCTCTTCCTCCTCTTCCTCATCGTCGTCCTCACCCTCGAGCTCTCGGTCGAGTTCCGCGGCGAGCTCCTCGTCGATGTCACCGTCTGCCTCGCCTTCTTCCCCATCATCACTGTCATCGCCATCTGCACCTCCGCCAGGTGTCGCTGCGTCACCGGCCTCGGAATGAGCGCCGGGAGTTTGCGCCTCCAATGGGTCGTCCATTTCGATGAACTCAGAGTCCGACAAGTCTGGGTTTACGTTTTCCAAGACCTCTGGAAAGTGCGGTTAAACAGAGGTGGTGATGAGACGGCAAAGTCAAAACGTACCGTATTTAACGTCTTGTGCTAATGCATCCTGTTCAAGCAGTCTCTCAACCTCCTGCTCAACACTTTCTATTGTCCGTTTATTCACCCGTCTCCTGAAGCGCCTCTTTCTGGCATGGTGGAGGGGTGGAGTGATACCATGGGGCCAAATGAAATCGTCAATATTGAAGCTTTTTTGGTTACTCACTACCTCCTCGCTGGGAACTTTTTGTTCGACAAGGAGCATCTGAGAATGTGAGAAATTAGGGGATCGTTAAAAAAGGAGAATAAAGAAGCAGACCTGGCAGATGTCAGCGACCTTGAACATTCTCTTGTTGTCGAGCGTCTTCTGTGCTTCAATCATACAGGGCAGATCAACAAGTTTCGCTGAATACGTGTTGTCCCCCATGTGAAAGACAGCGCGACGCGAGTCTGCGCTAAAGATGTCAACCAGTTTGGTGGATGCTTACTTTAGGGGACGCACCTTTGAACTTGAACCAGACATCAGACGAGATTTCACGGGCAGCCACCATTTCGCGCAGCATGCCGCAGTCCTCTCCGGGGGGTATGCGAAGTATGAACTGCTCCTCGAAGGAAAGTTCTTCGTCGTCGGAGTCGAGCTCGCGATCGTAAGGGCCAAGGAAGGACATGCCGGGAGCCAGGGCGGCGGCCTTTTCACTCAACTTGAGCTTGAGCTTCGGTGCGGCCTTTGTCTTCGCGGAAGAACGGACTGGCCTTCCTGGAGTCGTGTCTGCGCTGTCGGAATACGCAGGGGAGCTCTGACGTCGAGCGCGTAGCGTTGCGGCCCTTTGTGGGCGGCCAATGACGGCTTGTGCGGCCTGAGCATCCGCGTTTACTTTTGATGGCCCTGCGGCATTCTGTGTGTTGGAGTCGAGATCATCGACGACAATGAGGTCTTCTTCCATCGGTGGTTGGGTGCAATCACTTTGGCGGTGGCTGGCGCGGCGGGTGAATGCAAGCACGTGATCTCTCTCGGAATCGGAATCAGGTTACAACACCAACACCAACTTTGCACAGTGCGTTTTAACGTGCAATGGACAGGTACGTTTGTACCCGATATTTGATTCAAGGTACTGACTTATCATTCACAATACAGCCTCGACTTTAATATCCACCAATTAATCCTCTCCGACCTGGCCGCCAGCGTCGGCGCTTCCAAAGCTGACCCGGCAGATCCCACAATCGACTCTTCTATTGACTTGATCACCTCCAATGTCACAACTCGAGCCATCTCTGAAGATGACGTGGATTCGAATAGTACCAGCTCTGGCTCGGAGGAGAGGGTGTTCATGGTGGGTGTCCCGTCCGGTCATTGGTGTGATAACTTCACCGTCATTCTAGTCGGCTTCAAGAGCGAGATGCAACATCGGGTTCGCGGAGCTGTCGGTGAACATATCGACTACTCTCCTCCCAAGCACCGTTTCTGTCCTGTTGGACATTCTCCGAGACGTCCCCTACATTGACTTCGACATGAATCTGACCTGGGATGGTGAGGCCTTTCCCTGGTGTCGCCAATGAATATCCGAACGAAAAATTTCTTCTCAGATTGGTCTTTACCTGACCAGTTGGCCTACACAACGGTCTCCGCCCTTCTGAAACTTGCCGCAGTCCATTCAGAATATAGGGATGATGTCATGACCGCTATTACGACCTTCACGTCTGTCCTTGTCACCAAACTACAAGACAGCCCTCGTGAGTTTCCTCAGCTTTTCACCGGTTCCGTATTTCAACGCCTAGTCCAGCCTCTGAAATACTTACCCATCATGCGCTCTCCTTCCATGGTTTATATCGTGCCATCATCTCCACCGAGTTCTCTTGGAACTATCATAGCTGGGCTTCAATATCTGAACACCTTAATGTCCTCTATGAACCTGGCGTTATCGAGCGTCTGAATCGCTGTTTGTTCAGCGTTCTTCAAGTCGAAGACGGAGACCTTGACGTCAAGAACTATATACAGGCTCTCCTGTCGCGCTATGTGTTGAACGGTCGACCCCTTAATGGATATTTTCTCGTGTGCTGCGTCGTAGAGGCTCAGTGGACGATGCTAGCTCAGGCCCTGTATCCGTCACAGGAACCAGTCTATGCTAAGTTTGGGGAAGAGGCTGAGGCTGCAGCTGCTAATAAGGCATGGTCAGCTCTCACTCGGGACGTAGCCCCCGAGATTCGTGCTTCTGAGCCAAGTTTGAAAAGTGCCCTGAAGAAGTCTCTCGAATTATCCACTCAAACGTTTACAGCTCTCCTTGTACAGATTGGGGAGATGGATTCTGAGCCGTCACTGGATACATACGCATGGGAAACCATGTCCGAGTGCTTGGTACGTTTTGGTTTCAACTTGGTCGATGCAATACCTCAAATTTCTAATAGAAACTTGGCACGGTCTGTGCTGTTGCTCTCCGAGACCTTGACGGCAACCTTTTTTCGCGTCTCAAAGTCATTCTAAGCGTGCACTCGCCGATTGCCGATAGTCTCGTTCAAGTGGCTGCTTTGAAAGCAGTCACAGTATTGGTACAACAGTATGTTGCTCTCTCTATGCTTGAAGCGTCTCCAACTCGTCTGTAGTTTCCCCGAGACTGCGTCTTTACTAGTATCCCATCTTCGACGCTTCATCACGTCTCCGATCCCCACATTTGAGAACGAGTTCATCAGCGAGTCCCGAATTCCCCCGCCATTATACTCTGCTGCCAAGTGTCTTGCTTTGTGCATCCAGGTATCTTGCATTTGTCCTCTGTTTATTATTCTCTTCTCATTCGAGATAGCTGGCACCTGGTGACGACCTAATCATGTCAAACATGTACTCTTTACTTAATTACGTCGCTGCGACGAGCAAGGAGATACATGACCTACCACATCACATCCCGCCCAACGGCCTCTTCTCCACTTTGGATGACGAATACAGCGTCACGCATTCAGATCGCGCCACCCAGTATTCCATCGACATAGCTGGTCATGGCTACACGGAAGAGGAGAGAAGACTCATCACAACTAGCACGATCTCGGTGGTATCAAGGCTCGCCCTTGAATTCAAGCGCGATGATGTGGGTGCCTTCGTTGGCAGTAACCAAACCCTAGCTAAAAACCCATTGCATAGGCTACAAAACTAACAATTGCGATGCTAATCCAACGTCTACATATTTCCGAACCATATGCGGAGGCCGCCATCGCTCATAATCTAGTAGATCTGGCATTGAAGGCTCCTGAATCCTCATTCTTGGATGTCGTACGAGCCTTTTCTTCTCTCAGTCTCTCCAAATATTCCGAAGATCCAAGGTTTTCGAACAATATGGTAAAGCCTTTCTCTCGGCCTTGCTGAACTTGCCTTACAACACCCTTCGCAGATTCTGGCGGCACAGACTAGGCTTGCCCATGAGCTAGACCAACGCCCAGAGTTCTATAATATCTATTTGCAGGAACTCCTCTCGTTGTTTGGGGACAAGGGAATTGCTATCCAAAAGGCCTCCGTCCAGAACCGACACATGAAGGCAGAAGATCTCTCTGAACAGCTTGTCTCTCTTCTTCTACCCATCGATGCGCTTCTGGGTCATGCTGACCTTAATCCCCTCTCTGGCTCATCGTCCGAACTGGTAGCCTTGTTCCGTAACATGTGGTTTCTTTGCACACTCTTCCAGTTTACGGTTGCAGACGAGAAAGATGGCTCGGCGACGGAGTGGCGCCGTCCCGCATTGTCCCGCATCGCTGCAAAGACGCCTGCCCTGGTCTTGGAGGAAGCCCTTGGGGTGCTTGTTAGCGACATTGAGTTTAATTCGTCGATTCGGCTCGAATATGCGAATAATGTGAGATCCTCCGGGCGTCTGTCATGTATGGCGCCTAACGATGAGATAGGTTATGTCGAAGCATCGCAGCTTGCTGAGCAAGTATCTGCCGTACCATCACTCAGACATTAAATCTTTGTCTCCCGGAGAAGTCATTCTGCTTCTTGCTATGCATGATGTGGAGGGTATGCGAGCAGCCGCTGGTCTTCCTTCTTCGCTCGTGCTCTATTTCACAAATAGTGGCATCAACAGCCGTACGGCGCTTAGTGCATGCATGGAAGCCATGGCCGATAAGGTACGGGAAGCACGGATTCTACTATCACTTTTAGTCACGCCACGTGCAGACTATTACGGACGCCATTCAGGATCTGAGTCACCAGGCGCAAACCCAATCATTACCAGGGGAGTTGCTCGGCGAACTGCAAGTTCTACTGACCAGCAGCACGCATCGTGTCGCCAAGGCGCGGGCTGTAGCATCCAAATACATCCATAGACTCATCACGTCTTTCCCATCGCTTATGTGTGATCCCCCTCTGGTATTTTCTATCCTAGAGGTTCTTACGCTGCTCCGGCGTTCGTGTGAGGGCGAATACGTGGACGAGGTATGTCCGGTTTCCGCTCCATGGTTTTTCCTACTAAGTCACTGTCATAGTACAATCCGGTCTACGAATTCCACTCTGATCGGGTAGACATAACTCTCCAGCTTCCTGATGACTACAAGATTAGGGATGAAATCCTCGTCAATCTCCAGCGCAATTCCAGTCGATGGTTCGAGCTTGGGCTCAGTCGCGCTCCCATGGAACTGCAATCTACCCTTCAGGTACCTGCCCGCACCCTCTACCTCCTATGTTGCGACAAAGCTTACCACCCTTCCAAGAAATACCTCGCCATTAATCAATCGCTTTCGCCGATTGATACTGTCGATCTTGGTGCTTCGATCGCCGAGACTTATGCCAAGGCTATTGGCCCTGTAGAACGGAAGCTGTGTACGTATTTTCAAAGCTTCTTAATCAACATTAATTGACTACTACACAGCTTCCCTTGCTGCGCTTTCTAAACATAAGCCCGATCGTGCCAAGGTCGTGACCAGTCAAATTGCGTCGAAGGCCTATTTCACAGGGGAGATAGCCGGCCTACGCCTTGCTGGCCGGGGAGGTTAGCTATTTTATATTATTGCAATTCCCGAACTTATCCCTGGCGACTCCAGGGAAGAATCTTCAGAAGGCAACCGATGAACAAGATCCAGTCCCTGAGATCTCTGCTCTCCGGGAAAAGATGCATTCAGCCCTTGCTGCAGTACGCGAGAAGCGTAACTCGTTCACCATCCAGGACTTGAAACGGTTACTGTTCCGTTGCGCGTCGTCTCTCATCTCTGTGACCAAAGTAAGACCAGTTGCTCTTCCGCATGCTTGGTTAACCAGCTCGGTAGTGTGACTATACGTTGATGTACTACATGGTCGCTTTACCCTTCGAGGTCTTTACTCCGTCCGCGATCGCTGCCGGCATCGAGACATGGACATGGGTAATATCTGAACGACCTGCCTTCGAGATTTCCATGATGGCGGAAATCAATTCGGCATGGATGGCGAGCATCAGGCTGGAGAGGGGCATTTTCTCGAAGACGCTCAAGTTTGTACTAAACCCCTCGGAGATCGATGGCTGGCTACTGATCCCCTTCTCTAGCTATAACGACCCGTTTTATCACCCCGTCGACTACGCTCCCACAGATAAAGACGTCATTGACCGTGCTACGAACCATGCGCGTCGACTGCTCTCACCACATACCCTCGTCCTGCAAATGCTCTTCAGTAGACTCCAGGCGGCGAAATTTCGCAAACCTGGGTTAATGCTGCTCATTCAACGCCTGGTCCTCCGCTCAGCGAGGGCGTATCGTCAATTGAGGTAATAATCACACCGTGCTCCCCGATATTCTGAGGCTCATGGTTGTCCCAGCACGCATGCGTTGGCGAGGGAGGCCCGATTCTCTCTTTTGATCTTCGGCTTTGAAGCCCTTGGAAGTTCGAGGCTTGATTCCCTCTGCGAGCATACCCTCCGGGAAAGTCTTTATGCAGTTGCCTTTTCCTGGTTTTCTGTACGCCCTCAGTAAGCCTGGACTTGTCATCTAGTTCCGCGATCAACATTCTCATTGCACAAAGATGGTCCCATGGTTCTAATCGCCTACAGATGGACGCAGACTCGAAGCTCCTAACTGAGTTTCTATCTCTCCTCCAGGCAGACACTGCCCGACTTGCGCATGAAGTATCGAGCCTTGGGCATGCTCAAGCAGCATCGATGAACCCGAGTCAGTGCTCATTTCCTTTGCCCAGGTGTGCGATGTGAATGACCACATTTTTACTTAGCATATGTTTCACACATAAAAAGCCATAGTGTCCCTCTTAAGCTGTTGGTGGAGAACGAACTTTGCAGGCTCTCTGTTTGGTCGAATCCAATGAACGACTCAAAACGTGGCCCAGATTATCCAATTAATCTAGAAAAGTCTATGGTGGATGTATGCTATCGTAACTTTCCATTGTCATGAAATAACCAAGTTCGTTACAGGAAACGTGGAAGAGTGCCATTCGAGCAGCTTGGGAGATAGATCCAGCTATGGCGGTGAATTTCGTGGAGAGATTCAAGCATCCCATTGTCGGCAGGGAAGTTAGCGCTCTTGTTCGCTCGCGGCCACGTGAGGTTCTACATATACCAGAAGCTGCTGAGTTCCTTGTAGGCGACAAGCTCGACGGCCGACGGGATATTAGAGTAAGCTACTTAGCTCAAGGTTTCGAGTTGGCTAATAGCCATGAACAGTACCTCCTCTTCTGGGATGCCGTGCCTCCGATCATTGCTGCCACTTACTTCGAACCTCGATATCATGGCGATCCCATTGTCCTTCAATACGCTCACAGAGTGTTAGCTCAACACCCAGTTGAGGTGACTTTCTTTTTCGTTCCACAGATTGTGCAAGCATTGCGCTATGACGAGCTAGGTGGGTCGCCTCATGTTCGACCGATCGATACACCCAACATCGCCCCACACGCAGGTTATGTAAACCATTTTATATCTGATACGGCCAGGATATCCCAGTTATTCTGCCACCAAATCATCTGGAATATGAAGGCCAACTGTTACAAGGACGACGCCGCCGAGGAGGTACGCTTGCTCAACTTTGAAGAAAAAATCCGAGGCTTATAAGACATTTGTTAGGAGGATCCGATGAAACCGATCTTGGATCGTATGATCCACGACATTGCGGAGTCCTTGTCTGGTTCGGAAAGGGACTTCTACGACCGCGAGTTTAATTTCTTCCATGAGGTGACGTCAATCTCCGGAAAATTGAAGCCATATATCAAGAAATCGAAGTCAGAGAAGAAGGTATACCCAGTTAAGCAAGTAAAAATGTGCGGTACTAAGACTTGATGATAGGGAAAGATCGATGAGGAAATGGCGAAAATAAAAATCGACATCGGCGTTTATCTTCCAAGCAATCCTGACGGGAAAGTTGTCGACATAGATAAGAAGTCGGGCCGACCGCTCCAGAGCCATGCCAAGGTTGGGTGCTTTCCTCTTAACATGGTTTGGTCTTGACATGGTTTTACAGGCACCATTCATGGCGTCGTTCAAAGTGCGAAAACAGTTGGTGGTCATTGACGCCGACCCAGATTCACTGTTAAATGGCGACGGTGGAGAGGAAGAGCGCCGCACAGAACAAGACGTGTGGATCCAAGCTATTTTCAAAGTCGGCGATGACTGTCGGCAGGACGTGCTCGCGCTGCAACTCATTGCGATGTTCAAGAACATTTTGACCCGTGTGGGTCTGACGCTCTATCTTTACCCTTACCGTGTGACAGCCACTGCGCCCGGGGTAAGTTCCACCTCACCTACGTGTCCCTATGCGTAGATCTCAATACCATCGCAGTGCGGCGTTATCGATGTCGTGCCGAATTCCACCTCTCGAGACGAAATGGGGCGGGCGAAGGTTAACGATCTCCAAGGATTTTTCATAGCCAAATATGGAGGAGAAGACTCAGTCGCGTATCAGAAAGCTCGGCTGAATTTCATTCAGTCGATGGCTGCATACTCCGTCGCATGCTACATTCTTCAGATCAAGGACCGCCATAACGGCAACATCATGATCGACGGAGAGGGTCACATCATTCACGTCGGTTCGTTAGCCCACTTGACCGCAGTAGACTGACCATCCGTACTGAACATGCGACCTAGATTTCGGCTTCTTGTTCGACATAGATATGTCATTTCCCCGTTTTGCCTATCATCGCAACTGACAGAAAAGCGTGCACGTCCGGGCGGCGTCAAGTTCGAGCCCAGCTCGTTCAAGCTGAACCATGAAATGGTCGTGCTGATGGGCGGACGAACCTCGCAAGGCTACGCGCTCTTCCAACAGCTCTGCGTCGCCGCCTTCCTCGCGCTGCGCCCGCACGCGCCCCAGCTCATCGCGACCGTGCAGCTCATGCTCGGGACGGGCCTCCCCAGCTTCAAGGGCGAAGCCACGGTGCGCCGACTGCGCGACCGCTTCGCGCTCGGGTTCAGCGAACGCCAAGCCGCGGATTTCATGATGGCCGTCGTCAAAAACGCGCACGAGAACGTGCGCAGCACGTTCTATGACGAGTTCCAGCGGGTGAGTCGTTCGGAGTTTTGGAGCCCGTGCGTCGCGTGTGAGTACTGACCACACGTTGCGATGCGTGCGTTGTAGTTGCAAAACGGTGTGTCTCTTTGAATCGCGATACCTTGCAGGACGGCACATCTAACCCTTCACAGGTATCCCGTACAAGTAATTCAATTTCATGAGGATTTTTGTTTGCTATCTATCCATGTAACTGCAACAGTTCGCGGTTCTCATCACAAAGGCCGTGATATCTGTCACTTTATCAGTCAATTAGCGTCGTGTACATCCCGAACCTTGTCGTCACACCTTCCAGCTTGCAGTTAAGTAGAAGCGAAGTATAGTCCCCATGTCATTGTTCATATTCAAAAATAAGATGTAGATGATGACGGTATAAGCTAACATGTGCACTGTGGTATCGAGAGCAGACGGGAAAATGTCTACGAAATAAGCAAAGGTTGCAAGTTCATTTCGGTAGGGTGAGGTGTAACAGTCCAGCATCTGTGATTGCATGATAAAGGGATGAAAGGAAAAGTGTAGTGTCCAAGCCCAAGAACAGATTCACGAAGGAAATGAGCAAGGGGAAAATAAAAAAGGCTCAAGACCTGATCAACGAAGCGTTAGGTCATGGGTCGTGCAAAGTCCATACAGCATCGTGCAAGGAGGGTTAGGGTGAAACCATTTCGTAATCGGTGTTGAGCGAGATATTTACGGACGCCACAAAATAAATGTGAATGATAAAAAGATCTAGGTGAGTTTATGATGAGCCACTATACCGGGGATTCGGCGGCAGCGGGGGGAAGGATGGACGGCATGCTATATGAACGCATGGATGCAAGGGAGATACCGGCAGCGGCAGGCGGCAGAGGTGTAGTAGGAGATGAATAAGGAGAGCCAATGGGCGTACGACGGCCGAGGGAAGTCGCAAGACTGGGGTTGATTGGGCTGGGCAGTGGGCGCGTTGGCACCGGGCTCACCGGCTGAGGCGCATTAGAGCTGCGGCGAGAACGAAGGAATTTGAAGGGCATCGTGCAGCAGGCACGCTGTTTGCTGTCCGGCTGAGAGTAAAGCCACGTGGCAGTAAGGACAACGCTCGCGCCAACGATGAATGAAGCCGTTATATGGAAATGGAATAGTCCAACGGAGGCGAGGAAAGATATCACGATCGACAAAGACGTAGCAAAACCCTTCATGATGTTGTCGGCATACTTGATAACGAGGGCTGTGATGAGACCTCCGAGGACTTGGGTGAGTACTGTCGCCCAGGCCCACGGCGTGAAGTTGGCGAACAGGTGCGTCAGCGAGGGAACGCTGTGCGCGGAAGTGCCTGGGGAGTGTGAAGGCGCCATGATGATGGGGACAAGTGCCGGAAGCAGTGAGAAGAGGGAGAGCTGCACGTTGCGCACCCAGAGGTCTGCGGTCGAGTTCTTGATCACCATCTCAAAGTACACACCGGCTAGACCGGACGTGAAGCAAGCAGCGGCGACCGCAAGGAAGCCTTTGAAGGGTATCATGGTATGCACATCAGCAGATGACCCATCACCTGATGGGTTTTTGTTGACGTTGGATTGGATTTGGACGATGCCAACGCCAATTGCAAGGAAGAAAAGGGCCAACCACTTGAGAGGGGACAGCTTGCGGCGGAGGAGAAGGACAGAGAAAGCAGCAGTGGTAAGAATTTTCATCTGGTAGGACACTTGGAAGGTGGCGGCTTCCAAATTAGAGGCGGCAACAAACTGAAGATTATTCTGAATGACTGTCAACGAGACGTCAGGGAGGTTAAATCGAGACAAGATGTTCGAGCAGAGCTAACCGTAAAGTATAGCTGGAATAGCCAACTTCCAGCAGTCGGGCCGAAAAACCTCCTTACCGACAATTCTACACCGCTCTAGAAACACGTTGGGGTTAAGTGGAGAACTGGCGAGGCGATTCGGAGGCGAGGAAGGAAGGACGAAGGCATGCTGAGATGACGTAGGCCGTACACGAATCAATGCAATAAGCAGTGATATGAGACCCTTTAGGAGCTCTGTCGCTAGGACTGCGGATGCTGCGGAATATGCACGTGACGGCGGCATAGAGACGCGTGAATAGTGCATGAGCAGTGAAAGGGTAGCATTTTGAACGGCTAGAGTGACCAAACTGGGAAGGAAATAAGTCAGAAGAGGACGCCATAAATTTGACCGAGACCAAGAATGGTATCGGCCGGCAATTGGGAGTAGGTAGGGTCGGAGAAACAGAAAGGAAGACATACGAGATATACTTGAGGGGCACGCCAAAGAGGGAGGGTGCAGTAGTAGGAGCTGCGACGGGTTGTTCAACGCGATCCTTATCGGCGATAGCATCGAAATGGATGGATTTGAGAGGGGGTTTCCCGTTGACGAACAGAAGTTTGGAGTCTGAAAGAGCCATTCGAGGAAAGAGGAAGAAGGGGACACCGTTGAGACCGTGCTCTGGGGTCTCCTTTCGTGCGAGGTGGGAGGGATGGTGGAAAGGAGAGAGGAGAGAAGAAGGGGATAAGAAGGGGAGAAGGGGAGAGGAAAGAGAGACAAGTCAAACGACGACGACGACACGCGAAGGCGCTTCCGACTCGCGTTTTCTCCATCAAATTTAATTTTTAATTATTTTATTTTCGTCATCGCGCCATTCCGTCGTGGGAAACTTCCCCTGGAAACGAGTGACGTAATCACGCAATCATCTACGTCCAAGGAGCTTCTTGTATCGTTTGACCAGTGTCTTTGCATCGGTCACAACCTGCGATCATTCGACTAGTCAACATGCTTTGCTTGGAGCTGTTTTTCGGCGTTTTCACCTTCTCCTGTTCACGCAACCTTTCGATTTCTATCTTTACCTTCCGCAGCAGCCGGCTGTGTGCCTGACCACGCTGCAAAGCGGTGGCCTCGACTACCATTTGCGTGGAGAGCTCAGTGGGCAGTACCAATACAGGCAGACGACTTACTGAGTTTGCTGACTTGATTCACTTCATCCTCACGCCGGATATCCTGGTTGTCACTGAGGTAGATGACCCTTGCCTCGTTGGCCTTGCTCTTTTAGGAAATCGACATTATTGATTGCGTGGCCTTACGTTGAATAGAATGCTTACGAGTTGTGTCTTCCATTCCAGTACGGCGTCAACGACGGCCTGTGCACTGATGCCTTCTCTATCCTGCGTATCGAGGGCGTCGAACCCCAATTTGTCTCTGAGCCCAACGTCAGCTTACATACACGCGTTGGTGCCGAGATACCTGCATATATGCGTTCATGTCTTCGACCATTGCGCTAGCATGCCCACGAATCTCTGCAGAAAATGTCGCAAACTGCCGCTTGAAGTTGGCTTGGGAAGCTTTCTGAGTCTCCTCTACGCAGATGTTGAATAATTTGGGTTTTCCCTCGCATTTCCGCACCTACCCCGAATCTTCTGAAGGATAATCAAATATTTCACGCTATCACTGATTGGAGTGGTCAAGCAGATCGTCGGTACTGCACAAGAATAACTGCGTGAAAAGGACTCACATCTCATTTTCCCCATCATCGGAAATGTCTGTCGCGCTTGCGAACTCATCATCGGATCTTTCGGGTGGCAATGAGTGCGCCTGGAGGCGCTTCCCGGCTATTGTACAGATCAGTACGAATTCTCCAGTATGCCTGTGTAGCCTCACAGGATGTGATCTGTTTACCAGACATGTGCCGAGCTCCGTGGTGGCTGCAGTAAATGTAAATGTTTCAGTGCAGTGGTGACCTGAAAAGGGTGGACGTGTTTTAGATCACATGATGAGAGACTTTGATCACATGACACAGCAACGTTATCTCAATCCCCCTGGGTCCCTGAGGCGGACCAAGGCAACTGTACACTGTGTGATGATCTCTTTATGAGTTTTACAAGCAGAATCTGCGAGCCTGTTGTCTGAAAGCCTGACTTTTAGGGAGTCGTGAGGGGACGTCCCTACAAGTATGTCTGAACGCGTACACTGTCAAAAGGATCATAACGATATATCAGCGATCAGGGCAGCTAAGCGCGCGCTAAGCTGGTACCTTAGGGTACTGGATTGCCCAGTGGCCGTGGCTGTGACTCGGAGCCACGAGCCCGGAGCGGTGCCGCGATACGTTTCTACGAAAGTTCATCTCGGCCCATCTTCCCGCGTCCATCCCCAACCCCCTTGCTTCCCCGCGGAGAATTACTGGCTGACCATGGCTGTCGCCATTGCCAAAAGCCCTCTGAGAAGGGCCCGGATGCATTAGAATCGCCAAGGCGGGACCCCTAAAGAGCTCCGGGGCCGGGGCCTCCTATGCGATCAACGCACTTATGCACACTTGTACAAGTAGTGTACCGTGGTCGCACCTACGTAACTCCAGGAAGTCCCGCTGTCTCGCTTACAGTATCTAGCTCCACCCGTTTTATGCCCTCCATTCCTGGCTGGATCCCATCGCCCCCCTTGTCCGCTCCTCCACCATGCCCCGGCCCCTATCGTCCTCGTCCATCGTTCCCCTCCCTCTGGCACTGCTGCTGCTCGTGCAACTCTCCGTCATGCCCGTCGCGGCTCAGATTCAGGCACCCTCCTGCCTGTCCGCCGCGTTGGGCGTTTGGAATTGGGTGCGCATATCATCATCTTCTGTCCCCATCGATGAACTGATCCGTCTGATTTGTACGTTGGCAGACATACAACAGCCTCGACCAGCCCCCCTGCCAGACTGCTGCTTATCTCGCAGCAGAATGCTCCAATGGACGTACGTAGTACCTCTGTCTTGCGTACCTTCGTGGGATCCTCAATTGACGCTTTCGCAGAATTCACGATTGAGGCACTTCCTCAAGGACAGTTTTACACAGGTCCTTCCGGGTCCGACGACTGCAGATGCAATTCGGTATACTATTCATTGATCAGCGGCTGCGCTGGCTGCCAAAAGGGTACCTGGTTACCGTACGTTCACTTTTTGCTCTTGGGCACACCATGATGCCTGAATTCCTGGTGACCCCTATTCTATAGTTACGACCAGTGGTACGCAAACTGCACCAGTGTCTCTCCTATGTCAACGTCCGTGCCCATCGTACTCCCAACTCCATGCGTTACTGAACAGGTTTTCGTGAGCAGGTTCCCTCAATCAATAAACGATGATACCCGCGTGCCTGCATGGGCGTTCATGAACGTTTCCGTACGTCATTGTTCGCCTTTCTCTCACCGCCCTGCATTCTTCTCAACGTCGACTTTGACCCCTGCAGACTACGCAAAAATGGGACAACGTGACTGCCTGCGCCGAAGGCCGCGACCCCGAGTCAACCGGTACCTTCCGCCCGCCATTCGCACCTCAGTTCGACGACGGAGATGCGGTCCGCGTCGGCCTCATCGTCGGCGTTGTGACAGCTTGCACAGTTCTGACCCTTGTGCTCGTCGCGACGGGTATATGGTACTTCGTGCGCCGTCGTCGACAGCGACGTCAGCTCTCGGCCCCCAAGGAAAGGTCACCCTCAGCCATGGGCCTCGCGGAACAGAGATACTCGGCCGTAGCTTGGACGCCGGACACAGATAAGAGATTCTACGTGCGTGCATCTCCCCATCTTCCACTCTCTTTCCTTTCTCGAGCTGATGCTGTCCGCCCGCCACGCCGTGTTGTCCATGCGATGCTCTTACAGGATCCCGCCGACCCTAGTACATATCCCGATCCCATATCTTTATCGCACAGCCCCGGGAGCTCAGCGCCTATCAATTCGGCCTCACCGGGCCAGGGTTCAACACCTCCAGGCTCTGCAACCCATCATCAGAGAGAATATTCAGGGCTCCCCGAGGTATGATCCCTTTTTTTTCGTTTGACCGATGCCACATGCTCGGAGCAGGGGTGGGAACAGCGCAGCTGTCGCGACATGGACATTCTATTCGTGTTTCATCTATCGTACTGTAATAATGCTTGTTTTTGTTGTCACGACGTGTTAGATCGCGCAATTGGAGTACACGCCCACATCATGAATCAATTTATGCTGCCTAGTCATCGAGCTCGAGTGGTTTTGAGGCGGGGGAGACACTGATTATGCGGAATGCACCTATCATCACCAGTGGCACTTGGGCGCAGGAAGGCATAAATCACTTCGTCTGACTTACTACTAAGAAGCGTGGATAAGTAGTGGGGCCGTACTGATCACCTGCGTGGGTGCAGCATAGAGCGGAAACTCTGGAATAGGAAAGGGATGCCCAAAGAGCACGTACATTCCCAGTAAGTAAGAACCTTATTCCTGCTCCCCAGTCAACTCCCTGCAAGTAAAGACCTTCGGAGTAGCCACGCGTGGAGCTGTCGAAATTGGATTACATCGGCGTCTGTTATCCCGAGTCAGCCGAAACACTGCCCACCCGTCTTCATTACCTCCTACTAGAAATCCCTGACAAGCAATACACGCTAATGCTGTTCGCCACTGCATCTGAGTAAAGGAAGTATTTCAGTTATCATTGCTGACTTGACATATTCTCAATTGCCAGTGCAAGCTCGAGTGAGACTGAGTGAGAGAGTTTCGTTCGTATGCGGATAAGCTCACAGGGCCACAGGGCCACAGTGAAACACGATCCATCAGCATCATGATCATTTCAAAGCGGGAGGGTGACTAGTAGTTTCAGCGTCCGGCGAGTGGATACTTGTATTAAACTCTCCACAGAAGATGCGCTTGCCAGTGCCGCAGCAATTGATCCATTCCCACGCGCGAATCCTCCTCCAGCACATGATGTCCAAATACAATCAGTGATCAATGATCCAGAAATTTGGGGACATGATGCATAATGACGCAACCACGCAAGTGGAAAGCGATTTTTGATTTTTCACTGGCAAGCGCCTGCGCCTGCGCCACGCACAGGAGGGTCACGGTGGAGTGGAGAATCATGCGTAATCAAGCTTTGATAGGTGCTTTGATCAAGCCGCATGCGAAGATGCTCGAGAAAAGTTCAAAGCATGCGGAGTAACCAAAAGTCCGAAGTGAAGGGCGCCTGTCACCGGGAAGTTCCCATCCGATCTCTAGGTCTCTTCATGAACGCTGTTCACCCTTTCGTTCCATCCAAGGAACTTTAATTTTGTACAGAGAGGTGTGCCAGTGACCGTAACTGCAGTGTGACTGGCTCCCAGCCTCAGTGGCATTTGCAGAATCGCGCAACGAATATAAAATTAAAGATGTACCGGACTCATGGTGGAGAAATGACTTGGATGTCAAGAAGTGGTCCAACCCAACACCCTTTGGCGATCCTTCGCTCGACATAAATTGCCTGCACATAATGCTGCGAACTATTGAATCAGTACGTAGTATTGTCAATGGTTACGAAGGTCGTATTGCTACAGATTTGACTTGATTACACAGAGATACCACCCTTGGCCCCGATCACGCGCCGTAATGAACGAAATTGACCCATTGCTCGAGGGGAAGCCTTTTCTCTCTCCTCAGAGCCTGGACAGCATCCCGAAGTGCCCTCGCAGATCTCTCGTGATATGGTACGCCAGGTTCGTGACTCGAGAACATCGAATTGTAGAAATGTTCCGCGAGACTCCCTCCATCTTCGTCGACCATCGCCCACATTGTGCCAACAACGCTTCGAAATCCACAGTATTGAATTGCCGCCGTAAGATGCAGTCCTGAGTCAGCGATGTTCCCTTCTGTCAACTCTGCTGTGTGACAAGCCGAGAGAAACGCAAATTCTGCACCGGGAAGTCGAGATCGTACGATATCAAGCAGAGTAAGGCGATTGCCTCCGTAGAGCCGGAACGCAGCGTTGAATGGCTTGTCCGGTTCCAACTTTCCGTGGCACACGAAATGGGCGAAACGGTGGTCCTGGAGGCACCCCAGCACCGCAGAAGATGTCGCCCTTTTTCCCAAAAGAGTCGTCACCTTCGTACCGAGCCGCTGTATGAACCAGATCTCGGGCCATGCTTGTCGCAGGCCGTCATCGGGGTTTGCTACAAGCAGTACTGAAGGTTTCTCCAACGGCGATTTGCCGGGTTTGGGGGATTCAATGAGTGCGGATAGTGTCGGGGTATATGAAGGGATGTATAAATCCGAAAAATAGCGCTTGACGCCATCATCCGACTGAAGTGGGCCCATAGCGTGGAGAGGGAGAGAGCAAAACACAGATGTCGGACACCACCAAACTCGGGACTGTTCTGGTATCTTCAGCCTCCGGAGCTCCTTGATAACTGGCTGGCCAACCAGCTCAAAAAGTATCTTGAGGACGTTTCGCAAAGTACGCTGGTATTGCTTGGATTCAAGAACGAATTTATTCCGCATGCGCACTAGCCGATTCCTCAATTCGATTGCCCTGTCATAGAAATCGTCGGAAGTAGTGATGAGGGAAGGTTGGCCGACGTGAAGAAGAATGAGGATGTCAGATCGCCACTTGGAGTGATTGATGATGATGACTGGTCCATGAACAGCAGCAGAACGGAGAGTGTCGAATGAGAGTGTCGTCGGAAAGTTCCTGAGGCCAGGCAAACTCTGTATTCGTGAAACGAGCTCGTTGCGTTTCGCCACAAGTTTCTGCTGCTGCGCTACGAGATGACCGAACGAGTCCATCCCCGTCCCGCTCCTGACTGTATCATCCATTGCCATGCCGGTGTCACGGACATTGTCAATGTCTCGAGTTCCCGATTGGCCGCTGTGAACGCCTCTGCTAAAGGCGAGTCCTCAGCAGAGAGTCGGTCGATCGAAGCACGGAAACCACGCATCTCCGACCAAAGGAGGGCCCTACCTCTCTCCAGAGACTCGACAGCCTGTTCAACTTGACCCTTGCTGATCTGATACGATGCGAGGTCCAGTGGGAGTTCCTCGTACTTGTCGCGCAAGGCGACGAGACTAGAGTGTTGTGTTTCAAGGGTTGGGGCGAACAGCAGGGAGTCTTGCACCAGTGAGATGGCGGTCTTATACGCGGTTAAGGTGGAAGAGTGGCTAGTAATTCGTGCGTATTGTGCCCACTGAGATGAAAACTTGAATCGGCCTGAGGCTGTCGTGAATGTATGGTTCGCGGCCATAGCAAACAGTTGCATGATCTCACCTACGTCGTCTCTGAGACGAAACAACTGAAAGCGAAGAAGTAGAGCAAAAATAAGGGTTCCAGCGACATCGAGGTTAGTGCACTGTACACCTGGGGATTTGAAGACATCACGGAGTATGGCAATTGATTCGTCGAGGTACTCGGTCTTTTTGGTGAGATTGAATGCACGGAAGAGGAGTCCACCCAATTGGAAAGCAGGGCGATGCGCAAATGAATCCTCTTGATGAAGGGAAGCAAGGAACTGTCGGCAATATTTGATAGCCTCTTCGATGTCTGCTATATCTGTGGCGCGAGACGTCAAGACGAGTGCCTGCAAATACTGAGCACTCTCTTCTCGCGACATCGACCGTAAAGGCTTGACAGCAGTGGATTTGGCGAGAGATGCAGTAAGGCGCGAGAATGATGGGAGATGAACAGCTTCTGGATTAATGGAGCATTCTTGAAGGCTATCAGTGACACCGAACTCACGAGAGCCCCGCTCCACAAGATCTGTCAAAAGCGGTGCGGAGTGAAGACGAAGCGGATTGTCAGTAGAAGTTATGCTCAAAAAAATACGACAGCGGTCAATTGCCTCTTCTCTATACCCCGGCTTCCTATACACGCTATGTCGCATCGCTGCAAGTATTGCAGAGACCTCCGAAGCTGGTTCTACACATGGCCTTAAACAACTTCCACCGGAATGGGATGCGGTGATTTCGTCGACAAGGGCCATCGCCTCCTCGCAATCTTGAATTGAAGACGTTCTTCGGAAGCGATAGATGAGGAGCCAAGCAAGAGAATAGGCGAAGAAATGGTGATGATAATGGGAATTAAATCGTTTAGTTGCCTTCCGCAGGCATTCAATCACTTCCTCCGATGGTTCCGGCTCCGGGGATTGATCGAATTTGGTATCGACAGAATTTGACAGGATTACAATGATATCGGCTAAGTGTCCCCCCGAGAAATTCGAGTCCAGTAGCTCCCGGCAGAGGATTGTCATCTCATCAACGTCCCGACCAACATCACGGGAACCCACCTCCACCTGAAGACCGAGAGCTAGCACAAGGGACACTCTGACCCGATCGCGTGAGACACCAGAGGTTTCGAGGGGCAGGTGTTGGAGATAGCGGAGGTACTTGATAGCGCACTCGGCATCGTGGGATTGCTTAAAGTGGAGCCAGCGACCAAGGAGCTCGAAGGCAAGTGACGCGAAGGCCCTGATGAAATCTTTACTCCAAGTGGTTCCCACCCAGGGAAGCGCGAAGAATATTGATTGTGTAAAGTAGAGAATTGAACTGTCAATGTCCTGCTTCTGATCCGACAACTCATAGCGATTGTGGTACGCCATGGCCAGGGCCTGGACTAATGCAGGACGAAGGTGGTGAGTTTGGGGTAATGAAGAGAGAATATCCTGGACATCAGAGATCCAGTCATCGAGGTCGGAGATAGACATAGACGCTGTAACATGAAAGATCAGTGGCCCAGCCACAGTTACAAGCCCCCCAAGGACAAAATTGCCAATGGGCTTACAATTTTGAGTGGTGTCCAAAGTCCCACAGCGCTCGACGAGCAGAGTGGCGGTATATTCAGGTTACAGGGCCAGGGCCAGGTCCTTAGACTTTGGCCTTCAAGTTGACGGTTGTTTTGGAGGGAAAAAGATACAAGTCGAGAAGACAAGTTCGTCTAGCTCAGGTTGAAAGGGTCATCATGAGGACCCGGAAAGGAACTGCGTCTCCTCGGGGACCCCTGGAACTACCATCCGGAAACGGCTACTTCTGCACCGGGTCATCATCCAGACCAGCTACCACCGGCTATTGCATTTTTTCCTAGCCTGTGCTTCAGCAATCGCTTCTGACTCGACGACAGCGAGCTCGGCCTCAATGTCGTCCTCATCGTCCAGCGCGCCTGCCACACCGAACGCCATCGCCTGTCATCCCGAGTCAGCCGAACATTTTCCTGCCGTATCGCCTCGCTACTACAGTAGTACCCTCTGACAAGAAGTACACGCCAACGTGGCCTGTCGTCATCTTAGTGAAGGACTACTGTCGTCCGCTAGCCATACCTCATGCCGAAAGTACTACAGAACTGTCTCCGAATCAGAGCCCGGCCTGGTATCGTCTCAAATATCATGTTTTCTTTTTTAGCTTATCTGGCGGTCGCGTGGGCCGCCCGTGTGTCGTCCTAACACTCGAGTTTTGTGGGAAGCACTTGCGCTGGATGCGCGCGCGCTTTGACGTTATCAAGGGGGAAGTTGTATATTCTGACTCCGGAGAGCGTGTTGCTCCTTGAGGTGTCTACCTGTTGGATGGTACCATTCTGGTTGGTTGTGTGCTCACCTCCGCTGTGTCGCATCTATATAGTTTGCTAGCGGGATCGCCAAGTCCGGGTCCCCTAATAGAGTTTTCAATGTTAGAGCTTTGCGCTTCTTCCTTGCGTAGTGACCATCTTTTGTGTGCGTAACTTGGGAGCCTATCAGCACGATGGGGAGTTGAGCTCACCCGACCTGCACGCCTGTGGGACACCTCGAGAATGTTTTACTGTCTATTGATTATCCTTGAACTTGTAAGTGGTACTGTGGTTGTGGTGCTGTAATAGAGGACTCCTCCGACTAGCTCCCGGACTCGGAGCACCGTGACAATATCAGGAATCCAACGAAACCAATTACAATTATTCATAGAGCACCATAATGCTATTCTAAACATGTGATCGTGAATAGTGATACACAGGACAAGGACGTGTTATTCGTAATCCTAGAACGTCCAATGCGTGCATGAAGAAAATACAGTGAAGTGAAACGATACGGCCTTTGGTACCCGGATATCATACTGCAAGTGCCTGTTCAGGCCTGCGTTCTGATGCGCGGGTGCTGGCACGCTCCCGATCTTGTCGGGCTGTCTCAGAAACGTCGTCAGGGAGTGTCGCTACTGCTGGCTGTTGTGTTTTCTCCCCAGCTTGTGCTTCAGCAATCGCTTCGGCCTCGAGGGCAGCGAGCTCGGCCTTAATATCCTCCTCATAATCCGGCGAGTCCACTGCGCCAACCGCCGTCTCCATACCAAAGCGCACCGCTTCGTCGAGCTCCCGCGCATCGGCATTGGCGTCAGCCAGCGCATCGAACGTGCGCTCCACGGCGTCGTGCTGGAGCGATGGGTGCGCTAGAAGCGCGCGGAGAGTGGCTGTACTACTCTCATACACCTTCACGATCTATACGAGACACAAGCAATCAGCAGCCCGCAGGGAGAATAGGCAGAAGACACGTGTTACTTGGATGTCGTTCGCAGCGCCTTCGACACGAAGAAGTGTGCTTTGTAAAATTTCAAGGGATCCAAGACGTTGCGTTAGCACTTCCTCATGCTGCTTACGAGAGCGGAGATAGGAGAGTGCGAGAGACTTGTGTTGCTGGCGGATCGCAGCCGTCGCTTTGATCTTGCACCTAACATCACAAGTGTCAGATCAATGAACCATCCAGGAATTGAACGGTTTATTCACGAGTCGATCTTTGTGGTAACCTGATCTACCTGCGTTGAGAGGTTTGCAACGGCGATTTTGAGTTCTAAAATGCCACGATCTACTGCTGTGACTTCTGGTGTACCCGAGCTGGCGTTAACAAACTTGATAACCTGAGAACAATAAGTATGGTGTTCGAGGAAAAGTCCCAGAGACGTACCTCTTTTTCGGTGATCACTGCCCGCCTGTCGCGTTCTAGATACTTTACGAGAACGCATAAATCTTTGTCGGATAGCGTGACTCCGGGAAGAGCGGAGGATGCGAAGGTGGCGCGGAATGAATCAAAATTGTACAGGGTGTCAGCGGGGCTCATCCCTCGTTCGCGCTGCAAGGCGAGCACGGCGTCTGCCGCGCGCGATACGACACCGACAAGGACATAGTCTCCCTTTACGTAATTCCAACGTTCGGTGTCCTCCTCTTCGTCGAGACCGATGAGGTTGAGTTGGTGAAGTGCCCACTGAAGTGGCTTCCCGACAACAAATGCAGCGACACGGTAAGGCAACCAGCCAGGGTCGTGAACTGACTGGGACATATTCAGGAACTGTTGTGAAGGTACTGCGGCGCGAGAGTTGGTGAGTTCAGTCTTCGCTAGCAGGAATGATGGTCAGCATCGCATCTCTGTCGGATACGAGAAACAACTCACGATTACGGTGCCCAGACCAAGGGGCTTTCCGACGCGTTCATATCTGAGGGCATCCAAGAGGGATTGATCTGCATGAAGAATGAGTCTATCCGATGTATTGGGTAGCCAGCCACGGGAAACTATGGTTTCTAGTGTGGAATGCCACCAGGCGAGGTTAGAGTTGTAGGCTGTTGGGTTGGAGTGTTTCTGCCGAGACATGCCCGAGTAGAGCGACTGAATGCGTAGGCCAGACAAGCCATTGTAAGATGGAAGAGAAGACAAGGGTGAGGAGGACATCCGGACTGCCGCGATAGTACAAGTCGTGGTTAAGGACGCGTTTGCCGCGATGGCGAAGGTTTGCCGGGCCAATTTCCGGATTTCCAAATGTGGATAACATCATGACACGTGGCGCGAGTGTGGCGAGTTTCAGACTGCGACTACAGAACCCGCGGTCGGTAGAGGTTTCCTTCAACTTCGACTTGCCCAACTCGATACTCTCCTTCGCATCTAAGCATATCTTGTTTCATGAAAATTTGAGGATGAAGAACGCCAGATAACAAGTCGTTGCGTCTTGCTCAGCATGATACGAGTCACGAGCGCTCGAGTGCTCATCCGTGTTCATTTTGATTTTTGATGGTGCCGGCATCCAGGGATGATCGATGATCTAGGGTGATCGTGAGACTCGGATATTGTTTTTTGGCGATAGTATTGGCGTATTGAAGTATATATATAACACTCCATCACGGCCGAGGACTCTGTCTCCCGTCCATTAGTGACAGTTGCCCCACGCCCACGCGATGCTTGGCTTGCTCTTTATCTTCTCGGCCCTGCTCCTCGTAGGGTCGGCTCATGCACAGGTCAGCGCACCGAACTGCTCAGACTCAAGTTTTGCGTGGGTGAGTCCCCTTGATTGATTGCCCCGATTCATGGAAATGACCGTCCGTTACTCCACAAACCAAGACGTTCAACTCGCTCTCACAGGGTCCATGCTTGGTTGCAGCTTATCTGGCCTCGGCGTGTAACAACGGTGGTCAGCACATTGTTCCACTGACTTGTTGAAAACTGCAATCGATCTTATCAACCTATGCAGCATTTACGATTCCTGCCTTGCTTCCACAGCATTCATACACTGGACCGACCGGTCCAGACAATGGCGATTTATGCAAATGCAATACGGTCACATACAGTCTCATCAGTGCCTGTGATGCGTGTCAGGGAGAGCCGTGGGTTCCGTGCGTCTGTTCCTTCTGGTAGCCCTACTGCGGGATGCTGAAACACGTCAACGTTTATTCAGCTACTCTGCATGGACCGCCAACTGCACCTCGGTTGCAGCTGCCGGAGGGTAAATAGCCAATCACCTCCGCCAGCTTTTGAACTCAACTTTATCCCTCAGCTTCCCTGAAACCATCCCAGCTCAGACGCGAGTGCCGCGATGGGCATATCTTGACACTGTAGCCTCTTTATTCTTTCTCCCAAGTCGATCTCATCTCATTAGCCCCTACAGGCCGCTGATAGCTGGAATTTAACGACGGCGCAGCTTGCTGGAGGTGCGTAGCTTTACTAATGAAACCCAAGCTCTTACGCATTCTTGGCTCTGTCACAGATTCGCCGGAAGGTACTGGCAGCGCCTCCTATGTCCCGACCTCGACTAGGAACATTCAATCCACTGTTACGCCCCAAACGTCCTCGTCCGCGTCCTCGTCTGCATCAAGTTCATCTTCCAAAGGTAGCTCGAATACCGCCGCGATCGCGGGGGGTGTCGTTGGTGGCGTCGTCGGAGCAGCCTTGATTGCCGGCATCGTAGCGTGGTTCACCATTCGTCGTCGGCGTGCCCGCTCTGCGCCCTCTACTGCGTATATGGGACAGGCAGCGGTGCCTTACCCACTAACCATCGAAACACCGAGACTCTACGTGAGAATGTTTTCCCCTAGTCACGTGGGACGCACGAGAACGGACTGATCGGACCTTTGCGCTCTCCAGGACCCTTCAGACCCGAGTACGTACCCCCCACAAGCACCATCCCCGACGATCAACACGACGAACTACACCAGCCAGTTCCCTGGCTCTGACCCCGATCTGCAAGGTAACAGACAGGCATATATGGGCCTACCGGAGGTCTGATAGGTCAGAGCTTCATCCATCCTATTCTATCTTTGGAGAACTAAACGGATTTTTAGCATTGCTGTTCAGTGTTGTCGTCGGTATACTTGTCATCGAGTTATTTGATAAGGGCGCATGCGCATTGTCTTTTTTGGGGCGGATATTTCGGACTTTTACGATACAATTGATGGATACAGTACTAATGAGTGTATGATTTGCACGAGTTTTACTTCTAGGCAGCACGATAGTCGACGCACATGGGGAGTTCTCTTGACATCATCCGCTTGAGATTCTCAAGTCATCCAATACACGAAATGCACGAAATATGGTGAAATCCTAGCAATAGGGTTGTCCGATCACGACTGCATGTATTATATAGAGGACGGGATTGGGCACAATAGATCTTTTTACTACGGGTCCGTCTCGTTGTCGGTGTCGCCAGGTGACTGTACTACCCATTAGGATTGGTACGCTGTTCGCGCAGCCAAACCTGGATGCACAGCCAAAGAGCGCATCTTTTGTTCTGAGGCAGCTGTCGATGAAGGGCCTGACTCGCGCAGGACGCATAGCCAGTCGAACATGTGGTATATCAGCGCCTGGAGTAGTTGTTAAAAGATACAAAAGTCAACAACCGGCGCTCCCCCAGCAAAGTTGGCGAAAGTTTAGGGCCGGTAACCGTGATCACATGGTATATCACTTATATAATTGCTTTAAATCTGCATGCACTCATCCCTTTAACGTTACAGATCGAACCAGTTTTTTCCCTGAAAACGAATCATGTTTCTTGGATATCATCCGTTGTCTACGGAAGCTGCCCATCCTGCATCCTGATGATCCCGACAACTGGTCAGAGGAAAAGGAATTCCTCATGCCTCATGTCCTGAGAAGGACGACCAGTGGCCAACTTTACATACAAGTGACATGGCTACCCATCAACATTACTCGTATCTTCCTCAAAGCTGCCTACCACCCTCTTCAGTCGGATGACCTTAGGAGGGGTCCCCGAAGATAACCAGTAATCCTGATCACACGATTGTCGGCCCCTTGCCATCTGAAGGGTAAATTTTCTGATCATCATCGTGACGACAATGAAGGCATGCTTGTGGTCACTATACGTTATGATGATGGAAGACGAAATGCGGGGCAGAAGGCCTACTTAATAGGAGAAGTTAGCGGCCCCGGGGCTAGCCAGTAGGTGGGGCATTTTTCCGGTTGCGAGCCCCATTCATGGTTGGATTGCTCCGTTTGGTGCAGTACCTCTTCGTGCAGGCGGTCCGCTTCACGTATACTCCTCTCATTCACACAGCGTCCGGTGACTGGCCACCTCAGCGATCTTCAGGAGAGGGCATAGCTATGCTTTACCCTGGTCCAGTCTCCGCATCCCACCTGACGTATTCTACATGTGCATAAGTGAAATGTGGACCAGCATCGTGGTGAAGCGACGATACACCAACATCTAATCCGACACTGCATGGCGACGTACTAGTAGTGGGCTGGCCCTTATTTCACATTATCATTCGCTGATAAGAACGGCTGCGTGCACAGTCAGCGTCAAGGCAATACTCATTCAAATCCGATTCGGCTGCTTACAGGTACCGTAGTCTCATAATGAACAAAAAAATTCACCCGTTGTTCGAGAGGAAGGCTTTTCATTTTCCTCAGAGACCAAAGTGCCCTTGCAGATCGTAAGAAAGAATGCCCAGATCATCGCTCGAGGACAACGACTTGTAGAAAAGTTTTGCCAAACCACCTCCATTTTGGTCTGCCATCGCCCACATTGTTCCGACTGCGCTTTGGAATCCGCAGTCTTGAATCGCCGCGGTAAGATGGTGTCCGTGAGGTGATTCAATGCTTCATCTGAGTTTCTTGATTGTCCCCAAAAAGCTTAAACGAAGCATTGAACGGCCCAGGTTTCTTTGCTTTCAGTATTCCACGGCACACGAAATGGGCAAAGCGATGATCCTGGATGCCCAGCATTGTCGCCATCGTATTGAGGTGTTGTACCGGCATACCATCATTTGAAGGAATGGGACCATTGCATAGAGAGTGAACAAAAGCACCGAGGTCAAACACCACCAAACCCGGGATTGTTCTGGTATCTTCGATCCCCCGGCCAGAGCTTCTCGATCCAACGAGCTCATAGACGCTCTCGAGTACGGATTGTAAAGTGCGCTGGTACATCAGGAAAAACCTCCCGCGATAATGGGATGTAATCCCATATATTTTATCAATAAATGAAATAAGCGACATAAATTATCTATAAATTATCCCACTTATTCCGATTATCGTTACATTATCCAT
>Ga0137394_10000229_pt1 | contig 39091 bp, 30 predicted proteins | sample czobulk116metaG_FD_108278 | JGI IMG/M metagenome (GOLD analysis project Ga0137394, IMG submission 108278) | Vadose zone soil microbial communities from Angelo Coast Range Reserve, California, USA - czobulk1.16 metaG | ecosystem: Environmental > Terrestrial > Soil > Vadose zone | place: USA... | reverse complement strand
GCAATCGTTTCGTGGACAAGAGTTTCGTTGACAGGACCTGCGCGCGCAGCAGTGAAAGCCGGTAACCGTCCGATTGCCCCTGCAGCGTCACTTCCCGGCGGTGGCTTTCCTCTTGTCGATGAGCGCCACGATGCTGGAGAGCGTGCCGAGATTGGCCCTTGTCAAGTCTTCTGCTTCGAATTCGACTTCAAAGCGCTCCTGGATGAACATGATAAGTTGCACAACGCTGAAGGAATCGAGAATCTTCGCTTCCAAGAGGTCGGCCTCCGGATTGAGGTTTCCCTTGTACCCGCTCTCGCTGCGGACATAGTCGCTGAGCACTGCTATTTCATCTCGCATCTCGAAACTCCCTTTGTGCCGATTCCCGCATGTAACAGGCGTATCGGGTCCTCGCCTCCCGCCGGCGGTACCTGCAGACTTAGCAAACACCATGCCAAAGGGCTATAAACGCTCGAATTTTCTGCCCGTCCAGCCACCCGGCGGGTGCCGGCACGCTCAGGCGTCCAGTATATCGGGCTGAAGGAGCAGACGAACGCGCCCGGCCTGGGTCATCGAAACGAAGGGGAACAGCGTCGCCACCATGACCTCGAGCCGCCAAACCCGCAGAAACAGGGCGCGCCCGACTATTTTCCAGCCGAAATGCTGGTGGGCCCGCCGTGAGGCGAGGTTGAAGCGCGTCAGCCGGCTGAACGAATAGCGGATGCCCCGGCGAGTCAGGAATTCGTTGGCGCCGTTCCAGAGACCGACGAACCCGAGGCCCATGCGATGTTCCGGAAATAGATAGAAGTCGAAATCGAATACCGACTCGGGCGCGCGGCCCAGAACATAGGTGCACCTGACCTCGTCCTCGTCGTAGGTTCGGTTGCAGAACCACATATAGCCGATGAACGCCCCTTTCCTGAAGGCCCCCAAGCAAACCGCGTTCTGAGCCAGACGGGACTGCATCACTTCCGGGCGCACCGGCATCAGGGCCATTTCAGGATCGGCTGCCTTGATCTCGCGAATCTCGAGTTGCTTGTCCAATCCTCCCGGCAGCAGGGGTTTGTTCGTTATCGGCTGCACCATCAATTCATAGACATAAAGCCGCAACCCCGGCGAAAGGCCCGACAGTACACGGTCGATCGCATAGAGTAACCCAGCCGCAGGGCCGAATTCCCGGAACGGGCCGCTGATTTTCCGCAACATGGATTTGCAAAAGCGAGGATGCAACGACTGCCCAGTATTGTCAACTTGTCGAATTTCGTTTCCGATCTTTGCGCTCGGTCCCGAGCAAGCTCGCAAGGACGAACCGGTTCGTTGATGCACGAACTGCGAAGTTCAAATATCATCCGCTCTGAGTTTTCTCCGCTGATGGCGAAGGACCGCAAGATCTCTTTGAAAGCAAATCCATCTGCTGCCGGTAGAGGTGTTGGTGTGAACGGTGAGCGGAGCGTGCGGTTGAGGATAGTCGCCAGCATGCTGATCGCGGCCGTGCTGGTAGCACTCGCCGAGGCGAGCCTCGCGCTGCTGCCGCGACTCGCGGGCAAGAACCTGCTGCGCGGCATCCTCTATTTCCCGCCTGAGGTCACGCGAGAGCAGTACGAGCGTTATCTCGCAATCCGCGATCCGGTCGTCGGCTGGCCTGCGCGCGCTGCGCTGCGCGCGGCAGGTGGCCCCGAGCCGCGCCCGAGTCCGGCTTTTCCCGAGGCGCGCGAATGGTGTGTGACCTTATACGGCGAATCGTTTACCTACGGCGACGAGGTATCCGATGCAGAAGCTTGGGGCAACGTCCTTGCGCAACGGCTGGGCTGCCGCGTCGCCAACTTCGGCGTCGGCGGCTACGGCACCGACCAGGCGCTGCTCAGATTCACCGCTAACCCTGCCGACCGGGCACCCGTCACGATCGTCGGCGTGTTCGCCGACAACCCGTTGCGCAACGTCAACCAGTACCGATATTTCCTGGGCGGGGAGGCGCTGGCGCTGAAGCCGCGTTTCGTCCTGGAGAACGGGGCGCTGAAACTGGTTCCGATCCCTAACCTCAGCTACGAGCAGTTCATCAACGGCCTGAGCGACCCGCGCGCTGTCTTCGCGCACGAGGTGTTTCTGCCGGGCTCGCGCCACGGTCCGGTGATCTGGTCGTTTCCCTATACGCTGAGTCTGCTCGATCTGGTGCGCACCGATCACGTCATCAACTATGTGCGCGGCCGGCCGAGCTGGATCAATTTTCACCGGCTCGACCACGACTCGCGCGCCCTGCCCACCACGGTTGCCATCGTCGAAGAGTTCCGCCGGCGCGCGACAGCCGGCAAGACGGTGGTCGCCGTTATTTACCCGACCGGGGCATCGTACAAGCTGACACGGCGAACCGGCGAATCAACGTTCGGCGCGCTGGTCGCTGAGCTCGCGGCGCGCGGAATCCCGGCCCGCGACCTGACGGCGGATTTTGCAGCCTACCTCGGTGAGCGCAGCTTCTGCGAGATGTTGAGCAGTGCGGCCGCCTGCTCGGGCCACTACAACGCCGAGGGCAACCGGGTCGTGGCCGAGGCCATGCAGGCGTTCCTTGCTGCCAACCGGCTGCCTGGCCACGGAAAGCAATGAGCCGGGTCGACCCGCGAGCCGCGGACGCACGCTACAGCGGGCATGCTAGTATCCCCGGTCCTGAGTTGATATGCATCCCTCGGGTCGGCAGCCAAAATTCCGCTGAGGACATCCGGCCGTTCGCAGCGCACGCCGCAGCGACAGCAATCACCTCGTCAGAGAGCCGGGGCTGCTGCGCACGGGCGCGACCGACGGGCCTGTAAATGATAATTGAACGGGACGCATGAAGGCGCAAAGCCACGAGGATTTTTCCAGAACGCACGAGGTCAAGGGATCGAGCAATCGCTCCTTTGGCTGGGTGTTCACCGTAGTTTTCCTGATCGTCGCGGTATGGCCGCTCGTCTCCGGGGGGAGGGTACGCTGGTGGTCTCTGTTCATCGCCGCCGCGTTTGCGTTGGTAACGGTCGCCGCGCCGAAACTGCTCTCTCTGCCGAACCGACTGTGGCTGCGCTTCGGATTGCTGCTCAACCGGATAATCAGCCCGGTCGTGCTTGCCTTCCTGTTTTACCTTGTCGTGACGCCCATGGGTGTGCTCATGCGCGTGTTTGGCAAGGACAGCCTGCGTTTGCGGCGTAACGCCTCGGACACCAGCTATTGGATCAAGCGCGACCCGCCCGGCCCGAAACCGGACAGCCTGAACCACCAATTCTAGGAGGGAGCCATGTCGTTTCTCAGGGAATTATGGGCCTACATGCGCACGCGCAAGAAATACTGGCTCATTCCAATTCTGCTGGTGATGCTGATCCTGGGCGGCCTGATCGTGCTCGCGCAGGGTTCGGCGGTGGCACCATTCATCTACACGTTGTTCTGAGGCGGTATGCGATGCGGGTTGTAGGCATCTCGGCGTTCTACCACGACTCCGCGGCAGCGCTGGTCTGCGACGGCGAAATCGTGGCCGCAGCGCAGGAGGAGCGGTTCACACGCAAGAAACACGATTCGCGGTTTCCCGGCCACGCGCTGGATTACTGCCTGTCCGAGGCGGGCATCGGCCTCGATCAAGTCGACCTGGTCGCCTTCTACGACAAGCCGTTGCTCAAGTTCGAGCGGTTGCTAGAAACCTATCTGGCATTTGCGCCTCGCGGGTTCCGATCCTTCAAGATGGCGATCCCGATCTGGCTGCGGGAGAAGCTGTTCTTGAAGGATCTGCTGCAGAAGCAACTGCAGCAGCACCGGCCCGATTTCGACTGGGACGAGCGCCTTGTATTCAGCGAGCACCATCTCAGTCACGCTGCGAGCGCCTTTTTTCCCTCGCCCTACAAGTCTGCTGCGGTCCTGACCCTGGACGGGGTAGGGGAGTGGGCGACGAGTTCGCTTGCCCTCGGGCGGGACAATCGGCTCGAGGTGATCAAGGAAATCCATTTCCCGCATTCGCTCGGTCTGCTCTACTCCGCGTTCACGTATTACGTCGGATTCAAGGTCAATTCGGGCGAGTACAAGCTGATGGGGTTGGCGCCGTACGGAGAGCCGCGTTATGCCGGCGTGATTCTCGACAAGCTTGTCGACCTCAAGGCCGATGGCTCCTTCAGGCTCGATCTCGATTACTTCAACTACTGCGTCGGGCTCACGATGACCAACAGCCGGTTCGACCGCCTGTTCGGTCAGCCCCCGCGCACTCCCGAGCAGCTCCTGACGCCGTTCCACATGGATATCGCCGCGTCGGTCCAGAAGGTCACCGAGGAAATCATGTTGCGCATGACGCGGGCCGTGGCGCACGAAACGGGCGAGCGCAACCTGTGTCTGGCGGGCGGGGTCGCGCTCAATTGCGTCGCGAACGGGAAGATACTGCGCGACGGCCAGTTCGACCACATCTGGATCCAGCCGGCGGCGGGCGACGCGGGCGGTTCGGTCGGAGCGGCGCTGTGTGCCTACCACGTGTACAAGGGGCAAGCGCGTCACCTGAACGGCGGACTCGATGGCATGCGTGGCGCCTATCTCGGTCCGAAGTTCGAGCAGGGCGAGGTAGAGCGGCGCCTGGCCGGCGCTGGAGCGAAGTTCAGCGTGGTGGACGATGCCGGCGTGATCGCGCAAGCGGCCAACGCGCTCGTTGCGCAGAAGGCACTGGGCTGGTTCCAGGGGCGCATGGAGTTCGGGCCGCGTTCCCTCGGCGCCCGGTCCATCCTCGGCGACCCCCGCTCGCCGGGCATGCAGAAGATGCTCAACCTCAAGGTGAAGTACCGCGAGTCTTTCCGGCCGTTCGCGCCGGCGGTGTTGCGCGAAGATGTCGCGGACTGGTTCGAGCTGGAAAACGATTCGCCCTACATGCTGCTGGTCGCGGGAGTCCGGCCGGAACGGCGGCGCCCGATGACCCAGGAGGAAGAGAAACTATTCGGAATCGACAAGCTCAACGTGCCGCGCTCGGATATCCCGGCGGTGACCCACGTGGACTATTCCGCGCGCGTCCAGACCGTGCACCGCGAGACAAATCCGCAGTTCCACGCCCTGCTCGAAGCGTTCAAACAGCGCACCGGCTGCGCCGTGCTGGTGAACACCAGCTTCAACGTGCGCGGCGAGCCGATTGTGTGTACGCCCGAGGATGCGTTTCGGTGCTTCATGGGCAGCGAGATCGAGACTCTGATAATTGGCAATTGCGTGCTGCAGAAAGAGCAGCAGAACCCCGCCCTCAAGCTCGACTACAAGCACGCGTTCGAGCTCGACTGAGGTACGGAAATGCCTCCGGAAAGTGCCCGCAATGCGGCGCTTAGACTGAACCTCGACGACGGCACTCAGGTGCGGGGCTACGGATTCGGGGCGCTGACGCCGGTGCGCGGCGAAGTCGTTTTCAATACCGCCATGGCCGGGTACGTGGAAGCCCTCACCGACCCCTCTTACCGCGGCCAGATCCTGGTCCTGACTTACCCGCTGGCGGGCAATTATGGCGTGCCGCCGCCGCGACAACCCGGAAGCCTCGAGCGGCCCTACGAATCCGGCCGCATCCAGGTCCAGGGGCTGGTGGTCCAGAATTACGTCGACGCCTACAGCCATCACGAGGCGCGCCGCTCTTTGCACGAGTGGCTCTTCGCCGAAGGCGTCCCGGGCATTACCGGCATCGACACCCGATCGCTTACCCGGCGGCTGCGCGAGCACGGCACGATGCAGGGGTGGCTTTGCCCGGCGTCAATGAGCGAGGAGGGCGCGCGGGAGCAGTCCGGCGCAGTCGACATGCGAGAAGAGGTGTTCCGCCTCGTCGCGCCGCGCGAACCGATCCATTACGAGGGTGGAAAGCTCACCGTCCTGCTGATAGACGCAGGCGCCAAGGACAACATCGTGCGCTCGCTTCTCGCGCGCGAGGCTAGCGTGATCCGTGCCCCGTGGCACGCCGATCTGGCGGCCTTGGCTCCGCGGGCGGACGGCATCCTGATCGGCAATGGCCCCGGCGATCCCAAGGACTTGGCACCGCTCGTCGCGCAGGTTCGATCGCTGCTGGAAAACTACCGCAAGCCTATCTTCGGCGTTTGCCTGGGCAACCAGATTCTGGCGCTGGCGGCCGGGGCCGACACGTACAAACTCCCGTACGGGCACCGCGGCGTCAATCAACCGGTCCAGGATCTCCTGACCCGCCGCTGCTATGTGACCAGCCAAAATCACGGCTACGCAGTGAGGGACGAATCGCTGCCGAAGGATTGGGAGCCGTGGTTCGTAAACATCAACGACGGCACCAACGAGGGCATCCGCTCGCGGCAGCGCCCCCACTTCAGCATACAGTTCCACCCGGAGGCAAGTCCGGGCCCCCAAGATACCGGGTTTCTGTTCGACGACTTCATGCGGCTGGTAGGGGCCATGGCGCAACGCTAATCATGTTCGGCGTCTACCTTCCGAAGAAACCGCGCCGGGTGATCGTACTCGGTTCGGGCGCGCTCCAGATCGGACAAGCCGGCGAGTTCGACTATTCCGGCTCCCAGGCGATGAAGGCGCTACGCGAGGAAGGGATCGCGACGGTGCTGGTCAACCCGAATATCGCGACCATACAGACCAGCCGCGAGCTTGCCGATCGCATCTACTTTGTCGCCGTGACCCCTGAGTTCGTCGAGAACATCATTGCCAAGGAGAGCGTCGACGCCATCATGCTTTCGTTCGGCGGCCAGACTGCGCTGAACTGCGGGCTTGCACTGCACGATGCGGGCGTTCTTGCGAAGCACGCCATCCAGGTGCTTGGAACGCCGGTCGAGGCAATCCGCGATACGGAGGATCGGCGCCTGTTCATAGAGCGCCTCGCCGAAATCGGCGTCACGACCGCCCGCAGCAGGGCATGCAATACGCTGGAGGAAGCGCGCGGCGCGATCCGCCAAGTCGGGCTTCCCGTCATGCTGCGCGGCGGTTTCGCGCTCGGCGGCAAAGGCAGCGGCATCGTCCGGCACGAAGCGGATATCGACGTTGCGCTGCGGCGCGCTTTTGCCGGCGGCACAACCCAGGTGCTCGTGGAGGAATGCCTGGAAGGGTGGAAGGAGATCGAGTACGAGATCGTGCGGGACGCCCGGGACAACTGCATAGCGGTATGCAACATGGAAAACTTCGATCCCATGGGCATCCATACCGGTGATTCGATCGTCGTCGCGCCGTCCCAGACGCTCAATGACGCCGAGTGCCAGTTGCTGCGCTCCGTCGCAATCCGCACCATCCGGCATCTCGGCATCGTGGGTGAATGCAATATCCAGTTCGCGCTCGACCCGGCGAGCAGAGACTACCGCGTCATCGAAGTCAACGCGCGGCTGTCCCGGTCGAGCGCTCTCGCCAGCAAGGCGACCGGCTACCCCCTTGCCTACGTCGCGGCCAAACTTGCGCTCGGCTATGCGCTGCCCGAGATTCCCAACGGCATCACGCGCCGCACTACGGCGTTCTTCGAACCCGCGCTGGATTACCTGGTATGTAAGTTTCCGCGCTGGGACCTTGGCAAGTTCTGGGGCGCATCCACGAGGATCGGCAGCGAAATGAAAAGCGTCGGCGAGGTGATGGCGATCGGCCGCACCTTCGCGGAGGTCATTCAGAAGGCGGTGCGCATGCTTGACATCGGCGTGCGCGGCCTCGATCCGGGCGCGTTCCGTTTCGAGGACTTGCGTGATCAATTGCGCAACCCCACCCCGTTGCGGATTTTCGCCATTGCGCAGGCGATCCGGGACGGCATCGGCATCGACGAGATACACGAGCTGACCCGGATCGACCGCTGGTTCCTGCATGCCATCGAGCCGGTCGTCCAGATGCACGGCCGCTTGGCGCGCTCCACATTTCCGCTGCGCGCGGAGTTGCTGCGCGATGTCAAGCGTCTCGGATTCTCCGACCAGGCGATCGGCAAGCTCACCGGCGCGGCGGCGGAAGCCGTGCGCGCGACGCGCAAAGCGCATGGCATCGAATCCCGCTTCGCTCAGATTGACACCATGGCTGGAGAGTTTCCCGCGGACACGAACTATCTGTACGCGACCTACCACGCCGACAGCTGCGACGCCGTCCCGTCGCAGCACAAGAAGGTCCTGATACTCGGTTCCGGCACCTATCGGATCGGTTCAAGCGTGGAGTTCGACTGGTGCGCGGTCAACGCGGTGCAGGCGGCCGCTGCCCTCGGCTACGAGACCATCATGCTGAACTACAACCCGGAGACGGTCAGCACCGACTACGACATCTGCGACCGGCTTTACTTCGACGAGATCAGCCTCGAGACGGTGCTCGACCTGTACGAGCACGAGCGTCCGGACGGCGTAGTGGTCAGCATGGGCGGCCAGATTCCGAACAACCTCGCGCTGCGCCTGGCAAAGGCCGGGGTGCGGGTCCTCGGCACCAGCGCGGAGTCCATCGACAAGGCCGAAGACCGCGCGCAATTCAGCTCGCTGCTCGACGAATTGAGAATCGATCAGCCGCAGTGGTCGCAAGTGAGCGACGTGGCCGAGGCGGACCGGATCGTCGAACAACTGGGCGGATATCCGGTGCTGGTGCGCCCGAGCTATGTTCTGAGCGGTGCGGCGATGGCGGTCGCTCATGAAGCGAACGAATTGCGGCGGATCCTGGCGCGGGCCTCGGTGGTTTCACCGGAGTACCCCGTCGTCGTCTCCAAATTCGAGGCTCACGCTCGCGAAATCGAGATCGACGCTGTCGCCGACCGGGGAGAGCTCGCGCTCTGGGCCATCTCCGAGCATATCGAGGACGCCGGCGTGCACAGCGGAGACGCCACCCTGGTGCTGCCGCCCCAGACGGTTTATATCGCGACCATACGCCGCGTCAGGCAGATCGCGACACTGCTCGCTCGTGCGCTCATGATCACCGGGCCTTTCAACGTCCAGTTTCTCGCGCGGCACAACACGGTCAAGGTCATCGAGTGCAACCTTCGCGCCTCGCGCAGTTTTCCCTTCGTCTCAAAGGTAATCGGCGAGAACTTTGCCGGCGAAGCGATGCGCCGGATGCTCGGCGTGTCCCGTGAGATCGTCAACAAGAGCCTGGATCTCGACTATGTCGGCGTCAAGGCGCCGATGTTCTCGTTTTCGCGTCTGGCAGGGGCCGATCCGATGCTCGGCGTCGAAATGCTCAGCACCGGCGAAGTGGGGTGTCTCGGGCGCGACTTGCACGAAGCACTGCAGCATGGCTTACTCGCAACGGGAATGACATTTCCACGAAAGGGCGTGCTGCTGTCGCTGGGTCCCGTGGCGGACAAGTACTGGTTCGCCGACGAGGCGCGGATCATTGCGCAGGAATTACATCTCCCCATCTACGCAACGCGAGGCACGGCGGAAATGCTCGCCGAGATCGGAATTTCCTGCACGGCCGTCGAGAAAGGCCCTGGCGCCGGCACCAGCGGCCTCGATGTCATCGAGCAGGGCCTAGTCGATTTCGTGATCAATGTTGCAAGGGACTACGACGAACATGGCCGTCCCGACGGCTATTGGATTCGCCGTCACGCGGTCGATTTGGGCGTTTCCCTGATCACCGACTTGCAGTTGGCCCGGGCGATCGTCGAGGCGCTGCGCTGGAGGAAGCCGTCGAGTCTTGAAGTACTCGCCTGGAATGACTATGTCGGGCGCAGTCCGTCATCGCCGTAGGCGTCTTTCCCGCGCATTACGTCGATCCCTAGTGGCGGCGCCGGGATTCCGATCCAATCACCGCAAAGTCAACGGACCCTTCCGCAGTTCCCGGGCTTTCCTGGCCATCTCGGCGATCCGCTCGACCTCGCCTGGGTTGGCCTTGCGATAGACCCGGCGCGCTTCTCGAATGCCGGCCAGGTGCCGATCGATCGAAGACGATACCAGCTCAGCGCCAAAATTCGCCTCGCTTTCTCCCAACATGCGTGACAGCATGATGTCGCCGAGTGCTTTCTTGTAGTGCAAGGGTTCCCAGAACCATTTCAGTGCGCTGCTGCGATCTCCTCTGGCCGGAATCGCCTCTGTCGTATAGCCGTCGTACGAAGCAAAATCCCACAGCGCGATCGGCGGTGAACCCGCCTGCAGCCGATATTCCTCGACCAGTCGAGCCAGGCCGATCTTCCAAAATTCGAACCTATCCCAGAGACCGGTCCGGTCGATGATTTCCAGAAGATTTGCGTGGTGGGGATGGATGAAGAAGTACAGCCGGATATTTCTCTCGCGACAATATCCCATGATCGCGCGTACGTATTCCAGCTCGGCGATGTCCCGAGGAGGTGTATCGGCAAGCGCCCGCGCCGCGCGCTCCGTCTTACCGAAAATTTCTGCGTTTTTCCGCGCGAAGAGATCGTAATATCCATCGGACCGCGCGATGCGATCAAGTGGGCCGTCGCTGGTCAAACCATGTTCATTGACATCACCGAGATTCGGCCGCCCCTGCTCCAGCACCGTGTCAATACTGTCGAACAATGCTGTCAGGGTCAGCGTCGCGCGTATGTCGTCGATCAGCCTCTGCCTGGTTCGATCGCCGTCAGCTTGCATGACGGAATTGCCCGGCGCGAGCCGCGGTTCCAGAAATGCCTCCAGCTCCAGGCCGATCATCACGGTGCGCAATTGACCCGCTTCGGCCGCACGCCGCAATTGGTGGAACGCCCCGAGTATTCCGGACCCGGGAAGTCCATAGTTGTATACGGGCCGGGCCGACTGCGGCCAGGCCGGGTGATCGGGATCGAGCCCGATGTCGACTTTCGACGATCCGATCAGCACCGTGCGCGGGGAAACGCGCTCCAACTGGTAGGTCTTGACCATCCCGGTATGACTGTCCGCATTGGGCTTTTGCGCGTTGAGTCCCGCACGCCTCGGCATCCCGAAGATGTCATAGGGGTCGACAATGACATTGAGCGCGGCCGCGCTTGCCAGGAACGCCGTAACCAGCAACAGACAGACGATGGTGAACCGCGCCGGAAGCATTAGAACTGCCAATACAGGAATTCACTCGGTCGACCCAGCGCGAGGATGCCGCCGACAGCGAGCAAGGCAATGGCGAGCGCCCAGCGGGTGGATGGATGCCAAGTCAACTGGGCGCCGGCAATGGGCGTCCGCCTTTCGCCGCCGCCGACGGCCACTGAAGGCGGTTCAGCCACAGGCGCAAAGCCCAATGCCGGTCGATAGCGCGCGAAGGTCTGCAAGGTATTGGGCGCCAACCACGCGATACCCAGCAGCGACGCGATCCATATCAAGGAAAAGACCAGGTTCTTGCCGCTCGACCACTCCAGAACAACTGCTCCTGGCAACCATTCGCCAAGACGGTTGCCTATCGCAGCGGGCAGGGAAACTCCATTGAGGCCGAGCATGCCTTTCACCAGAACGAAGCCTGCTTCGATGGACGAGGATCGAAAAAACACCATCGCGAAAACCACGGCGCCGAAAGTCAACATGAATCCCACCGGCGTCATGACGCGGTTGTAACTTCTGGAATCGGGCCAAAATCCGGTCCGGAGCAGCCGCCACGCATGATTCACGACCAGATAGCATCCGTGCAGCAGCCCCCAGAAAATAAACTGGTAACCCGCTCCGTGCCAGACACCCGAGATGAACATTGTCAACAGAGTCGGCAGCATCAGAACCGACACGAAGGCGCCCGCGTCGGTGCGCTGGCCGGACAGCACCGGTTGCCCCTTGGCCATTCGGCGCCGCGTCTTTGCCAGCGCAATCGGATTGTAGATGTAGGCGGTGAGAAATCGCGTCAGGGTGATGTGCCAGCGCGCCCAGAAGTCGATGATGCTGGTCGCGCGTAGCGGCGAATTGAAATTCATCGGCAAGCGTATGCCGAAACAACGGGCCAGACCCAACGCCATGTCCGAATAGCCGGAGAAATCGAAATAGATCTGCAGCGTGAAGCCGAGGGCCGCGATCCACGCATACAGCAAGGTCACGGGCTCGCCGTTGGCGGCGGCGGCGTAGACAGGCGATGCATACGGTGCTATTCCGTCGGCCAGGATGACCTTTTTGAACAGCCCGAAGAAGAACAAGCCGATTCCCACCGCCAGGTCCTCAGCGCCGACGCGACCGGTCGCATTCTCGAATTGAGGCATCATCTCCCGGTAGTGGACGATTGGCCCGGCGATCAGTTGCGGAAAGAACAGGACGAACAGACTGTAGTTGTGAAACGTGAAGGATTTGACGCGGCCTGAGTACACGTCGACCAGGAACGCAATCTTCTGAAAGGTGATGAAGGAAATGCCAAGCGGCAGGAATATCTGTTCCAGCACAAAATGCGTTCCGAGCACGTCGTTCAGCGCCCCGAAGACGAAAGTCCGGTACTTGAAATACGAGAGGAACGCGACGTTGCCGCAAATGCCGAGGATCAGCAGCGTGCGCGCGACGAGCGGACGGTTCTCGCGCAGCCGCAACAAGGCCCGCGCAAGGAAGTAGTTGACAAAAATGGACGGACTGATCAGCAGAACATTGACCGGATCCCACCACGCATAGAACACGAGCGAGGCCAGAATGAGCCACGAAAAAGGCCGCGCGGATCTGCCGTCGCGCCCGAGCAATTCGAATACCGCCAGCGTGAACGGAAAGAACACCAGGACGAACAGGTATGAGTTGAACAGCATGCGGACATCGGTTGAATCAAAGCCGCATTATGTCCGATGGCGGCATGACCGCTCAAGCGTTGGGTGGCCTGCCGCGCTGTTGGGAGAATGCCGCAAACCCATTGAGCCGCAGGCAAACAATCTGTGTATATCTGCGGCGAGGTCTGCTTTTGAATTTGGATTTTGATGTTATTCTCGAATATTCCCGTGACTGACGTTAAACGATGAGTGGAATTTGTGGCTGGTTCGGTGGCGGCGTTGCGGACGCTCCGCGGGCGATCGCGGGGATGGCGGCGGCGCTCAGCCGCTTCGACGGCAGCGCCGTGCGCAGTGCCTCCGCCAACCTCGGCTCCGTCGCGGCTGCAGGTGCAGGACCCGATACTGATGTCTTCCAGGATGACGAGCAGCTTGTCGCGGTCTGGGGCCGCGCGCGTTTTTCGGATGTCGGGCTCGCGGAACTCGCGCAGCGCAATGGCATCGCGCACGCGCTCGCCGAGGGCTATGCCCGCAAGCGCACGGACGTATTCGCTGCGCTGTCCGGCAACTTCGCGCTCGCCATCCTGGACGGTCGCAGCGGCGAGGCGGTGCTGGCGATCGACCGCATGGGCTCGCACCCGCTCTGTTACGGCGTCGTCGCCGGCACCCTCGTGTTCGGGTCCACGCTCGACGCGATCAGCGCCTTCCCGGCGAACACGCCCGAGATCAATCGTCAGGCCATTTACGATTACGTATACTTTCACATGGTGCCGGGGCCTGACACCATCCACGCTGGCCGCCATCGTCTGCTCCCGGGATCCTTGCTGCTCTGGCGCAACCGCACGGTGGAAATCCGCTCCTATTGGGAAATGCGCTTCGTCGAAAACGAACGGCGGCCCTTCCCGGAACTGAAGAAAGACTTTCTGGACGCATTGCGCGAAGGCGTCCGGGAAGCCGCGCAAGGCGGCACGGTCGGGACGTTTCTGAGTGGCGGCACCGACAGCTCCACTGTTGCGGGCATGCTGGGTGAGGTCACCGGGCAGGTGGCGCGCACCTATTCGATCGGCTTCGAAGCCCAAGGCTACGACGAGATGCAGTACGCGCGCATCGCCGCGCGCCATTTCGGCACGCGGCACCACGAGTACTACGTCACGCCCGATGACGTGGTAAACGCTATCACGCGGATCGCCGTGGTCCACGACCAGCCCTTCGGCAATGCTTCCGCGGTGCCGACCTACTACTGCGCGAAGCTCGCGAGGGACGACGGGGTGGACACGCTGCTCGGCGGCGATGGCGGCGACGAGCTGTTCGGCGGCAACGACCGCTACGCCAAGCAGTACCTCTACTCGCTCTACAGCGACCTGCCCCGTATCTTGCGCAAGGGCCTTATCGAGCCGGTCCTGGGTCTATTGCCTCCGGTAAGCCTCATGGGCAAGGTGCAGCGTTACGTGAAGAATGCATCGATGCCGATGCCCGCCCGCTACGACAACTACAACCTGCTGGAGCGTTTCGGCCCGACGGCGGTCTTTACGCGCGACTTCCTCGATGCCGTGGACCGTGCGTTGCCCCCGGCACAGGTGGCGCGTGCGTACAACGGCGCGCAAGCGGGCTCGCTAATCAACCGCATGCTCGCGCTCGATCTCAAGTACACGCTCGCCGATAGCGATCTGCCGAAGGTGGCGCGCTCCTGCGAGCTGGCGCGTGTCGAGGCCCGGTTTCCGTTGCTGAGTGACGCGCTGGTGGCCTTTTCGGCCCGGTTGCCCCCCGAGCTGAAGCTGAAACAGACCCGGCTGCGCTATTTTTTCAAGGAAGCGCTGCGCGGTTTCCTGCCGGACGAAATCATCGCCAAGACCAAACACGGATTCGGACTGCCGTTCGGTCCCTGGTTCCAGGCGTACCAGCCGCTGCGGCAGATCGCCATGGACAGCTTGGTCGACCTGAAGCAGCGGCGCATTGTCCGCCCCGAGTTCGTCGACGAACTGACTTCAGTCCACGTCCAGAGCTATCCGAATTACTACGGGACGATGGTCTGGGTGCTCATGATGCTCGAGCAATGGCTCAGGCAGCATCGCATGGCTGCATAGGGGCCTGTGGTATAAAATGATCTGGTTTCGTTGCGTCGCCATGAGAGCTTCCAGATCAATCCGATATCTGTGCCGGGCCGCGTTGGCCCTGAGTTCGCTGTCAGCTGCCGTCGTACCTGTGTACGGTCAAGGAATCCCGGGATACGCCGACGATCCCCGGTATGCGTATGACGCAAGAGAGATCGCGCTGCTGCCTCGCTATTGCATTCACACCCAGCTTTTCCGCGATAATGTTCCGGGAGGCCTCAATCAGGGCGAAATCAAGCGGTGGACTTTGATATTGGGCACTTCGTTTGCCAATATGCACCATTACTGCTGGGGGCTGATGTATACCAATCGTGCACTCCTTCTCGCGCGCTCTCAGCCGGTGCGTACGCACAACCTGGGTCGCTCGATCAGCGAGTTTGACTATGTCATCTTAAGGGCGCCATCGGATTTCAAGCTGCTGCCGGAAATGTTGACCAGGAAAGGCGAAAACCTGATTCGGCTGGACAAGGGTCCGGAGGGAATATGGGAGCTTGAGCGCGCGATCGAGCTCAAGCCGGACTACTGGCCACCCTATGCCGCCATCAGCGACTATTACACGAAGATCGGTGACCTTGCAAAAGCGCGGGAGTGGCTGGAAGTAGGCCTGTCGGTCACTCCCGACGTCAACGCGCTGAAGCGGCGAATGGCGGAGATCGACGGGGCCAAGGACAATCGCACCCCGCAACGGCCCAAGAAAGCTTCTGCGCCGCAAACGTCGGTCGAGAAGAGTGCCGCGCAACTGGCGGAGCCAAAATCGCCTACCGAGCATTGATAGGCAAGTCGCGAGTGGTCCCAGTGCCCGTTGTGCCCATGCGTATTTGCTGTTGATTGCCGTTCACGATGGGGCCGTTTTCGCGCTGCCTTTCGATACTGGTCTACCACCGCGTCGTTCCAGAGCCTGACCCGCTGGTCCCGGAGGCGGTATGCGCAATGGAGTTCGACTGGCAACTGGCCGTGCTGAGCCGCTGGTTCACCGTGCTGTCGTTGCGGGAGGCGACGGCGAGGCTGCATAGCGGCACGCTGCCGGTACGCGCGGCCTGCGTGACCTTTGACGACGGTTACGCGGACAACGTGACGGTCGCTCTGCCCTTCCTGCGCCGGCGCGGCCTTCCCGCGACATTCTTTCTGGCTACGGCCTTCATTGACGGCGGCCGGATGTGGAACGACAGTGTGATCGAGACCGTGCGGCGCGTGCGGGGGGATACCCTCGACGCGCGATCCCTCGGGCTAGGCGTGCTCCTCGTCTCCTCGATCGACCATCGGCGCAAGGCTATTGCGAGCCTGCTGGAGGCCATGAAGTATCTTCCGCTGGAGGAGCGGCAGGGGCGCGTCGAGGAACTCGGCTCGGGAGCGTCCCTCGATCTGCCGCGGGACCTGATGATGACGACGGAGCAGGTGCAGTACCTTCACGCGAGCGGCATGGACGTCGGGGCCCACACTGTCAGTCATCCCATCCTCGCAAAGCTCGATCCGGAGCGCGCGGGCATCGAGATCCGGGACGGCAAGAACCGGCTCGAAGCGATCACGGGGGCCCCAGTTACGCTGTTTGCCTACCCCAACGGAAAGCCCGGCCGCGACTATCGCGCGGAGCACGTCGGCATGGTGAAACAACTGGGGTTCGAGGCGGCGGTTTCCACCGCGTGGGGCGTCGCGCACGCCGCGAGCGATCCGTTCCAGCTGCCGCGGTTCACGCCCTGGGACAGGACGCCGGGGCGGTTTCTGCTGCGGCTGATGCACAACACGTTTCGCACAACCGTTGAGCGGGTTTGAGGCTTATCTGCGTTTATCCGCTGGCAATACTTGCGCCTTGCTGCCGTTCATTTGCGGCTGCACGAGCAGCCCCTCTTTCTGCGCCGCGCCCTTGACCTCCTTTTCGATCAGCACGCGGGCCACGACGAGCGCGACGATCAGGTTGTAGGGAACGTCGTAGTAGGCAAGGCTCAGGAACGCGCCGCCGACGAAGTAGCCGACCAGGCTCACCTGGATCATGCGGGCGAGATCGGACGCCCACTGCAATTCCTTCTGACTTCGAGACTGCCTAATGATCCACGACGCGTCACGCCACACCAGGATCCACAACAGCAGGAACAGCGCAAGGCCAAGGAAACCATGATCGCCCAGTATCTGGAAGTAGATGCTATGCATCGCACGGGGGATGGCCTGGACTTCTTGGACAACGCCGCCTTCCCCGGCGAGTCGAATTTCGGGCGCGTAACGGGCGAACACGCTCGGACTGTGCATGTCGAACCCGCCGCCCGCGAACCGGTCTTGGGCGACATTGATCGCCGTCTCCCACGCATTGATACGGCCCATGGCGGAGCCGTCCTGCTGGTAGTTCTGAATCGTCCACATCCGGTCTGCCCATTTCTCCGGCATGAATCCAATTGCGACGGGGACCAGCAGGACAAGTGCGAGACCCGTGGCGGCCTTGGCGCGGGTCTTCGACCAGAGAAACGCGAGCATCGCCGCAATGGCGAGGAACCCCCCTCGGGACTGTGAACCTAGCGCCGAAAACCCGCAGATCACCATGGAAGCGAGCAGACCCCAACGCACCATGGTGGCGACCAGGTTCCAACGCACCCAGTGTTTGATGTCCTGCAGGGACAGGTAGTACAACAAAGGGATCGTCATGATGGTCGCGAGCGCCAGCGCGTTGTTCTCCTCGATGAACGATCCTTCAGGACCATACACCACGTATTCTCCGCCTTGTTGGAGGGTGAACAAACCGCCCTTGACACCGTAGAACGCCACAGAACCGGTCAGGATCCAGATCAGCACCTGTATGTGCTCCTTGCTGTGCAGGAGATAGAGCGCGACGAACACCATCAACATGATCTTTATCACCTGCTTCCACATGTCCAGCGATTGGTCGATGTCGATGGCAAAGAAGGTGGTGACATTTATCCACACAACCAACAGCGCCAATACGATCGTGACCGGCGTTAGCGGCAGGCGTTTCGGCACCTTGGAAACGAGCAGCCCCGCCAGTGTTGCGATGGCGATGTAGTACCCCCACCGCATGTTCCAGGCAAAACCCCAGGTCAGCCGATGCGGACTCATCACGCTCACCCAAATCCACAGGAATACGCCGATAGTCGGCCGCCAGACAACAAACGGAAGCGAGCCGAACAAAAACCCGGCAAGAATGAGGTCTCTCATGGTTTTTCAGTATCGCAAAGCGCAATCAGCATATCTTGTCCACCCCGTCTGCAAAGTTCTGCGGGCCTTGCGCTCAGTGCTTTCTGAGTCTGCCCAGTTTGCGCATGTGCCGCAGTGCGATCAGGTTCGTCAGCGTGTAGACCCCTTCCCACTGCAATCGAAGCGATTCGGCCTGCGCGTAGAGTTCAGTAATATCGACGGGGAGCGAGGCAAGCCCCCGGGCCTTCAAACCCGGGCGCAACAGCTGAAACTCCAGGCGCCGGCGCCCGTACCGGAGCGCGCGCTTCCAGTAGACCTTCCAGTCCGACAGGCTGGCGGGGGAAAACGGCTCGAACTCGAATGCGGCATCCGCGCAGGGAACGATGCGCCGGTCGTCCCAACTCCCGTGTTCGGGAGCCAGGTCCCACTTGACGAGCGCGCCGATCAGGCCGTCGTCGCCCTCAAGCTTGAGCGGGATGCGCACAGACTGCGCGCACAAGCGCTCAACGAAGCTGCCGCGCAGCGCGTACAGGTTCGCCACCAGCTCGTGATTGTCGAGGATTTTCTGGCGGTCACGCGCGACGTTGCGTCCCGATACGGGTACCGCCGCGGCGGCGTGTGCGTGGGCGTCGTCCCGCAGGGCGTTCGCCATCACGCCGAACGAGCCGCGCACGGCGCGCGCGTCGCCATCCATGAAAAAATAGATTTCCCGGCCTGGACAGCGCGCGGCCACCGTTTCGTTGATGAACACGTTCCAGGCGTTGCATTTATCGCCCAAGGCGATCGAGACGAGTTTCACCTCCGGCCGCTCGCGGCCATACTGCCTCACGATGTTCTCGGTCCGGTCGGTGCAGCCGTTTGCCATCACGAACACCTCGAAGCTGCGCTCCGGATCGGCTGCGAAGATGCTGTCCAAGCACGCGCCGATGCGTCTCTCTTCGTTGTAGGCCAGCACCATGACCGGCCAGGCGGTCGCGCCGGAGCGGGCCGGCGCAGATTCCGTTAGTGCGGACATGGACGTTCTTGCCTCAATTCACAGATCTGCGTTTGTCCGCGGCTGAACGGTTCCTACCAGCACAGCCCCATCACTTTGCCGCGCAGCGCCTCGCGCCGCGGAATGTTGACCAGGTCGAGCACGATCTGGTCCTCGCGCACGTGGCGCGCAAGCACCTCGAACAGTTTCGTATCGCTCAGGCCTACAACGAGAACGTCCGACTCGCCAATCACGCTCTCGAGGTTCTCACGCATCAGTGATCCGATGTGCGGTACGTGCTGCTCGATGAACCGGCGGTTCGCTCCGAGCAGCCGCGACAGATGCACTTCCGGGTCGTATACGAGCAGGCTCAGTCCCTTGCCGATGAACTGTTCGGCGAGCAGCACTAACGGGCTCTCGCGCAGGTCGTCGGTCCCGGTCTTGAAGGAGAGCCCGATCATGCCGATACGCCGCTTGCCGCTCGCGAGCACCTTGGCGATGGCGTGCTCGGCGTGCACCCGGTTGGACGACAGCACGCTCCCCAGCATAGGCAGCTCCACGTCGTGCGTCTTCGCAAGATACAGGGTCGCGCGCAAGTCCTTCGGCAGGCACGAACCGCCGAACGCGAATCCCGGCTTGAGGTAGGCCGTGGAGATATTGAGCTGCCGGTCCTTGCATACCAGGTCCATGACCTGGAAAACGTTAACGCCGAGCGCCTCACACAGGCGCGCGGTCTCGTTGGCGAATGTAATCTTTAGGGCGTGAAAATTATTGCAGCAATATTTGACTGTCTCGGCGGCTCGAATCGAAGTTCCGTAGAACTCGCAGGGAAGATGACCGAACAGCTCGCGCAGCCGGGCCAACGGTGCCTCGGCGTTGGCACCGACCACCGTAAAGGGCGGCCGGTCGTAATCCCGGATCGAAGTGCCTTCGCGTAGGAACTCGGGCTGGAAGCACACGTGGAAACCCTCGCCGTCGCGTTTCCCAGATTCGCGCTCGACGATGGGGCGCAGCACATCCTCAACCGTTCCGGGCACTAAAGTCGAGCGGAATACGAAGACATGGCCGTCCGTCTTGCTGCGCATGGCGCGCCCCAGATCGTGGGCGAGCTTGATAATCGCCGATTGGTCCTGGCTGCCGTTGGGCGCCGACGGCGTGCCGACGCAAACGAGCGAGAGATCCGAATCCATTACTGCCTGCACAACATCGGTGGTTACGGAAACCCGGCCGCTCGCGGCCACCTGGGCCATGAGTTCGACCATCCCTTCCTCAACCACCGGCGTTTTGCCGCTGCGGATCAGCTCGAGCTTGGTCGGATCGATATCCACGCCGATCACCGAATGGCCGTCGCGGGCGAGACACCCGAGCGACACGGCGCCGACGTAGCCCAAACCGAAAATGCTGATGTTCATCGACTTGGCCAGGGTCTATCTCCCGTTACGTTTCATGAAACAATTGAGTTCCTGCAAACCACCGTCTCCTGTTCGCGACACGACGGAGAGATTGAAAAGCTGAAACCCCGCTCGCTCGTACGTAGCCAGAGCTTCCAGGTAGTGCGGCATGTTCTGATAAAGTGGGACAATTGACAGCTCGGATTGCAGGGCCCGAATAGACTGAAGGCATCCTTGCGCGCCCGCGAAAACCTTGAGATCGTAACCTTGCGTATCCATCTTCAGCAGGACTCGTGGTGAGACCAGGCCGGACACGATAGCTCCGAAAATATCATCGAGACGCTTCACCTCGACATCCTCGGTCTCGACGTCTCCCCATCTGGATCGTGTCTCGAGCATGGAACTCATGACGGTCAGGTGCGGAACGACGTTGATCTTTGCCGGCCCGTTCTTGTCACCGAGAGCCACACAAAAGCCCCGCCAGAGCGGATCTCGGGAAAAGGCCTCCTGAAGTCGCACGAATTCCCGCCGCAATGGCTCGAACGACACCAGTAGCCCTTTGAACCCGATGCCTCGAAGCTCAGTTGCGAACTGTCCCTTGTTGGCTCCAACGTCGAGAATGCAGTTGATCTCCAGAAGCTCGATCAGCTGTTTCAGATGAGTAAGTTCCAGCACTCGATCTATCGGCGCCTCCGGAAGCGACATCCCGGCGGAGATTCCCTTTAGAGCTAGGTGCTTCGTGATACTAGGGGGCACGTTGGGTTCTCGAATATCTTGGCTCAGCCTGAAGTAACCAATCCAGCCAGACTCAACGCCCGTTCAGCTTCCCGAGGCTGCGCATTCTTCGCGGGGCAATGAGGTTCGTCAGCGTATAGATTCCTTCCCATTTCAATCGAGGCGAGGCAGCGTGTGAATAGAGTTCGGTGATGTCACGAGGAAGCGCGGTAATTCCCTGTTCTGTCAAGACGGGTCCCAGCAACTGGGACTCGTAGCGCCGGCGCTTCCGCAAGGCAACGGTCGATAATGCGGTCCAATCGCTGCATGGACCGGTCCCACGCGTGGTGCGACAGCATGCGTTCGCGGCCCGCGAGGGCAAGCCGCCGTCGCTCCGCGGGATCGCACAGAATGCGTAGAACCGCTTGCGCGTGCTCCTCAGGCGTGGAGCCGGCGGCAAAGTGTTCGCCGGGAACCGCATCCACCCCGCCCGCCGCCACGCGGCTGGCGACCACCGGCACGCCCGCGGCCATGGACTCCAGGATCTTGTTCTGGGTACCCCGGGCAATGTTCAGGGGAGCGACCATCAGGGCCGAGCCGAGGAGATAAGGACGTACGTCCGTCACCGAGCCCGTCACCGTGACGCCGGGCAATTCTCCCAGCTTCCTCACCGCCGGCGAAGGTTCGGCGCCGACGATGAGGAGCTTCGCTTGCGGGCGGCGCGCCCGTATGCGCGGCAGAACGTTCGCGCAGAAGTCGAACATGCACTCCTGGTTCGGATAGTAGTCCATACGGCCGATGAAGCACAGGGTGTCGGGATCGTACGGCTCTCCGGCGGGCGCGAAGTAGCTGCTGTCCACGCCGTTCGGAAACCAGTCTGTCGCGACGCCGGTGCGATAGCCTTCGAGCGTCTCCCATTCCGCGCGCGTAGTCGCGGTGCATATGTCGAACCGGACAGCGAGCCGCTTCTCCTCGCGCTCGAGCTTTTTCCCTTCGAGCCAGTAGCCGAGGGACAGCGGAAACGGCTTGTAGCGCGCGTACTCCAGCCATTTCTGAGAATCCATGTCGCCGAAATCGAGTATCTTCGGAACACCGCGCACCCCGGAAACGTACTGTGCCACTGACGAGCAGTGCACGAAAATGAGGTCGAAACGTTCGCGCGCGAGCAGCTGGCGCACTTCCCGCGCCAGCGTTGCCGAGTAGAAAAAGCCCATCGAGGAGGGAACGGGAGTCGGCACGCGCACCAGCATCCGCGCCATCTGGACCGGGTTGCGCACTACGGCCATCTCGTAGCGCGCGCAGTACGGCGCGATCCCCTTTCCCTCCTCGGCCTCCGCGGGCGAGCGCGCGAGCGATGCGACGCTCACCTCGTGGCCGGCGGCCGAGAGGTGCCGGATCATGTTGAACGGCCGGATTTTCCCGCCCCGCTTGGGTGGAAACGGAAAGCGGTGGCAGATGTAGAGAATCTTCACGTTGGTTCGTCGCCGTTCAGTGGTCATTATCGTTCTTGCTCTTATCGGCGTCCATCGGCGGCAATCTCGCGCCTGACTTCATAGCCGTTTGCCGGCGGTCGTCGTCGTCGGTCTCGATGTGGCTGTCAGCATGCTCTTCAGCTCGTCCGTGACGTCCTGCGGAGTGCGGTCGTCGAGATAGATGCGCGACCAGATCTCGAGGTTCATCAACCCCAGCAGCCGGTCGGTGCCATCGATGCGATTGGCCTCGTGAGACGCGATCAGCTCCTGCACCGCCGGATAGTGGAACAGCTCGCGGCCCTTGACCACGGACTCTGACAGCAGGCCGCGTACCAGCGGCGCGAGGTCGTCCTTCAGCCAAGCGCCCATCGGCGTGCCGAAGCCGCGCTTCTTGCGCTCCAGGATGTCACGCGGCAGCAGGTCGGCGACGGCTTCCTTCATGGCGTGCTTCAGCCTGCCGCCGCGGATTTTCACCTCCTCAGGCATGCGTGCGGCCAGCTCCACCAGCTCGTGATCGAGCAGCGGCACCCGGCATTCGAGCGATGTGGCCATGCTCATTTTGTCGGTGAGCATCAGCAGATCGTCCGGCAACTGCGTCTCCGCGTCCACGGCCAGCATGCGGTTCAACGCATCCCCGCCACCGGCGTGACGGAACGCGTCCGCGATCATGTCCGGCCGCGCCGCGCCGTTGAGGCGAAGCAGTCGCTGCACCTCCTGCAGAGGAAACACCTGCACGTACGCACGGTAGCGCGCTTCGAACGGCAAGCCCGCGCTTTCCAGAAACCCTTTTGCCAGCCGCGACAGGTTGAGCAAAGGCGAATGCCGGTCGCTCGGCAGGCGCTCGCCCACCGCCGACGCTGCCCGCCGCGCCCACCCGGGCAGGCGGTCGAAGTAGGCTTGGTAATGGTTACCGAGATAACGCCGGTAGCCGCCGAACAATTCGTCGCCGCCTACGCCCGACAGGATCACGGTCACGTCGCGGCGGGCAAACTGCGAGACGAGGTAGGTGGTGATGAAGGCCGTGTCAGAGATGGGCTCGTCCATGTGCCAGAGCAGGCGCGGCAGGAGCGCGACGACGTCCGGTCGCACCACGATCTCCTGGTGCTGCGTGTGGAACAGATCGGCCACCCGGCGCGCATAGGGCAGTTCGTTGTAGTAGTCGTCCGCGGCAGTTCCCTTGAATCCAATGGCGTAGGTCCGTATCGGCTGGTCGCTGTGCGCGGCCATGAGGCCGACCACAGTGCTGGAATCGATGCCACCGGAAAGAAACGCGCCGATCGGCACATCGCTCACCATCTGCATGCGCACCGACTCGTCGAGGCGCGCGCGTATCCGTTTCACCCATTCGTCCTCGCCCAGACTCCGATCGGTCGCCGCTGGAACGCGCCAGTAGCGGTGCTCGTCTACGCGCCCGCCTTCGACGATGAGCATACTCGCCGGCGGCAGCTTGCTGATGCCGCGGAAGATCGAAAGCGGCGCCGCCACGTAGCCGAGATTTAGGTAGGAATGCAGCGCCGCGGGATCGATTTCTGCGGGAATTCCCGGCAGCGCCAACAGCGCCTTTGCCTCGGAAGAAAATGCGAGCCGGCGCGCGTCGCTGTAGAGGTAGATCGGCTTGACGCCCAGGCGGTCGCGGCCGACGATCAGCCGCCGGCGGCGCGCGTCCCACAGCGCGAAGCCGAACATGCCGTTCAGCCGATGGATGAACTCGTCGCCGTACTGCGCGTAGCTGTGGAGGATGACCTCGCTGTCCGACGCAGTCTTGAACCGATGGCCGAGCGCAACGAGCTCCTGGCGCAGCTCGCGAAAGTTGTAGATCTCGCCGTTACACACAAGCCACAACGTACCGTCGCTGTTCGACAGGGGCTGGTGCCCGCCGCTTAGATCAATGATCGAGAGGCGCCGCATGCCGATGGCGCACGGGCCGTCCACGTGATGGCCCTCGTCGTCGGGCCCGCGGTGCACGACGACGCGGCCCATGGCCGGCATCAGCGCCGGGTCGGCCGGGGCGCCGTCAATCTGCAAGATGCCGTAGATGCCGCACACGGTCAGAGTCCCTTAGCCATGTTTATCCGCGCCTTGAAGGATGCGGCCGAAGAGCCGCAGCTGGCCCGCTGTGGTTTCGGCCCAGCTGAATCCTTCCGCGTAGCGCCGCGTAGCGCCGCGGTCCGGATAGTGTTCGAATAACCTGCGCACCGCGTCCGCCAGCGCCTCCGGGGTGCGCTCCGCCATTATCAATCCGGCCTCCGGCGCGGTCACCACTTCCGGCGTGCCTCCGACCTTGCTGGCGATCACCGGCGTTCCGCACGCCATAGATTCCAGCAGCACGTTAGGCCAGCCCTCGCGGCTGGACGCCAGGACCAGCGCGTCGGCGGCGCCGAAATAATGCCGCAGATCCTCCTGCGCCATTGCGGTGGTGAACGTCACACGGACGCTGACGCCCAGCTCCTGCGCCAGGGCGCCCAGGGCCACGCGCTCGGGCCCATTGCCGACGATGACGAGGTCCACGTCCGGAAGCAGCCGCAGCGACCGGATCGCGAGATCGTGGCCTTTGAGCGGCACCAGATTGCCGACCGAAAGCAGTGTCGTGCGCCTGAACCCGAGCCGGCCTCGCCAGCTTTCGCGGTCAACCGGCCGAAAAAGCTCCAGGTCCACGCCGTTACGCAACACCTCGATGCGCCCAGCGGGCGCCCCCAACGCGACTAGCCTATCCTTCAGCGCGTGGGCCACGGTGATCATCCCGGCCGCACCGCGTGCCGCCCACCTTATCATCGCGCGCGGCAGCCGGTAGCGCGGTATCAGGTTGACGTCGGTGCCCCGTGCGGTGATCACGACTGGCTTGCCGAGGTGCCGGCCGAGCAGGACCGCCGCGACACCGTCGGGATAGAAATAATGCGCATCAATCAGATCGAACCGGTACTCGGCAAGGACCCGTTCAATGACCAGCTTGACCGACTGCGCCAGCAGATAGGGGGCAAGCGTCATGCCGATTTTCGGCAACACCAGGTAGCGCGGGTGCAGTACCCGGATACCGTGGCGCTGCTCCTCGCGCGGCGCGCTGGCATGAAGAGCGTACTCGCCGAACCGCGGGTTACGAGACGGGAACCACGGCACCGGTGCCACCACCCTCGACTCGACCTGGCCGCTCGCCAGCAGGTGCCGCAGCCGAGTTTCGACGAAGATGCCGTGGCCTGGGCGCGCGGCGTTGGGATAGAGTGTGCTGAAGGTCAGTATCCTCATTTCCGCGTCTTGTCCTTCACCGGGGAAACTCTCGCTTCCCGGTCAAGCCAGCGAACAGTTCGGTGACGCGGGTGGCGTTGTCGGCCCAGGTCAGGCGACGCGACTGGATGGTCCGCCGAGCCGCCTCGCCGATGCGCTGGCGCAGCCCGGCGTCCCGGCACAGCCGCTCGACCGCCGTGCCGAGACCCCGGGGATCTCGCGGATCGAACAGTAGGCCGTTCTCTCCGTCCGTCAGAATTTCCATGATGTTGGGCTGAGCGGGAGCGACCACGGGACGTCCGAGGGCCATGTACTCAAACAGCTTGAGCGGTGAGGCATAGTCCACCACGGCCGGTTGCAGGGCAATGTCGAAGGCCGCCACATGGGCCGCCACACGTTTGCGTTCGACCACTCCCGTGATGGTCAACCGGCTGCTCACGTTGAGCGCCGCAGCCTGTTTTTCCAACGCGTCCCGGGCAGGACCGTCGCCGACGATCAGCAAGTGCCACCCTGGGTCTGCGCTCGCGATCAGTTCGATGACCTTTTCCAAGCCGTGCCACTCTCGCATGAACCCGGTGAAGCCTAAGACGAGCTTTCCCTCCAGCCCCAGACGCCGCTTCGCCTGCTCCTTGTCAAATTCACCGCCGAAGTCGTCGGGATTGATTCCATTGTGAATCACCACGATGCGCTCCCGATTCACCCCCGCCGCCTCCACCCGTTTGGCCAGCACCTCCGTCACGGGCAGTACTTGGTCGGCACCACGCCATGTATAACGCTCCGACCAGCGCGCAAGCCAGGGCAGGGCAATGCCGTCGTACTTTGCGCGCTCCTCGAACACCGGAGCGTTCACTTCTAGGAGCATGGGCAGGTTGAAGCGGCGCTTCAGCCATATCCCCGCGGGCTGCAACAGGTTGTAGCGTTCGTAGAGGCAATCTGGTTGGTGCGCGAGCACTGCTTCACGCAAGCGCCAGTACACCACGAACGAGTATGCAAACTCCATCAGTTCGTACGCAAATCCGGGGCAATAGCGCTTGAGAACGGCTACTACCCCCGCGTCGTCGCCGAATTTCGCTTTGTTGTAAGCCGGCGGCTCTACCAATATCACTACATGACCGAGATTGCGTAACGCGTGGATCAATTCTTCGATATGTACGTACTGTCCGTCCTTGGAACGGATTCTATGATGGTAGAGAATCTTCAACCCCAACTGCTTGCTCCCTTCACGTTTTCAACTGCCACTGTCACCGCTGATGTCGTCCCGGCTGAAAGCGCTCCGCGTCGCGGTACGTCAGACGGCGGTCCGGATCTTCATGTACGACGACGCGATCGCGTTAGGTCAGCGCCTCAATGAACTGCTGCTGCCCGCGCCTCGCCGGTGGCGCGGGCACCCATCACGTTACGCAGGAATGACTCGAACATCAGCAGCGTCCACAGCGGCGTACTGTAGTCTCGCAGCCCCGACTGATGGTCCTCCACCAGCCGGCGCAGGTAGGTCGCATTGAACCAGCCGGTCTCCGCGAGTACTGGCCCGAGTACGGCATCCTTCACCGGCTGCCGCAGCGGCCCCCGGAACCACCGGGCGAGGGGAACCGCGAAGCCCATTTTCGGGCGGTACAGGATTTCGCGTGGAAGGTACGGCGCGAGCGCTTTCTTCAAGAGGTACTTGCCCTCCCCGTTGCGCAGCTTGAAGCCCGGAGGCAGGCTCGACAGCCATTCCACCAGGGGATGGTCCATGAGCGGCTCGCGCACCTCGAGCGAATGGGCCATGCTGGCGCGGTCCACCTTGGTGTTGATGTCCCCTACCAAGTAGGTCTTGAGGTCCAGGTACTGGATGAGCGACAGGGGATGGTCCGAGGGAGCACGCGCGGCGTGGCGCCTGAGCACCTCGACGGCCGCGTAGCCTTGCAGCTCGGTGCGGAAGCGTTCGCTGAACAACTCACGGCGCATCCCGTCGTGAAGAAAGGACACGCTGTGGAAATAGGCCTCGACGGAGTTCCGCGCGAGTGCCTCGAAGGTGGACTTGGCCCGGAACACCCGCGGCGCCCAGTCCGCCTTGGGGTAGAGCCGGCCCATCAGTCCGAATACGTGCCGGCGCAGCTGCAGCGGCAGCAGCGAGCGCACCAGCTCCTCGTTGACGTGCAAGCGATAGCGGCGGTAGCCGCCGAAACTCTCGTCGCCCCCATCGCCCGACAACGCAACCGTCACTGTTTTCCTGGCAAGCCCGCACACCCGGTAGGTGGGGATCGCCGAGCTGTCGGCGTAGGGCTCGTCGTACAAGGTCGCCAGGCGGTCCACCAGGCTGAAGTCGTCCGGATCCACCTGCTCCACGTGGTGCTGAGTCCGGTAGCGCTCCGCCACTGTTCGAGCGTACGCGGACTCGTTGTACGCCGGATCGCCAAACGAGATCGAGCAGGTGACCACCGGTTCGGCGGAGAGGCCCGACATCATCGCCACTACCGCGCTGGAGTCCACGCCGCCGGAGAGAAACGCGCCCAATGGAACGTCCGATATCAGGCGGAGCCGAACCGACTCGCGCAGGCGCCCGATCAGCTCTTCGCCCGCCTCCTGCTCGGTAGGCGACGCACCGGTCTTGAACGGCACATCCCAATACTCGACCGGCGCCGGCGCCGGGCTGCCTCGTTTTAGGCTCAGGGTGTATCCGGGGGGAAGCTTGCACACGCCCTTGAAGATGCTGCGCGGTTCGGGCACGTAGCCGTAGGCGAAGTAGTCTTCGACCGCCATGGGATCGATCACCCGCGGCAGACCCGGATGAACCAGCAGTGCCTTGAGCTCGGAGCCGAAGATCCAGTGGCCGTCGGACAGCTGGGCGTAATACAGCGGCTTCACGCCCAGCCGGTCGCGGGCGAGGAATAGCGTCTCCCGGTTGCGGTCCCACAGCGCGAAGGCAAACATGCCGCGGAAACGAGTGACGCAGGATGCGCCCCACTGCTCCCAACCGTGCACGATGACCTCGGTGTCGCAGCGGGTGCGGAAGGTATGCCCACAGGCCGCAAGCTCCTTCGCGAGCTCCTGGAAATTGTAGATCTCGCCGTTGAACACGACGGCCACGCTGCCGTCCTCGTTGTAGAGCGGCTGTTGTCCCGACGAGAGGTCGATGATAGAAAGGCGCCGGTGCGCGAGCGCCAGGCCCGGCTCCCGATGCACGCCACCAGCGTCGGGACCGCGATGATGCAGCGAGGAATTCATGCGCTCGACCAGGCTGCGATCGATTTCACGCCGGTTTCTGCTGTCGAATATACCCGCGATGCCGCACACGATAAGTCAGCTCCCGCTCCGCGCACGGCCCGCATTCTTCGCGAGCAATGTGTCGTAGATCGTCATATACGCGTCCACCATCGTTTCCATGCCGAATCTGCGCTCAATCGTTCGCCGCGCCTCGATCCCGTGGCGCCTGCAGAGCTCGGCGCTCTCGGCGTAGGCGCGCATGGCGCGAGCCATGCTTTCCGGGTCGTCCCGCGGCACGAGCGTTCCCGTCACGCCGGCCTGTATCAATTCGGGATTGCCGCCGACGGCGGTAGCAAGCACCGGCAGTCCGGTCGCCATCGCTTCGAGTATGGTGTTGGAAATACCCTCCGCGAGCGACGGTAACACGAACAAGTCGAAACTGCGCATCATGCGGGCGACGTCGTTGCGCTCCCCGGGCAGCCATGCGTACTCTTCTACCCCAGCTTCGGCGAGCAGCATGCGCGCCCGCTCGCGCAGCGGTCCGTCACCGACCATAACCAGGCGCAGCCGCTGTTGTGCCCCGGGCATTGCCCGCATCAGCCGCACGAACGCCCGTGCGAGCGTCAACGGGTCCTTGACGTCCTGCATCCGCCCTACGGTGCCGATCACGAAGTGTCCGGGCTTGGAAAAATTGGGGTGTGGCACTGCATCGCGCTGCTCCCCGGCTGGATGGAAGAGCGTGGAATCCACTCCGTTATAGGTGTGGGCAATGAGCGAGGGTGGCACGCCGATCCTGTTTTGCAGGTAGGATGCCAGGTCTTGAGACAACGCGATGTACTGGTGCACGAACGGTTTGTAGAGCCGGCGCAGGATCTGGCGCCTGGTATTCGCGCCGTCCAGGTCGTCGATGTCGCGGCCATGCTCGCCGTGGATGCGCACCGGGACCCCGGCCAGCGCTGCCGGCAGCGTCGCCTCGAGCGCGCCAATGTTGCGAGTATGGACGATGTCCGGGCGCAACCGATTGAACAACCGCCACAGCTTGAACTGGGTCACCGGGCTGTTGCCCGGGGGCTTGTTGAGGGCGAAAACGGGGACATCGCCGCGCGTCAGACGCTGACGGAACCCCGAGTAGTCCGTCAGACAGATGATCGCGTGGCGAAAGCGTTGCGCCGGAATGCGATTGATCAGATTGACCAGCCCGTTTTCGAGCCCACCCACGTCCAGGCGATAGATGACATGAGCGACGAGCGGTATGCTTTGGTTTCCGACCGCGGCCACAGCCGGGTCAGGAGGAAGATTGGGCGTGGCGCGCACACACATCAGTCAGGTTTGCTTCAGCTGGCACGGGCATCTCAGCGCTCAATCAAGTTTCTTACTTAAACAGCCTGCCTAGTGCGTTGCTCAACCGCGCTCCGCTCACGTAGCGACCCCGGTCAACGACGGCGACGGGAACCCCTACCCCAGGCTCTTGACGATGTGCGGTCCGATCAGGTTGGCGAGCGGCAAAGGCAGCCGCTGCCACAACTTGATGAGCAAGCGGTACTTGGGGTTGAGCGGGTTGTGCTCGGGCACGCGCTTGCCCCCGACCAGCAGGTACTCGTAGTGCAGCGGCTGCGGGTCGAAGCCCCAGTTTTTCTTGAATTCGAATGAACCGGTTCCCTTCTTGCTGCGACTCCAATCGAACGTGCGGCACCCGCGGGCCGCTCCGTGGCGAATGATTTCCCAGTACATGAAATCGTTGGCCGCGAGGTTGCGCGCCTCGACGGAATCGCCCACATAGTAAGGAATGATCTCGTCGCGAAAATAGAAGAGAAACGCGGACGCAACGGCATGGCCGCACGCATCGAGCACGGTCAGAATCTCCTGGTCGCGTCCGAATGCGTTCGCAAGCGCGCGGAAATAATGCTTCGGAAACGGCGGCGTACCGTGTCGATGCACATTGTCCGCATATAGCGGGAAGAATCGGTCGACCGAATCGTTGACGACTGCGCGCAGGCCGGCTTTTGCGGCACGGCGCACCATGTTTCGGCGTTTGCTCGGTATTGCCTGGAAGTTGGCATCCGGTTCAGGGAGGAGCGGCTTACGAAAGGTCGCGTACAGGTCCCGGTGCTGCCAGCCGGGCTCCGTGACTTCGCGGTTTCGAAGCTCGAGATGGCCTACCCGGAGGGACGACGCTAGCTCACGTGCATGGCTATGAAGGGCCGCGCGAGCGGCCGGGTCGGTCACGGCTGCCCCACCGTAAACGCAGAACGGAAGCGAGGCGAGCGACGAACCGAACACCCGGCTTGCGACGTGCGCGAGGGGCAGCACTCCCACGATGTCGCCCGCGCGCTCGACGTAGAGGTAATGCGTCCTGTGGTGGAATACCGACTCAATGATTTCCCGCCATTCCGTGCGATGGAAAAATGTCGCCTCGGGGCAGCGGTCGACGAACGCGTCCCAGCGGGGGGCGTCGGTGCTCGCAAACTCCTTCACACTGAGTTCGGCGGGTACGGCAAGTTCAGTTGAGCGTTCCAAATCCAGACCCTTCACGTGCGCGGCTCGAGAAAAACCCGGTCGATCCGATCCCACGCGAAGTCGGCGAGCAAGCGGCGCAGGCGCACCTCGGTCCGATCAAGGTTCAGGTAATGGCGAAACTTTGTCCTCGCGCTGACGCCCCGGACGCGCGGTTGCTCCGGGTCGATCTCCCACGGATGGAAATAAAAAATGCACGGCTGCCGGTCCACCGTGTTCACGCGGTTCAGGCACCAGCGCGACACGCTGTAAGGCACCAGCCGGAAGTAGCCGCCGCCGCCCGCCGGCAGGTTGCAGTTGAAGAGCCTCACCGTGGTCACGGGCAGCTCCAGCAGCCCGTGGCCGCCTTCGGGAAAAAACGCGAAGCGCGGCGCCCCGGGCATCCCGTAATGGTCGTGGCGGATCGGATAGACGCTCGAGCTATATCGGTATCCCGCCTCGCTCAGGCACTGGAGCGCCCACAAATTCCCGTGGCCAATGGAGAAGCTTGGAGCCCGGTAACCCTGGACTGCGATACCGCTGATATCCTCGAGCAGCGCCTTCGCGCGCGTAATGTCCTGCCGGAACTCTTGGCAGCTCTGTTCGGTCGCCCGCTGGTGGGCGTAACCATGGCTCGCCAGTTCGTGTCCTAGCTCTACGATACGGCGTACCAGACCCGGGTAGCGCTCCGCGACCCAGCCCAGCATGAAGTAGGTCGCGTGAGTCTTGTGCTCATCCAACATCGCCAGAATCGCGTCCACGTTGCGCTCGACCCGGCACGGCATCCGATCCCAGTCCTCGCGGGCTACGTGGGACGCAAAGGCGGAGACGTGGAAGTAGTCTTCCACGTCTATGGAAAACGCGTTGCGGATCGGCGCGGGATTCATGGATGGCTGGGAGCCGCGGACAAACGCAGATTGTCGGCGGCCGGCATCCGCCGACTACGCCACCAAACGCTCGGTCGCGCGATCAAGCCATTCGCGCAGCACCGACACGATGCGCTGCGAAGCCCGGCCATCCCATAGCTCCGGCACCCTTCCCGCCTTTCCGCCGGTACGCAGAATATCGTCTATCGCCGTTAGGATCCGCGTCGGACTGCTTCCGACCACGGTGTTGGTACCTTGCTCCACGGTGATCGGCCGCTCGGTATTCTCGCGCAGCGTGACGCAGGGCACGCCCAGCGCCGTGGTTTCTTCCTGGATTCCGCCTGAGTCGGTCAGGACCAGCCGCGCCACCTGCGTCAACCCCAGCATTTCGAGATATCCCAGCGCCGGGAGGCTGAGTATGGACTGCCCCTCCAGCACGGGACCCAGCCCGTGCTGCTCGATCTTGGCGCGGGTCCTCGGGTGGACTGCGAAGGCCACCGGCAGCCGGCGGCTGACCTCACGAATCGCGCCCAGCACGGCTCTTAACGTAGCGGGGTCGTCCACGTTGGAGGGGCGGTGGAGGGTAAGCACCGCATAGCCCCTTTGTCCCCACTCCGCCGGAGCGCCGTACTGCCTCAGGGTCTGGGCGGCCGGCACGGCGTCTTTGAGGCTATATCGCAGGGTGTCGATCATGACATTCCCGACGAAGTGGATACGTGCCTCGGCGACGCCCTCGCGCAGGAGATTCTCCCGCGCGCTTCTCTCGGTGATAAACAATAGATCCGAAATCTGGTCGGTAAGCAGGCGATTGATCTCCTCCGGCATGCTGCGGTCAAAGCTGCGCAGTCCCGCTTCGACGTGTATGACCGCAACGCCTTTCTTGACTGCCACCAGGGCGCATGCCAGCGTGGAGTTCACATCCCCCACTACCAGCACGGCGGCCGGCTGCTCGTGCTCTAGGACCGGCTCGAAGCGCCGCATGATCTCGGCAGTCTGCACTGCATGCGAGGCCGAACCCACCTCCAGGTTGATGTCCGGATCCGGTATCCCCAGCGCGTTGAAGTACTGGCTGTTCATCTCCGGGTCGTAATGTTGCCCGGTGTGCACGAGCCTCACCGGCAAGGGCGGGGCGGCGCCTTGCATGGCCCGCAATACCGGGGCGATCTTCATGAAGTTCGGGCGCGCGCCTACTACGCAAAGCACGGGGGCACCGGAAACGCGGGACGGCATCAGCCTCCCGCTTCCTGGCCAAAGCGCAGATCCGCGGGTGCAAATTCCTGCTGCAGCTCGTCGATCACAACGCCCGCTTCCTTGATCGTAAACGCGTGTATCTTGTCCAGGTCGCCCATGAGCAGCAGGCGGTCACAGACGATGTTGATCTTCCGCGGAATGCCGCCGCTATGCTGGTAGATGGCGTCGAAGGTGTCCCTGTCGAATGATGGATCATCGCGCCAGCCTACGGTCTGCAGCCGGTGCACGATATAGGACTCTGTTTCTGCCCTGTCCAACGGCCCCAGGTGGCAGGAGGCAATCACCCGCTGCCTGAGCTGCTCCATTTCGGGGCTCCGCAGTGTCCTGCGGAACTCCGGCTGGCCCAGCAGGAAGGTCTGCAGCAGGGGTTTGTCGGCAGACACGAAGTTCGACAGCATTCGCAGCTCCTCCACCGATCTCGGGGGAAGATTCTGCGCCTCGTCCACCACGAGGAGCACTCGCTTGCCCTGTCTTTGGGAGCCAACGAGAAAATGCTCCACCCTGCTGAGCAACACCGCCTTGCTGTTGTCGTGGGGCAGGCCGAATTGTGCCGCTACCATGCTCACGAGGTCCTCAGCCTCCAGGCTTGTGCTCACTACCTGGGCCAGCACCAGGTTGGGCGACGTCATCTTGCGGGCGAGGGTGCTAGCAAGCATGGTCTTCCCCGCACCGATCTCTCCCGTGATGACGATGAACCCCTCGCTCTGATGCACGCCGTAGACCAAGTAAGCCATAGCGCGGCGGTGGCCTCGGCTCGAGAAGAAAAAGCGGGGGTCGGGGCTCAGCTGAAACGGCTTTGCCTGGAAATGGTAGAAAGCATCGTACATTAGGGGGCGTCAAAATCTCATCAAGATTGTCGCAAACACGACGTCGCGTAGCTGAACGCGATCTGCCCGGGCTTCCTGCCGCCTTTGCTAGGCGTCACTTCGCGCCTTAGCCCTATCACCGTAGCCATAACCCCCGTAGCCATAGCCCCCATAAAAGTATCGCAGCCCGTCGCCCTCTCCCTTGTTGAGCAGCAAGCCGGTGATGTTGCTCGTCTCGATACGGCCCAGCGCGTCTTTGAGGGCCGCTTCGGCGGTCTTTCCGGCCTCCACCACCATGACGATCTGCCCCATCTGGCTCGCCAAGACGCCGGCCTCGCTCGCGACGAGGAGGGGCGGGGAGTCAAAAATGATGATGCGGTCGCGATAGCGCGCGGCCATTTCACGGAGGAGCATGCGCATCGTGTCGCTCGCCAGCAGCTCGGTGGCATGCTGGTGCGCCGTGCCGGCCGGCAGAACGATGAGTTTGTCGATGTCGGTCTTACACAGGACGTCCGCCAGGTCGAGCTCGCGATCGAGCAGCAGGTCCATCAATCCCTTTTCTGCTTCGAAGCCGAGCATTTGTGGAACGGACGGTCTGGCCACGTCGGCGTCCACCAACAGCACGGTGTGGTCCATCTCCAAGGCGATGCTGATTGCGAGATTGACCGCGCAGAACGTCTTGCCTTCCCCCGCCAGCGCGCTCGACACCATCACGAGGTTGGCCGGCACGCCGTCCTTGGCTTTGGCCACTTGCATCAGGACTTTCCGCTTGACGCGCCGGAAACTCTCGGCGATAGGGGTACGCTCGCCGCCGGGCGTGATCAAGCTCTGCCGGCGCAGCTGATCCAGATCGATCCTGAGAGTCCGGGTAGTGGTGGGACGCGCGGGCCTGGCTTTGGCCTTGGATTCCGCTGGGAGATCCTTGTTCCCAGGAAGATCAAACAGCCGGCTTATTTCGCTGGCCGCCCGTTCGATCCGGTTCAGCTCAGGGGTGTCAGCCCCCACGGCCGCCGTTGAAGGCTTTCGGTGCGTCTGGGGAACCGACGCAAGCAGCTCTACCACTCTTTCAATGATGCTCATCCTAGACCCCCGACGCCGTCAGCGCGAGCCCCGCCATGATCGCGGCGTAGGCCGAAAGCAGACCCGCGAAGGAAATCAGGAGCGCGACCAGCCGCCGGGTCCGGAGTGCTCTCTGCGCATCGGTCCAGGCCATGACGACCGTCCCGAGCACCTGAAACCCGCTCACCTCCTTCAGCCTGCGCTCGTCGTTGAATGTAGGCCTGATCTGGCTGAGCACAAAAGCAAAACCTACTCCGCCCCCGAGCGCCATCAGCAACACAATCGAATTCAGCATCTGGCGGTTGGGCGCCTTGGGAACGGACGACACCCGGGGCGGATCGATCACCCGGAAGTCCGTCGTGCTCGTTCTTGTTTCCATTTCTCTGGAAATCCGGGCCGTTTCGCGCCGTGACAGCAAGGTCCCGTAGGTAGTCTTGGCCATTTCGTAGTCCCGGGAGAGATGCGCGTAATCCGCGTCGCTCTGGGGCGCTGCAATGGTCGCTGCTTTCAGCTCTTCATAGCGCTTGCCGTACTCGGCTACCCTGGCCTTCGCGGCAGCCACGTTCGCTTCGGCCGTCGCGAGGGAGAGCGTCATCGGCCGATACCCCGTGCCCGGAGGCTGGGCTGCCCTCGGGGAGGGCTTCCTCAGTTTCGCCGCCGCGTTCTTCTGCTCCTTCAACTGGGCGATGGTGCTCACGATAGCGGCGACGTCGGGATGTTGCTCGGTGTAGCTGAGCCGCAGGCCGTCGAGCTTCTCCTCGAGGGCCTGGATGCGGGCGTTAGTCTCGGGAGGTCCGCCCCCGTCGGCGCTGTTGTCGCCCAGCAGAGACGGGATCTCTGTTTCATCCGGAACATTCTTCTTGATCGCGGCCAGGCTGGTTTCAGCTATTTTGAGCTCCAGTGCCGCCTCGCTCAGAACAGTCTGCGCCTCGATCAGCCGCGCGTAGTCTCCCTTGCCACCGGCCGCGAGCATTTGCCGGCGCCTGAACTCGATCACCGCATTTTCGGCGGCATCGAGCTTCTCTTTGCTGTTCTCGAGTTCCTCGTCGATGAAACGTCGCGCGGCTTCGGAGTCCTTTTGCTGGTCCCTGCGCCTTCCTTCCTCGAACATCGTGAGCAGCGACTGCACCACTCGCTTTGCCTTTTGGGAGTCCGTGTCGGTGTAGGCGATGGCAAAGATATCGCCGCCGGGGCTCTGGATGGTGAGTTCCCTGGTCAAGCGGGTAATCAATCGTTCCTGGTCCTCGGAGGTCTTGAGCCCGATATCCATGCCAGCCATTCGGATCACCTTCTCCAGGTTCGGTCGGCTGATCAAGGTTCGGCTCATCATCACTACCATTTGAGTGACGTTGGGCTGCGCCGTGAGACCGGCCAGCAGGGGCTTTAACACCGACTGGGTGTCCACGAAGACCCGTGCGGAAGCTTCATAGTGATCGGGCATCCGGTACACGGAGATCCAGCCGCCTAATGCGATGATCCACGCAAGAACGACCGCAAACCATCGGTAGTGCCAGATGGCCTTCAGGTGGGATAGGATTTGGTCAACCAGTTCGTGCATACTCGGATCCTCCGGATGCTTTCATCCAGGTAAAACTCAGCTTAACCTTGAAATAGAAGCAATTTTTATACCAGGAAAAGTCTCGTGCCAGAACGGCACTCATCCGGAAATGCCCTTGACTGCGGCAGCAGAACCTTGCGAATAGGCTAGAACTCCTTTTCCGACAACGAGTTTATCGCCTAGCGGGTGAGTGGGTCAATCGCAATCGCGCCAGTGTTTGGTGAAGAATTGCGCATTGCGCGTTACAGCCGCCAGACGCAGAGTCCAGCCGCGGCAAGCGCCTTGCCGTCGAACTGAGACTTGACGTCAATGAAGCAGCCGCCCTTCACTATCTTATGGGCGAGTTTTTCCTCGCCCATGTCCCGAAAGTGGCGGTGGGCGACCGCAACCACCATCGCTTCGGCAGTCGGCAGCTCCTCCCAGGAAATCAGTTCCAGGCCGTACTCGTGGCGCGCTGCCTCGGGATCGGGCACCGGGTCGTGCACAAATACGTGGACGCCATAGCTTTTCAGCTCGTTGATCACATCGATGACGTGCGAGTTGCGCAGGTCGGGAACGTCTTCCTTGAAGGTCAGCCCGAGCACGATGATCTTTGCGCCCTTCACGGGGTTGCCGTTGCGGATCACCTGCTTGATGGTTTGCTCGGCAATAAACTTCCCCATATTGTCGTTGATGCGCCGCCCGGCGAGGATCACCTCCGGGTGGTAGCCGAGCATCTCCGCCTTATAGGTAAGGTAATAGGGATCGACGCCGATGCAGTGGCCGCCGACCAAGCCGGGGCGGAACGGGAGAAAGTTCCATTTGCTTCCGGCCGCCTGGAGAACCTCGAGGGTATCGATGCCGATGCGGTTGAAGATGATCGCCAGCTCGTTGATCAACGCGATATTCAGATCGCGCTGGGTGTTCTCGATGACCTTGGCGGCTTCGGCGACCTTGATGCTCGAGACGGGGTACACGCCGGCCTTGACAATGGCGCGATAGAGATCGGCGACCTGGGCTAGCGTGTCAGGTGTATCGCCCGCGACGACCTTCACGATGGTCTCGAGCGTGTGCTCCTTGTCGCCGGGGTTAATGCGCTCGGGCGAGTAGCCGACGTTGAAGTCCTTGAGCCAGGTCTTCCCGGAATTTTTTTCAAGCACCGGAATGCACACTTCCTCGGTCGCGCCCGGGTAGACGGTCGATTCATACACCACGATCGCGCCCTTTTTCATGTATTTGCCGACCGTCGTGCTCGCACCGATCAGCGGCCCGAAGTCAGGCTGGCGCACGGTGTCGACCGGCGTGGGAACCGCGACCACGATGATGTCGGCGTCGGCAAGCTGCGCCGGGTCGGTCGTGACCGTGAGCCGGTCCGCGGCACGAAACCCTTCGCCGGTGACCTCGCCCGTCGGATCGAGGTGGTGTCGGTAGTTCTCCACCTTCTCGGCGCTGAGGTCAAACCCGATGGTTCGGAACTTCTTGCCGAATGCCACCGCGAGCGGCAAACCGACGTAGCCCAGTCCGACGACAGCGACCGTGCTCATGTCCCTGACCTTTTCTTTTGGATGGGGTGCAATTCTCGCCGAAATTCTTGCCTTTGAGGGCGCGATGAAGCCGGGCCCCCTTGCTCGCCTCGGCGCCGCGCTTGACTGGCCGGCCCGGCAGCATCATGATATTGTCATAGTGTCGCGCCAGATTCCCGACGCGACCGACTGGTTCGTTTTCTTTTTCGGGCCACAGCCTTATGAGCTGGATGACTTGGGTGGCGGTACTGGTCGTGTGGCCTTTAGTCGGTTTAGGGGTAGCCTACGTGTTCGGCCGTCTCGTCACCCAGGAGAAGCCCCCGACGACGCTGGCGACCTGATCCCCGCGTAGTGAGTTATATGCGCCGCAACAGGAGCGCGATAACTCATGCCAAGTCGCGGCGCATTGCCGCCGGCGGGCACTGACACTGAAACTCGTCCCGCCCCGCGCGGTGGCGGCGCTCTCCTGCGTCGTCGCTGCGGCCTACGCAAGCGCAAATGCTCCATTCTGTCCGTCCCCAATTGAGGTCGACGCAAGCGTCGATGTCGCGAAGGGCTCGTGGACAGTACCCCGGGCGATGCTTCGCGACGGGGGTTGCAGGGGTGCGCCATTCGTGCTCGCGTTCCGCACTATCTGGCTCTGCGCTTTCGGCAAGCAGGTCTGATCCGCTAGACTTCGGTCCATGCTATCTATTTCGAGCATGAACGAGAGCGCACTGCCATGAAAGTGCTGGTGACCGGCGGAGCCGGGTACATCGGATCCCATACCTGCGTCGAGTTGATGCAAACGGGGCACGAAGTAGTCATTCTCGACAATTTTTGCAACAGCCATCCCGCGGTCATCGAACGCATCGGGCGGATC
>Ga0137394_10000228_pt1 | contig 39134 bp, 45 predicted proteins | sample czobulk116metaG_FD_108278 | JGI IMG/M metagenome (GOLD analysis project Ga0137394, IMG submission 108278) | Vadose zone soil microbial communities from Angelo Coast Range Reserve, California, USA - czobulk1.16 metaG | ecosystem: Environmental > Terrestrial > Soil > Vadose zone | place: USA... | reverse complement strand
TTTGTACTCGAGCGACTGACTGACGAAGAGGTCATTGAGATCATCAAGAGGGCCATCAGACGCGTAGCATCGTCGAAGCAGAACGAATCGAGTGCAGTTGCCGTACAATCAAGTGCCCCAGAAGCCTTACCCACAGGCGTCTTTGCACGTCCCTCCTCATCCCCGTCTTCGCCAATAGAGTCGCCTCGACTTTCTTCCCAGTCAAACGCCATACAGCCCGCGACACAGGAGTCTTCGACGTCGATCCTCGTATCCTTGGAACCGTTGTTTCCTCAATACCCTCACATCACACACCAGGTCATCACTTCGATGGCGTCGCTAGCAGCAGGAGACGCGCGTACGGCGCTTTCTCTTCTCGAGCACATCCTGCTTGCATCCCCCGAAACGCCTGAGTCTGCGTTGCTCGACTCCATGAAGCGCTCAATAGCTACGTCATATGATCGCACAGGCGACGCGCGGTACGACCTCATCTCGGCATTGCAAAAAAGCATACGGGGCGGCCAGGGTAGTGCTGCTTTATACTGGCTGGCACGTATGCTGGAAGCGGGTGAGGACCCAATGTATGTCGCAAGGCGTCTCATCGTCTGCGCAAGCGAAGACATCGGCGTGGCTGACCCACATGCCCTTCCTCTGGTGAGTATCGCCCAGCCCGATTGGTGTCTGATCGCGATTACATGCCCGAATACTAGGCAATGGCAGGGCTGCAAGCCTGTCAAGTCATCGGGATGCCCGAATGCCGCATCAACCTCGCTCATGTGGTAACTTACCTCTCCGAGGCGCCGAAGTCAACCCGCGCGCTGGAGGCATATGATCGCGCCAAGGAACTAGCTATGGAAGACATGACTCTACCGGTACCGATGTCCATGCGTAATGCACCTACCCGCCTGATGAAGGAGCTCGGATATGGAGACGATTATAAGTATCAGCCTCAATATGCGTAAGGATCCTTCATCTCCGATATGATTATCGCTGGTATTGAGGCGAAACCCCTTAGGCACCCAGTCACAAACGCGTATTTGCCGCTGCAGATGCGTGGAAAAGTGATTTTGCGCTCGGAAGGGGATCTTACAGGGCAGAAGTGGGATGAGAACTCATTAAAACAATGGGAAGAGATTGAGAATGGAGGGCAGGCATGGGCAGGTCGGCCATCCGCATCGTAAGCTGAGAAGGGGTATCAACGCTGCGCCACTGCGTTATAATGCCGCATAGACCCTGCGTTGGAATAGACATACTGTATCGTCCTGTATATTATCTATATGTGCTATATAATGCCACGTCTACGATCGTCGCTTCTTGTGTGGAGTGGATGTTTCCTGGATGGACCTCAACGACTTGTCAGGGCACTTTCACAGAACCACCGACCTTTTTTACTCGTTTTCTAGTTGTACGTACCGTCTCTATCTCAGATACGGGAGTAAGCGAGGATTCGCTTGCGTCAGGGTCCTGTGGAAAGGCGCCTCAATCACGATTGTGGTCACCCATTATTTGAATCATTCGTACCTTACTGGGATTCTGAGCTGCACTACCCCTTAAGACGCGTTGCAGCTCTGCAACGTACGCCGAAGTACGGCCGCCCACTTTGATCCACTTGATAGTAGCCGGTCGGCCATCTGGCTAAATGTGCGCTGTTCAAGAACGGAATACATGTCCTGCAAGCCAAAGTGCTCACCAGTTTCAGTATCGAGTCGTCACCTTCCTTCCCTTTCTTGCCCTTGCCCTTTCATGTGGGATCAATACAACTCCCTGGGATTGCAGAGGTAAAAAGGGGACAAAAAGCTTCGTATTTACCCAACGATGTTTGAACAGCCAATTGTCCGGGAATTGGAGATAGTCAGCGTTCACCTTGACCGCAAACGTGCAGACACGGCTAGTCTCTCGATGCAAAGCTTCAATTTGTTCCTCAGAGAGCGAGTTACAGCGTTGTTCTGGGTGGATCCTAGCGTGATACAGAACTTCATCTGGATTGTCGTCAGGTAAACCGGCAGCCATATACGCATACGACTCGGCTGGAGCCTTCACCTGCAATCCAGTTGCCTACACCGGCGCTAAAAGATTGGTCGAGCAAGAGTGCCTTGATCGGACAGGTCCTTTTGAGCACCCCGCTACTAAAATCCACCAAGTCTGGCATGGACAGGATGGGATCGAAGCCCATGTCAGAGATAGGTGGTTCAGCGAGCGGCGACTTGCACAAGCGGATCCGCCCGAGTCTACGAGCATCGAGAAATGCTACTTCGGTTACCTCTCCGCCATCATTGGAAGCAAGGCCGAGATATAGAATGAACTCGATAAATGATTAGCGAGGAGTTATCGCACGGCCTTAATCGAAAAGCTAACTACCTTCATAAAGCGAGGTGGCCATTCTGTGGAAATCTTCCTAGGGGCTTCTCTGTAGTACACAGGAGTATTTCCCCTGACCTTTGAGAAAAAGGGCTTTCAGCATGGATGAAAAAGTTATGACGACAACGCACGCACATGAAGCGTACCAGTCATACCAAAGTGGAGTACGGGGTGTCGTCCTCCGCCGTCGAGCTCAATATAGAAAACTTTGCCTGAGTATAGTATTAGCGTATTCTCGGTATAGAATGCTCGTCTGTGTACCATATCGTCCTACTGTTTTGATGGTGCGTCCGGTAATCTCATTGGCCTGCTGCGGTCGTCAGGGCCGTAATATCTGATGAGTAGATTGAGAAGCATACAAATGCTTCTGCAGTTGTGCCCGCGTACACGATGTTGTCTTCCGCCGTGTCCACTCGCCTTATTTGCTTGTCAAGCCCTATGGAACGCAGGAGTGCTGCTGCACGCTCAACTTCTATAACACAGCCACGTGTGTGAGTAGGCGTCATCCACCATAAAAGTTTCCAAAGAGGAAGAGGCATTGACCTGGAAGCTCTGGCATAATAACAAGCCTGAGCGCGGCGTTGGCAATTTGACGCACGTTGGTGCAATGGCCCTGAACGAAGGTTGGTCTCGGTTCCAGCCGTTCTCACGAGTCGTTTAAGCATTTAAGGAGAGGGGGCTAAGACAGAGCCTATTAGTACTGTAGTTCACTTTCTATCGACCAATCAGCATCCTCCCTCGGGTTCTCCCTGCGAATCGCTCTCCTCAACGTCTGGGAACGAGATTAGTGGAGTGTCTGTGGATGTTTCTCGCCGCTTGACGCCCGCGGCGCCTAATCTGGTCGGCAGCAACTTCGGGGTTTTGCTCAACATTCTACGATTGACATTCAACATTTAAAGTCAAAACCGTGACTGAAGTGAACATTGATCCAACCGGCACATTAACGCCGCCTGGAACCACCCTTTGTCACTGATTTTCTGCTGACTGGCTCACTGGTAGGTGGCATGACTAGCATCGCTCGTTCTTGATTAGCTTGATTATCGGTAGTATCATGACGCGGAAGCGTCAACGGTCCATTCGGAGAGCGATGTACAACTTAGTTGCGTTACTGCTCGGTTCCGAATACAGGGAGGATTTTAAGACATCATGCAGGACACTCTGATACGCACCCCGCTGAACCCCGGACGCCATCTACCTGCTTGAGGAAATGTTACAGCCCCCGTATCGGCCGTATCACCATTAATCGCGGTTCGACCGAAACTAAAGTAAATGAGAGGCCCAGACCTCGATTCCAAAGCGCCTGTTCGTTCTAGCCTAGTACGGGTGCTCCTGTCTGGAGATATGGTACTTCATATATCAGCCTCATGCATCACTGGGGCCCCGCTCTCAGCGTGGATATCCCCTTGGTCTAACTTGCTATTGACCAGTGCTAGTCCCCATGCCCACTGTCCCCAAGATACTCCAAAGTCGCCCATACGGACTGCGATGGCGGGCGTCACCCTGGTTCATCACGCTAGGTATCACTTTTCCTGGCCTGGGCCCCATCTGCATCGGTTGGGTATGCTGAATGGATTTGTCTTTTTTTGCGTACTAGTCGTTGGGATGGGTATGTATTTTTGGACGCACACTCTGAACCATACCATTGATCCTGTCCTCTCCAGGTATCACAACCGACTTCCTGATATATTCCATCATTATTCCTGTCATGCCCTTTCATTTGCAAGCGCTTGGTTATTCAGAGATATCAGTGCTTGTGGGATATCTTCTTTTCGCTTATGTGCGTATAGCCAATCTAGTTGTTCACCATCTTGACCCACTTTTCGTTACCTAGTCAGGTGGTGTGGTATTGTGTGCGAGATGCATCCTATTGGCAACCTGCAGATAGCTCAATTCCTTCTTTCGCAGCAACTCCCCTCATCGCATGGTACACAGAAGGGCAGAGCTCTAGAAAAGGAACCTTGATGATTGGTCTGCTCGCACTTGCTTGGTCACAGATATTACTTATGGAGTCTCGAAAATATTGGATCATGGCGATCGCTCGCGTGCTCCAAGGTATCAGCGCGGCCGCAGTGTGGACTGCCGGCCTTGCTTTAGTGTGAGAGAAGAGCTTCCTTGTAGTGCCCCACAGGCGTTCTCACCTCCTCCTAGATGCGATACCGTCTCGGAAGAAAAACTCGGTCGTACGTCAATGTCCAAAAGAGCCGTGTTTTGTCGTTCTTACGCTGCGCACCGCAGGCTATCTCGGCCTAGCCATGTCTGGACTCCCATTGGGGTGCGTTCCTGAAATCTTTGATTTATATCCTCGTCTCATCTCCCGGAAACGTTCAGGCAGCTTATTGGCCCGCCAGTAGGCGGTGCTCTGTTCGACCGTTTCGGCATTCGCGGACCTTCGCTGTTTGGAATCGTTGTGATATCGATAGATCTGTTGGGTCGCCTGCTGCTTATCGAACGAAGAGAAGCACTGGCCTGGGGATTCAATCCTGTGACGAACTTCAACGCTTCTTGCGATCACGCTCCGATCACCTCCGATAATGCAGGTCCTCAATATGGGACGTTCACCGCTGAGACGGGCTTATCAGGTCAAAGGGGACAACAATCCTCGCATATATCTGTCTCTGGAGAGGCCGATTCTACCGATCTCCTCCTTAATAGAGAATTGGCGGACGCTCGCGGGGCACTACCTGTTCACATCCAACACGAGCCAATATCACTTTCCAAAGTCATCAGAGGGCTCTGCATGTCCTCCAGGGCTATGGCGGCAGTGGTGAACAGCCTCGTATACGGGTGAGTTGCGTAGCGGTATATGCTACGTTATCAATATCACCTTTCCTAATACCGAGTAGTATCCTGTACAGCTTTCAAGAGCCCACCCTGCCTGTTTATCTGCAGAGAATGTGGCAACTCAATTCCTCCCAAGTCGGACTCGTCTTTATAGGCGCTGCCTTACCCGCCATGTTCGGTCAGTCTCATGTATTGGCCGACACGTTCAACAAATTACGACTCAATTTTTTGCAAAGCTCCCCCCATAGCTGGCTGGTTAACGGATCACATGGGCGCGGAGTGGGTCTCGTTCATCTGTTTACTTTTCTCCGTGCCGTGTTGGATCGCCGTCGCTATTCGTGCAAATTTGGCCTTTTTTGTCGTCGCGTTTGCGTTTGAGAGTGGGTCATCATAGCTATCTAATGAAGTGACCAGCTTATATCGACCTCCCTGCATCTTTAGATCTTTGCACTGCCGCTTTCGTCGCTCCCGTCACAACCGAGCTTGCTTTGGTGTCGAGACGTATCCCTGGCGTCGGATGTGCGTCGAATGATTGTCCTGAATTGGCTGTCTGTCTGAGGCTAACCCATCTCCAAAAAGACGCCCATGTATACGGTGCTTTCAATTTCGCAGTCGGCATAGGTGCTTCGGGTGAGTCGGGGCAATTCATGCATGTCGTTCAAGTTGCCAACAGCAAGTAATGTATGTTTTTGCCTCCATGCGCTACCCAGTGGGCCCAGTACTCAGCGGAGAAGTAAGGCAATATTTCAGATGCCGATCTCTCTTTCAAAAATTTAATGTCATCTCCACAGATCTTCCAACGCTCAAAGCAAGGGTGGATGATCCTCAATCTCGTCGCGGTAGTGGTCATCATCGCTGCGAGCGTAGTCGTGGTCTTATTCACGGGCGAAAGACCGCTCGCGAGGCGTCTCAGAGAACCCGGGTGGGTCGGGACCTGTAAGCTGACACACGGTGCTTAATCACGTAGCCTGAGGCTCGGCGGGGGTCACGGTAATACAGTATATGGTGCAAACAAGCATAAACCTTCATTCGGCAGTGACCGAGCGCCGCGGCCGTGAAAAGCTCAAGAAAAGAGAATATGCGACTCAACCCGAACACGCACACCCGTCCGCCACAATACTCTGAGTTCTGCTCGGCTCCGTTCGAGTTCCTCTCTCTGTACGTACGGCCGGGTGCTTTCCCCTTCCGAAGGGCTGCGGTCCGCGCTCGAGGCAGCGAAGGGGTGGTTTGGCGTGTGAAATTGTACCGATGGTGCTGCAAGTCAGCTTGCCAGCCTTCCAAGCAACTCGCTGGTTCCGTGGTTGGGAAGTCGTAGACGGCATCGGACATGCCCAAAATTTTCATTCTCCCCCCTAGAATATTATGGACTCTTAGATTGCCTTGTGTGGTGACAGTGGCTTCCTCGGGCAATGCTTGATGGAATGAGATGTTTTCGATTACAGTTACAGCCCCCTACACGGGGCCACAAACTATGAGCCATGAGAGACGAAAGTAGAAATGACAGGCCCTGTACGGTAACATCTAATGAACATAGAAAAGTGATGAAGAAATTAATGATAGGAACTACTACCCGGAATGTCAGCGTGCGCCAGTAGCCTGCTGATATCCGGGATAGTAGTAGTTTCCCTGCCCTGCTGGGGTCGGAGTACCCGGGGGCTGCGTCGTTACCCCAAGACGAAGATGTGGCGGTAGTGGTGGGGTCGCTGTCCAGCTCCCGGCCTTGCCCGTCGTGACGGTATTCGCTACCGCGCGTGGCGCGGTCTGTTGTTGTTGTGCCTGTTGAGAGTTGAAGAACGAGGCGTACGAGGCGGCTAACGACGATGGCGTCGTTGGCTGCTGCCCCTGGGCTTGGTGTTGCTGATAATTGTACCACGAGCCGTAGCTGTTGTACTGTTGCTGCTGGCCGATGTAAGTCTGCGGTGACTGCGCTTGCGCCTGCGCAGGTTGGCCGGAAGACTGGGAATATGCGTTGGGGTAGTACGGGTTTGTGCTTGGCGTGTAAGCGTAAGCACCCCGGTACTGGTTACCGCCATAGCTGGGATAGGAGAAGCTTGCGTAGTTGGTCTGGGCGGTAGATTTAGTGGCGGCGGTGGGTGGGGTTCCGGTAGATATTGCAGGTGAAGGCAGTGTGCTTGATCCGGCGCCTGAAAGTGTACCCACGGGAATGGTGACCCCAGCTTTGATCTGCAATGTTGTGTCGTCACGTAGTGCCGTGGGGTTGCTCTGTGGAAGTGTGCCGAACCAACCTTCAGACGGCTCGACGGGGAGGCTACGGTGCAGCTTGCGAAGAAGTTCAAAAGGAGGGATCAGGGAGGAGGCGTCTTTGGTTGAACGGGGGCGGAGAGAAGCGAGGAGAGCCAATGAATCAAAAATGCCTTGTGCTACAGACGTAAAGTTAAGCCGGGAAAGAAGTGATGAAGTGGAGCACTCACCAACATCCCACTCTTCCGAGCCAACTTCTGCCCGACTCGCTGCCCCATTCTCCCCACCTAATCGTTGTGATTGTAGTTCCTCCAGTCTCGCGAGTGCTCGCTTGTTCCGATCCAACAGTTCCTGAATAGCCACTTCGAATCCCAAAATCTCCATGAAATCTTGAATAGGGGCCATTTGGTCTCGTTCGAGAAGTGGATCCAACGCAATCTGTTGTGTCCCATCTTGTCCCATTTCGCTATCGCATTGCTGGGAACGGTCTTCATCTGAAGGGGCATCCATCATTTGGACATCTTTGGTAGCAGCTGAGGGGTGTAGTTCTTTTAGAACACGCGTTTTGGGCGCAAGCTCAACACTCTTTCTCATCGTGCGCGACGACATGACTTCACCCAGTACGAACTGTCCCATTTCGACGCCGTCCTGCTCGAAAGACGGGGCAAAGCTAGCATTGGGGCCATAGTCCAGGAATGAGCCGGTGCTAAGGTGTCGTGGGCCAGGTAGGGGGTGTTTCTTGGTATGGAACTTCCTTGATAGGGATCCCAGTGTTGGTACAGAAGATCCCGAAGCCTCCGGTGTAATCACTGAAGGCAGAATGGCAACGAGTTCTGCATGGGCAGTAGGCAAAGTCTTGAAGTCCGACCCGTCGAGAGAAGCGATGTCGGAGTTGAGAGATGTCCACCATTCACCCGAAGGTAGTCTTTGCATGAGAGCGTATTTACGTTTCCGCGGAAGGTCGGGAGAAGCGAGCGGGGCATCAATGGATTTTGATGGATCGGAAGTTGCATCACCAATCCCGACGGAAGCCGCTTCGGGCTTGGGGGGTATAACGGTCTCAAGCTCAAGAATAGACTCTGTGGCGCAGAAAGAGGACTGATCGAGGAGAGAAAGGGTGAGGTTGCAGAACTTGAGCTGTTGGGCTGCTGGCGCAGATGGTCGAGAGCGAGGGTGAGCAAAGACAGGGAAAAGTGGCTGTACTGCAGACTGCAACGGTGAAGGTCACTGAGGTTGCGGATGAAAGGGATGTGTGGAAACATACTCGGAGGACACGAAGGGGATGTCGTGAAGACTCTTTCAGGAGCGTCCGGAAAGAGTAACTTTGTGGTTGAGAAGATGACTGGGAGTCAACGGCATTTGGAGAGCCAGACGAATCAGCGGGGAGGGGGAAGACGCGATCAAGAAGACCTTGGGTGTCAATCCTGTTCCAGAGCGATGAGTTTTCACGATAGGACGTGAACAGAACAAGTAACTGACATCTCTAGAATATCAAGGATTTGCTGTGCGGTGTGAGGGTCAAGTGGGAGGTCACCGGTACCCTTGGGATGTACGAAAGTATGGTCCGCAGAATCAGAAGGTGGCTGCGTTTTCTCGTCGCCAGTGTGACTATCAGCAACGTCGCCATTTCGAGCTTGCTTCGTGGCGGGTTGGACCTCTGGAGGAGCCAAAGATGCACGTTTGCGTTTCCTTGTGGGTGACTTTGGCTTAGAGGGAGAGGGTGGAGCTGTTAGACCATTCGAAGTGTCGTCAGAGAGTTTTTGTGAACGTGTAGTGCGCGCCATTTAGGAGTAGTGTATTTTAAATATGGATGCGAAGGAAGAAGGAAGCGATGAATGTGAAGAGGAAATGAGTGTCAGGATGGGTCGTGCTCAGTACGCGTCTGTGTGCTCGACGCGACTTGTGTTGTCTGACTGGCCTGACTTGTCCTTTGAAGCGATTTCCAGTTTGCTCAGCTCACTCGCTCCATATTTTATTTCCCACGCATCACGTGATCTCAACCCCAAGCCTGACACCCGACCGAACAACCACCTCAATTCGATCCTCCAATGCTCGCACCCGTGACAAAACCCTTATTCAGGGCACAGCTCTCCTCAAGACAGTCAAACGGTCACGCTTACTTTGTCTCGCAAATCTCCAAGCTCGTCTTTGAGTATGCCCAGAACTGGTCCTCATCTGCAAATACGCGAACCTACCTCCAGAACAACCTCCAAAAGCTGGCCCGTGAAAACCCTCATGTCCAAGTCGTGATCAGGCAGCGGAACAATCGCCAACCCATAGTACGAGGCTTCTATCGTGCGCTATTCCTACCCTTCGGTCCGCGCCCTCTACTTTAACTCCGAGCTAGTTAATAACAACGAGAAAGTCATTCCTCTGAATGGCTTCGAGGTCACAAGCATCGAGAAGAAAATCCAACTTCTACTCGATTCCTCCGGTGCCAAGATCAAGTCGTTGAAGCGACGCACTGTGGAGAGCACAGCAGAATCCGCTAGAGGCATTTGGAGTGGTCTTCACGACACACCGTTCCAAATATGATCTCATTGTCCCTTCACATACACGGTGAGGGTACGTGCGTAGGTATGCGGTGTTTCCTCTATGACCTTTTTTATACTTCTACTGACTTGCTTCATCACAGGGATACATGTCATCGTAATAATATATAATATAATATTTCCCCCTCCTCCGGCGCGTATTTTTTTCTTTTCGCGACCTCATTTCGGTGGAGTCCGCCACGTTCATGGTTCATGAAACCTATTTTTGTGAAGGGTTCGATGCAATCACAGCATGTCGTACACCCAATCCCCTTCACCGCCTATAGACCGCAAAAGGAAATTCTGCACAGGCCATTCTCGTCCACGTGGCTGCAACACGCCTTGAACGCGTGTCTTTTTCCTCTCCGGTCCTGTGTGACACGTCTTGGGCTGTATGCGTGGCCAGGAATCTCTAGAGAGAGCGCTCGAAGGAGCTAAATTCTGGGGTGCGGACTACACATGCACGATTACCAGACGATATGAAGGTCCGGTCTACCAGAGGGTTCACTCCTTCGATCTTCCCTTTCCCCCTCCCATCATCTCCCGTCCGAACTTGGGACAATGCCCCTCCTCGTATCCCCTGAGAAACACATCTTCCCTTCCGCCTACTCTCTTCCGGTGTCCACTACGGCGTCCCTTTCAGCTCGCCGGCGGCCTGTGATAGACCTCAGCCAAGGCACCTTACAGGGACATCCTAGAGCACCTAGTCGCTCTGAGTCGGTGCGTACTTTCGTATCCACAGGACCTACATCGACCTCTGAACTTCCATCCAAGCTTTCAAGTGAATCCTCCAATTGTTCGACACTAGTCGACAATGCTGTAAGAGCAATTCTGCTTATGACGAACCTTCATTGAGCCAATGTCCGCATAGGAAGCGTCAATGCTCATGTATTCCGATGATGAGCATGTCTTGATGCACCTCGACTATATGCTGGTAGGTCACTCGACGCTACCATAGTGAGAATCTTATGTTCACCCCGTCCAGCCCATCTCCGAATATCCGGAGTATGACATCCCACCCTCTCCATCCTCAAGTCTTATGCCCGACGAGCCGTTTCTTGCGACTCCTTCCACTTCCTCAATCAACCTACTATCCCACTCCAAAGTTCCAGTCAAGCCGCGTCTTTGGCTTCACCGCCACAAACACTCGCCTGCCCTGCGGAGTTCACCACCATCTTCACCAAACGACACCCGCACACAATCCTTCCTCGCTTCCCTACTCCAGGCTCGGTGGCCCAAAACCGAACCTGAGCAGCCGATATTCGGGCAGACCGCGCCTCGCGCCGTTTCTCCTTTCCGCGGCAGACAGCGTCCGGGATCGGCGGCGTCTATGCCACTGCCCCGCAGCATCCTACGCACGGACTCACATTCTAGTCCACGTACCATCAAATCCCCGCGGTCGCTCGGCTGCGTCAAGTTCGCCGAGCAACTAGGTGTTTGTGAGTATAGCCCTCCGGAAGAAGTCGATGACTATGGAAAGCCTCGTCCGCACGTCGAGTGGCGCGCCCGAAAGGACTCGGATGGGGACTCGGTCATCACATTCCCGCCACCAGGTGAACGTACCCACAACGACTCGTTTTTCAAGCGCTTTATCAGTGTCTCCAACAAAGACGCAAAACCAGTCAAAGACCGTCCCGTTATATCCGGTCCGATGCCGTTGGCAAAAGCAGCGTCTCTCCGGCAGGTGAAAGAAGCGAACCGAAGTCATACGGAGCTGTTGAAGGAGATATCCAAGGGCCCAGCGAAGAAGGAAAACAAGCTACGTTCGTTAATGGGGAGATATCTGAAGGTGTCCTAGTCGCCGCGTCTTCGAGATCGCGCTAGAGGTGAGCCCAGGCTATGCGAGATGTGAAGGTGTGAAGGTTGATGGTGTTTTCACTAGGCGCTCGTACTCGACAAAAATGCACCCCCACGTTGGGGATCTTCCACCACCATCCAGGCGACTGGGCTCGCCATGGACACGCCAGCAGGCGGTGCGCGGCTGCTGAGAGCCAAGAAGGGCTTGTGCCGCATCCATACATTATGTTCACTTATTTTGCTACTCACAACTTAGGCGTATGCTATATGATATATGTTGATTAGGCCTTCGAGTCGGAACCTGCAGGGTAGCAGGGTTTCGTAGACACATGATCCATGTACATTATCTTATTAATAATGCACACTTCTGTGACTTTATAAGGGGAGAAGGCTGTCATAGATCATATGAACAGGATACCGGGGTGACCAACAAAGCGAGGTTGCCGTCATGTTTGCATACTATTTTTAAGGCGCTCTGCAGCCCAACGTGCGTGAATCGATGTGGCACCTTCAGCACGAGTACGCACTACAGGAGGAAGCATCTGGAGTCGCGCGGCTTCAATATGCGGTGGCAGGAGGGAATCATTTCGGATCACCTGGGTAGCGTGTCAGTGGATAAAAACGAAATTGCAATGAAGTGAAGTGAAACCGAGCGGGAGGGGGGGGGGGGGGGATGGGTAAGAAACAGAACGCACTGATCCGATGGCAAGGAAGAACGAGAATGTCGCCGCGCTGCTGAGCATGTACTGCGAGAGGGTCGCAAGCAAGCCGCGAGGGCCGGCACCACCCCTTTTCGTTCGGTTGCGTGAGTACGGTGGACAGCGGAGATGAGGAGGGAGGACGGGAAAGGTGCGTACCGCAGGATGCTATAACTGCCAAAGATGAAACCTATGGTGAGACCGACTCCCCCTCCCATGAGGGCGCCCATTCTACACAAAAAATGACACAGAAAAAGAAAGGATCTTCGTCAACTCGCGAGAGCCAGGTGAGAGATGACAGAATCAGCAAAAGACATACTTCACTGCGCGTGCGGGGTGACAGACATCAGGACCACAGATTTGGATTTAGATGGAAACGTTGAGAAACGCACTTTTCTGCCAGATAGATGGTTCTCCACCATGTCTCGCGGGAGGAGGCATTTTTTCTGCAAGTGATTTCAGAAATGGGAGTTGTGAAGCGTGAGCGAGCGGAGTGTTTTACCCTCAGAGACCGTCCGAGCTGTCGGCGCCAAACCTTACAGAAACCCCGGGCGACGAATTTGGAAGGGGAAGATCGACACCTCGCACGCACACGCAGTCCGTAGGTCCGAAGCAAATAACTCTGACAATGTCCTCCATGCGCATGCCCTCTTTCCCACTCGCACAGCAGGCCCAAATAAGTGCGTCGAGAGCATTTTCTCACAAACCGTCCCAATGTTTTTCCCCCGTTTCTCATGGAGTGTAACGCCGAACGGACGCTGAGTCGCTGACTGACTGAGCCCAGTTCGCGCACACCAGAGGGACCTGATTCACGTGTCTTCGCTGAGAGAGCAGACGGAGAACATACTGCGTTCGTTGTTCGGTGAGCAAACCGCCCCCTTGCCCCTTCCCCTGAATCATCCCTCATTTCTCTCACATACATATATAATCGACGGGAACCCCTTGCGTCGCAGGAACACGTTGGTTGACGCGCTTTGACAAGGAGGTCGAGCTTTCCGTTCGACTCGTCTATCACGCACTTACGACAGGACGTGGTCGGTCTCACTCCTTCACAATTCAATCGATCCCCACTCGCGATCATTGATTCCGGAATTTTCTTTGCTAGCGATCCAGACTCTGGGAGAGGAGTACACCAACATATGGTTACACCCGAAGTGGGCACGCTCGCCACGCATCCGGGCAGCTCTCATCCTCCTTCCCACCATCCCATCATATCTCCTCGTGCGGCTGGGACCTTCCCTATATTCGCGTTACCCACGGTCAAAGGACATCGCGATTGCGGCCGTGAATGCGCTCGAAGTCGTGGGCGAGGTCAATCTCGCTGTGTTCTATATTAGCGGAGTGTATTATCGCCTCGTGCGGAGGCTCTTGGGCGTACCGCATGTGCGTGCGCACATTCACTACCACATGCCTCGGCATAGCACTGATTTCTCGAATTGGTGGACCTGCAGATTTCCGCCACGCCGATCGACCCGAACACCCGGCCACCATCGTACTCATTGCTTGGTGTCCTCATCCTCGTTCGAATAGGCTATCGCCTCCTGAACTATCTGCGCGCTCGTTCGCCGCAGCGTGCGCCGTCTATTGCCGACGAGAAGAGCCCCTGCTCCAGCAATCCCGATGAACCGCACATCGATGATCGTCCTGTCTCGACTTTACTCAATTACGACCCGGAAGCCGAGCTTGCTTCGGCAGACGGGACAGAAAAGCTAACAGTCCTCGATCTTGAAACGGTCCCGGCGTCCATCAGAGCTGGCAGGACTTGTACGCTTTGCTTGGAAGAGCGTACTGCGACCTGCGTCACGGAGTGCGGACATATTTTTGATTGGAATTGCATATACAGCTGGGGAAGGGAAAGGGTGCGTCCTTGCTTACTGTGGCGGTATTTGAGAGGATCTCCTGACGCGTGCTTCGTGCAGGCCGAGTGTCCCCTCTGCCGCCAGTCATTGAACTTGACAAGGCTTTTGCCGATTTACAACTTATAGAAATAGCAAACCAAAGCCTACGAAGTTGCATTGGCCGATTAGATTAGACATCAAATTGGGCCACGTGCGAGCTCGCTGAGACATGTATAGCGAAACAACTTTTATGACGACAAATTGAGAAAGCCGAAGGGTCATACAGCTTGCTGGATAAGTGTGATGTTATCCCCTTTCAATAAGATGCGCCCTGGCAGGGTGTTTGTTAGTACTCGCGACTCTCTGGCAGCTCACACACCTAGTTCACGCCGTGGTTTTGCTTCCTTTACGTACACCTCCGCTGCCTCATCTATGACCACGTTCATGAACTCGTCGAAACCCTAGTTTAGTGGTATATCAGTATCCATTGATCGAAAGGAAACGGAAAATAAATCGAAGGAAAATGACAAATTTGGGCACACGCAAGTAAGGCTCCAAGAGCAAGGAAAAAAGAGGGAGCGTCCCCTTGAGCGTGGCGATACGACTTCCACACAACGATGACAGTGCTTGGCCAGTCACGTACAATAAGTCGGCCCTCTATCCGCATTTCGATGTTGTCATACAGCCAGACGACGACCTTCGCCCTCTGGATGGTTAATGATTAGAGGATAAACTAATTACTATACGCGAGGACGCACCTGCTGAAGATTTTTGAAGATAACATTCTGCCCAGTGGTGAAAGATTAAGATCAGAGTGCGACAAGTTAGATATTACGCACGATGGGTTGAACCATCACACGCTGCTGACGTCCCGACATGTTGAGAGAGGTGCTATAATTTGCTGGTGAAGGTGTTCTGGTTCTTCTGGTTGATGGTACAGGACAATGAGGTTCAGTTATGTGACTGAACGCGACACGTAACTAGGGTTAAGGTTCGCGCGGATTTCCTTCGATGTTGGGACGCGTCAACGGGTTCTCTCAACGCTTGCCTTGGTTCCATCACGATGGAGGTGCGTATTTTCACGCGTAACTTCATTTGCTTTCGTGTTAACTCAACCACTCTACACATAGCTGCTGGCACCAAGTAACTCTTCCACCGCTGCGGCGGTCAGCTTCATCACATTTGTCCAGGACCTCAAGAAGAAAACGAAAACATGGGGCCCTATGATCGAACTCTGTGCTTCTGGGGAGAAGACCCTGGAAAGGTTCAGATACCAATTTCCTGACGATTGGCTCTACAGTGACCAACTACGTGGAGAGTGGAGTGCATACAACGAGATTTTGAAGAGGAAGAATGACTCAATCCAGGAACAACTTGGTACGCTCGCCATATGCCGTATATTGTGACGTTTCCACCCTTGACATATTTTCTGCACAGCTGGTCTTCAACTCAAGATTGTCGCGGAAGACAAAATTGTGGAAAGCAAGATCAACGACATACTAGAGGAATGGATACAGATACGTCCGGTGCAGGGCAACATGCGTGCCGATACCGCAATGAATACAATCAATGTGTTCGAGGGGAAGCTTAACCGTGTGCAGGAGGATTATGATCTCCTCTGTCGCGCCAAGGAGGCCTTGGATCTAGAGCTTATCCGTCATACTCGCCTCGAACCCGTGTTTGAAGAATTACGGGACCTAAAAGCCGTCTGGACAGCGCTCTCTGGCATCTGGAGTCAGATCAGCGAGCTGCGTGACTTGGCATGGGCAACCGTTCAACCGCGGAAGTTGAGGCAACAAATCGACGGGCTGCTGGGTAGTACTAAGGACATGCCGACACGGATGCGGCAATATGCGGCGTTTGAATACGTGCAGGATGTATTGAGGGGTCTGCTCAAGTCGAACACCCTCATCGGGGAGCTAAAGAGCGAGGCTCTTAAGGACAGACACTGGAAACAGCTATTCAAGTTGCTGAAGACATCGTCTCAACCAAGTCTGACACTGTAAGTCATCCCGTTATTCTTTCCGTCGATGTTGGTCGAACTTGTTGTGTGTAGTATGACCTTGGGTAATGTCTACGACCTGGACCTGAAGAAGAATGAAAGTAAAATCAAAGATGTCATCATTCAAGCTCAGGGAGAGGTTCGCTCTTGTTACCCTTCTTCGCGACCTCGATTTACTGGTCATAGATGGCTCTTGAGGAGTACATCAAGCAAGTCAAGGAAACCTGGACCAACTACACTCTTGATCTTGTCAACTACCAGAACAAGTGTCGTTTGATCCGGTACGCATATGGGGTGCGTTACCTTTAGAAACTAACCCCTGCTTCCATAGTGGTTGGGACGATCTCTTTAACAAATGCAGCGAGAACTTGAACTCCTTGGTGGCCATGAAGCTATCTCCTTACTACAAAGGTGATATCCCCTACATATTTTTATCGTTTCTTTGCTGAGAACTTTCCGTAGTGTTCGAGGAAGAGGTATGCTTACGGTATTAAGTCACAGGATCACCGTTGATTTGTTTTTAAGGCAAGCTCCTGGGAAGAAAAGCTCAACCGGATACACGTCCTTTTTGGTAAAGCTTCACAACCCTTTTGAATTGCGAAATAACGCTGACGTGTCAACAGACATATGGATCGACGTTCAACGTCAATGGGTGTACCTGGAGGGCATCTTTTCTGGGAGCGCCGACATCAAACACCTCCTTCCTGTCGAGAGCGCACGTTTTCAAAACATCAACACCGAATTTCTAACCGTGATGAAGAAGGTTTACAAGTCCCCATTCATCACGGACGTCATGAATATCCCAGGCATCCAGAAGAGCTTCGAGCGCCTTGCAGACCTGCTGAATAAGATACAAAAGGCTCTCGGCGAATATCTGGAACGAGAGCGGGCTTCCTTCCCTCGCTTCTACTTCGTTGGTGACGAAGATTTACTCGAAATCATCGGGAACAGCAAGGACATTGTGCGTATAATGAAGCATCTCAAGAAGATGTTTGCGGGCATCGCGACTATCAAGCTCGATGACGACATCACGCAAATCCAGGGTATGGCTTCACGAGAAGGCGAGGAGGTCGCGTTCAAAGAGCCGATATTGCTCAGGGATTACCCCAAGATCAATGATTGGTTAGCCAGGATCGAGTACTCTATGCGGTTATCCCTGGCTCAGCTACTTTGCGATGCCGTCGACGAGTTGCAAACGTTTTACGGAACTGGAGTAACATTGCTCGTAGATAAGTTCATCCCTTGGGTGGAGAAGTTTCCTGCGCAGCTCGTCACGCTCGCTGTTCAAGTTGCCTGGACTGCATCCATCGAGACTGCTTTCGAGGCGTCCGACTCGCTCAGCAAGCCTCTCGATACCATCAAGCAAAGCCTGGATCTCCTTGCTGATATCGTGCTCACAGAACTCAGCCCTGTCACCCGCAAGAAGTGTGAACATCTTATCACGGAGCTGGTGCACCAGCGCGATGTGACACGCACACTCGTTCAACAACGTGCGGCCGATAACAGGAGCTTCGCATGGCTATATCAAATGCGTTTCTATCTTGATCGCACCATGGAAAACCTGCTTGACCGATTGGTCATTCGTGCAGCGAATGCTTCGTTCCCGTATGGATGGGAGTACCTTGGTGTTCCCGACCGCTTGGTCCAAACCCCGCTCACTGACCGGTGCTATCTCACATTAACCCAAGCTCTTGACACGCAGCTAGGCGGAGCACCCTTTGGCCCTGCTGGTACGGGAAAGACAGAATCCGTCAAGGCTCTTGGCCTCCAACTTGGCAGATTTGTACTCGTCTTCTGTTGCGATGAGACCTTTGATTTCCAGGCCATGGGCCGTATCTTTGTGGGGCTCTGCCAAGTTGGCGCATGGGGTTGTTTCGACGAGTTCAATCGACTGGAAGAGAGAATTCTCAGCGCCGTCAGCCAACAAGTGCAGAGTATCCAGCAAGGTTTGGCCGCGCTCGTGAAGAACCCAAACGCTGAAATCGAGCTTGTGGGAAAAAACTTGAAGATCAACAAGAATATCGGAATCTTCATCACGACTAATCCCAACTATGCCGGTCGTTCTCAGCTCCCACCGAATTTGACGAAGTTATTCAGGCCGTAAGTGTTCAACATGTCTTTCGAACGCAACCTTCTTACCATCTTCTAGTATGGCTATGACCCGTCCTGATCGTGAGCTCATTGCTCAAGTCATGCTGTTCTCCCAAGGATTCCGCACAGCGGAGTCTCTCGCCTCCAAAATTGTTCCTTTCTTCAATCTTTGCGACGAGCAGCTCTCCCCCCAACCACATTACGATTTCGGTCTTCGTGCGCTGAAGGCGGTCCTTGCCAGTGCTGGTATCCTCAAGCGCGAGCGACTCCAAGAAGCACGCTCCAGTGGCGATAGCCCTGACGTTGCCGGACTATCGAATGTCATCTCTGAGCAAGTGATTCTTATCCAGAGCGTTACCGAGACCATTGTGCCCAAGCTGGTTGCAGAAGATGTGCCTCTGCTCACAAGGCTTGTAATCTGAATTTGAAACCACGTGTTGTCAAGTAACTCGTTCCACAGCCTTCTTGCCGACGTCTTCCCTGGCACCGAATATATTCCAGTGGACCTCGGCGCTCTCCGTAGCCATATTGGCAAGGTTTGCGAAGAGAGGCGCCTAGTCCAAGGGGAGCGCTGGGTCAACAAGATCTTGCAGCTTTATCAAATTCAGAAGATTCAGCATGGGCTGATGATGGTGGGACCTTCTGGAAGCGGCAAGACAAATGCTTGGCAGGTCTTGCTTACCGCGCTTGAACGACTGGATGATATCGAAGGCGTCGCGTACGTGATTGACCCGAAGGCAATGCATAAAGACGCGTTATACGGGACCCTCGATCCGACGACACGTGAATGGAACGATGGCCTTTTCACCCATATCTTGCGCAAGATAGTAGATGATGTCCGCGGTGAAAGTGGGAAAAGACATTGGATCATCTTTGATGGCGACGTCGATCCTGAATGGGTTGAGAACCTGAATAGGTTTGTACCTCACTCGGTCCCTTTACATCCCTATTCACGCAACATAACAGCGTACTCGATGACAACAAATTACTCACACTACCGAATGGTGAACGCCTTAACCTCCCACCCAATGTCCGTATAATGTTCGAGGTTGAACATCTTCGTTATGCCACACTCGCAACCGTCAGTCGTTGTGGCATGATCTGGTTCAGTGAAGACGTTGTTGAATCGCCGATGATCTATCGCCAATACCTCGACACCTTGGCGGCCGTGCCTCTGGATGCTGAAGACGACGAGACTTCTGGCCTCCCAGGTCGGCGCGTGGAAGAAGGCGCCGACGGATCCGGTCTCAACCTGTCCACCCAGAAGCAGATTGCCACTATCTTGGAGCCATACTTCTCGAGTGGCGAACTGGTTGAGGCAGCCCTTGAATTCGCATCCAGCATAGAGCATATCATGGACTTCACTACGACGCGTGCGCTTAATACCCTATTCTCTCTACTCAACAAGACTGTCCGGAATGTTCTTGATTACAATTCACAGCACTCAGATTTCCCCCTTAGCGCGGAGCAGGTAGAACAATATGTCACGAAGCGGTTGCTTGTCAGTATCATCTGGGCCTTCTCTGGAGATACAAAGCTCGATTTACGCGCGGAGCTTGGGCACTTCCTACGCCAAAGGACAGGAGTGGACCCCCCTCCCTTGCTATCTGGGGCCTCGTTGATCGACTTTGACGTTCACATTGTAAGTGGCGAATGGGCCTCATGGGCCTCCAAGGTTCCACAAATCGAGATTGAGCCGCATACAGTAACCGCCTCCGATGTTGTGGTCCCTACCATGGATACCGTGCGCCATGAAGAGGTCCTTTACTCTTGGCTTTCTGAACATAAGCCCCTTATGCTTTGCGGGCCCCCCGGTTCTGGAAAGACGATGACGCTATTCAGCGCACTCAGAAAACTTCCTGACATGGAGGTGGTTGGTCTCAACTTCTCCAGCGCGACGACCCCGGAATTGATATTGAAGACCTTCGAGCAATATTGTGAATATAGAAAGACTCCCAACGGCGTCCTACTCGCCCCCATTCAGTTGGGTCGCTGGCTCGTGGTGTTCTGCGACGAAATCAACCTTCCTGCAACCGATAAATACGGGACTCAGAGGGTCATATCCTTCATTCGTCAGCTCGTCGAATCCGGTGGCTTCTGGCGGACCACTGATATGTCATGGGTTAAACTGGAGCGTATCCAATTCGTAGGCGCGTGCAACCCTCCTACAGACCCTGGCCGTGTCCCTCTTAGTCATCGTTTCTTGCGCCATTCCCCACTTATCATGGTCGACTATCCGGGAGAGGTTTCATTGAAGCAAATTTATGGCACGTACGTGCGTGCTGTACTGAAGGTCGTCCCCAATCTCCGTGCATACACCAACCCCCTCACCGACGCCATGGTGGACTTCTACTTGGCGTCACAACGGCGATTCACGACAGACATTCAAGCTCACTACGTTTACAGTCCTCGTGAACTTACCCGATGGGTACGCGGGATTTACGAAGCAATACGGCCGTTGGAGATCTTGACCGTAGAAGGTCTCGTGCGGGTCTGGGCACATGAGGCCCTCCGACTCTTCCAAGACAGGCTGGTTGCGGAAGAAGAACGGCAATGGACAGACGAGCACGTTGATGCTACCGCTATGACCCACTTCCCCACCATCAACAAAGACGAAGCCCTTGTACGGCCGATTCTATTCTCCAACTGGACTTCCAAGAACTATATCCCCGTGGATCGCGAGGTACTTCGCGAGTATACAAAGCAGCGCCTTCGCGTGTTCTACGAAGAAGAACTTGATGTCCCTCTCGTACTTTTCAATGACGTCCTTGATCACGTTCTTCGTATCGATCGTGTGTTCCGCCAAGTCCAAGGCCATCTCTTATTAATCGGCGTCAGCGGAAGCGGAAAGGCATGGGTTTCGTATTGCCGTATAGATCACCTGCTGACGCTGCCATATCCAGACCACATTATCTCGTTTCGTCGCGTGGATGAACGGTCTCAGCATCTTCCAAATCAAAGTTTCCAATAAGTATACTGGCGATGACTTCGACGAAGACTTGCGTACCGTACTTCGCCGTGCAGGTACCAAAGGAGAGAAGATATGCTTCATCATGGACGAATCCAATGTCCTTGAATCCGGATTTTTGGAACGCATGAACACCTTACTCGCCAACGCAGAAGTACCCGGCCTGTTTGAGGGCGATGAACACGCTGCCCTCATGACGGCTTGCAAAGAGGGATCACAACGGGACGGCCTAATGCTGGATTCACACGAGGAGCTATACCGCTGGTTCACCCAGCAAGTGGCGAAAAACCTCCACGTTGTTTTCACGATGAATCCTCCAGAAAACGGCTTGGCCTCTCGCGCGGCTACTTCTCCAGCCCTTTTCAACCGTTGCGTTCTTGACTGGTTCGGGGATTGGTCCGATCAAGCCTTCTACCAAGTCGGCATGGAATTCACCCACACCCTCGATCTCGACTTATCATCATACTCGCCACCTGCAATCTTCCCCATCGCGTATCGCGAACTTTCCATGCCTCCCATTCATCGCACAGCTGTCGTCAATGCCCTGGTCTACGTTCATATATCATTATATCAAATCAATCAACGTCTCAGCCGCAGGCAAGGCCGCTACAACTATGTCACGCCCCGTCATTACCTGGACTTGTAAGTCACTATTCTACCTTCCCTTACTTCTATGTTGACCCGATGGCAGTATCAATCACTATGTCCGCCTTTATAATGAAAAGAGAGACGAACTAGAAGAGCAACAGCGTCATCTTCATGTCGGATTGGATAAACTCCGCGACACCGTCACTCAGGTCGAGCAGTTAAGAAAGAGCCTCGCTGTCAAGCGGGCTCAACTTGAAGCCAAGGACAAAGAAGCCAACGAAAAACTGCGTCAGATGGTTGCGGACCAACAGGAGGCCGAGCATAAGAAAGCTGCTTCCATCGAGATCCAGGCTGCTCTTCTTGAACAGGACAAGAACATCGAACAACGTCGCGCAGTCGTGATGGCAGACCTCGCTGACGCTGAGCCTGCTGTACTGGACGCTCAATCCGCCGTCAGTAGTATCAAGAGGCAGCACCTCCAGGAAGTCCGAACAATGGCGAACCCACCGGATGCCGTCAAATCGACAATGGAATCCGTGTGTACCGTCTTGGGACATAAAATTGATAGCTGGCGTACCGTTCAAGGCATCATTCGCCGTGATGATTTCATCCAGCGAATCGTGAATTTCGACACGACAAGTCAGATGACAAAGATGCTCCGGGAGCAGATGAAGAGGGATTACCTGAGTCGCTCCACTTACAACTTTGAGACCGTCCAGCGAGCCTCCAAGGCTTGTGGGCCTCTTGTGAAATGGGTGCTTGCTCAAGTCCGCTTCTCCGAAATTCTGGACAAGGTCGAACCACTGCGAAATGAAGTTCAGTCCCTCGAACAGCAGGCCGAACAGACTAAGCAACAGGCAGCCACGATTATCACGATGATCTCCGAACTCGAGGCTAGCATTCAAAGGTACAAAGAAGAGTACGCGGTCCTCATCAGCCAAACTCAAGCCATCAAATCCGAGATGGAGCGCGTGCAAAGCAAAGTCGACCGTAGTATGAAGCTTCTAGAAAGCCTGTCGTCCGAAAGGGCACGCTGGGAAGCCGGAAGCCGAACCTTCGACGTAGAGATGAGCACTATTGTCGGCGACGTCCTACTCTCCGCCGCGTTTTTGGCGTATAGTGGTTTCTTCGACCAACACTATCGCGAAGTTATGTGGCAAGAATGGATCGGCCATCTGACTGAAGCCAACCTCAAATTCAAGCCCGAGCTCTCCTTCACGGAGTACCTATCCACAGCTGACAACCGTCTTAGCTGGCAATCGAAAGGCCTTCCTTCTGACAATCTCTTCACGGAGAATGCTATCATGCTCAAGCGTTTCAGCCGCTATCCTCTTATCATCGACCCCACTGGACAGGCAACTGCATTCCTATTGAACGAGCACAAAGATCGCAAGATAACCGTCACAAGCTTCTTGGACGAGGCTTTCCTGAAAGTCTTGGAGAGCGCACTGCGTTTTGGAAACCCTCTCCTCATTCAAGACGTGGAACACCTCGACCCTATCCTCAACGCGGTGCTCAATAAGGAGATACGCAGAACTGGTGGCCGTGTGTTGATCCGCCTAGGAAGTCAAGACATCGACTTTTCGCCATCCTTCACGATGTTCTTGTCAACCCGTGACCCCTCCGTCGACTTCTCCCCTGACATCTGTAGTCGCGTCACGTTCGTCAACTTCACGATGACGAGGAGCAGTCTGCAGAGTCAGTCACTTGATCAAGTCCTGAAGGTGGAACGACCAGACACGGAGAAAAAGCGGACGGACCTCATGAAAGTGCAAGGTGAATTCCGAGTGCGGCTGCGTACCCTCGAGAAGCTACTGTTGCAAGCTCTCAACGAGTCATCCGGCAACATTCTCGATGATGACAAGGTCATTGATACTTTGGAAACTCTCAAACGGGAGGCCGCGGACATCACTCGCAAGGTGGAAGAAACGGACATTGTTATGAAGGAAGTGGAGCAAGTGACAGCAGACTATCTCCCTATCGCCCAGGCTTGCAGTTCGGTATTCTTTATCCTGGAGCAACTCAACCTTGTCAACCACTTCTATCAATTCTCCTTGCGGTTTTTCTTGGATATCTTCGACTATGCCCTTCATCATAACCCCCACCTTCAAGGCGTCTCGGATCACGGAGCAAGGCGTGACATCCTCCTCAAAGATCTGTTCTTGATCACTTACAGACGGACATCGCGCGCGCTTTTCCATAAAGATCATGTCATGCTTGCAGTCCTCCTTGCACAAGTCAAGCTCCGCGGACTGGAGGACATCAATGACGAGTTGGAGTTCTTGTTGGAGACTGGTGATGGATCAGCTGCCGCGCCCACTTCTACCAACCGATCGACCGAGTGTTTGACTGTTGAACAGCAACAGCGTCTCCACGCCTATGCCAAGCAATCATTATTCAAGCCAGTGGAATCGCACGTCATCGAACACGAGGATGAATGGGTTGCCTTCCTGAGCTCCAGCAATCCGGAATCTGCGGTACCGACACCTTGGGACCCAAGTACCCGTAAGTCTTTATCACCCTTCACCTTCAAGTCGTTCTTGATTGTTTCTGCCTAGCTGCCGTGGAGGCAATAAGATCTTTGCTCATCGTCAAATGTTTACGACCCGATCGTCTTTTGCAAGCTACGGCCCTATTCGTCCGGACGGTCTTCGGGGTTGATTTGTCTGTAGAAGCCTCTTTCGATCTCGGTACCATGGTCGCCGATGAAGTGAAAGCACAGACCCCTTTGGCCCTGGTTTCTGTCTCTGGATATGATGCTAGCTATCGCGTCGAGGGTTTGATACAAAGTACTCAGTCACGCTGCACACAAGTAGCCATGGGTTCACAGGAGGGGTTCGGGCTTGCGGACCAGGCAATCGGCGTGGCTTCTCGTCAAGGAACATGGGTTCTTTTGAAGAACGTGCATCTGGCCCCGTCGTGGCTCGGCCAGCTAGAGAAAAAGCTGCAGACTCTAAATGCACACCGGAACTTCCGTCTTTTCCTAACTATGGAGGCAAACCCATCGATCCCAGTAAACATCTTGCGACAGTCGCGCATTATCATGAACGAGCCTGCGCCGGGTGTCAAGGCGAACCTACTCGATTTCCTTCGTAACATTCCACCCGCCCGCCTTTCTCAGGGACCTGCTGAAAAGGTCCGCCTATACTTCCTCTTAGCTTGGTTCCACGCTGTCGTACAGGAACGTCTACGGTACGTGCCACTGGGATGGAGTAAAGCGTATGATTTCAACGACTCGGACATGGCGTCTGCCCTCACGACAATTGACACCTGGTTACATTCCGTTGCTAAAGGCCGCGCCAATGTCGATCCTGCACAGATCCCTTGGGATGCTATCCGGACGTTGATCAAGCAATCCGTATACGGTGGACGGATTGACAGCGACTTCGATCAGAGAATTCTTGATGCATTTGTGGATGGTCTCTTCAGCCCCGCTGCCTATAACGTCGACTTCGACCTAGTCCCTAATACCTCGAGGGCCCAGTTGCTGACTGCTCCAGACGGTACGAAGCTGGACAACTTCCTTTCATGGGCCAAAGGTCTACCGGATAGGGAGCCACCCTCCTGGCTTAGTCTCCCTCCAACCGCCGAGCGAGTCATTGCTGTTGCCCAAGGTAATTGACCACTCTCATTATACGACAAGTGCTCATGCATCATTAGGGAACGAGCTACTTGCGAAGCTGAGGAAGATGCGGATGCTGGCCGATGATGACGATGACAACATTGCCACGACTGGTCCCTCGAAAGGTTCAGGATCGCAACAGCCAGCTTGGATGCGCGTCCTGTATGAGAGATGCAAGGACTGGCTTGGTCAACTGCCTGCGGTGCGAAGTCTTTGGGGTTATCTTCGTCAAACTCTAATGAGATGATTTCAGACCTTCCGCACACTGCACAAGCAAGCTACAGACAATCAAGATCCACTTTATCGCCTTTATGCGCGTGAAGGCTTCACTGGTCAAAAATTGCTGAGCTTCGTTCGGAAAGACCTCACCGATGTCATCCAGGTCTGCGAAGGACAACTCAAACAGACTAACCACCTCCGCAAGTTGATGAGCTCTCTGACTAAAGGTGATAAAAACTTGGAAGTTATACAGAGGACGTTTCTGACATCAGTCTCTAGGCACGATCCCCGATCATTGGCGGCGCTACAAAGTCAAGAAAACGATGTCTGTTTCGGAGTGGATCCCCGATTTCGCTCGTCGCCTGGCTCAACTTGACAACCTTACCGAAATGGACAACGTCGCCGATGTCGAAGTCTGGCTTGGCGGATTGTTCTTCCCCGAGGCCTACATCACAGCGACTCGCCAGGCTGTCGCTCATCGCAAGAAGTGGAGTTTAGAAACATTGCATCTCCGACTCGACATCGAGCGGGTGAACGACCCTACTGCGTTCATTATCGATGGTATGCATTCGCACTATTTGTGCTGAAAACCTCTCTCAACTTTTCATAGGCCTGGTGCTTGAGGGCGCATCATGGGTTGATGATCAACTTGTTCTCAACCAAGGAGAGTCTGTCCGGCTGAATCCGTCCCAGGTTAGATGGGTCCAAATGGATGATGTGGATCCCCACGCAAACTTCGTCAACCTGCCTGTGTATCTCAATAACGATCGGAGTGATGTCTTGTTCACGGTGGATTTACCTTTCGACGAGGGTGCCGGTAGTTTGGTTTCCACTCGTGCCGTTTGCCTCACGGCTAGTGGCTAAGCTCAGCCACGGAAGCTTGGGAATAGATCATCATCATCATAAGTCTTGTATAAGCGCGTCGCATCATGTAAAAATACCAATATCCTGATATACCAGAATCGTATCGTACATGCTTTTTTTTCTCAATCCCAGACATCATACGGGTATGGCACGTGTAACAGTTCGCCCTATTGGGAACCCACCAAGGATTTGAATATAGTCTTGGGGTAAATGATAGATGGAATAAAAATCACAGCTCGTCCACGCCACTTCCTTCCGTGACGATATCCAACACCAACCAGTCTACTTCGATACCCTTATCGTGAAATATTTTCCGCGCATCCTCGGCGATAGCCTCGAAGTTGGTCAACGCGAGAGCGAGAATCGTAGGACCAGCGCCGGAAAGACAAATGCCTAATAGCCCTGGGTGCGTGTCAGGTGTGATAGAGGAGGTCACCTCTGGTAAACCCGGAATCTGGGATGAGTGATCAAATGAGAATCTTGGAGACCTGGTCGAGTACCTACCAGGCCGCGCCGGTATGGCTGGTGGACCCGGTCCTTCATGGCCTCGTAAATAAGGTCGGGGTCCGGAGGCGATCTTGAGAGGGCCGTGGTCAGGACGGCGAGGCGCTGCATGTTGAAAACCTGTCGAGGTATGCGGATGTTACGAGCTTCTGGATTCCGGACCCGTTGCGAGTGCGTACCACGTCCTTTCTGGAGTAAGACTGCGGGAGCGCTCCCCGAGCCGTCGCGGTGCTCAGTTCGAACCGTGGTATTATGGCGATCGCGCGTATCTCCTTTGCCCACCCAAAACGCACGTAATGACCGATCCCCGTTGGGGGCAACGGAGGATCGCGGCCCCAGTCGAGGCCGGCATCGGGAGGATACTCCGGGAGGACCTCGCTCAGAGGGACGCTCGCGGCCAGCGTCGCGCTGGGATCGAGCTCGCGCAGGTAGGAGCCGACGAAGCCGCCGACGAGCGCCGCGGTGACATTGTCCGGGTGGCGCTCGACCATGAGTGCATGGTCGAGCATGCGTGCGCGAGAAAGGCCGAGTTGGCCCAGCGCGTCGCCCAGCAGGACGCCTGCGATGACGGCCGCGCCAGATGAGCCCAGGCCGCGCCCGAAGGGGATCTCGTTGTGCGCGTGGATGGTCAGGGCCGGCGGAAAAGACTGGACGCCGTTGCAGCGCAGGACGTAGAGCGCGACGCGCGTCGTGAGATTTTTGTAGGCGTCGAGCGGCACTTCGTCTGCGCCTTCGCCGGTGTACGAGATGGAGGGCCCGCCGTTGCTATTGTTTGCATCTGACGCGCTTGATGGACCAGGGACCGTCACTGTGAGAGTGAGGTAGAGCGAAAGTGAGAGGCCGACGACATCAAACCCCGGTCCGATGTTGGCAGATGTTGCAGGAACGCGGATCTTGAAGGATCGCGGTTGGGTCGACATCTCTCTCTCAGATGAAGATATTCAAGAGACAAGGACAAGGTATTTGCGTGAGTTTTGACGTGAATTTGCCTGCGCTGCAGGGACACGCGCCTCCAGCGCTTCAGTGCCAGTATTAGTGCTGGGACACAAAACTCATCGGCTGATCTCAGAGGCATGTTCTCGACTCGCTTTTCACCATATGAACACACAATCGCAACGAGATTATTGGTTACACCTTCTAAGGGAGTTCTAGGTCTGCTTGTCACCCGCTAACACTCCGTCGTACAGTTCATCCCGCCAGGCACTGCCGACTCCAGGCATGACATCGCTGACAGCGATTTTCCGTTGCATGACAACTGGTGGTACAATGCTAAATGCACGCAACCGTCCGCTCTGGACGAGCCACGCCAGCGCTTGGTCGATCGCTCGCGAGTAGGCGAATGGTGGGTGGCGCAGATGGGCAACAATGCGCCGGGCGCCGATGCGCGAGAGGGCATACGCGTGCGTGCATTTGGGGGAATTTGCTGGATGCAACCCCGACAATGCCGTGCGGCCACTCGGTAGTTGCAAAGAAATGTTGCGCAAGGGCGAAAAGTGTGACTCATTCGACCAACAGTGACCTGTGGTAACATCGACTACTGCAATACTTGAAATTTTGTTGACGTACCAAGGTACACAATGTCCCAGTCACTAGGTAGAGAGTCCCAAAGGGGTCTCAGCCTCCCTTTCACGTCCCGTTCGATGTCGACGTCGTCCTCAAGCACTAACGCAGCCTCGTCCCTGCCATTGGCAATATCGTGAATCATCTGGAAGTGTGAATACCAGCAGGCAACTTTTGCAGCTGTGAGATGCTTGTAAAAAGGGAGGTACGGCGAGAAGGGGGCAAAAACATTATTTCCGGAGGCGCAAGCAAGAGGTGTGGAATCAGATACTGATGGTGCTCCCGAGTGCGCGAAGGCATGTGAATCGGCTGTTTCAGCGGGAACGGTCAAGTCTGACAAACTGTGTGAGTGAGGTAGAGTCCAAAGATCGGCACCAGAAGGCTGTAATGTCTCTCGAGAGCATATCGTGTCTTCCAGATCGCGAGGCCACTCAAACGTGGCAACGATTCCACCATGCTGTATGCGTACGTCGCTCGGCTGGGGTTGAGGCACCCATTGGCTGCGAAAGGCGTGTACATGACGCAGGATGCGGGTCACGACGGATGCATTTGCTTCGCAGGCATCCTTGTATGTCCAGTTCAGGTGAAGGGCGTCTTTCAAATGGTCCATTTGGTAACGGCGGTCAGTCCTCCGGGGAAGCGAGATAACGTAGATCTTTGAGACGATGTCGAGTGAGACGTTGGAGAAAGTCGATGGGATTGACTGCCGCTGACAGGAGTAATTGTGAGGATTGGATTTCGTCCAGTAAATTCCCCCCCAAGGTCTGGCAAATGGAAAGCCCCCGGCCATGATAGAGATATGTCGGATAGTAGTAGAAGCAGCCAATAATGTACCAGCAACGAGAATCCAGGCAACTAGTGATCGTGTTGGACAGACCATGTTTTCGCATCGAAGCGCAGGGCGAGGGAGCATTGGTCTCAAAAGTCAACAGCTAGTGAGGTTTGCAGCCAAGGATTCCAGAGGGTCACGGTGTTGGTATGTTTACTTAATAATCACACCTTATGTCATAAATAAGAGAGCGGGCAAGCACAGAAATGGTGTGAACTGGCATTGCCCCCGGTGTACTCATCGTCGTGAGCTTTATTGGAGGACACGCAGGTTCGAACAAATTGTAAAGTCCTAGCAAATCCTAGCACGCAGCTAATACACATGACGCCCACCGAGTAGTGGCCCCTATGGAAAACTTCACTTGCCGTTGGCATGGTACGGCGGGGTGCCAGTACTATATAGCCCTGTCATCCGAAATGTGTCCTGAAAGGTGGGGACTCATCGTAACTGTACCATCGCAACATCGCTGGGGTTTGGATCGATTAGAACATCGGCGCCAGGTAACTGAGGAGGTAAATGCATCCAATGTAATTTGGAGCTCCGGGAGCACGAAAGGTGTGGAATAAACGGGAAATTGCGTTTCCATCTTCCAATGTTCGGAAAGGACACCAGGATCGTCATCGGGTTGTAGGTCATCGCGCGTATTGAGTATTTGGGGTTTGCATTGGGGTGCTGATTGAGGTATCGATAAGGTGTAGTGTTCTTGATGATGTGGGGAGGGCGAGCTGGGATTACGCGCCTCAAAAGGAGGAGAAAGGGAGGATGACAACGGTTCAGTGCTATGAATCGCTCGTGGAGATCTTTCTCTCGGCAGTCACTGTATATATATGCGTACCATGAGTCTAAGAACAATAAGTGAATAGAGACAATGAAATCGCACCCCACACTCTGCGGTCCATAGGGCACTGCTGCTTCGATGCTGCGGTCGCTATCCATTTCAGAAGACAGTGCATATGGAATACATGGCTACACTCCCCCCATACTTGAAAAGTTGGAGAGTCGTCAGCCACCGCTGGAAGACGGCTTAGCACCAAGGACCTACTTAACGGGCAATCATCCCCGGGTACCCTGCAAGTTGGACAACATCCTTCGAAAGGAACGCGGCATATTCCACACACGTCCTCTTCTGGGTCGCCGTTCTCATCCATTTTACCTGTGTCCCACTGCCACTGGGCGATAGCGTGCCACTGCTTGACGATGACCTTCATGGTGGTTCGAAAGACGCGTTTGTTTGTACTTATGTACGCGACACGACTGCGGCGTTGTCGGTCCGAAGGTTTATTTGTCTCACGTAAATTGTGCCAGCGTGCTCACCAGACCAGCTGTTGACAACGATGTCGTGAGGGTAAGCGAAGAAACACGCGATTTTTCGAGAGAATATCGTTGGAACACGAGAAAAGGCGGGAGTTTGACAAATGGGCAAACGTAGAGTTAGGACATAATATCCTCGGACCTCGGCACCTGATAGCAGCAGTCGATAACTTGTCGGTATGATGGGTGCCATCTTTGTCTTCACTTTTTGATTGTCGAAAAAAAGAGTGGAATGGTCTTTTTAAGAAAAGGTGTAACATGAAAGCGAGTGGACCTGAGGCACGTGTGCCTGCCCTAAAGCTATGATGGCCCCAGTTGCTGCTTTCGCCTCTTACCTCGAGCCTTTTGAGCTTTGACCTTCCCTGCGCTTCAACTCGCATTCGAATCAGTGAATTATCGACGCATATCTTACACCAAATCATCCCAAATGACCACCACAACCATGCACTTTGGTCCCGAGTGGATGCGTCCCAAGCACCCGTTGCGTCCCCAAAATCCACCCTCACCCCCTCCTAACACCCATGCGCCATCTGGCGCGTCATCTTACTCAGCCCTTTTGACTCCTTCGCTTAATAGCACGCAGGAGTCATCAGACGCCGCAAACCCATTTCTCTATTCCAAGGAGGACCTTTTGAAAATTTATAAAGACGGCGGTGGTAGGGGAGGATTAGGACTTGAAGTCGAGAGGTGGGAGGGCGTGGTTCGTGAAGTTGGATCCGAACCCGTGACGCTGAAGGAATGGACCACCGAAGGGGAGAGAAAGGTGCTTTTGACCTCCATGCACGCAGTAACACATCATTCATCATCCCCAGCTCTTCGCAGGTTCGATCAATTCCGAGGTGCGTCGGCGTCAGTCAAGCGATTACATATCGCCCCTTGCGAACCAATCCGGAGAAAGGCCGAAGTTGTCTCACAGTGGATCGGGAATGGCGGCCCCTCTGAGAGAGAGGTTCGGTGGCCTGATGAGAAAGAGGGACGGTACAGGTACGGCGTCTATTCTTCTCTACCCAATACGGAGGAACACAAACATCATTCTCGTAGACCAGCCGGCTCTGACTATACCTCGAAAACTGTCCTTGTCGTCCACTCAAGGTCCGCTTGGCTCTCCGCGCGATTCCAGCTTACCGTCTCCTCGTACGCGAGGTCCTCATACCCCAGGCTTTGATGGTATCTTGAATTCAGGGGATACTCGGGTATCTAGAAGACGGGCATCAGAGAGTGGTACCAGGTTGAATTCTGGTGCTGCCCCCCGTGCTGACGGGGACGTCGAACCACAAGCCTCGAGCAGCCTAAAGATTGACGAAGAGGAGGAAGAGCACCACCGTCGCTCAAAGTCCACTGATCCTCTGGGCCTAGGTGCTTCGCCTCAGGATTCGAGTCCTCCATTAGGGGACTCTCTCCAACAGCCCGAACTATCTAATGTCGATAACACGGTCTCATCTCCCGTGAATGGCAATGAGGGTTCAACAAGTTCCACGTTACACACCGCTACGCATCCCGTCGCAGCGGATGGCATTCCCGTTCAGCCCTTGACAAACTCTGTTCCCGTAACATCTTCTCAACCTGTCACCAACCCTGCTAGCGTTGAGTGGACTTATCTCGATCCTCAAGGACAGGTACAAGGTACAACATCAATAGTCCCGACCATCCTGCGACTAATCAGATTCTCTTTCTAGGTCCTTTCCACGCGGAGCTTATGCAGAAGTGGTATGAAGAGGGTTATTTTACAATAGATCTCCTGATGCGGCGTGTCCACCTTGACGAAAGCTGGACTCCCGTCGGAGAGTTGGCTCAACGAGCCGGTAGTGAAAGGGTTTTCTTCTTCAATTTTGATGCGCCTGCCGTTCCGCCGGGGCTCTTTTGTCGTGAACCCTCTCGAGACCCTGTTCAACAGCACCGAGAAACGAATGGATACAACGCCCCTTATCAGCCAGTACCTACGCGGTCGGCCCACCCAACCGCCCTGGATTCGTATTTCGCCTCTTCGCCAGCGTCCAACTCGCCCTCATCGTCATTCGGTGCTGGCCGATTCGGGAATACTTCGCCCGATCCTTCTACATTTGGAGGCCTTGTGGGTGCGCCCATGTCTTCGACTGATCCACCTATGCGCCATTCCGGAAACGTCGTCGACCCAGCATTTGTTGGCGCTCGTCGAACGGGCTTTGCTGACACTCATTTCGAGCAGGGGTTTAATGTTCGTGCCGGTCTTTCCAATAATGTTTCTGGTAGAACGTCTTCCGTAGACAGCTACAGCTTAAACCCATCAATACCTTCCCAATCCCCATGGGCCTCATCAAATCCGGTCCATCCCGCCTCTCTGAGCGTCCGAACCAACTCTTATGACCAGAAGGTGCCGAGCCCATTCACATCGCATCTGTCCACAGGCTTGGATCCTGCATACTCCGGCGAGTCTTCTCTTACTAGGGGCCTGGTAACGCAGCAAGACCCCCTCGGACAAACCTATGGCAATGTCAATCAGCGGGACCTCTCCCGCTTAGGGTCCAGAGACCTGTATCAACTAGAGCACCGCGCGGGTTTGGGCTTGGGAGGGTTTGATGGGTCGCCGAGCGTCTCGCCATTCGACTCTCCCGTCCAGCATCAACCATTTCCTCAGTCGCCTTCCATGAACTTTGCCTCCTCTGCATCCCAACAAGCCAGTTCAGCATCCGCGATGGCTCCTACCACCACCATCTCGCCATCCATTCCTCCGACTCTATCGCTTTCCCAGCCTACATGGAACGATTCGACCGAATCCGCGCCCAAGCGTACTGGCTTGACACCCTTTGATAATGCAGCTTTCCCCACGTCACGGAATACTACTTCTACCCGCACTATGCCTCCATCAGTGCAACCATGGGCTCCCATAAAACAGCCGACTGCTACTGAATCTTCTCAATCTCCATGGTTTAATGCCTCCCAAGGAATTGTCGATGATGGTTGGGGAAATATCCCGGGTCCACATAGCTTGACAGTTAGTAACCTCACGCAACACACACAACAACAAGAATCCCGTGAGGTATTGTCCCGGGATAGCACCGCGGCTTTGGACAGCCCTGTTGAGTCAATCCCCCTACCGGAGGCTCTGCCACCCCCGGTTCAGAGCCTCTCTATCTCTGCCCCCCAAGAACCTCCACAACAACCCACGAGGTCCGGACGCAAGTTGTCTGTGCCGACAAATTCGGCCCAGCCAATTACCCCGACTTCATTGACTCCCGGTTTCTCTCAGCCCGCAAAGGAACCCACACCGCCTCCGTCCATTGTCTCACCACCCACTAGGCCTGTTTGGTCGACGGACGATGATAAGAAGAAGAGTGCCGGGGGGCTAACGAGTCTCCGAGAGATACAAGAAATGGAGTCAAAGAAACAGGAGGCACGAAAGGCTGCCGAGAGGGAGCGTGCACGCGCCCCTGCAGCCGCTCCGGCGTCAGCTTCCGAAGATGCCCAGACTTTCACAGCGTCTTGGGGACTCCCAACGTCTCAGGTTGGCGCAAAGACATCAGTTAAGGATGCGTCAGGGCCTAACATGTCTTCTGCGTCCACCTCAACCTCATCGGTCACAATATCGTCTCCTACTCCTCCTTCATCTGCACCCCCTGTCGCTGTCTGGACGAATACTCAAAAGTCCTCTACGAAGAAGTCGATGAGGGACATCTTGGAGGAAGAGGAAAGGCGGAAGAAAGCGGCATCTAAGGAACCCACTGTGACGGCAGGATCACGTCGCGCATATGCTGAAACCACTAATAAGGTACGGATATGCATGTTGGATTCGTACTTCTTTAATCAAGTGCGTTTCATGTGTAGGCGAACTCGGCGGCTTCATTGCCTGGTGGGGCATGGACCACTGTAGGTGCTAACGGAAAGACAACGGCGGCTGCTCTTACTGCATCTCCTGCTGGACGTCCGACTGTAACCCCATCGTCGTCCATAGGGTCAGTAGCCTCGTCCAGAGGAACCGTCACTGCTGCGGCCGTACGCTCTCCCGCACCACCAGCAAAGGGGCCGACTGCTGCCCCCAAGGTTGATGACGCACCAGTCGCGCCGTCGCCCGACTTCATGAAGTGGCTGAATGACGCGCTGAAGCAGCTCAACAGCAGCGTTAATTGTCTGTTCCATCCCCTTCCTCTTAAACCGTCCGAAACTTTCTGATATCTGTTTTGACGGTCAGATGAAGAGATCGCATCCATGTTGTTGTCATTCCCTCTCGACGGCGATGCTACGACTGCAGAGATCATATCTGAGCTGATTTACGACAACAGCACAACGCTTGACGGCCGGCGCTTCGCCCAGGAGTTCATCACGAGGCGCAGGGCGGATGCCGCTTCCAAAAAGCCCTCGGGCCGCGCGCCGTCAATAGCTGATGTTGTCAAGGCACAGCCGAAGCCTTCGCAACAGACAGAGTGGAGCGGTTTCAAGGTTGTGAAGCAGAAGAAGAAGGGCGGCCGTTCATGATGCTTGTCCGTCCCAGCAACCAGACAGTGGAACAAGTATCTGGGTATTTTGATACGACTACAGTATCGTAATGATATTCACACTTTTGTACACGTTCGCTCAGCGATATACTGTAGCGCAAAACGGGCAAAAGGAATGCCCACGGTAACCGCGGCTTATGAGCAGGGACCCAGGGACCAAAATCGGTAAACTTCAATGCTCTGACCAGCCAAACCTTATGGTCTGTTACTTGAATATGCAGCTACCTCAGCTGCGTAAACACGGTCGCTGATATGCAGACATATACTCTCCCTTTAGTACTTCTGCACCTAATAAACATTAGGTAGCTGTCTTCGACGAAACCGCAGAGCCCCAAGCCCGGAGACTGGGACAGATAATGAACCGCGGGCAGAAACTGAGTAGAAAGCTCTTAGACTCAATCCGTAAGATTGTTCCGAAATATGTGAAGGCCATCATCCTCGCGGGGTACCAAGACAGGCATTTTACCTTGATCTCTCCGTCTGGTATGCAAACCTGTCTGGACCGAGGAGTTTGGTGCAATCCGGTACAGAACTTGGATCCCCTGGGTTCGCTGGATGGGATAGGAAACAAATAACAAACTGGGCAGTGTGAATGGGAAATCCACTCGACACGGGACCTACTACTTTCAGACATTCGAGGCGCAGCGTCACGGTATCGCTTTTCAATTTCCCTATAGTGACATCATCGAAAACCACTACTGCAAGCGACCACGCTTATCTCTGAGTCAAGAACGTACAAAGACAAACCTACCCAAGACTTGATCGTGATCAGATAATGAGGTAGGGTTTGAATAAAAGGCGCGTGTGTTGCCGGTACAGAAGGGTGGCCTTGTTGTGCCAATCTTCTTTTCACGTTTCATTCTGTCCCTTTGAGGTCGATCTTAGACTCCCTACTTGTCGCGGTGTCGGGATGCACATCACCAAGGGGATCACGATCAATCGCGCAAGGTAGCAGCGACTGAATTCCCTGGCTCAGCAACTTGAGGTCCTCCATCATCTCTGGCGCAGGACGAGAGGGGCTTGCCATGGGCGACTGGGATCTGGCAAGTTGCTGGGGGTGGATGCGGGGGCCGGAACATTGGCTGGAACTGCCGTTGCTGCTGGGTCCAGGATTGAGTAGTATGCTTGAGTCTTCATGAAGCTGGTTCAGTCGAAGTCGAAACCCATCCTAGTCTTGACACACCGTGACGGCGCCGCCATCTCGTCCTCGTCGTCCTCGTCGTCTTCTTCCTCCACCCGTCTCACCCCACTTGGTCGTGAGATCTACAGCTGCGCCATGGCGTATGAACGCCGCTTTGACTTGGCCCCGCCGCTGACTTTATAAGATATCGTCAATTCACATGTCTCAGGTGGGCACTCCAACCCGATACGTGGCTGTTGGTCCCACCTGGGTAGTTCCGGAGGGGAGGTCGTGACATCGGGTGGTGCGTCATTTGTTCAATCTTTTCTCCCGGCAGTCTCGCGGGAGAGCAGGTGGGTTGTGCGCCGAGAGTGGCGCAAACGGGTGGCGGGGAGCGGATCAGCAGCCCCGGGCCCACCGAGTCGCCTCCTAGCCACAGCTCGATCATGGCGATCATGATGACGGTATATCCTTGGCTTGTGCTAATGATGCCAATGTACTACAGTAGGCTTGGCTGTCAAAGGCATCAGTCCTCTGACCGCCGGCGACTCTTGTCATCTGGGCGCAGATTGTATCCGTGTCATGATGGCATATGATTCTAATCCCATGATATTGTAAGTGAAGGATCATGTAAAAAAGTCGAAATCCAGGATGGGGAAGAGTACCGACCACGACTCGGGAGAGATTTCTCGTGCTGAAACCTCGAATTACTACAGTACTGCCGCAGACGCGATGTAGCATCTCGCCTTATTACGGCATGATCCGCATGGATGACGGGCGCAGCGCCCTACGGTAGTTCTTGATTGCCATACCATATGCCTCGTTGTCGTCGCCATTGGTAACGGTTTGAGCGCCGGCCACAGAACCAGCTTGGCATCCAAATGCGATTCCATTTACGCGCAAAGAGGGCCCAGCATCAGAAATGGACACCCTAAGAAAAAATTCTAGCCCACCGCGAGGGTCGAACTCGCAGCCTTCAGATCACAGCCACCGCCTACTGTAAGAGTCTGACGCTCTATCCGATTGAGCTAGGCGGGCATTGTGATGAGATTAATTTGGTTAAATATGACATGAAGGGCCAATCACCCGCAACGAACGCACCATTGGTATGCTATCCCTTAGCCAAATTACCAGGTGCTACTACAGTACACCAAAACCAACCTCACTGGCTTTCCGGCACCAACATTAATATTACATGAACTCCGACCAAATGTACCGAGTCAGATTTCCATTCCAAACGCCCAATTCGCGAGCGCCAGGTGGTGGTGGATCCAAGAATTGAAAACCACGGCGATCACGGCGATTTGTACTCCGACTGAAAGTATATACCCGACACGGCATTGCTTGGAGCGTGTAGGTACTGATAGATAGTGGCTCAAGATTGAGCAACAATTGAGCCAGTAAAATCAGAATCTGAGACTTCAATGCCAGTACTACAGGAGTTTGGCGCGCGTGCGCAGCAACCTTGTGACAGGGGAAGTAAGTCACGTGGGGCTGGCATGGATGTCAGTCAGCCGAACCTCAGGCTGTGCCTCTCGGGCCTATTTACATGAGGTTGATCGAGCCAGGTCACCAGCGCCTTTTCCCTTGTGCTTTTTTCCTTCTCTCCTTCGTCCCTCCTTCATACCCTGAGAGCTCGCAGACTTGATGTTTCTGTTCTCTCGCGCGGTGGCAGCTTTTGCCGTCGCCCTTGCCCTATCTTTCCGAGTGAATGCCATCGGCAAGATCACGAGGTCTGGCCGCTACCTCTATAGCGCAGACGGAAGTCGCTTTTACATCAAGGGTGTCGCGTACCAAGAGCAGGGCAAGTAATTTCTCTCTGTTAGATTCTGTGCAGTGCATGAAACGTCACTCCTAGGCGCTACCATTGCGGACCCCAATGCTCCTTTCTCGGAACCGTCGACTTTCATTGACCCCCTCGCCAATGGAGCTGCATGTCAGCGTGACCTGCCGTACCTCCAGCAGCTTGGTGTCAACACTATTCGTGTCTATAGCGTGAATGCGTCTCTGAATCATGACACTTGCATGCAAGCTTTTAGTGGCGCGAATATCTACGTCGTGTATGTTGGATTGCCAGTTATCTTTGGAGCTTCGCCGCTTATACGAATTTGTAGCCTGGATTTGTCTCTCCCGGTAAATGGTTCTATTGACCGGACAGCCCCTGCGTGGACGACAAACCTACTCGATTCTTACATTAACACAATAGACGTGTTTCTCAAATATGACAACGTTCTGGCCTATAATATCGGGAACGAAGTTGTTACTAGTGCTAACGAAACTACTGCCTTGCCATTCATCAAAGCTGCGGCCCGTGATACCAAGGCCTATCTGTCCGTTCGCCACATTTTCATCCCATAAGATGACGCTGACGCCTCCCTTGTTTCATTGAAGAAATTCCAAAGGGTCTACCTCTCTCGTTGGTTATGCCGGCATCAACGGTGATGCCACATTTATCGTTCCGCTAGCAAGCTACCTCTCTTGTGATCCTTCTAATGGTGGCTCTGGCAGTACTGCCATCGATCTCTTCGGTCTCAACAATTAGTATGTCCAGTACTTGATCAGCGAAAAGCAGCCTTCATAACCTACTCACAGTGCATTCTGCGGGAATTCGACTTTCGCCGCTTCCTACGCTGGAGTAACGGGCGATTTTTCGGGTTACAATGTCGTCGCGTACTTCAGCGAATACGGATGTAATAACCCGTATCCGCGCCCATGGGCAGACGTCGCTGCACTGTTTGGCTCCAGTGCTGCTCCCGTTTGGTCCGGTGGCGTTGCCTTTTCATACTTCCCCGCGCAAAGCGAT
>Ga0137394_10000227_pt1 | contig 39369 bp, 30 predicted proteins | sample czobulk116metaG_FD_108278 | JGI IMG/M metagenome (GOLD analysis project Ga0137394, IMG submission 108278) | Vadose zone soil microbial communities from Angelo Coast Range Reserve, California, USA - czobulk1.16 metaG | ecosystem: Environmental > Terrestrial > Soil > Vadose zone | place: USA... | reverse complement strand
CAGAAACACCTTCTCGGCCTGCTCATGGGTGCCGCGACGATCGAGCAGCCTGCCGTAGGTGGCGAGACCACCGCCGGAGTACACGTCCGCAGCGTCCGTGGCCAGCTGCATGGCTCGATCCGATTCGCCCTGGTCCTCACGGTACGACACGAGCCAGTCGACGCCTTGTGACGTGGCGACCTGGCTGCGCGCGTGGGCGACCCAGTACTCGAACGCGTCAGCCGCTTTCGTCTCCTGGCCGTCGCGCAACAACTGAATCGCCACGCGGTCACAGTGGTCCTTGTCGAGGTCGCACATGGTGGCGGCGAGTTGGAGGTGCTCCTCGACCGCGCCCGGGACGTAATCGGACACCAGCGAGACGGCTTTGATGTCGTACGCGAGGAGCGCTCCCATGGCGCTGCGCGCCTCCTTCATCGTCGGCTTCGCCGCGCCTTCCCACAGTGGCGCCCAGACCACCCATGAATCGTACGGCGCCGACTGGGACCACCGGCGCTCCTGCTCCAGACCCACCGGCCGTTCACACGCGGGCGCCTCCGCCCGCCACCCGAGTTCGAGAGCCGTGCCGGTCGGCACGTGCGGTCGCAGCCACACGTCGTCGCTGGGAAATGGCTCGGCCTGCCTGGCGAAATCAGGTTTCTTTTGAAGAGCGCGCCAGGCCGGCGCTGTCACCCGTTCCGGATGCTGCTGAAACAGCTCACGAGCGGCCGCCATCGCCCGTCCGTATTCCGTCGTGTTCTGAGCGATCATCTGGGACACGATCGGATAGAGCAGCAAGGGGGCGAAGTGCTCGTTCGCCTGCTTCGTGAACATCTCGCCGCGCTCGCGTATCCCGAGGGAGAGGTAGTAGTGCCGCGCCACGCTCTCCAGGCGCGCGCATAGGTGACGCTGCAGGAAACCGGCCCAGAGGCCCCAGTCGATCGCGTGCACGACAGGGCCGGCAGGCGTCACGTCGATGCCAGAAGCCGGCGCCGCATCATTCAGGTCGCGAACGAGCCGCTCATCCGAGAGCTTGCCTTCGTGAAAGCGCGACCAGACATGTTGCGCCTCGTCGATTTGGAGACCAAAGCCTGACTCCGCCCATCGGTTCCCTGCCTCCACAGCGTGAATGGCCAGCAAGCCGACCCGCAGCATTTCCGGATCGTCCTTGCGTGGCGAGATGGCGTCGAACGCGTCGAGGAACTCGCCGTAGCTGCGACGGTGGAACACGGCTCGCAAGTACTCGAATTTCTCTAGGGGCGTGGCGGCAGCTGGTTCTGCGAGCACGCGCCAGTCGCCCGTGACGCGCAGCCGCAGCGCGCGCGCCCATGCCCGCACATCGGGCGATGTGGCCTGTTCGAGATCGCTCACGATTTTCAGCGCGTCGCGCTGCCGGTTGACAAGCGCGAGCATGGTAGCGGAGGTGACCGCCCGCGTGACGCTGTGCCCAGCGGGCTCGAGCGCCTTGGCAATCGCCAGGTGGACGCTCATGCGGCACAGCGCGGGCCGTGCGTCGCTGAAGTTGGGCGCGACTTCCTTGAGCGCCAATGCGCCGACAAGGAGGGCCGCCTCCTCGTGAGCGCCGGCCGATTTCGGGTAGCGCTGCAGCCGCGCGGAGACGTGATCGCTCGCATCGAGGAGCACATCCACGGTCGGGTTGGTGAGCAGATCGATCAGCGATTCGTTCGGTTCATCGTCGGCCGTGGCGTCCACCCGCGGGAACAACGCCTGCGCAACGGGCAGATAGGTCTCGGCTGCCCAGGCGTGATCGACGATCGAAAGCCGCGGGGGAATCCCAGCGATGGACGTTGTCAGCTCGTACGTCGCGTCGTTGAGCAACGTGGCCGTCGGGGGTGCCGTACTTCGGACCCTGAGATCGAAGGCGACCGACACGTCCTGGCGCTCTGCGAAGCGGCTCATGTCGATGATGCCGCGAACGATCTGATTGACGATCCACTCTTGCTCGGTGGTGTAAGCGGGTTGAGGCTTTACCAGCTGCGAGAGCTTGCTCTGAGGGAAACCCGACAAGCTGACGACGAGAAGAGAAACCGCCAGAACGAGCAACGGCATACAACGCTGCATAAGGCCCCTGAGCTGGGCCAGGCATCTCTCGCAGGGGGGAGAACGCGAGGCCCAATGTAGTATCGGCCCAGAGTCGAGCGCCATCAGCTCGATTCTTCTTCTGTCAGAAATTACTGTTTGAGTGTGTTATGCCCATTCGTCTCGCATTTCTGAGCACTTCCGCCAACTCAGGAAATTCGATTGGTTTTGCCGCTGTAACCGAATCTGTAAGCGTCGATTCATGCTCAGAGAACCGCGAAGGCTGGTCTCCCTCATTCAGGCCGGCCGACGGCTGCAGGCATAGCTCGCGAGGGTCGGCCACGACGATCGCGGGACCTGGTGACACTCCGGCAAGCGGCGCTTTGAATCGCGATCGGCTCCGGCGTCGAGTGGCGTGAGCACGTCGCTATGGGCCAGCTGAGCAGCGTGTTGCCGATCGATGGCGCGACACGCAACAGGAAATCGCATTCCAGACGACAAGACAGATGGTCAACCGCAGCGCCCCACCACCTGGCCACGAATTGTCGCCGTGCGCTATGCTGTCGCCCTGCACTGTCGCGCGTCGCCTGGGAGCCGTCATGAACGTGCTGCTGTTATCCATGCCCGACTCGTTCGAGCACATGCCGACAGTGGCCATTCGCATGCCGAATGGCGCGCTGGCGTCGCTGGCGGCCAATGTCGATCCACATCATCGCGTCGCCATCGCGGACCTCGTGCTCGTGCAGTCGCGCGTCACCGCGACGATCGAGCAGCTGATGCGCGAGCTGCAGCCGGACGTCGTCGGCCTCTCGATCATGACGTTCCAGCGCTCGACGGCCCTGAAGATCGCGCGCCTCGTTCGCGCGCTCAGACCGCAGACGCGGGTCGTCGCCGGCGGGTACGATCCGAGCCTCGCGCCAGAGGCGTACGCCTCGTGCGCTGACGTGGAATTCCTCGTCCGCGGGGAAGGCGAACAGACGCTCTGCGACCTGCTGCGCGCGCTGGAGAGCGGCGCCGGCGTGCACGCCATTGGCGGCCTGTCGTATCGGACGCCCGAAGGTCTGATCCACAACGCCGCGCGCCCGGTGATGTCGCTGGCGTCGACCGATCTTCGTCTGCCCGATCGCTCGGCGCGCGTGCTCACCGGGTACACGATGCTCGGCCGGCAGGTCGACGTCGTGGAAACCTCGCGGGGCTGCACGTACGACTGCAGCTTCTGCTCGATCATCGAGATGCGCGGCCGCAACTTCCACACCTACCCGATCGCGCGCGTGCTGGCCGACATCGCCGACGCCCGCGCCCGCGGATCGCGCGCCATCTTCCTGGTGGACGACAACATCACCCTCGACGTGCGCCGGTTCGAGGCGCTGTGTCAGGCGATCATCGACAGCGGGTTCGACGACGTCGACTACATGGTGCAGGCGATGACGGCGCCGCTCGCGCAATACGGATCCACTCTCGCGCCGCTGATGCGGCGCGCTGGATTCCGGTACGTATTCCTGGGGATCGAGAATGTGCTCGAGGACGATCTGGTGTTCCTGAAAGCACGCGCGAAAAACGCCCGCCGCGAACACGGACGTACGCTCGGCAACGCCACGATCGAGGCGATCACCCATCTCCATCGTCACGGCCTCTTCGTCGTCGGCGGCCTCATCGTCGGGAACCCGGACGACACGCGAGAATCGATCGAGGCGAATCTCGCCTTCGCGCGCCGGTACGTCGACTGGCCGTACATTCAACACCCGACGCCGTACCCCCGGACGCCGATGACCCAGGAGTTCCGCGCGCAGGGGCTCATCGTCGATGAAGACGTCCGCCATTATGACGGCACCACGGCGGTCGTGAGGAGCCACCACCTGTCGGCGTTGGACATCGAGTTCCTGCGCTGGCGCGCCGAGCGATGGATGAAGCTCCGGCACATCCCGGCGGCGTTCGCGCACAGCACGAGGTTCGTCCTGCGGCACGGGCTCGAGATGCTGGCGCACACCTTCACGGGGACGACGATGCGATCGCTCGTCGGCCTCGAGGCGCAGGAGGCCGTCTTCCACCGCTTCCGCGATCGACGCCGCGCCGAGCGCGACTATGTGCAGCTGCCTTCGGCTTCGAGTGAGGCGACACATCAGGCGGCATGAAGGCGTCCTCGCTGGATACGAATCGCTTTCGCGTCCGCCCCGGCCGGAGGGTCAACCTGCGCCAGTACGATCCGGCCGACACGCGGCCCTTCAAGAGCAAGAAGGCGGCGTCGGGCAGGCTCGAGCGGGATTGCGCGCGGCTGGTCGCGCTGCAGGAAAAACTCTATGCGCACGATCGCTGGGCGCTGCTCATCATCTTCCAGGCCATGGACGCGGCCGGGAAGGACAGCGCCATCAAGCACGTGATGAGCGGCCTGAACCCGCAAGGCACGGAGGTCTTCTCGTTCAAGCGGCCGTCCGAGGAGGAGCTGGATCACGATTATCTCTGGCGGACCACCAAGGCGCTTCCCGAGCGGGGGCGGATCGGGATCTTCAATCGCTCGTACTACGAGGAAGTGCTGGTCGTGCGCGCGCATCCGGAGATTCTCGAGCGCGAGAAGCTTCCATCGTCGCTCGTCACGCGAACGCTCTGGAGCGATCGCTATGAGGACATCAACGCGTTCGAGACGCATCTGGCCCGCAACGGGACGCTCATCCGGAAATTCTTCCTGCACGTGTCGAAAGAGGAGCAGCGGCGCCGGTTGCTCGAGCGGCTGGACGAGCCGACGAAGAACTGGAAGTTCCAGCTGGCGGATCTCGCGGAACGCGAGCGGTGGGCCGACTACATGCGGGCTTACGAGCTGGCGCTGTCGAACACGAGCACCAGACACGCCCCGTGGTTCGTCGTCCCGGCCGATCACAAGTGGTTCACGCGGCTGGTGGTGGCGAGGCTGGTCGTCGAGGCGCTCGAGAGCCTCGATCTGGCATTCCCACAGCCGTCGAAAGCGCAGCTCGACGCGCTCGCCGAGGCCCGCAAGCGGCTTGAGGCCGAACGTTGATCCTTCCAGACCCGAACGATAGACTGCTGGCAAGCCTGATGTCTTCCCGGACCGCCTGTGCCAGGGTGGCTGCGGCCACGCTGGCTCCCCTGCTGATGTTGACGCTGGCGTGCCAGACCAACAGGCGAGAGCGGTCTGCCGACGCCCGCTCGGGCCGGGCCGAAGAGCCCGCGGCCACCTACCAGGCCGACGTCGAGGAGGGCCTCGGCGCCGCCGTCGCGATTCTTGTCGATACGTCGGGGTCGATGCGCGACAACGCGCCCGGCGACACGCGGCCGAAGTATGTCCTCGCTCGGGAAGCGCTGGACGCGATGCTCGACGCCACCGAGGCGTTCATCGCCAAACGTCCGGACTTTCCGATCAAGATCGGCATCTACAGCTTTTCGAGCGGCGTGCGAACGCTCCTGCCCATTCAACAGTACGATCGCGCGGCGACGCGCGACGCGCTGGCGCGGCTGCCGCGCCCGGGCGGCGGCACGGCGATTGGCGACGCGCTGCGCGAGGCGCGGCCCGATCTCTATCGCGCCGGCGTCTTCAGAAAATACCTGCTCGTCGTCACCGACGGGGAGAACACGACCGGGCGCAGCCCCGACGAGGTCGCGCGCGAGATCTTCCGCAAGAGCGAAGGCGCCGTGCAGGTCTATTTCGTGGCGTTCGACACCAGCCCGCAGAAGTTTGCGTTTCTCAAAGAGGCCGGCGGCGACGTCATCGGCGCGGGGACCGGCGGCGAGCTTCGTCAGGCGCTCGACGGCATTTATCGAGGAAAAATCCTCGCGGAGGCGCCCGGCGCCGGCGAGCGGGAACCCGACAGGAAGTAACCACGTCGTACGATGTCAAAGGAGACCCCGTGATTCTTCATAAGTTCTGGTCTGCCTTCGTGGCGCAAATCAACAAGGTGGCGAACCTGTTCTGGGAGGCCGATCCGGTCGCGCAGATGCGCTACGAGTACGACCGTGCGGTCGAGCAGCTGAAAGAGGGCCGCGGCGGCCTCGAGCAGTATCGCGGGCTCGTCGAGCGCGTGACGCGCCAGGTCTCCGCGAACCGATCGCACGTGCAGAAGCTCGAGGCCGAGACCAAGGCGTACCTCAAGGCCGGCGATCGCGCGACGGCCTCGAAGTTCGCGCTCGAGCTGCAGAAGGCGAAGCAGGAGCTGGCGGCCAACGACGCGCAGCTTCAAATGCACGAGACGGCGTACGGCAACAGCCTGAAGAAGATCCAGCACGCGAACGAAAAGCTGATCGAGCTCCGCGAAAGGATCCAGAAGTACGACGCCGAGCTGAAGATGAGCGCCGCCGAAGCGGAGATCGCGAAGCTCTCCGAAACGTTCGACGTGAACCTCACGACCGACTTCGGCGAGATCGAATCGGTCATCCAGCAGCGGATCGATCAGAATCGCGGCAAGGTGCGCGTGGCGGCCGATCTGTCGGAAAAGGGCATCGCAGAGATCAAAGCCGAAGAGCGCATGCAGGGTCAGCTCGCCGAACAGGCGCTTCAGGACTTCGAGGTCGAGCTCGGTCTCAAATCGCCGGACACCATGCCCATCTCGCAAACGGCGAAGGACCTGGGGCCGGCCGAGAAGCCCACGCAGAAACAGACGAACTAAGTCGGAGGGGACGGCTTTAAGCCCCGTCCCCTGCCTGCTCGACACGCTCTCAAAGGACTACCTATATGGCGAATGGACAACCCGGACAACCCCGACCGGCGTTCTACGTTGCGGTCCTGCTCGTGGTCGTCGGTCTCGTCGGTCTGGCGCTGTGGCAGTACGGCGCCATCGGGCCTGGCGGTCAGGCGGGCCGGTTCTCGGCCGATGAATTGAAGCAGATGAAGAGCGGCGCCGAGGCGCCCGACAGCTCCGGCATCACGACGGTCAAGGAATACAAATACGTCGCGGCCGCCAAGCTGCCCGAGGTCAAGGGGATCTCGAGCTACAAACCGATGGTGGATCGCACGGTGCGGTTCGCGATCAACGTGTGGGCGGGCTGGAGTCCGATCATCTTCGCGAACAACGGATTCAAGCCGGGCAAGGTCTGGAAGACGCCCGGCGGCAAGGATTTCAAGGTCGAGCTCGTGCTGATCGATGATCCGATCGCCATGCGCGACGCCTACGCCGCCGGCAACCTGCACATCGGATGGGCCACGCTCGACATGCTGCCGCTGTTCCTGGAAGGGCTGCGCAAGGACTCGCGCGTCATGCCCCGCGTCTTTCAGCAGGTCGACTGGTCGAACGGCGGCGACGGCATCGTCGTCCGCGACACCGTGAAGACGATGGCGGATCTGCGGGGCAAGACGATCGTGCTCGCGCAGAACTCGCCGTCGCACTACTTCGTGCTGAACGCGCTGATCAACGCCGGCGTGCAGCCGGCGGAGGTCGAATTCAAGTTCACCCAGGACGCATTCCAGGCGGCGGCCGCATTCAATGGCGACAAGCGTATCGCCGGGTGCGTGAGCTGGGCGCCAGACATCTACAACCTCGAGAAGGTCAAGGGCAACCATCTCCTCGTCACGACGTCGACCGCCAACAAGCTGATTGCCGACGTGTGGTTCGCGCGCGCCGACTTCGCCAAGGACAACCCGGACATCACCGAGGGGATGGCGCGCGGCATCTTCGACGCGATGGTGGACCTGAAGGCGCAGGATGCCAAGCAGAAGGTCGCGAAGCTGATGGCGACCGGCTATTCGATTCCGGAGAGCGACGCGCTCGGCATGCTCGGCGACGCGCACTCGACCAATTACGCGGAGAACCGCGACTTCTTCCTCAACCAGAACAACCCGACCAACTTCGAGCGCACGTGGAGCACCGCGTACTTCCTCTACAAGAAGATCAACGCCGTCACCGAGCAGACGCCGTTCGATCAGGCGATGGACTTCTCGGTCATCCAGAAGCTGGGCGCCGAAGCCAAGTACGCCAGCCAGAAGAACGAATACGACATCCACTTTGCCCCGGCCACTGCGGGCTCGATCCAGGGCGAGAAGGACGAGATCCTGACCAAGACGGTCGTGATCCATTTCTTCCCGAACTCCTGGGACCTCAACAAGAAGATCACGCGCAACGCGGACGGCAAGGAAGTGGAAGAGCTCTACGATCCCAACGTCACGTTCGTCGTCGAGGAAGTCGGAAAGCTGGCGGGCCAGTTCGGCGCCGCGCGGATCGTCATCGAAGGCCACACCGACGGATCGATGAAAGGCCAGGTCCCGAAGAACCTCGTGCAGGAGCTGTCGCTGAACCGCGCGAACGCCGTGAAGGAAGCGATTGTCCGGAAGTTCGGGTCGCTGCAGCCGAATCAGTTCTCGACGGCCGGCATCGGTTGGGATCGTGCCGCCGATCCGACGGATCCGGAGAACGGCGCGAAGAACCGCCGCGTGGAGATCAAGGTCTATCCGGCGGAGGCGACGGCCGCCGCGAAGTAGATGCGGTCCGATTCGAAACCGTCGCTCCTGGCGCTTCGCCTCGCTCCGTCCCGCGCGACGCGCCGCCTCATCGGCGTGGGGGCCATCGGAGCCGTCGTGCTGTTCTGGTGGCTGTCAACCATGGGCGCCGCGCCCGAGGAGCGGCTGATCTCGCCGGTCATCCTGCCGAGCCCGGCGGAAGTGGCCAGAAGTTTTCCCAGCCTGCTCAACGACCGCGCGCTCATCCAGAGCATTGCCGCAACGCTCAAGCGTGTATTGATCGGATTCGGCCTGGCGGCGGCGATCGGCGTGCCGCTCGGCATCCTCGCCGGCTCGTGGCGCGTCCTGCAGGCGGCCGGCGCGCCGCTCGCGCTCTTCGGCCGCAACCTGCCGGTGGCCGCGCTGATTCCGCTCACGATCCTGTGGTTCGGCATCGACGAGACGCAGAAGGTGATGTTCATCTTCATTGCCTGCGTGCCGTTCGTCTACTCTGACGCCGTGTCCGCCATCGCCGGCGTCCCGGACCGGTATGTCGAATCGGCGCAGACGCTCGGGGCCTCCGCCGCTCAGATTGTCGGCAAGGTGCTCGTCCCGCTCGCGCTGCCGGACATCTACGACAGCCTGCGGCATCTGTTCGGTCTCGCGTTCGGGTACATCATGCTCGCGGAACTGATCAACGCGCAGCACGGCCTCGGCTACCTGTTGATGACGAGTCAGCGCCGCGGGCTGTCCGAGCACATCATCCTGATCCTCCTCATCATCGGTCTGCTCGCCTTCGGCATCGACCGCCTGCTCCTGTTCTTCCAGCGCGGGTTGTTCCCGTACCGCGTCGTCGAGGACTAGTGACCGTGAGCGAGCCCGCGGAGGCGGTCAGCGCTGCGCCCAACGTCGTCGATTTCTGCGGCGTGACGAAGAAGTTCGGGGACCTCACCGTCATCCGCGACGTGACGTTTTCCGTGCGGGACCTGCCGGGCAAAGGGGAGTTCATCGCCATTCTGGGTCCGTCCGGCTGCGGCAAGTCGACGGTGCTGCGGCTGATCGCCGCGCTGCGGCCGCATTTTCCGGCGTCCGAGGGCACGGTGCTGGTCGGCGGGAAGCCGGTCGAGTCCCCGGGCTCGGATCGCAGCATGGTGTTTCAGGACTACACATCGTTCGACAATCGCACGGTGGAAGACAATGTCGCGTTCGGCCTCGAGTGCCGCGGCATGCCGGCAGGCGAACGGCGGGAGCGCGCCCGCGAGTGGATCGCGAGAGTCGGCCTCGACGTGAAGCGCGACGCGCAGAAATATCCAACCGAGCTGTCGGGAGGCATGCGCCAGCGCGTGGCCATCGCCCGCACGCTGATTCTCTCGCCGCGCATCATTCTCATGGACGAGCCCTTCGGCGCCCTCGATCCGACGACGCGGCTGCACATGCAGGCGCTGCTGGTCGATCTGTGGAGAGAAGCGCAGGCCACGGTTTTCTTCGTGACGCACTCGATTGAGGAAGCGGTGTATCTCGGCGATCGCGTATATGTCTTCTCGTCGTCGCCTGGCACGATCCTTCGCGAGATGGAGGTGCCGTCGCCGGACCGGCCGCCGAAGGAGGCGCAGCGCGAACCAGCCTTCATCGAGCGCGTGTTCGAGATCCGCGACATCATCGACAGCCTGGCTACCTCCACGCGCGCCGGCGATTGAGCACGATGGCCAAGCGTAACGATCCGCCGGCAAAAGTGCCTCAGGCGCCCCAGGAGGTGCTGGCGCCGCCTCGCGGCGCCGGGATCCCGGACTATCTGAAGGAAGCGTTTCTCTTCAGGTGGAACCTGCTTTTCTTCCTGGGTGGCGTGGCTGCCGCCGCGTTGACGCCGCTCGCGCCCGTCCTGTTGCCGCTCGTCGCGGCAGGGGAAGTCACATATCTCACCGGTCTCGTGTCGCTGCCCAGATTCCGCGCCGCGATCGATGCAAAGGTCCACGCCGCCGGCAAATCGGACGCAACAAGCCCCGCGGCCGCCGGCCCGCCCGCAGTCTCGCTCGTGACGATGCTCACGGGCCTGCCCGCCGGCGCTCGCGCGCGTTTCGAGCGGCTGCACGCGCGGTGCCTGGAGATGCGGGGCATCGCGGCCGGCGTGCGCGGCGCGGCCGGCGATCAGAGCGGCAGCGCCGAGGAGATCCGCACCCCCGGCCTCGACCGCCTGCTCTGGCTCTTCCTGCGGCTGCTGCTCTCGAGGACCGCCCTCGATCGGTTCCTGCAGACGATGAACGAGCAGGAAATCTCGACGCGGCTCGAGGAGTTGCGGAAGAGCGTCGCCACCGCGCAGGCCGGCGGCGACGAGCGCATCGTCCGCTCTCTGCAGGACAGCGTCGCGATGGGCGAGCTGCGGCTCGACAATTTCCGGCGCGCGAAGAAGAACGCCGACTTCGTGTCCATCGAGCTGGATCGCATCGAGGGAAAAATCCAGGCGCTCGCGGAGATGGCCGTCAACCGGCAGGACCCCGACTTCCTGAGCAGCCAGGTGGATTCGGCCGCCGAAAGCATGCGGCAGACCGAGAAGGCCGTCAGCGAGCTGCAGCACCTCACGGGACTCGCAGACCAGCTCGACGAACCTCCGGCCATCCTCGAAGCCGATCTGCGGCAGGTGCTGCGACATGACGCCTGAGTCGATGCACCGGCGTCCTGCGGAAAAGCTGCCCGAGTGGCTTCCCGCGTGGGCCGCGCAGCTCGCCGACCTGTATTTCTCGGGAACGACCGCCGCGTTCATCCTGCACGGCAACACCTACGACCTCTTTCCGATGGGCGACGACGCCGGGCCGCGGTACGGCGTGCTGGCGGAGTTTCTGGCCGAGCAGTTGTTCGGCCGATGGCCGCTGATCCTGCATTACGACCTCGGCGGCGGGCTGCGCGCGTTCGCCGGACGCGATGAAACGCGCCTCAAGGACATGGTGGCGCTCGCGAACAGGAAGGTCGGCGATCTGAGCGCGATGGCAAAAGATCCGGCCGCGGCGTTCGCTGTCCTCGATCGGTTCGTGCGCAAGAACATCATGGCGTCGGAGGACGATCGCCTGAGCGTCGCCGTGATCATGGATCAGGCCTCCTACGTGTTCCCCTCCGGCGAGCCCGGACGTTTGAACCTGCAGGCGTCCTCCGAGCTCGTGACGATGCTCAACTGGGCGATGAGCCCGCACGTCAAGAGTTTGAACATGGCGTTCGTGCTCGTCGACGAAAGGCTCGCCGACCTCAGCGATCGCCTCGCCGGCAACCCGCACGTCGCGGCGATCGAGGTGCCGCTTCCGGCCGAGAAGGACCGTGAACGCTACGTCCTGGCGTCCTCCGGAACCGCACCCATCAAGGACTTCTCCGACTTCGAGCCGGCGCAGCTGGCGAAGCTGACCGCCGGGATCGCGCTCACCGATCTGAACGTGCTGATCCAATCGGCGCGCGAAAGCGGACGGCGCCTCGACGCCGTCGTGTTCCGCTCGCTGAAAAAACGTCTGCTCGAGCGGCAGTGCCGCGGGCTGCTCGAGTTCATCGAGCCCAGATGGACCCTCGACACCGTCGTCGGCCACGAGGCCGCCAAGGCACGGCTGCGCGAGGACGCGGCGCTGCTCAGGCGCGGCGCGCTCGACAGCCTGCCGATGGGATATCTGCTGTGCGGCCCGGTCGGGACCGGCAAGTCGTTTCTCGCGCAGTGCCTGAGCGGCGAAATCGGCGTGCCGTGCGTCGTGCTCAAGAACTTCCGGTCCAAGTACGTCGGCGAGACGGAAGGCAACCTCGAGCGCGTGCTGGCGGTGCTTCGCGCGATGGGCCCTGTGGTCGTCGTCGTCGACGAAGCGGATGCGGCGCTCGGCAGCCGCGAGTCGGAGGGCGACTCCGGCACGTCGAGCCGGGTGTTCGGGATGATCGCGGCGCAGATGGGGGACACTCAGTACCGCGGCCGCATCATCTGGATGCTGCTCACCGCGCGTCCCGACCTGCTGCCGATCGATCTCAAGCGCCAGGGGCGCGCGGAGGTCCACATCCCGCTGTTCTATCCGACGGAAGACAAGGAAATCCGCCAGATGTTCGTGATCCTCGCGAAGAAGCTCGGCTCGAGCGTCTCGGTCGACGACGTCCCGCCAATTCCGCAGCGGGGTCAGCTGTCGGGGGCGGACATCGAGGGCATGGTGGGCCGCGCGTGGCGAACCTCGCTGCTGGCCGGCGCCGATCATGTGACGCGCGAGGCGCTGGCTGCCGTCATCGCGACGTTCATGCCGTCCACGCAAGGCCTGGAGCGTGAGCTCCAGGAAACCGCGGCGATGCTCGAGTGCACCGACAGCCAGTTTCTCCCGCCGGCGATAGTGGAAAAGATGGCGGCTGAAGGCGGGCGCGGAAAGCTGCAGGCCCGGCTCATCGCGCTCAAGCAGATCGTGAAGGAGTTATAGAGGAGGTTATCGTGGCGCGCACAAGCTGGTTCGACGATCAGGCGAAGCACCCGGTGATCGATGAACAAATCCAGAAGCTGGAATCATTCACCAGCGCGATGGCGGACGGCGTGGTGTCGAAAGAGGAGCTGAACGGGCAGGAACAGCGTCTGACGGCGGCTCTGAAAAAACTCGAAGCCGAATTGAGCGACGACCTGCATGCGAAGGTCACGACAGTGCTCGTGGAGCTCTCGGCCTACAACGTGATGCGCCTCCTCCACGAGCTGAACAGGGAGCGGGCGCGGCAGGCATTCGGCAAAGCCTGACTGTTCCAACATCGTGAACACCGTGTAACGAAACGGCACACGATCCGGGCCGCCGATGACCGGAAACCGAGGAGGTCCCCGGTCGGTCGCGAACCTGGATCAAGACTGGTATCTCAAATCAGCTCAGGATCTTACTGAAGCACCAGCCAGAAGAATACGCGATCCGGAACCTCTGAATTGGGCCTCGGCCTGCAGCGTGCAGAGACGTCGGCCGTGGACATACAGTCCTTTAGTGTCTCGCATTGTCTCAACGAGCAGCCGGCTCAAGCGGCAGGTCCGGACAGCTCCACCGAGCGGCGCGAGACGCCCGCGGTGGGGTTTCCCAGACTGACCGATGCGCTGGCGCGCACCATGACCGCGCGCGACGCGCAGACCCAGCAGCACTCGCAGCGCGTCCAGCGCTTCGCGCTGTCTCTCGCGCGGGAGGCCGGCATCACCGACTCTGTGATGCTCGAGGCGATCGACGGCGCCGCGCTCCTGCATGACATTGGAAAGCTCGGCATTCCCGATCTCGTGCTCCAGAAGCCGGGGCCGCTCACGCGGAACGAATACAACATCGTCAAGCAGCACGTGATCATCGGCGCCGACATTCTGGCGGCGGCGGCGTTCCCGGGTCCGCTTGCGCTCATCGTGCGTCACCACCATGAGAACTGGGATGGCAGCGGATATCCGGACGGGCTGCGTGGACAAGCCATTCCGGTCGGCGCGCGCGTGCTCGCGATCGTCGACTGCTTTGACGCGCTGACCTCGGATCGTCCCTACCGTCGCGCGCAGTCACAAGGCTCCGCGGTGGCGATGATTCACGAGCGCCGCGGGGCGATGTACGACCCGGAGATCACCGACGCGTTTCTGCGGATCGTTCAGCGCATGCGATCCGGGTCTGCGCGGAAGGGCGCCGGCAGGCCGCAGACACGGGCGAAGACGTCCTCGCTCGTGGCGAGAGCGATATGATCCTGACACGGCGGAAATCCGACAAGGCGACCTTCCTCACGCTGCCGGCCCCGGCACGTGCGTACGTCGGCGCCGTGGTGGTCGCGGGTGCCGGCTGTCTCGTCGCGGCGGCGCTGCAACTGCGTCTGGAGCATGCGGGTCTGTCCATCATGCTGCTTGGCCTCGCCGTTGCCGCCTCGGCGATGAAGATCGAGCTGCCGCTCGGCCGCAGCCAGTCGAACCTGTCCTTCTCGCATGCGGTGAACTTCTGGGCGCTCTTCGCGCTCGGGCCCGCCCCGACGGCGTGTATCGCGGCTGTGAGCGCGTGGGCCCAGTGCACGCTGCGCGCCGGCGAACGCAACCCGCCGCACCGCGTCGTGTTCAACATCGCATCGCTGATGCTGACCGTATCGGTCGCCGGCCTCCCGCTGAGCGCGATCATGGGCCCGGACGTCTCGGGCGTCGCCGCGCTTGCGCGCGCCGCCGCCGTCGTGGCGCCGCTCTATTTCTTCGTCAATACCGCGCTGGTCGCGGCCGCGATCGCGCTCTCGACGCGCCAGCCGATCGCAGGCGTGTGGCATCGCAACTTCCTCTGGAGCGCGCCGAGCTATCTGGTCGGCGCGGCGCTGGCGGCCATCGCGACGGCAACATCGCAACGGGGCTGGTTCGGGTGGCTCGCGCTGCTGGCGGTGCCGCTGTACCTGGTCTTCCGGAGCTACCACACCGTGGTGGCGCGGCTCCGCGAGGAGCAGGATGAAACGCGCCGCGCGATGGAGGTGCAGCTCGCGACCATCGAAGCGCTCGCGCTCGCGATTGAAGCCAAGGCCGGGTGCACGCCGGAGCACATCCGATCGATCCAGCATTACGCGGCGATGCTGGCCGAGGCGATCGGCCTCTCCGACAGTGAAGTGCAGGCGGTTCGCACGGCGGCATTGCTGCACGACGTCGGCAACATGGCCGTCCCCGAGCACATTCTCTCGAAACCCGAGGCGCTCACGCCCGAGGAGTTCGAGCGCGTCAAGATTCATCCCCGCGTAGGCGCCGAGATTCTGCGCAACGTGCCGTTCCACGCGCCGGTGAGCGAGCTCGTGCTGTGTCATCACGAGCGGTGGGACGGCCTGGGCTATCCGGCGGGGTTGCGCGGCAAGGACATTCCTCTCGGCGCGCGCATCCTCGCGATCGCCGACTGTTACAGCACGCTGCAGACCGACCGCCCGTACCGGCCCGCGCGCAGCGAGGGCGCAGCGATCGCCCTGATGCGCGAGTACGCGGGCACGGCGTTCGATCCGGCGCTGGTGGACCTGTTGATTGCGCGGCTGCGCATGTCGGCGCCGCTGCCCGAGGACGCGCCCGGCGAGGGCGCGTGGGCCCACGACGAACCGCACGCGCTGAAGGACATCGCGGGAGCACATCGCGAGGAACAGACGCTGTACGAAATTGCGCAGGCCCTCGGATCGAGCCTGGGTGTCGAAGACGCGATGGCGCTGATTCACGGCAAGGTCAGCCGGCTCGTGCCGTTTGTGACGTGCGCGCTGTTCCTCGGCGACGACAGCGAGGGGTACGTCTGCCGATACGCGCACGGGCCCGGCACCGAGGCGCTGTTCAAGTGGACGCCGAAGTCCTGGAGCGATCTCTCGCTCCGGCTCCCGGCGTGCGCCGACGGCCGTGACGCGCGCGGCGAGGATCTGACGGCGGTGCTGGCCTGTCCCCTGGTCTTCGAAGGGCATCTGATCGGCGGCCTCGTGATCTACCACACGATCCCCGGCTGCTTCACCGACGAACACCGGCGCGTCCTTGGCCGGGTGAGCGAGCAGGCCGCGGCCGTCATCTATAACTCGACGCGCTTCGAGCAGACGCAGCACGAGTCTCACACCGATCCGCTGACCACACTGCCAAACCGGCGCTCCCTCGATCGGCAATTCGAGACCGGGCTGGCGCGCGCGGCCGGTACCCAGACCAGCGTCAGCGTCGTCGTCCTCGATCTCGATCGCCTCAAGGAAATCAACGACACCTACGGCCACGAGGCGGGCGATCGGGCGCTGCGCGCGGTCGGCGCCGTGCTGCGGTCGACGGTCCGCGAGAGCGATGTGTGCGCGCGCTTTGCCGGCGATGAGTTCATCGTCGTGCTGTGGGGCTGCAGCCCCGAGAACGAGGCGCGTCGGGTGGCCGACGTGCAGAATGCGGTGAGCGCCTACCCCTTCGAGCCGCGCCCGGGCGTCCGCGTCGCGCTGTCGATCAGCGCGGGCCCGGCCCGCTTCCCGGAGGACGGAGGCACGTTCGAGGAGCTGCTGCTGGCGGCCGACGAGCGGATGTACCGCGACAAGGCGGGCCGCCGCTCACGGAACTCCAACCGGCACGTCCTGGCACAGGCGGAGCGCGCCTAAGAATTCGGAATTCGGAATTTGGAATTTGGAATTTGGAATGCCGGCCCGAATTCCAAATTCCAAATTCTCAATTCCAAATTTCGCAATCGGCTCTACTCACGCAAGCCGAAGACGCACAGCGAGAGGCCCGAGATAGCAGTGACGTACTGCTTGCCGTCGACTTCATACGTCATGGGGCCGCTTGCGATCTGCGTGCCCAGGCTCGCCTTCCACAGGAGCGCCCCGGTTCGCGCGTCCAGCGCCTGGAAGTAGCCTTCGCGCCCGCCGGTGAACAGCACATCTGAGGCGGTCGTCAGAATGCCGCTGTCGGTGACGTCGGTCATCGGGAATCGCCATTTCAGCTCGCCGCTGGTCGCGTCCAGGGCCAGCACGGCGCCGGTGCCGGTAGCCTCGGTCCAGTTGTTGATCGGACCGCGGCGCCCTCCACCGACGGCCGGCGCGCCTGGCACCGGCACGTACGATCGATTCGCGCCGCCGCCGAAATTGCGCCCTTCGCGGTATTCGACCGGAGTGCCTCCGAAGATCGTCGCGTAGCCTTCCCACGCGGGCACGTAGAAGAGCCCGGTGTGCGGGCTGTACGACGGCGAGTACCAGTTCGTTCCGCCCTGATTGCCGGGCCATGTGGGCTGCCCCGGCGCCTGCGACGTCTGGTGGGGCCGCCCGCGCTCGTCGAACGTGTCCATCCAGTTCACCTTCACGAACGGCTTCCCGACGAGGAATTTTCCGGTCTCGCGGTCCAGCACGTAGAAGTTGCCGTTGCGGTTCGCCCAGATCATCGCCTTGAGCGGCTGGCCGTGCCACGTGATGTCCGCGAGCACGGGAACCTGGACCGAGTCGTAGTCGTACCGATCGTGCGGCGTGAACTGGTAGTGCCACTTCAGCCGGCCCGTGTCGGCGTCGAGCGCGACGACGGAGTCGGTGTAGAGATTGTCGCCAGGGCGCTGGTCGTTGTTCCAATCGGGTCCCGCGTTGCCGACGCCCCAGTACGTCAGGTTCAGAATGGGATCGTACGAACCGGTGACCCATACCGAGCCGCCGCCGTGCTTCCACGCCTCGGGATCGCAGAAGCTGCCGGGGCCCGGCGGGCACGCCTTCCACGAATCGCCTCCGGGTTCGTCCGGCGCTGGAATCGTGTAGAACCGCCACGCTTCCCTGCCGGTGCGCGCGTCATACGCGGCGACGAAGCCGCGAATCCCGTACTCGCCTCCGCCCACGCCGACGATGACCTTGTCCTTCACGACGAGCGGCGCGTGCGTCACCGAGTAGCCGCTCTTGCTGTCGGCCACCCTCGTGTTCCACACGGGACGGCCGCTCTTCGCGTCGATGGCGACGAGATGCGCGTCGAGTGTACCCATGTAGAGCGTGTCGCCGAGGATCGCAAGGCCGCGATTGTTCGCGCCGCAGCAGACGATCAGCGTCGGATCCAGCGTGTGACGGTAGATCCAGAAGACGCGTCCGGTCTTCGCATCGAGCGCCAGGACGTCGTTCTGCCGCTGCGTGAGATACATGACGCCGTCGACGACGAGCGGCGTGGTCTGCCAGAGGCCCGCGACGGCGGCCTGATACATCCATTTGAGCTCGAGGTTCCTGGCGTTGGCCGGTGTGATCTGCGTCAGCGTGCTGTAGCGATGGCTGAAATACCCGCCGGAGTACATCAGCCAGTTCCGCGCTTCTCTGGCGGCGTTCAGCAGACGGTCGGAGCCGACCTGAGCCTGCACGCGGCAGGTCGCAGCCACGGTCACGAGCACTGCCAGCCAGACGCCTGTTCGTCGCGTCATGATCATCGTCCCTTCAGCGAAAGCAGGTACGCCACGAGATCCGCGAGCTCATCGGGAGTGAATGTGTTCTTGTACGACGGCATCGGCGACACGCTGAGGATCGTGAACTCGCGAAGGTCGGCTTTGGCCAGCGAGACCAGCCTCTCCTGCTCGTCCAGGAGCTGCACGGTGTAGGTGTCTTCGTTGAGCCGCCGGCCGTTGATCACTTTGCCGTCGCGCGTGACGGCGCGCACGGGACGATTGATCGGCATCATCTGGCTGGTCGGGTCGGTCAGCGAGCGCACGAGCGATCCCGGGCTTCGCGCGGCGCCGATCTCGCTCAGGTCCGGCGCGACGCGCGAGCCTTGCGCGCCGACGCGATGGCAGCGCGCGCAGCCGCCCTTTCCGTCGAACGCCATGCGGCCGCGGCCCGCGTCGCCCGCCTTCACGGACCCGCGGTCGAACGAGTTCATGTTGCGGAGATACGCGACGATGCCCGCGAGCTCGGACGGGTCGAACTTGAACGCCTGCATCGCCGTGCCCTGGATGCCGTTCGTGATCACGCGCGAGAGATCCTGGTCCGTCGCCGCATTCCGGAACTTCCCGCTGCGGAGGTCGACGCCGCTGATACCATCGCCGGTCGCGCCGTGGCAAGTCGTGCACTGGGCGTCGTACAGGCGCGCGCCATAGGCGATGTCGGCGGGCGCGTATTCGTCGGGATGCCCAGCCGGATTCTGCGCGGCGAGCGGTGGCGGACCCGCGATGGCGAGGCCGAGGACAGCGAAAAACAGCAGCGGTTGTGCGCGCACGTCGCCTCACTCTGGGACGGCCCGTTCAGCACTCTGACGGGACGAGATCCGGCTGATTATAGATCTCGACCGTCAGTACGCAAGGCCGCTACGACAGGTCGCGGCGCGGTTTGCCGGCCCCGAAGCGACCAGGTCCGTTTCCGACCAGGGCCCCGCTGCGGATCGAGCTATGCTCGCGGAGCCATGGAATTGGATCAACGCGTGTGCGACCGCGCGCGACGCTCGCGGGACGCGCGGTTCGACGGCCGCTTCTTCATCGGCGTCACCAGCACACGCGTCTATTGCCGGCCGATTTGTCCGGCGCGCGCGCCGAAAGGCGAACACGTTCGGTATTTTCCGTCCGCCGCTGCGGCCGAAGCGGCGGGGTTTCGCCCGTGCCTTCGCTGCCGGCCCGAAGCCGCGCCCGGCACGCCTGCATGGCTCGGTACCTCCGGACTCGTGTCCCGCGCGCTGCGCCTCATCAGCGAGGGCGCGCTCGACGACAAGGGTGTTGAACGGCTGGCCGACAGGCTCGGCGTCACCGGCCGGCACCTGCGGCGCCTCTTCCTGCAGCACCTCGGGGCGACGCCGCTCGACGTCGCGCTCACGCGCCGGATGCACTTCGCGAAGAAGCTGCTCGACGAAACGACGCTGGCCATGGGCGAGGTCGCGTTCGCGGCGGCTTTCGGGAGCGTGCGCCGATTCAACAGCCAGATGCGCCGCACCTACAGGCGGACGCCCACAGAGCTCCGGCGGCTGGCGCGACAGAAGGTCGCCGGCGATCCGGAGTGCTACCGGTTCAGGCTGGCGTACCGGCCGCCCTATGACTGGGACGCGGCGCTGAATTTCCTCGGGGCCCGGGCCACGCCAGGCGTCGAGTGCGTGGAGCACGGCCGCTATCGGCGCACCATCCAGATCGACGGGAGGAACGGTGTCATCGAGGTTTCCCATCTCGATTCGGGCGCCGCGCTTCGTCTGGAGGTGCGCTTTCCCGATCCCCGTGCGCTGTTGTTCATCGTCGAGCGCGTGCGGCGCGTGTTCGATCTCGGCGCCGACCCCACGCTGATCGGCGAACACCTCAGCGCGGATCCGTTGCTGCGCCGGCCGCTCGCGAAGCATCCGGGGATTCGAACCCCGGGCGCGTGGGACGGGTTCGAGCTCGCGGTCCGGGCCATTCTGGGTCAGCAGATCTCGGTTCGCGCGGCGACGACGATCGCCGGGCGAATCGCCTCGATCTGTGGCTCGCCCGTCGCGGCCGATCGCGGGCTCGAGCGGCTGTTTCCGGCGCCTGCGCAGCTCGCGCACGCGGCGATCGAACGAGCGGGCGTGATGCCCGCGCGTGCAGAGACGATCCGATCGCTTGCGCGCCACGTCGCCAGCGGCACGATCACCTTCGGTTCCTGCATCGATGCCGAAGCCACGGTCTCGGCGCTTCAGGATCTTCCGGGCGTCGGTCTCTGGACGGCGGAGTACATCGCCATGCGAGCGTTCGGCGAACCCGACGCGTTTCCAAGCGGCGATCTCGTGTTGCGCCGCGCCGCCGGCGGCTCCACGGCGCGCCGGCTCGATCGCCGATCGCAGGCATGGCGCCCGTGGCGGGCGTATGCGGTCATGCTGCTCTGGCAGGGAGCCACCGACGATCGCGAAGAGTCAGGGAGGATGAGGCACGCGCACGCTCGTGGTGGTTCGAATCCCCTCGATCGGAATGGCCGCTCTGCTCATGGTGTCGCCTCTCAGGGCACAAGACAACAGAGCGTCCGCGAATCCTTCGACTGTGCCCGGGACAGGCCGGTTCGTTGAGATCCGTTCGTACAACCTCAAGCCAGGCAGGTGCGATCGATTTCATCGGACGTTTCTGACCGCTGCGCTGCCCATGCTCGAGCGCTGGAAGGTCGACGTGGTCGCGTACGGTCCGTCGCTCCACGATGCCGATTCGTACTATCTGATGCGCGCTTATCCGAGTGTCGAGCCCCGGCAGCGGAGCGAGGATGCGTTCTACGGCCTTTTTTCGACCGGCGCCGACCCGAAAAGGGGCCATGCCCCTTTTTGCTCCGTCAGAACGTCACTCGAACCCGGTACGTCAGCACCGCCGTCGCATCTGTAGCGACAGGAACTGCGAAGGCCGCGGCCCACGCGTCGGTCTTGGTCCATGTGTACGACGATCGCAGCATCCGCCACGTGCCACCGACCGGCTCGTTGACCTCGACGGTGATCGGCGATGCCTTGTGGTTGCGCAGCGTGATCTCGTACTCAACCTCGTAGACATTCGGCGCGATCTTCTCGAAATCGATCTGCTTGCGCTCGCACGTCACGTCGAACGCATTCCCGATCTTGAGGTTCAGCTCCTCGTCCTTCGGCGTGTGATTGATGCGATCCTCGCCGACGAACTGCGTGCCGCCTTTCGAGTCGGCCTGATACACGCGAATCACGCCCGCCGGCATCGGCACGCCGAGGCCCGCCCGCTCGTCGTTCTTGAACTGGTAATACACCTGCACCACGTCCTTGATCGGCGATCCCGGATGCTGCGCGTTGCGGTAGTAAAACGCCTGGCCGTCGACGACGTAGCGCTTGCGAACCGGAACGCCGCTGCCGCTCATCATGCTGACCTGTTTGGTCTCGTTGTTGTTGATCGTCGTCTTCCGGCCGAGCGAATACAGGTGGTAATCCGAGAACGACTCCTGGGCCATCAGGGCGTCGGCGGACATCGGCGCCGACTTGGCGGCCATTTCCATCGCGCGCCCCACGACCTGACGGACGCGATTGAGATCGCCCGCCACGAGCTGCAGCTTCGTGTTCCGGAACGACGTGCCGCTGCCGTTGATCAGCGTGACCCAGCCGTCGAGATCCGCTGCCTTGTCGTCGCGCGCGACCGTCAGGACGTAGTCGGAGCTCCACGACAGCTTGCCGGCGAGATACGACGCTTCAATCCGGTGGCGCGCCGCGCCGCCGTTGTCGAGCGTCCAGATCAGCGTTGGATGGGTGTAGAGGTTGGCCGGCAGCTCGGGAAACTTGATGTGGTCGGCGTTCATGCCGGTGACAATCTCGCTCCCGATCTGCCACACCGGCGCGTTGTTGTAGCTGAGGAGACGCGCTTTCACTTCGTCCTCGCGCGTCTGACCGTTCTCCTGGCGCCGGCGCACGAGGATGACGTCGCGGCCGACATATTTGCGGAGCAGCTTGTCCGGCTCGAGGAGGTCGTACTCGTAGTTCTGCTCGAGCACGTTCACGCGCGCGGGTTCCGTCAGCGAGCGGAAGTGCACGGTGGCCGGGTTCACCGTGGCGGCGACGTCCATGAACCGGAGATCGAAGTTTCCGCGCGGCAGCTGGAGCTCACGCACATCGCGGACGAGCGCGATGTCGGAGTTGTAAACCGTGACGCCCAGGTCGACCTGGTCGTCGAGCGTCGACCCGTCTTGTCCTCCGTCGCGCGCGGCAGCCGCGGACGCCCCCGGAGCGGAATGGTGCGAAAGACCAGCGGTGCCCGCCACCAGCAACGCCGCGACCCATAGATGTGTGCGCATGTGAAACGGCTCCTTTTGTTGTTCTGTCCTTAGAACGGAGCCGCGCGGATTTCTTGCGTTACTTCTGAAGCCGAGCAATCCGCAATTGAATCAGGGAATCCGAGCCCAGGTCGCTCCGCGGTCGGTGCTGGTGAATCGCCTGCCGTCTTCGGTCGTCACCGTTACGGTTTTGTCGTCGGTTGCGGTGACCCCTGTGAGGCGCGTCGACTCCGGGAAGGGGACGGGCTGCCATGACCGGCCGTCCGTGGAGAGCCTGATCGTGCCGCCGGGGCCGACGAGCCAGCACACCAACGAGGACGGCGAGGCGCCTGCCGTGAAGAGCACGTTCGCGCCCGTCTGCTGATTCTCCCAGGTCGATCCGCCGTCGGTCGACCGCTGCACCGTACGATCGTCCATGATGCGCCACCGGCTGGCCGCATCCGGCGAGACAACGACGATGCCTGGCGCGGTAACGCGGAACATTGCGAGGTTTCTCGCGGCCGCTGGCGCCGCCGGCGCAGTGGTCGGAGCCGGAGCCTCGCGCACCGCGCCAGAGACGATGGCGGTGTCGGCCAGCGTCTTCGCCTCTGCCGGTGCGGCCGCCTTCTCCAACTTGTCAGAGCTCGCCGGTGCTTCCTTTGCTGCGGCGCGCTTGCGGTCCTCGATGGAATCCCTCGGACTGGCCAGCGCATCCGGCCGCCGAAGCCGAGCGTCCGCCTCGAGCGCCGGCGCTGGTGCCGCGCCCGGCGGCGCGCTTGCCGGCGCGCTTACTGCTGGACCGGCTGGAGGCGCCGCGGGCAATACGCGTGGCTGTTCGCCCGGACTCACGCGCCCTCCCTGATCGATTCCGCGCCGAGACGCCGCGGTCTCTTCCCGTCCACGCTCCTCGAGCGGCGCGCGTCGGGCCGGCACGAGCGTCCAGAACAGGGCTGCGGTTGCCGCGACGGTCAGCGGCGCGAGCCATCTGAGCGACGGCATCCGCCACGCGGGCGCCGGCGGCGCCGTCCTCACCATGGCCGCCAGCAGCGCCTGGCATCGTCCACAATCGGCCGCGTGCGTTTCAGCGGCGGCGCGGTCGCCGCGCCCGAGCGTGCCGTCCGCCCAGGCCGCGAGCGTCTCGGCGTCGAGGCACGCGCCCTGCGGCGCCCCCGCAGTCGCCGCGAGCGGCTCGCGCAAGAGCCTGTCGACGACGGCGTCGCGATCGATGTCCAGCTTCTTCACAGGCGGCTCATTCATAAGAACGATCCGGCGCTGATTCCTTGCGCCCACTCAGCATATGCGTCAGATCGAGCGGCCCGGGATCGCTGGCGGCGGTCTCGAAGCACAACGCCATCTGACCGTCGTTCAAGCCGATGTCGTCTCGAAGCTGACGCTCGACATCCTCGCGGATCGCCCGCCGCGTCCGCGCGAGCTGGCGCGAGACGGTCGCCTCATGCTCTTTGAGCAGGCGGCCGGTTTCCGCCAGCGTCAGCTGCTGGACGTAGTAGCAGCCGAGGCGGAGGCGATCCCGGTGGCTGAGCCGCGCGACCGCCTGGCTCAGCGCCTGCTGCATCAGCGCCAGATACCGCGCGCGGTCGGGATCCGCCGGTGCGCCGCGCTCCGGCGAATGCGCGCCGGCCGATCTCAGCGGTTCGAGATCCTCGTCCGGCAGCGGCTCCAGGCGCCGTCGCGCGCGCAAATGGTCGACGTAGCGCTGCGCGAGCACCGCGCGCAGCCAGGTGGCGAGGCTGCTGCGCCCCTGGAAATAATCGAGGAGCGATCGCCGCTCCCCGTCGCGTTCCTGGAGGCCGTACAAATCTGCGTACAGCGCATCGGCGATCTCGCGCGCGCCGCCGCCCGGGTCGAGGGCGTCGGCCGCGCGGTACAACACCGCACGATACTCGAGCACGAACCGGTCCCAGGCCTTCGCGTCTCCGGCGGCGCACCGTCGCGCCAGGTCGAGATCGGCGGCGTGTTGCGCGCTCACATGACGAGCCGTTTGAACTCGGCGAGCTCCTTCATCTTCGCGAACAACGGGTCGTTCGCCGCCTGCTTTTTCAGATACGGCTGCCTGCGGACCGCCTCAGCCAGCGACGCCAACGCATTCTGCGCCTCACCCGCCTGTGCGAAGCGCTGCGCAAGCGCGTAGTGCATCTGCTCGTTGTTCGGCGTGATCGCGATCGCCTTCTGCTGTTCCGCGATGGCGTCACTGTAGTGACCGCTCTTGGCGAGCTGTGCCGCGTGCTCGGTCAGCTTCGCGGGCACGCCGAGCGTGATGTTCAGCAGCCGGCGCAGCTCGACGAACGGATTCGTCGCGTCGTCCACTCGGATATCGACGACACGCTCCACGGTCGACTCCGAGTTCGCTGGAAGCGGCCGGACGACGAGAATGCCCGCCGACTGCATGCCGCGGATGTCGCCACCCTTCGATTGTCCGGCGTCGAGCGCGCTCATGAGGCGCTCGGCCATCGAGCCGCTGCCGTGTTCGTACGCGTCAGCCATCGCCTTCACGACCGCCCCGCTCGCCAGCGTGTTGCCCTGCACCGAGAAGGTGCGGCCGGTGACATGGCCGGCCCAGGCGCCGAAATGCACGACGTCGCCGGGATCCGCGTTGCGATCGATGACGCGTTTGCCCGTGTACACGGCGGAGCGGCCCTTGGCGTCGATGACCCCGACCTGGCGCGTGTCGCGTCCGGGATCCTCATCAGTGATCCGTTTCACCACTTCGGCGGGGGTCAGCCCCTGCTCCAGCAGCGCTATCGCCTTCGGCCCATACGATCGGTTCGCCGACGCCTGGGTCGCCACGGCGCCGACGCCGGGCTTGGCAAACGGCACCGCGGCGCCGGCCGCGAAGGCGCGCGACTGCACGCCGACACCGAGCTCGCCGGTCGCCGGATCGACGGCGATGATGGAGAAGGTCGAAAACCAGGGGTCCGGCTCCTGCGCGGCGCACCGCATTGCGCCCAGCAGAACACACAGCGCGACGAGCGGTGTTCTCATCAACGACACTCCGATCCGTGATTCTCTCACGCTATCCCGAGCGCAAGAACCGTTCTACCTCAGCGCGGAGCAGAGCGAGAACGAGAAAACACTACGTTTCACTTCACCGCGTTGGTCGGAGTTGTCTGACGACGCGTTCGGTCTTCCACAGGCGATAGCCGCCGGCAAAGGCGTTCTCGTTCGCCCCGAGCCGGACGCCTGACGGCAGCTTCTTCAGCAGCTTCGCGTTCCCGCCGCCGAGCACCACGTCGTCGGTGGCGAGCGCGGTGCGAAATCGCTCGATCACGTCGAGGACGTGCCGGCGCCATTTCTTCTTGCCGCTCCGCTTCATTCCGGCTTTGCCCACATACTCCTCGTACGTGCGTCCCTTCTTGTACGGCAGATGCGCCAGCTCCATCGGCTCCAGGACGCCATCGATGATCAGCGCCGATCCGAGGCCGGTCCCGAGCCCGAGGAAGAGCATGCGCCCGTGTTTGTAGCTGCCCAGCGCCTGCATGGCCGCGTCGTTGATCATCTTCACCGGGCAGGCGAACGCCTTCTTGAAGTTGAAACGGACCCAGCCGCTGCCGAGGTTCTTCGGTTCGCTGACTGGTTTACCCTCGAGGACCGCGCCGGGATAGCCGATTGAGACCGCGTCATATTCCCAGTTCTTCACAGCCTTGCAGACGCGGCGAACCATGAGCGTGGGGGTCAGCTCCGGACCCGAAGGGATCTTGATCGGGGTTTTTTGTCCGGTGGCCAGCACCTTGATGTTGGTTCCGCCGACGTCGATGACGAGAATCTTCATCGCTCTCCTCGCGCTACCGCGTACAATCGCGGGGCCGAACGCGCACTATAGCGCCATTTTCGCCCTGGATGCCCATCGCGTCACCATCCACAGCTGAACATCGCCGCCTCGCCGAGCGGACTCCCCACGCCGTTCCTCCATGGCGGCGGTGGGGTTGCTACGTCGCCGATCGTGCGTGGGGAACCGTCCGCGAAGACTACAGCGCCGACGGCGACGCGTGGCGCTTCCTCACGCACGACATGTCGCGCAGCAAGGCGTACCGGTGGGGCGAGGATGGCATCGCGGGCCTGTGCGATCGCTACCAGTTGCTCGTCTGTGCGCCGGCGTTCTGGAATGGCCGCGATCCGATCCTGAAGGAGCGGTACTTCGGTTTGACGTCGTGGGAAGGCAACCACGGCGAGGACGTCAAGGAGTACTACTTCTATCTCGACAACACGCCGACGCACAGCTACATGCGGATGCTCTACAAGTATCCGCAGGCCGAATACCCCTACCAGCGGCTGCTCGACGAGAATCGGGCGCGCGCCGGCGGCGGTCTGGAATTCGAGCTGCTCGATACGGGCGTGTTCGACAACGATCGCTATTTCGACATCTTCATCGAGTACGCGAAGAGCGGGCCGGAAGACATCTGCATCCGCATCGAAGCCTTCAATCGCGGCCCCGACGCGGCGACGCTGCACGTCATTCCCCATCTCTGGTTCCGCAATACGTGGGGCTGGACGCCCGAGCGCGGCGTCGAGCCGAGGATCAGCGTGGATGAGACGCGGTCCGCGACGGAGGGCGTGGTGGCCCTCGTCGCCGACGATCGCGACGCCGAGACGCTGCGGAACCTCACGTTCAAGTACCAGCTCGGCGAACGCCGGCTGTACGGCGCGGCGGGCGGGCAACCGCTCTTCACCGACAACGAGACGAACTGCGTGCGATGTTATGGGCCGAGGGCGCGGAATGCTTCCCGTTACACGAAGGACGCCTTCCATCGCCACATCGTCGGTGGCGAGGCGTCGGTGAATCCCGCGCGGACGGGCACCAAGGCGTGCCTCCATTATTCGGCGGCGATTCCCGCGGGCGGTTCCTTCGTCTGGCGTCTCAGGCTGACGCCGGAGAGCCTCGCCGATCCCCTGGCCGAGGTGGACGCGATCGTCGCGCTGCGGAAAACCGAGGCCGACCAGTTCTACGCGTCCGTCCACCCGCCCCGCGCCACCGAGGACGAGCGGCTCGTCCAGCGGCAGGCGCTCGCCGGAATGCTGTGGACCAAGCAGATTTACGTGTTCGACGTCGAGCAATGGCTGAACGGCGACGATCCGAGGCATCCGCCGCCCGAGGGGCGCCGGTATCTCCGCAATACGCACTGGCGCCATCTCAACTCGATGCGAATTCTGTCGATGCCGGACGGTTGGGAGTATCCGTGGTTCGCCGCGTGGGACCTCGCGTTCCAGGCCCTGGCGCTCTCGCTGGTCGATCCGGACTTCGCGGAAGAGAATCTGTGGGTCCTGCTCTTCGAGCAGTTCCAGCATCCGAACGGGCAGCTGCCTGCCTACGAGTGGGAGTTCTCCGATGTGAATCCGCCGGTCCACGCCTGGGCGTGCCTGCGCGTCTACATGATGCGGAAGGAGCGCACGGGCACCGGCGATCGCGCGTTCCTCGAGCGCTGCTTCCACAAGCTGCTCATGAACTTCGCGTGGTGGGTCAACAAGGTCGACAGCGAAGGCAACAACGTCTTCGAGGGCGGATTCCTCGGGCTCGACAACATCGCCGTCCTCAACCGCAGCGAGCCGCTGGCCGACGGCGCCACCCTGGAGCAGTCGGACGGCACCGGCTGGATGGGTTTCTACTCGCTCTGCATGATGCGGATCGCGCTCGAGCTCGCGCGCGAGAACCGCACGTACGAGACGATGGCCACGAAGTTCTTCGAGCACTTCGTGTACATCGGCGGCGCGATGAAGCGGATGGGCGGCCGCGACTACCAGATGTGGGACGAGACGGACGGCTTCTTCTACGACATTCTTCGCTTTCCGGACGGACGCTTTGAAAAGTTCGCCGTCCGCTCGCTCGTCGGGCTGATTCCGCTGTACGCGATCGAAGTGATCGACGAAGAGGCCGAGCAGAATCTGCCGACGTTCCTGACGAGCATCAAGTGGTTCGTGCGCAACCGCCCCGATCTCGTCGGCGAGGCGTGCTTCACGCAGTCGATCGCGCTGGAAACCCGGCACATCCTGTCCATCGCGGACACCCAGCAGCTCGACCGGCTCCTCCAGCGGCTATGGGATCCCGCGGAGTTTCTGTCGGTCGGCGGGATCCGCAGCCTGTCGAAGTACCACGAGACGCACTCGTTTTCGTTCGGCGCCAGCGACGTGCGCTACGAGCCGGGCGAAGCGCGCTCCAAGATCAAGGGCGGCAACTCCAACTGGCGCGGGCCGATCTGGTTTCCCACGAACTTTCTGCTCATCGAGGCGCTCGTGAAGTTCGACGACGCGATGCTGTCGCAGTTCGAGGTCAAGGCGCCGGGGTCGCCGCAGCCGTTGACGCCGCGCGATATGGCAAGGCAGCTGGCCGATCGGATGATCGGGTTGTTCACGCGGGGCGAGGACGGCCGCCGGCTGATTTTCGGCGACGCGCGGCGGTTTCAGGACGACCCGCACTGGCGCGACTACCTCTGCTTCCACGAGTACTTCCACGGCGACAGCGGCGCCGGCCTCGGCGCGACGCATCAGACCGGGTGGACGGGCCTGGTCGCAAATTTGATCGACGAGTGGCGGAAGTAGAGACAGCGGCTCGGCGATTGGGAGATCGCCGTCTGCGATCGTTCGCCAAGTCAGACAACGCCGATCGCCCGATTCCGCTAGCGCTTCAGCGTCGCGCCCGTCAGGCCCGCAACCGCTCCGAGCGTCGTCTGCGCGGCGTTGAGGCCGAGCCGGAAATCCTGGTCGTTGTAGGTGGTGAAGACGTCGGTCGGCTGATGCCACTGCGGATCCCAGCCGCTCCCGATATGGACACCGCGCTCGTTCTCGCGCAGGCTGATTGCGGGGATCAGGTCCTGGAACGGCCCGGAGTCGGTATTCGTCATGTGGCTGCCGACTGAGGCGGGGTAGTCGGTCGCGTACTTCTCGTTGGCGACCTCGAACACCCACGCGAGCTTCTGGCTCTCGGCGGCCATCTTCGAGCTCACCTGGAACTCGATGTTGACGTCGGCCTCGGGCCGCTGTTCCTTGCTGATTGTGCCGTCCGCGCGCGGCATGCCGTGGTCGAACATCATCATGTCGTGCTGGATCATGCCGAGCCACCTCGGCTCGGGGTACTTGCCGGATCCCGGGGGGTTCTCCATCCCCTGCAGCTCCTGCCGCAGCGCGATATAGGCGCGGGCGGCCTGCGATCCGGTCTCCTCGTTGTTCCACAGCGCGAAGCGGATCGTCCGCTCCGTCTGCACGTCCGGACCGCTGAACACGCGCGCGAGCTCCATCACCAGCGCCGTGCCGGAACCGTCGTCGTTCGCGGCTTCACCCCAGCCGTGGCCGTCCATGTGGGCGCTCACGATGTACATCTCCTCGGGGTGCGTGGTGCCGACCTTCGTGCAGTACGCGGCTTCGCGCGGCCCCGGCGTCGTCGGCTGCATGTTGAGCGCGCGGAGCTTTTCATCGGGCTGCTTCATCGGGTCGGTGTTCACGCCGGTGGGCGTGCGAATGCCCCGCGGCTTGCCGCCGCCCTGAGCGAGACCGGTGTTCCCGCGCCCGCGTCCGCCACCCGGATTCGCCGGCGACGGGTCGTACACGTACTTGATTCGATCGGTGGGACAGCCGTAGCTTTTCAGCTGCGCCTCTATCCAGTCGACGGCCGCGCGATTGCGATCGGTGCCCTGCCGCCGATCGCCGAATTGCGTCAGCCCTTTGACCGTGGCCTTGTACTTTTCGAGGTCGAGGCGCTCGACGAGCGTCTTCACGGGGTCGGGCGCGGGCTCGCTCTGCGCGAACGCCGGTTGCACCGTGCCCGTCATCAGGCCGCTCAGCGCGATCGCGAGCATGTGTGAGCGCATGGCAGGAGAGTGTAGTGCAAAAGCAGTAGAGTAACGGCCAGCCGTGTGCAGACGTTTCTGCGTGCATCGCGCCGGGACACCGGGCCTGTGTCTCTGCCTGGCGCTGATGACCGCCGCGTGCGGTCCCGGCGCCTCGCCCGCGGCTCGCAGCCGCCTGGTCGAGCGCGCGGGGGCGGCGATGGGATCGGAGCTGCGCCTCACGGCGTGGGCCGCCGACGAACCGGCGGTTCGGTCTGTCTTCGACGCCGTGTTCAAGGAGTTCGAGCGGCTCGAGGCGCTGATGAGCGTCTGGCGTCCGGGCAGCGACGTGCAGCGGATCAATGCCGCGGCCGGAGACCATGCGGTAGCCGTCAATGCCGACGTCCGCGACGTGCTGCGGATCGCGCGGCAAGTCAGCGAGTGGAGCGACGGCACGTTCGACGTGACGTTCGGCGCGCTGACCGACGTGTGGAAGTTCGATCACGATCAGGACAACACGATTCCCGGCGAAGAGGCGATCCGCGCGCGGCTGCCGCTCGTCGACTATCGCCAGATCGAGATCGACGACCGCGCAGGCACCGTGTTCCTGAAACGCAAGGGCATGCGGATCCACCTTGGCGGCATCGGCAAGGGGTACGCCGTCGAGCGCGCGAAGGAGATCTCGCGGCGCGCCGGCCTTCATGACTTCATGATTCAGGCCGGCGGCGATCTCTACGTCGGCGGCCACAAGGACGGCCGGCCGTGGAAGCTCGGCATCAACGATCCGCGCGGGCCGGACGGCCGCAGCTTCGCGACGATCGAGCTGAGCGACAGCACGTTCAGCACATCGGGCGATTACGCGCGCTTCTTCATGAAGGACGCCGTCCGCTACCATCACATCCTCGACCCGCGGACGGGTCATCCGGCGCGCCTGTGCCGCAGCGTGACGATCGCGTCCGACAGCGCGGTCCTCGCCGACGCGGTTGCGAAAGGCGTCTTCATCCTGGGGCCGGAGAAGGGGATGGCGCTGATCGAACGGCTGCCGCGTGTCGAGGGTGTGATCGTATCAGCGACAAACGAGGTGCTCGTGTCGTCGGGGTTGAAAGACAAGTTCGTGCTGCTCGCGCCGCCAACGAACGCGCCGTAGTGCGGATTGCGGTTGCAGACTGCGGACTGCGAATCCGCAATCCGCAATTCGCAGTACGGTCAGCCTGGCGTCGAGACGAAGCTGTTGCCTTTGCGTTTGAGGATGATCCAGTGCGGGCACTTCTGCTGATCGAGGTAGAGCCGCTCGCAGTCGTCGCAGCGCACGCACTCGCTCTTGAGAATCTTCGGCCCGCGGATCGCGCCCCACTCGCAGGTCTTCTCGCAGATCTTGCACGAGTTGCATTCAGACCAGCGCTTGATGCGGAAGACCGTGAGGTTCGAGATCAGGCCGAGCATGGCGCCGACGGGACACAGGAACCGGCAGTACAGGTTTCTGACGAAGAGCGTCGCGGCGAGCAGCACCGCCAGCCCGATCCACATCGACGTGGTGCCGAAGAGACCGAACATCCAGAACGGCTCGACGTACCGGTAAACCGACACGTCGCGCGTCGCGATGAAATAGGCGAGGACGCCGGCGAGCAGGCCGTACTTGATCCAGGCGGCGCGGCGCTCGAGCGGCGCCGGCACCTCGACGCGCAGCTTCGCCGGGACCGTCAGGTCCATGAGCTGCGTCAGTGCGCCGAACGCGCACACGCGCCCGCAATAGAACCGCCCCCAGAGCACGGTCGAGACGAGCACGAACAGCGACAGCAGATACCAGGCCAGGTTGTACTTGACGATCGGCAGGTTCAAGTCCGCCACCGCGAACAGGTCGACGACCGACACCAGGCGGCTCTTGACGAACCCCATGTAACCGACGGCGGCGACGAGCGCGACCAACTTGAGCCGGACGCTCTTGCGGAAGAAGCTGACGAGCGCAAATGCCACGAAGCCGATGAGGAGCACCAGATCGAGCGCTTGCGGGCCGAGGATGTCGCCCCAGGTCTCGGCGGCGTCCACTACTTGGCAACCTCGGGCGGCAGCAGCTGCTTCGCGACGATCCGCGAGCTGTCCCTGATCGCGCGCGCCGCGCTGCCGATGGTGATCGACGCGCGCGACACGGCGTCCACGTCGCCGCCGATCCTGAACGGGTCGTGCACGGTCTTCCCCTTGAACTGCGCGGCGAATTTCGGCGGCTCGACCGAGAAATATCCGTACGGCTCCGAGTTGTAGGTGACAACCACCCCGGTGAGCACGCCGGTCATGTCCATGCCGACCAGCATGTGAATCGGCCCGTGGTAGCCGTGCTCCTGCGGCACGAGATCGGTTGTCCAGAAGGCGACGCCGATCGGCTGCGCCGCCGGGTTGGCTTTCGGGTCCGCCGCATACGCCTTGAAGTGCAGCGGTTCCCCGCCGAGCGGTGAGAACGCGGCGGCGGCCGGGAACAGGCGCTTCAACTCGGCCGCCGGATTCGGATTGGTGAAGATGCGATCGGCGCCGGCTGCGAGGACTCCGCCGCCGCAGAGGCACAGGAGGATCGCGCTCGTTTTCTTCGCCCACGTGGTCACGTGCAAACCTGAGGCCTCCTGTCCGGCAGGCGATTATACAATCGGCGCGTGACGACCGACGAAACGGCGGCGCTCGACGACCTCACCTCGCAGCTCGAGGAGCTGAATCGAGTGGGCGCCGCGCTGTCGGCCGAGCGGAACACGTCCCGCCTGCTGGAGCTCGTTCTGACGAAGGCCCGCGAAATCACACGCAGCGACGCCGGTTCCCTCTACATCGTCGAGCAGGCGGACGCGTCGGCGGACGACGACCTGGCGGAGCCCGCGCGCCGGATGCGGTTCATGATCGCCCAGAACGATTCGGTCGACCTGCCGTTCCGCGACGCGTCGATCGCCGTCAGCGATCGCTCCATCGCCGGTTATGTGGCGGAAAGCGGCGAGACGGTGACGATTGATGACGCGTACGCCATTCCCGCGGACGCGCCGTATGTCTTCAATCGCAGCTTCGATGAGGAAACAGGCTATCGGACACGATCCGTGCTCGCGAAGCCGCTGCGCACGCCGAAAGGACAGATCATCGGCGTGCTGCAGTTGATCAACGCCAAGACGGATCGGTCCGCGCGCCTCGATTCGGAAGCGGCCGTCGCCGCCCACGTCACGGTGTATTCGACTTCGCTCGACGCGCTCGCCACATCGCTGGCTGCGCAGGCCGCCATCGCGCTCGAGAACAGCCAGCTGTGGACGGAAATCCATCAGCTCTTCGAGGGTTTCGTGCGCGCCTCCGTCATCGCGATCGAGTCGCGCGACCCGATTACCTCGGGCCACTCGTTCCGCGTCGCGAACCTCACGGTCGCGCTCGCCGAGGCGGCCGACCGCGCCGACGCCGGACCGATGGCCCGGGTGCAATTCACGCGCGAGGATATGCGGACGCTCCGGTACGCGTCGCTGCTCCACGATTTCGGCAAGGTCGGCGTGCGCGAAGACATCCTGATCAAGGCGAAGAAGCTGTATCCCGCGCAGCTCGATCAGATCCGCGACCGTTTCAAACTGGCGCGTCGCAGCCGCGAGCTGGCGTCGATGCAGAGCCGGCTGGAGCATCTGCTCGTGCACGGCCGCGACGCCTACCTCGCCCGCGCGCCGGAGTTCGACGCCGATCTCCGCGAGGCGACGGCGCATCTCGACACCGATCTGGCCGCGATCGAGCGTGCCAATCAACCGAGCGTGGTCGCCGACGGCACGTTCGAGAGGCTGCCCGCGATCGCGGCGCTCACCTACACCGACGTCGACGGTTCCCTGCAGCCGCTGCTGCACGCGGAGGAAGTGCGCCTCCTCTCCCTGCGCAAGGGATCGCTGTCCGACGACGAGCGCCGCGAAATCGAGTCGCACGTCGTCCACACGTACCGGTTTCTGAGCCAGATCCCGTGGACCCGCGAGATTCGGCGGATTCCCGCGATCGCCGTCGGCCATCACGAGAAGCTGAACGGCACCGGGTACCCGTACAAGCTGGCCGCGCCTGACATTCCGCTGCAAACGCGGATGATGACGATCTCGGACATCTTCGACGCGCTGTCGGCGGTCGACCGGCCATACAAGAAGGCAGTGCCGATCGAGCGCGCGCTCGACATCCTGAAGGACGCGGTCACCGACGGCGAGCTGGATCCGGTGGTCTTCTCGCTGTTCGTCGAGGCGCGCGTCTTCGATCGCTGGATGGTCGAGCCGCATCCATACTGACCCTTTCGCCACCACGTCGACGATCGGGCTGCTTGCCGCCGCGCGGTGTCCAAAAATGCAACCACGAAGCCACGAAGCTCCACGAAGATCACGAAGAGAACAACCGGCTTTCTTCTTCGTCGTCGACGATCGGGCTGCTTGCCGCCGCGCGGTGTCGAAAATGCAACCACGAAACCACGAAGCTCCACGAAGATCACGAAGAGAACAACCGGCTTTCTTCTTCGTGTTGTTTCGTGTCTTCGTGTCTTCGTGGTCCCGGTAGCATGGTCCCGGTAATCACGTCGGACAACGCGAACCGGGAAGCCTCGAAGCTCCACGAAGATCACGAAGAGAACAACCGGCTTTCTTCTTCGTCGTCGGCGATCGGGCTGCTTGCCGCCGCGCGGTGTCCAAAATGCAACCACGAAACCACGAAGCTCCACGAAGATCACGAAGAAGACAACCGGCTTTCTTCTTCGTGTTGTTTCGTGTCTTCGTGTCTTCGTGGTCCCGGTAGCGTGGTCCCGGTAATCACGTCGGACCACGCGAACCGAGCTCGCCGTGCGCGTGTTCAGAGCTGCAGGAACTTGCGGACGCGCGCGAGGAATGTCTGCGGCGTTTCCACCGGCGCGCTGCCCAGCACTCGGGACTCGCGGTGGCGCTCGAGCTCGGCTCGCCGCGTCGCGACCGCTGCCGCCACCCGTTCGACGATGGCAGCGTCGGCCAGAACCACGCGGCGGAAGGCCTCGGCGCCGATTTCGAGCAGCTCGCAGTCGCTCGCGGCGCTCACTGTCGCGCTGCGTGCATCGCCGGTCAGCAGTGACATCTCGCCGAAAACCGCGCCCGCCTTCAGCCGCGCCACCTCGCCGTCGGCCTGCGAGAGCGTCACCGATGCCTCACCGCTGGCCACCACGAACATCGACGTGCCGGGCTCGCCTTCGCGGGCAATCGTTTCGCCCGCCGCATAGAGCAGCGGGCGGGCAGCGGCCGTCAAATGGGCGCGCTGCTCGGCCGTGAGCGACGCCAGAATCTCGACGTCGTCGAGCGAATGCGCCCGCACGGCGTCCGCGGCGTCGCCGGCCCCAGTCGCCGCGCGAGCCCCGGCGGCCGGCGCGTCCTGTTTGACTTGCACCTGGACCGGGTAGGCGAAGTGAATGTCGTTGCGCCGGAACGCGTAATAGATGCGCGTGCGCACGTGATCCCGGACGCGCTCGTCGATCGCGAAATCGGTCGTCCACACGCGAACGTGGTACAGGATCGCGGAGGGGGCGAATTCGAAGGCGAGCACCTCCGGCTCGGGCGACGCGGCGATGAGCGGTTCCCCGCGCAGCGCCGTCATGATCACGGACTTCACGCGGTTCGCCGGGACGTCGTAGCCGACCTCGACCTGCACCTCCAGCCGCGTCTCGCGCGTCGGCTCGGAGTAGTTGGTGATCGTGTCGCGCGACAGCACGCTGTTGGGCACGACGACGAAATTGCCGGCTTTGGTGCGGATCTTCGTCGCGCGCCACGTGATCTCGCTGACCAGGCCGTCCTTGCCGCCGATTGTCACCCAATGGCCGACGCGGAAGGGCTTCTCGATCTGAATGGCGAGCCCGGCGAACAGGTTGCCGAGCGTGTCCTGCAGGGCGAAGCCGATGACGACGGCGCCGACGGCGGTGGTCGCGACGATCTTGTCCGGCAGAAACAGCATCGCCGCCACGCCGAAGAGGCCGATGACGATCGTGTCCTGCACGATGTTGGGGAACCGCTCGGGGATGCGATCGACGCGCCACGGGTTGATCACGAGGACGACGAGCGCGTTCGCGATCCCGAACGCGAGCAGCAGCGGGCTCGCGGTCCGGATCTGCTCGCTGACGATGGCCGGCAGCCGGCTGGACGCGACGAGCGCGGCCGCGAGCGTGTAGGCGCCGAACAGCAGGCTCGAGATCAGCAGCCGGTTGCGGACGTAGCGATTGACCGTCGCGGTGCGCAGCGCGAGCGCGATCAGGAAAAGGGCGCCGCCGGCCAGCATCGGGATGATTATCATCACACAAGTGGCAATCGCACATGCACGCGGGGTAAATTGCAGGCCGGAGGAACCGATGCACGCCTTGATTGTCGCCATCGTTCTGGTGGTCGTGGCCGGTGGTTCCGCGCGCGCCGGCGCACAGGATCGGATGCCGCCGATTCCACCGGAGAAACTGACCGACGCGCAGAAGAAGGCGATCGACGAATTCAAGGCGGCGCGGTCGGCGGACGTCACCGGCCCGTTCGTGCCGCTGCTGCGCAGTCCCGAGGTGATGAACCGCGCCCGCGCGATGGGCGACTACCTGCGCTACAAGAGCGCGCTGCCGCCGAGGCTCAGCGAGTTCGTGATCCTCCTGACCGCGCGCCGCTGGACGCAGGAATACGAGTGGAGCGCGCACCAGGGGCTGGCGCTGCAGGGTGGGCTGAGCGCCGACATCGTGAAGGCGATCGCCGACGGGCGTCGGCCCGATCGGATGGCGGAGGACGAGGAGATCGTCTACACGCTGGTCGACGAGCTGGACCGGAACCGGAGCGTCAGCGACGCGACCTACGCCCGGGCGGTCGGAAAGCTCGGCGAGCAGGGCGTCATCGATACGATCGGCATCACCGGGTACTACACCTTGCTGTCGATGGTGATGAACACCGCGCGGACGCCGCTGCCGGCCGGCGCGAAGCCGGCGCTCGCGCCGTTTCCGCGCTGATCGTCGTCGAGCCGCCTGAGATACAAGCCGCAGAGATCGAAAGGCGTCCAGAGAAAATCACACGTCTCGGCGATCTCCGGTCGCTATCGATCGAGCACGTCCCGGATGCGGCGCCGGAGCTCGCGCGGCGTGAAGGGCTTCTGCAGCAGCCCGACCACTCGGTCGGCGCCGGGCATCGTCAGCGTCTCCTCGGTGTAGCCGGACATGATGATGACCCGCAGGCCGGGCCGCCGCTCGACCATCAGGTTGGCGAGCGCGACGCCGCTCTGTCCCGGCATGTTCGCGTCGGTCAGCAGCAGATCGATCCGGCCGTTGTGCGCCTCGACGGACGCGAGCGCTTCCTCGGCGGAGCTGGCGAGCAGCAGCTGGTACCCGTCGTTGCGGAGCGCCGAGGCGACGAGGTTTCGCACCGCAGGTTCGTCCTCGACGATCAGCAGCGTTTCCTGACTCGGCGCCTGCTCTTCGCGGGCCGGCGACACGCCGGGCGCCGGCTTCGGCGATCCTGGCGGAAAGTACAGCTGAAACGTCGTGCCGCGCTCCACTTCGCTGTCGACGAAGATGAAGCCGCCGATTTGTTTCAGCATGCCGTAGACCATGGACAGGCCCAGCCCGGTTCCTTTGCCGACGTCCTTCGTGGTGAAGAACGGCTCGAAGATGCGCGTCTGCGTTTGCCGCGACATGCCCTGCCCGGTGTCGGTGACGCGTAAGACGATGTACTCGCCGGCGGGCATCGGCACATGCGTCCGCGCCGATTCGGCGTCGACCAGTTCGCGTGTCGTCGTCAGCAGCAGCTGGCCGCCCGAAGGCATGGCGTCGCGCGCGTTGACCGCGAGATTGATGATGGCCTGTTCGACCTGCCCTGGATCGCCGAGGACCGGCAGCGCGGCATCTGCCAGGAGTGTCTGGACGTGCACATCGGATCCCAGGAGCCGTGACAGCAGGCGCGCGATCGCGGTAATAGTGTCGTTGAGATCGAAGACGCGCGGCTCGAGCAGCTGCTTCCGGCTGAACGACAGGAGTTGGCGGGTCACCGAACCGGCCCGTTCGGCGGCGCGCCGGATTTCCTCGACGTCGGCCCGCGCCGGATGACCCTCCCCCACCCCGCCGAGCGCGAGCTCGGCGTAGCCGGCGATCGCGGTCAGCGCGTTGTTCAGATCGTGCGCAATGCCGCCGGCCAGCCGGCCGATCGCTTCCATCTTCTGTGACTGGAGCAGCTGCTCCTCGAGCTGACGACGCTCGGTGATGTCCTGCACGGTCCCGATCATCCGCAGCGTGCGCCCCTGCGCGTCGCGGACCGGGTGCGCGCACTCGTGCACCCACCGGACGCTCCCGTCGGACCGCACGATGCGGTGCATGATTTCATACAGCGTGCCTTCGGCAATCGCCGCGGCCCTGGCGGCGCGGACCGCCTGGCGATCGTCGGCGTGCACGAAGGCGAAGAAGGCTTCGGACGTGCCCTCGAATTGCCCGATCGGCACTCCGAAAATGCGGTGCGATTCCGCCGACCAGCCGAGGCGATCCGATCCGTCGAGCTCGGCGACCCAGCTCCCGACGTGCGCGACTTCCTGCGCCTGCTCGAGGAAGGTCCGGTGCTGCTCCAGCGCTTCCGCCGCGCGGACCGAGGGCCCGATGTCGCGAAAGCTCGCGACGCGGCCGACGATGCGCGATCCGATCTGATGGGGCGCGACGTACCGCTCGAACACGCGTCCGTCCTTGAACCGCATGACGTCGAGCCGCACGGCCGCCGGATCGCCCCACAGGTCGCGCGACGGGGCGAGGACCGCCGCCGATTCCTCGAGCTCGCCGACCAGCCGCGCGCTGACGAGATCGAGCCCGCCGCGCTCGAGCTCCTCAGCGGTGAAGCCGAACATCCTCAGGTACTGACTGTTGAAGCGGAGGATGCGGCGATCCAGATCGACGACGAGGATCGCGTCGTGCGTCGACTCGAGCGTCGCCTCGAGCAACGCAACGGTTTCTTCGAGCGTCAGACGGTCAGTCACGGAATCTCGCGATCAAGTATGCCACCATGAACATCGAACGCTTCTTCTCCGTTTTTGTCTCCGCGGCTTCGCTTCTCTCTGTGAAACCGTTTCCTTCGTGATCTGGGTTCACTCGGCACGGCTTCGCTGCCAGGCGTCGACGAGCTGGAGGTAGTTGGCGGCGATGTCGGCGGCCGCCTGATCGGCGGTGGT
>Ga0137394_10000226_pt1 | contig 39529 bp, 36 predicted proteins | sample czobulk116metaG_FD_108278 | JGI IMG/M metagenome (GOLD analysis project Ga0137394, IMG submission 108278) | Vadose zone soil microbial communities from Angelo Coast Range Reserve, California, USA - czobulk1.16 metaG | ecosystem: Environmental > Terrestrial > Soil > Vadose zone | place: USA... | reverse complement strand
TCGAACGGCTCGTCGAGCAGCAGGATCTCGGGGTCGAGGGCCAGCGCGCGGGCGATCGAGAGCATCTTGCGTTCGCCCCCGCTCATCGCGGGGCCCTTGCGCGCCATGTAGCGACGAAGCGCCGGAAACACGCGGTAGGCCAGCTCGATGCGCTCGGCCGCGGGGCGGCCTCCGGGGCGTGTCCAGGTCGCGATCTCGATGTTCTCGGCGACGGTGAGATCCGGGAAGATGCCGCAGTCTTCGGGCGCCCAGCCGAGCCCGAGCCTTGCGATCTCGTGGGTGCGGCGGCCGTGGATGGGCCGCCCGCGGAACTCGACGCGGCCCGCCCGCGGCCGGAGGTAGCCCATGATCGTCCTGAGCGTCGTCGTCTTGCCGGCGCCGTTGCGACCGACCAGACACACGACGTCGCGGGCGCCGACCTCGAGCGAGACGGATCGCAAGATGTGGCTGGCCTGGATGAAGACGTCGACGCCGGTGAGGGCCAGCATTGCCCGCTCAGTGCGCTCCGGCCTTGCGGCCGATCACGGTGTCGATCACTCGCTGGTCCGCCTGGATCGCCGCCGGCGCGGCGTCGGCCAGGATCTTGCCCTGGTGGAGCGCGATGATGCGGTCGGAGTAGGCGAACACGATGTCCATGTCGTGCTCCACCTGGATGATCGCCCGGAGCCCGATCCGCCTCGAAGCCGCGACCAGCGTCTCCATGACCGCCGTCTTGTCCGCGGTGCTCACACCCGATGTCGGCTCGTCGAGGAGGATGATCTCCGGTCTCAGGGCGAACGCGGACGCCACGTCGAGGAGCTTCTTGTCCCCCTGCGGCAGCTGCCTCGCCGGCATGTGACGCTGGTCCGCGAGGCCGAACAGCTCGGCGACCTCGAGGGCGGCCTCTTGCACCTCGCGATCCCCGGCGAGCGACGCGAACAGGCGGGCGCCGCGCCCGAGGCGCGCCACGCCGGCGGCCTGCAGGGTCTCGAGGACCGTGAGGTCGGGAAAGACCTGGACGAGCTGGAAGGATCGGGCCATGCCGAGCCGCGCCAGGCGCACCGGGCCGATGCCGCCGACCTCGCGGCCCTTGAAGCGCACGCTGCCCGCGCTCGGTTTCGTGATGCCGGTGAGGATGTTGATCAGCGTCGACTTGCCGGCGCCGTTGGGTCCGATGATCGAGACGAACTCGCCCGCGTCGACCCCGAGGCTCACGCCGTCGAGGGCGCAGAACTCGCCGTAGAACTTCCGGAGCCCGTCCGCCTGGAGAATCACGCCCGCGACGCCGGCGCCGGGCGGCGGCGGGTCACGAGCCCCATCAATCCCTCCGGCGCGAGGATGACGATGACCGCGAGCATCGCGCCGAAGATCAGCCGCCAGTAGGGCACGATCGACATCACCCAATTCTGTAGATAGATGAACACGAAGGCGCCGACCACGGGACCGAAGAAGCTGGCGAACCCGCCGAGGAGCGTCATGAACACGAGGTTGCCGGAGTGCGTCCAGTAGGCGAGGGTCGGGTCGACGTTTCCGGTCGGCGGACCCAGGAGCGCGCCACCGACGGCGGCGTAGATCGCGGAGATGACGAAGGCGAAGAAGCGGTAGCGCGTGACGCCGATCCCAAGCGTCTCGGCCTTGACCGGATTGTCGCGGATCGTCTTGAGACACAGGCCGAAGGGCGAGTGGACGATGCGCCACATGCCGAGCGCGGCCAGGATGAGCACGGCCAGCGAGTAGTAGTAATAGGGGCCGACGAGATAGTCGATCTTCGGCATCGCGTCGAGGCTCCGCCCGAGCAATGACGGGCGCAGGAACGGCGTCCCCTCGTCACCCCCGGTGAGCCGGTAGAACTTCAGGACGAACGTGTAGAAGACCATGCCGAAGGCGAGGGTGAGCATGCCGAAGTAGATTTTCACGTACCGCGCGCAGAGCGCCGCGACCGGGACCGCGACCAGCGCGCCGAGCGCCGCCGCGGCGACGAGGATCACCTCGAGCGAGCGGATCTTTCCGTGGCTCGTGAGGAACGCTCCCGTGTAGGCACCGATCCCGACGAAGAGGGCGTGGCCGAAGGAGACGAGGCCGGCGTACCCGAAGAGGAGGTTCAGCCCGAGCAGGACGACCGCGTAGGCCATGAACGGCAGCATGAGCAGGACGTGGTAGGTCGAGGCGACGAGCGGTGCGACGGCGACGGCTGCCGTCGCCGCCATCACGACCAAGCGCCCCTTCACGCCGCGGCTCCGCCGAAGAGGCCGCGCGGCCGCATGACGAGCACCAGGATCACGATGAGATAGATCAACAGCATCTCGAGCTCCGGATACACGGAGATCGCGACCGAGCGGAGGACCCCGACGACGAGGGCGCCGACGAACGCGCCCCGCATCGACCCGAGCCCGCCGATCACGACGACGGCGAAGGCCTCGACGATCAACTCGATGCCCATCTCGCTCATCGCGGCCGTGGCCGGAATGACGAGGGCGCCCCCGAGAGTGCCCAGCGCGGTTCCCAGCGTGAAGACCCTGGCGTAGACCCAGCGCATGTCGACGCCGAGTGCCTCGGCCATCTCCCGGTTGTCGGCGGTCGCCCGGATGATCCGGCCGAAGGTGGTCCGCGTGAGGAGCCAACCGATCGAGAGCGCGATGGCGAGGCTCGCCGCGATGACGATCAGGTTGTAGACCGGCACCACCGCGCCGAAGAGCCGCAGCTGACCGTAGGTCAGATAGAGCCCGGAGGTGGATCGAGGCGAGGTTCCCCAGATCAGGCGGATCGCGTCCTCCATCATGAGGACGACCGCGAACGTCAGGAGAAGCTGGAAGGTCTCGTCGCGGTCGTAGACGAAGCTCAGAAGGCCGCGCTCGACGATGATACCGATGGCGCCCACGGCGAGGCCCGCGAGCGCCAACGGCAGGATGAAGAGCGCGGGCGGTCCGCCGACGCCGGCGTACCAGCCGACGGCGGAGACGCCGGCGTAGGCCCCGAGCGCGTAAAACGATCCGCACGCGAGGTTGAAGATCTTCTGGACGCCGAAGACCACCTGGAGGCCCGCGGCCACGAGAAACAGGATGCTCGCGTGGAAGACGCCACTCAGCAGGACGTTGACGACGTGCGCGGTCATCCGGCTCCGGTCGGCGGCCTCGCCGGTCCCCGGCCCGCGTTCACGGAGCTAGATCTTCCAGCCGTTGATCCAGTCGAAGAGCTTCGCCCCCGAGGGCTTCATCGCCTGTTTGGTCGATACGACCTCGATCGGGCTGATCGTCACGAAGTCGTAGCCGTTCTTGTGCGTCGTGATTCCCTGATAGAAGTTGCACATCTGGATGTGGTCCTCGCGCCAGCTCCGGCGGCCGGAGAGCGACTCGACCTCGATGCCCTCGAGCGCCTTGACGACCAGCGCCTTCTCGGGCCACTTCTTGGCTGGTCCGCCGGCCTTCTCGACCGCGGCCTTGTAGGACTCCGCATTGAAGAAGGCGTGGTCGCACTCGTAGGGCGGGTACTCGTCGTACTTCGCCTTGTACTCGCGGACGAACTGCTTGAGCAGGGGACCGCCCTTGGGGTCGTCGAAGTACATCGTGTTGTAGCCGAGCAGCAGCCCTTCCGGCGTGAACTCCTTCTTGAGCGAGTCGTGGACGCCGCCCGCGGTGGTGAAGACGCCCTTCATGGTCTTGAAGAGGCCGACCGCGGCGGCCTGCTTCATGATGATCGTCGCGTCGCCGGACCAGAAGGAGCACATCAGGAGGTCCGCCTTCGACTGCTGGATGGCGGCGATGTGCGAGGTGAAGTCCGTCACGCCGAGCTTGGGGAAGAGCTCGAGCACGAACTTCACGTCGGGGATGGTGCGCTTGAGCACGGCCTGGTAGGACTCCCAGCAGTCGTGGCCGTAGGAATAGTCGTTCCCGATGCCCGCGACCGTCTTGACGCCCTTGAAGTACTTCGGGGTGAGGATCCCGGCCACGATCGCCTCGACCTCGTTGTCGACGCTCTTGAAGGCCCACTTCGGGCTCGGCATCGTCTCTTCGACGCCCTTCTGGGTCGTGCCGTCCCAGGACAGCCAGGGCGTACCGAGATCCTCCGCCACGGGTCCGAGCGCCAGCGTCACGCCGGTCGAGATGCCGCCCAGGACGACCTCGACCTTGTCTTGAAGAACGAGCTTGCGATAGCGCTCGACCGTGTCCTTCGGGTTCGATTCCTCCTCGACGACGAGCTGCACGGGCCGCCCGAGGATCCCGCCGGCCTTGTTCACGCGCTCCGCCCACCACTCGGTCCCGCGGAGCCCCGCGGTGCCCACCGGCGCGGCGATGCCGGCCCGGATGGCGAGGACGCCGATCTTCACGGGACCGGCCGCTTGTGCGCCGGCGGACCGGACGTCGAGGCCGGTCGTCGCGGCCACGCCGGCGCCCAGGAGCTGGAGGAACTGTCGTCGTGAGGGCCGCATACGCGCCTCCGTGTAGCGGGGTCCTTGAGGACGGCTTGGACCGAGGGTGGCCTGAGAAAGATGCGACCCGGCTCCGTACCAGCGGACAACCCTTTTGTTGTAGCGAGGTCCTTGAGCCCGGCTCGCACCGAGGGTGGCCTGAGAAAGATGCGCCGGCGTGAGGGGGCGGCGTTTCATGGGGCGGGCTGGCTGGTCATGCGAGGCCCAGCTGCTTGCGCGCCAGCCGGGTGCCGGCGACCAGGCGCTTGAGCTTTTCGTAGGCGACCCAGCGCGGCACCGGAAAGAAGCCGCAGTCGGGCACGGCGGACAGGCGCTCGACCGGGACGAACTTCGCGCAGAGTGCCAGCCGCTCGGCGACGTCCTCCGGGCTCTCCATGTAGAACGACTTCACGTCGACGACGCCACAGGCCACGTCCAGGTCGACGCCGATCTCCTTCCAGTGCTCGATCTCGGCCATCTCGCGGTTGGCGTATTCGAAGACGAACTGCTGGCACTTCGCGTCGAGCAGGGCGGGGAACATCCAGCGATAGGAGCGTTTCCCGCGCGGACGCGACAGGAGGTTCCCGAAGCAGATGTGGTAGGCGATCCGCGCGCGCACGCCCTCGACGCAAGCGTTGAACATCTTCACGTACTCGTCGATCTGCCCGGGCACGATCGCCGCCGACGGCTCGTCGAGCTGGATGTAGTCCGCGCCCGCCTCGACGAGGGCGCGCAGCTCGGCATTGATGGCCGGGACGAAGTCCCAGCAGAGGGCGAGCCGATCGTTGCCGTACGCGTCGCCGGGCCGCAGCTGCACGTGGATCGAAAGGGTGACCGGGCCGGGGCACGTCGCCTTCACGGGCTTCTCGGTCTGGGTCTTCAGATACTGGAATTCCTCGACCACGCCGAGCCCGCGGGGCACCTTGATGCGCTGGCGCGGCCGGTACCGCGGCGCCGAGTCGTAGGCGTAGAGGCCGGTCTTCCGGAGCGGCTCGACCGGATCGAGGCCGTCCATCTTTTCGTAGAAGGTCTGCACGAAAAAGAAGCGCCGCATCTCGCCGTCGCAGATGACGTCGATCCCGGCGCGCTCCTGGTCGCGGATGGCGAGCTGGGTCGCGTCGTCGAACGTCTCCTTCACGTCGGTCTGGCCGTAGTCACCGCCCTTGATCCTGTCGAGGGCGGTCCAGAACCAGCCGGGGAAGCCGTGGCTCCCCATCACGTGCGTCGGGATCGGCGGCAGCGCGGCGGTCACGCGCTGTTGTTTATCAGAGGGCCAGACGCTTGGCAATGGCGGCGGTGACCGTCCGGCGCCGCCGCGGCCTGGACGCAGGTCGGGGACGAGCACGACCGTCCGCCGGTGCCCCTGGGCCGGGACCGCCGGAATTTGTTGGAGAAAGGCGATCCGAGGGCGCGCGGTATGATAAGACTAACCGCCATGCAGGTTCGCTTCTGGGGCACTCGTGGATCGATCGCCGCGCCCGGGCCCAACACCGCGCGCTACGGGGGCAATACCTCGTGCGTCGAGGTCCGGGCCTCCGACGGAACCGTGATCATCCTCGACTGCGGCACCGGCGCCCGCGAGCTCGGGCTCCACCTGGAGCGGACGATGCAGCAGCCCATCCGGCTCCACCTCTTCATCGGCCACACTCACTGGGACCACATCCAGGGCTTCCCCTTCTTCGTCCCCGCGTTCCTGCCGGGCTCCGAGCTGAACATCTACGCGCCGATCGGCTTCCAGCGCGGCCTCGAGGATGCGATGGCGGGACAGATGGAGTACTCGTACTTCCCGGTGAAGATGCGTGACCTCCGCTCGCGCATCCACTTCACGGAGCTGGACGAGGGCTTCTTCCGGGTCGGCGACGTGCTCGTCGAGACGCAGTTCCTGAACCATACCGCGCCGACCATCGCGTACCGCATGACCAGCGACGGCGCGTCGATCGCCTACGCGACCGACCACGAGCCCTTCTGGAACGCCTCGGGCCGGATCTCCCAGCACCCGGGCGACGAGCGCCACATCGCCTTCCTGAAAGGCGCGAACCTCGTCATCCACGACGCCCAGTACACCGACGAGGAGTACCGCGACAAGGTCGGCTGGGGCCACAGCAGTCTCGAGTACGCCGTCGACGTCGCGCTGGCCGCCGGGGTGGAGCGCCTCGTGCTCTTCCACCATGATCCGGCGCACGACGACGCGGCGATGGAGCGGATGGAGGCGATGGCGCGGGCCCACGTCGGTCGGCGGGGACAGGCGCTGGAGGTGCTCGCCGCCCGGGAAGGGCTCGAGCTCCAGGTGCTCGGCAGCAGCGCCGCGCCCGACATGGCCGAGGCCTCCGCGCTCAAGCATCGCCAGATCGTGGGCGGCCGGGTTCTGGTGGTCAGCGCGAACGAGACGGACGTGGCCGAGATCGAAGAGGTCCTCGGCGACGACGGGTTGGTCTTCTTGCGCCAGTCGGACATGAGCGCGGCGCTGTCGCGCGGGCGCGAGCTCCTGCCCGACATCGCGATCATCGACCGGGAGCTCCTGGACGGCGACGGCGACGCGGTGCTGGATGTGCTGCGCGACCGCCTCGGCCGGCGCAACTTCCCGATCGTCGTTCTCGCCGACAGCTCGATCCCGTCCGATGCCGTGTATCGCGGCGAGGCCTCGTCGACCGACTACCTGCCCAAGCCCTTCAGCCCGCCCATGCTGCGCACCCGGGTCCGCGCCTGGCTGGCCCGGACGCTCATGGTCTTCGACCCGACCGAGCGCGTCGCGCCGCGCGGCGAGCGAACGCCCGGCCCGACCGACAGCCGGGCCCGCTGTGCGAGCCTGCTCGCTTCCGTGCCCCTCTTCCGGCAGCTGACCGACGAGCAGCGCGACCTGCTCCTCGCCAGCGCGGCCGAGCAGAGCTTCGCGCCCGGCCACGTGCTCATCCGCGAGAGCGACCCGCCGGATCGCCTGTTCGTGATTCTCTCCGGCCGCGTCCGCGTCCTCGAAGTCGCGCCCGACTCGCCGGTGGAGCTCATCGTCGGCGAGCTCGGCGAGGGCGAGATCCTCGGCGAGCTGAGCGCGCTCCGGAACCAGCCGCGCTCGGCGACCGTCGTCGCGGTCGAGCGGACGCACTGCCTCGTGATCCCCCAGAGCGAGTTCCTGAAGGTGCTGCAGGGCTCGGCGGAGCTGGCGGTGTCGCTGCTCCGGATGCTCGCCGGGCGACTCTACGAGACCGACCGCCGCCTGTCGCGCTACGCTCCCGACCCGGTCACGGGCCTGGCGGGCCGCCGGGCCTTCCACGACCAATACCGTCGGCTGGCCGCGGTCGCGCGCCGACGCAAGACGGGCGCGCTCCTGCTCGTGCTCGACGTCTTCCAGCTCCGGACGATCAACGACCGCTTCGGGTACGGGGCGGGTGACGACGTGTTGAGAACCGTGGGCGACGCGCTCGTCGAGGCGACCCGTACCACGGATCTGATCGTCCGCCACGGCGGCGATGAGTTCGTGGTGTTCTTCCCGGACGCCGGCCCCGGCGACGTCGACACCGTCATCGGGCGGGTTCGCGAGAAGATCAAGGCGCTCTCGGGCAAGCGCGGGATTCCCGTCGCGGTCACGTGCAATTTCGGCGTCGCGTACGCTCAGTCGCCTCCCGAGAGCGCGGAGGACCTGTTGCGCGAGGCCGACCAGGACATGCTCCGCCGCAAGCGGTAGACGGCTACCGCTTCTTCCGGCTCGCGAACTCCCGGATCCGCTCCCGCGCCGCGGGGCTCGTCCTGAGCGCCGCACCGTACCCCTCGGCCTCGCGACCCCGTGCGCCCGCGCGGATCGCCGCGACGATGTCCTTCGTCGCCGCGAGGCCGCCGCGCGGCGATCGTGCGATGTCCGCCGCGATGGTCGTGACGGTCGCCTCGAGGGTGGGCGGTGCCACCACCCGGTTGACGAGCCCCATCCGCAGCGCCTCGGTGGCGTGGATCGTTCGGCCGGTCAAAAGCAGGTCGCGCGCGTGGCCGCCGGCCACGACGTCGAGCAGGCGGGCGATCCCATAGCCCGGGTTGAAGCCGAGCGTCACCTCCGGCAGTCCGAAGCGCGCCCGATCGGAGGCGACGCGGAGGTCCTGCGCGATTGCGAGCATGAGCCCTCCGCCCAGCGCCCAGCCGTCGACGGCGGCGATCGTCACCTGGGGGAGCGTCGCGAACCGGGCCATGATCGCGGCGTGCCGACGGGCCAGCGCCTCGGCCTCCTCGGGCGAGACCGTCTCCATCTCCTTGATGTCGTTGCCGGCGCAGAAGGCGCGCCCCCGGCCGGCGACGACGAGGACGCGCACCTCGTCCATGGCCGCCACGCGCTCGAGCGTCTCCTCGAGCGCGCCCGTCACCGTGCGGTCGAGCGCGTTGAGGGCCTCCGGGCGGTTGAGCCGGAGCCAGGCGACGCCGTCGGCGGCGTCAAGCTCGACTATGGTAGCGAGTGCCATGAGTCCGGCTTTGACCGAGGGTGGCCTGAGACTGACGCGACCCGGCTCCGCAGCGCCAGGTACGTGACGGCGCCGATCGCGAGACCGATCGTTGCGGTGAGGGCGATCGGCCAGAAGTCCGTCCGGAAGAACGGGATGACGAAGAACGGTGAACGGCCCTCGGTGGGCCGGATCCGCCCGTCGAGGAGCCCGTCGACCAGGTCCATCGTCTCCGCCATGAGCACCTCGGCCGCCGCCTTGGCGAAGCCCGCGTCCGCCAGCGCCGGATGGCCCACGTACCCCTGGCCGCCGTTTCGCAGCGGAAAGTTCGGCACGGCGCGCTCGGCGAGCGAGTAGCGGGCCGGCGGAAGCGTGCGATAGGACGGGTCGACGAGGTCGGGACGGAGGAGCAGCATCAGCGACGTTTCCCACCAGCCGCCGTGGGCGTCGTCGGCGAAGGCTTGCCGCTCGTCGTCGGACAGCGGACGCCCGAGCGCCGTCGCGATCTTCTCGAGGTACCGGCCGCGCAGGAACTGCCAGGCGAGATGGCCCGAGAACGACGCCATCGTCACGCGGTGCCGGCGCGAGACGATCGCGGAGGCCTCTTCGAGCGCCGTGAGGTGCCCCGGCCCGCCGTGGCCGTTGGCGATGAAGATATACCGGAAGCCGGCGCGCGCCAGCGAGCCGCCGTAGTCGACGAGGGCGTCGCGCACGACGCGCTGCCGCACGCTCACGGTTCCCACGGCGTCGAACGTGAACGAGCCGAGGTGGAGGGTCGGGGCCAGCAGCGCGGTCCAGCCCGGCCGCGCGGCGGTGAGGCGCTCGCCGAGGGTCTCGGCGAAGTATCGGGCGGCGATCGCATCGACGCCGACGGGCAGGTGCGGCCCGTGCTCTTCGAGCGGGCTCACGGTCAGGACGACGACGGTGCGCGCGCGGTCGAGCGCGTCGAGGGCGGGGGTCGACATCTCTTCCAGCAGGCGGACGCTCAAAAGGAGCTCCCTTTCGTCGCGGCGAGGTAGTCGTTCTTGGCCCGCTCGAGCTCGGCGATGAGCGCCTGGCGCTCGGTCGTGAGCCGTCGGGCCGCGTGCTCGCGGGTCAGGGCGAGCGCGCCGAAGCGCAGGCGGCTCCGGAGGCGCCCGGCGCCCACCCAGTAACGATACGCGATGGCGCCGGAGATCGGCAGCGAGAGCGCGAACACCAGCGCGACGGCGGTGCCGCCCAGTCGCGCGGCGGCCCAGATCTCGAGGCCCCAGAAGAGCGGACACGCGAGCATGGCGGTGAGGAATCGCCACGTCGCGTAGTCGGTCTCCTTGTGCGACATGTGACGCGCCACCCAGCGCGGGATCCAGTACGGAAGGAAGTTCACCGTCGCGCCGTACAGGAAGAAGGGGAAGCCGGCGATCGCCTCCCAGCCGCGACGGACGCGCTGCCGCGGCCGGGGCCGCTCGAGCCGGGCGCGCACCGCCTCGTCCTTCACGCGATACTCGGCGAGGAGCGCGCGGTAGCTCTGGATGCTCTGCCAGATGCGCTCGACCCGCTCGGGGTCGCGCTGCTTGAAGTAGGTGGTCGAGTCCACGATGGCGCGCGAGAGCCGGACCAGGTCGATCTGTCGCTCGCCGAGCCCGCGCTCCTCCCGGAGCTCCCGCACGAGCTCGCCGCGGTAGAGCTCCTGGACGGCGTTCACGAGCCGGCTCTCGTCGATCCGCTCGACGTGAACGACCTCGGTCTCCATGCCCCACTGGATCGCGTCGGTCAGGGCGTCGACCGCCTTGACCGGGTCCGCGTGGTAGGCGTCGAGGTACGGCGTCACGGGAATGGCCGAGCCGAACGACACGAGGACGCGCCCCCGGAAGGATTTCCGCGCGTCGAAGTTGAGCCCGACGGGGATCACGCGGAGCGCGCCCGCCCGCTCGGCCTCGTAGCCGAGCGCCAGGCGGGCGGCGCCGGTCTTGATGCGCTGCACGCGCGCCTCGGCGTGCGTCGTGCCCTCCGGATAGATGGCGACGAGCCGGCCCTCGCCGAAGGCCTTGAAGCACGCCTCGAACGTGCCGGCGTTCCTCTCCGCCGTCGTCGCCGGAGCCGCGAGGCCGGCTCCGGCCGAGGGTGGCCTGCGAAAGGTGCGCGGATCATCCTCCTTGCGGAAGACGGGGATCGCGCCGCACGCCCGCAGGAAGCGGGCGACGAGGCGGTTCCTGAAGAGCGCGGCCGTCGCCAGGTAGTGGACCTTCCGCGGGAGCGCGCCGCCGACCAGCAGCGAATCGATGAAGTTGTTGGGATGGTTGATGCAGAGGAGCACGGGCCCGTCGACCGGCACGCGCTCGGGATGTCGGACGTCGACGGATCGAAAGAAGAACCAGAGCCAGAAGCGCCCGACGGCGCGCACGGCGCGATAGAAGCCGTCCATGGTGTCGCGCCGCGTCCCGGTGTCGAGCGTCGCGCTCACGGCGTCTCGCGACGGGCGAAGCGCTTCATGAGCTCTGCGAAGTCGTTCACGGCGAGCGCCTGGGCCCACTCGGTGGCCTCGGAGTCCCGTCCGTACGATTCGCCCATGTAGACGACCGCCTCCTGTCGCGTCCGGAAGAGCCGCCAGAGGTGGCCCGCGCCGCCGCCGACGCGGCGGAGGTGGAAGACGGGATCGACGGGCGAGGTGGGCTCGTACGAGGCGCGCTGGCCGAAGCGGTCGAGCGTGATCCACGCCGCCGCGATCCCGTGCGCCGAGAGCACGCGCGCCTTCAGCGATTCCTCGCGCGGCATCGACTCGAGGTCGCAGAGCTGCGGCCCGTAGTAGACCGAGACCTGGTCGGCGGGGAGCGACAGGCCGACCTTGAGCGGCCCGCCGGCCTGGTCGAGCAGCGTCTTGGTCTCGGCGCCGATCCACAGGGCGCCACCCTCGTGGTGATCGGGCCAGGCCTCGACGATTCGGCCCTTCGGAACGAGCGGCCGGCGTCGCGCGATCTCGTCTTTCTCGGTCGTCTGGTACAGCCGACTCACGGAACGCGCGCGAAGCCTTCCATGAGCCGGCGCGCCGTCCGGTAGACGGTGACACGCTCGGCCCACGGGGCCCCGCCGCGCGGCCGCACCGCGGCGTCGATCGGCAGCACGCCCGAGGGATGGCCCAGGCGGATGTCGTGGTCCGCGGGACCGGCGCACTCGCGCACCACCGTCCCGTCCACGCGCGCGGCGACGGCGAGGCACATCGCGACGGTGAGCGCGACGGCGCGGTGGCAGTTGCCCATCGAGATGACGCGCGTCAAGACGTCCACGGCGTCCGCGCGGTGCTGGACGCCGTCGAGCGCGGTGAAGGCGGTCGCCGGCGCCACCACGGCGACCTTCGGCACGGCGGCGCTCCCGGGGATGCCCATGCGCCGCGCCGCCTCGACCCGGATCGCCTCGAGCCTCGCCGAGAGGGCGCGATCGGCGTCGATCTCGTGCGGCGTCTCGGTGCCGGCGAGGCCCAGGTCCTTCGCGCGCACGAAGACGACCGGGTTCGTCGCGTCCACGAGCGAGGCGTCGAGGCCGTCGAGCGTCTCGCGCGGGGCGCCCGTCGGCAGCAGGCGCCCGGTGCCGGCGCCACCCGGATCGAGGAAGTCGAGCGCGATGCGCGCGCCGCGCCCCGCGACGCCCGCCAGCTCGAAGTCGCCCTCGACGGCGGCCTCGCCGTCGCGCACGGGCACGTGGGCGACGATGAGCTTCCGCGTGTTCGTGTTGTGGATGCGGACGAGCGTCTCGCCTTCGATCGCCTTCACCAGGCCCTCGTCGATCGCGAAGGGCCCCACGGAGGAGGAGCAGTTGCCGCAGTTGCCCTTGTAGTCCACGACCGCCTTCCCGACCTCGACCTGCGCGAACGTGTAGTCCACGTCGGCGCCCGGGTGGGTCGCGGCGCCGATGATGCAGGCCTTCGACAGCGACGAGATCCCGCCGCCCATGCCGTCGAGCTGACGGCCGTAGGGGTCGGGGCTCCCGAGCGCGGCGAGCAGGATCCGGTCGCGCTCGGCGCCGTCCGGGGGAAGATCCGCCTGATGGAAGACGAGGCAGCGGCTGGTGCCGCCGCGCATGTAGACGGCGCGGATCTTCCTCTGGCTCATGTGCGCCTCCCGTTCATCTCCAGGCGCGCACCACAATCACGCGCGCCCGGCCTTGGTGTGCGCGAGGATGCCGCCGTTCAACAGAATTTCGCGCTCGCGCGACGTGAGCACGCACGACGCGGTGAACGCCGCGCCCGTCCGCGCGTTCTCGACGCGCTGGCGCTCGCCCGCCGCCAGCGCGGCGCGGAGCCCCGGCAGGCGCAGGCGGTCGTCGCGCTCGATGCCCGCCCAGGCCGCCGGGTCGTCGAAGACGAGCGGCACGACGCCCCAGTTGATCAGGTTCGTGCGGTGGATCCGGGCGAAGGACTTGGCGATGACGGCGCGGACGCCGAGGTACATCGGCCCCGTCGCGGCCGCCTCGCGCGAGGACCCCTGACCGTAGGTCTCGCCGCCCACGATGATCCCGCGGCCGGCCGCCTTCGCGCGCGCCACGAAGTCGGCGTCCACGTACTTGAAGCAGAACTCCGCGATCGCCGGGACGTTCGAGCGGAAGACGAGCACCGCGGCGCCGGCCGGCGAGATGTCGTCGGTCGACACCTTGTCACCGAGCTTGATCACGACCGGCGCCTCGAGCGTCTCGGCCACCGGCTCGCCGAGCGGCACCGGCTTGATGTTCGGCCCGCGCAGGATCTCGCCCGCGCCGTCGGGCTCGACGAAGCCCGCCGTCGAGGATGCGAAGCGGGGCGGCAGCGTCACCGCGGGCGGGGCGCCGAGAGTCCGCGGGTCGGTGATCACGCCGGTGAGCGCCGAGGCGGCCGCCACCACCGACGAGCACAGGTAGACCGCATCGTCCTTCACGCCGCTCCGTCCGGAGAAGTTCCGGTTGAAGGCGCGGAGGCTCTTGGCGCCGGCGGCCGGCACGTGGCCGATGCCCGCGCAGGCACCGCACGTGGACTCGGAGACGGTGGCGCCGGCCGCGAGGAGATCGGTGAGGAGCCCTTCGCGGGCCATCGTCTCGAGGATCTTGTGGCTGCCCGGGAACAGGACGAACGAGATCGACGGGTGCACGCGCCGGCCGCGTACGATCTCGGTGACCGACGCCATGTCGTGCCACGAGCCGTTGGTGCACGAGCCGACCATGACCTGCTCGACCGCGGTGCCCGCGACCTCCTCGACCGGCACCACGCGGTCGGGCGAGCCCGGCAGCGCGACGAGCGGGGTCACCTGCGAGAGGTCCAGGTCGATCTGGTCGTCGTAGGTCGCGTCCTCGTCGGGCGCGGCCGGGCGCCAATCGTCGCCGCGGCCCAGCCGCGTGAGGAACGAGCGCGTCACCTCGTCCGAGGGAAAGACGCTCGTCGTCAGTCCGAGCTCGGCGCCCATGTTGGCGATGGTCATGCGCTGGGCCGCGAGAAGGCTCCGGAGCCCGGGCCCCCCATACTCGAAGATCTTGCCCGTGCCGCCGCGCACGGTCAGGCGCCGGAGCAGCTCCAGGATCACGTCCTTCGCGGTCACCCAGGGCTGGAGCGCGCCCGTGAGGTGGACGCGCACGACCTGCGGCATCTGGAAGAAGTACGGTCCGCCGCCCAGCGCCACCGCCACGTCGAGGCCGCCCGCGCCGATCGCCAGCATCCCGGCGGCGCCGCAGAGCGGCGTGTGGCTGTCGGTGCCGAGCAGCGTCTGGCCCGGAATCGAGAAGCTCTCCATGTGCACCTGATGGCAGATACCGTTGCCGGGCTTGGAGAAGACGGCGCCGTAGCGGCGCGAGACCGCCTGCATGTAGCGGTGGTCGTCGGAGTTGCGCGAGTCGACCTGGTAGACGTTGTGGTCGGCGTAGCTCACGATGCGACCGGGGACGGCGCGCGAGAAGCCCATCGCCTCGAACTGCAGCCACGCCATCGTGCCGTTGGTGTCGGTGAGGAGCACCTGGTCGACGGCGAGGCCGATCTCTTCGCCCGCCGCCACCTTGCCGGAGACCAGGTGGCTCTCGATCAGCTTGTGCGTGAGGCTCTTGGGCATTTAGTTGGACCGGGGGGGAGCGGGCGCCGCTCCTCCCCCAGACCCCCCCACCGCTCCGAACGGCGAGCTCATCGCTCTCATCGTTTGTCGAGTGGCATCCACGCGCGGCGGCCGGGGCCGATGTAGTCGCCGCGAGGCCGGATCAGGCGGTTGTCGGCGTGCTGCTCGATGATGTTGGCGGCCCAGCCCGCGATGCGGCCGGCGGCGATCACCGGCGTGAAGAGGTCGACCGGGATGCCGAGCGAGTAGAAGAGGGGCGCCGAGTAGAAGTCCACGTTGGGGATCAGCTTCTTCGTCTCGTTGATGCGCGCGTGGAGCTTCACCGCCATCTCGTACCACTTGAACTGGCCGGACTGGCGGCAGGCCTCCTCGGCCATGCCCTTGAGGATCGCGGCGCGCGGGTCGCCCGCCTTGTAGACGCGGTGACCCATCCCCATGAACCGGCGCTTCTCGGCCAGCGCCTTCACGGTGAAGGCGTCGACGTTGGCGACCTCGCCGATGTCCATCAGCGTCCGCATGACCGCCTCGCCGGCGCCGCCGTGGAGCGGCCCCTTCAGCGCGCCCACACCACCCGCGACGGCCGAGTGCAGATCGGACTGCGTCGAGACGATGACGCGCGTCGTGAAGGTCGACGCGTTCAGCTCGTGCTCGGCGTAGAGCGTCAGGCTCGCGTCGAACGCCTTGGCGACGACCCCGCTGGGCCGCTTGCCGGTCAGCATGTAGAGGAAGTTGGCGGCGTGCGAGAGGTCGGACGCCGGGCGGATCGCCTCCTGGCCGCTCCGGACCCTGTGATGCGCGCAGATCGCCGTCGCCATCTGGCTCGTGAGCCGCACCGATTTCCGGAGATTCGCCTCGTGGGAGTTGTCGGTGGCGTCCGGATCGCTCATGCCGAGCATCGCCACCGCGGCCTGCAGCACGCGCATCGGGTCGGTCGCCTTGGGCATGAGGCGGAAGGCCGGGACGAGGTCGGCGGGGATCTCGCGCGCCGCGATGAGCGCCAGCGTGGTCTTGTCGAGTTGCGCCGCGTTCGGCAGGTCGCCGTGCCAGAGGAGGTGGCAGACTTCCTCGAAGCTGGCCCGGCGCGCCAGGTCCTCGATGTCGTAGCCGCCGTAGGCGAGGCGGCCGTTCCGGCCGTCGAGATCGCAGAGCTTCGTCTCGGCGGCGACGACCCCCTCGAGTCCCCGGATCAGCTGACTGCCTTCCTTGTCCATGACCACGCCTCGTCGAGCGAGATTGCCTGGATGGTAGCAGGAATCCATCGCGCGCGTCCGCTCCGCCTGGTGGCGCTCGGCCAGGGCGCCGATGAGTTCCTCGGCGCCCTGGGCGATCCCTGGGCCTCTCGACGCCGCGGCCCCGGCTCTGGGCCGCGGGGCAGCGTCAGGCGGGTGAGGCTTCCCGACGGAGGCGGAGCGATCGCACGAGCGTCGGCCGCAGACGCCGCGGCGTCACGCGCTTGATCTCCACCTCGTCCCCGCCCACGAAGACGGCCAGCGAGCCCAGCGCCTTCGCGACACCGTCGAGCGCCTCGTCTCGATCCACGCGGCCCCAGCCGGAGGGCGGAGCCGCCGCCGACGCGAACCACGGCTCGAAGTGCACGTGACGGACCTCCAGCCTCCGCTCGGCGCGATGCGCCTTGGCGTCGACGCGGCCGATGAGATGACCGTGGTGGAGGATCGGCAGCGTGTAGTAGCCGTGGACGCGCTTGGGCCCGGGCGTGTAGACCTCGATGCGGTAGTCGAACCCGAACAGGCGGGCGACCCGGTCGCGATGCCAGAGCAACGAATCGAAGGGTGAGAGAAACGTCGTCCCGAGCGAGGGCTCGGATGCCCGCCCGGCGCGGGCCAGCGCCGCCACATCGCTCGTGAGCGCGAGCCAGCGGCCGGGCGTTCCCTCGACCTCGATCTCCGAAATCTCACCGCGCTCGAGCATGCCGCGGAGCGCGGCGCGGCGGGCGCCCGGCCGAAAGCGGGGAAACGTGAGATAGCGGGCCAGGTCGAGCTCGGTCGCCGTGCCCATCGCGCGGAGCGAGCGTTGGAGGTGCCAGCGCTGGAACTCTTCCGACGAAACCGGCTCGACGCCGAGGGCGTTCGGGATCGCGCGATCCAGGAGGTCGTAGCGCTTCTGGAAGTGCTGCCGCGAGTGGATCGTGAGCGCGCCGGTCATCCATAAATGATGGAGCGCATGCTGGGCGGGCCGCCACGACCACCATCCGTCGCCGGCCGGGCGCCGCCCTTCGAAGTCGGCGTTGCCCAGCGGACCGTTGGCCTCCACGGCCGCCCGCACCGTGGTCAGCACCTTCGCGTTCCGGCGCAGCCAGCCCGACCAGCCCGTGTGCCGGCTGCGATAGTCGAGCATGGCCCGCCGCCACCACGGCAGCGTCGACGTCGGCACCAGGCACGCGGCGTGCGCCCAGTACTCGAAGAGGAGCCGGCGGCGATAGACGAGCCGGTCGAGCCACGCGCGGTCGTACGGGCCGAAGCGGCTCCACACCGTCAGGTAGTGAGCGCGGTCGAGGACGTTGATGGAGTCGAGCTGGAGGCCGCCCACGTCTTCGACGAAGCGGCGGAGGCGCCTGGCCGTCAGCGCGGTCGCGTGCGGGCGCGCCAGATGCTGGCGATCCAGGAAGAGCGCGGCGACGGCCCGCAACGGAACGCGGCGGCGTGGCATGCGGCGGAGCTTATCATCGCCGCCGGATGAGTACCGAGACGTTCGGTCAATCGCGGTGCCGTGTCAAGGGTGATAGGCTCCGGGCCATGGTCGACACGCTCCTGCCGCGTGGCGAAAACTACGCGGACGTCTACGCCCGCTTCCGCTGGACGGTCCCGCCCGCCTACAACATCGCGGTCGACGCCTGCGATCGTCACGCCGGCGACCGATCCCGCGTGGCGCTCGTGTACGAAGACGACGCGGGCTCGGTGAGCGAGCACACGTTCGCCGAGTTCCGCGCCCGCTCGAACCAGCTCGCCCGCGTGTTTGCCGGCCTGGGGATCGCGCGAGGCGACCGCGTCGGGATCGTGCTCCCTCAGCGGCCCGAGACGGCCGTCGCGCACCTCGCCGCCTACAAGCTCGGCGCCGTCGCGCTGCCGCTCTCGACGCTCTTCGGCCCGGAGGCGCTCGAGTACCGGCTGCGTGACGGCGGCGCGAAGGTCGTGGTGACCGACGGCGAGAACCTCGAGCGGGTGCTGGCCGTGGCCAAGGGGCTTCCGGCGCTCGCGCGCGTGGTGTGCGTCGATCGCGCCGATGCCGACGGCGTGGTCGAGTACGCCAAGGCCATCGCGGGCGTCCCCGACTCCCTGAAGCCCGTCGCGACGGCGGCGGAGGATCCGGCGATCCTCATCTACACCTCGGGGACGACGGGGCCGCCGAAGGGCGCGCTTCATGCCCATCGCGTGCTCCTCGGTCACCTGCCGGCGATCGAGTTTTACCACGAGTACTTCCCCAGGCCGGGCGACCGCCACTGGAGCCCGGCGGACTGGGCGTGGGCCGGCGGGCTCCTCGACGTGCTGCTCCCGAGCTGGCACTACGGCGTGACGGTCGTCGCCCATCGGCCGAAGAAGTTCGACGCCGAGCGCGCCTTCGACGTCCTGGCCCGACACAAGGTGCGCAACACGTTCCTCGTGCCGACGATGCTGAAGATGATGCGATCGGTCGGCGACCCGCGCGGGCGCTGGAATCTCACGCTGCGCTCGATGTTCACGGGCGGCGAGGCGGTCGGCGAGGAGGTCATCCGGTGGGCGCGCGAGGCGCTGGGCGTCACGCCCCACGAAGGCTTCGGTCAGACCGAGGTGAACCTCGTCCTCGGCAACTGCTCGCTCTTGATGCCGGTCAAGCCCGGGTCGATGGGGCGCCCGATCCCCGGCCACGTCGTGGAGGTGGTGGACGAGGCGGGCGGATCCGTCCCCATCGGCGAAGTCGGCGAGGTGGCCGTGCGCCGGCCCGATCCCGTGATGTTCCTGCGCTACTGGAACAACGAGAAGGCCACGCGCGAGAAGTTCGTGGGTGACTGGGCGCTCACCGGCGATCTGGCCCGGAAGGACGCGGACGGCTACTTCTGGTTCATCGGGCGCAAGGACGACGTCATCTCGAGCGGCGGCTATCGCATCGGCCCGAGCGAGATCGAGGACTGCCTGCACGGCCATCCGGCGGTGGCGCTCGCCGCGGCGATCGGCGCGCCCGACCCCGTGCGCGGCGAGGTGGTCAAGGCGTTCGTCCAGCTGCACCCCGGGGGCGCGGGCACGACCGCGCTGGCGCGCGAGCTCCAGGCGTGGGTGCGCACGCGTCTTTCCGCTCATGAATACCCACGTGAGATAGAATTCATCGAGGCGCTGCCGGTGACGACGACGGGCAAGGTGAGGCGCGCCGACCTGCGGCAGCTCGAACGCCGGCGGCGCGGACTGGAGACCTGAGATGGCCTACGACTACAAGAAGCACTTCGGTGAGATCACGTTGACCCAGGACCTCACGACCTTGCCCGAGGAGCGGACGTGGCGCCTGCAGGCGCCCGAACGGGAGGCCGAGCCGCACCAGATCGTGCTCTACCTGGGCTGCAACGTGCTGCGCACCTCGCACATGATCCGCACCGTCACCGCGATCTTCGACCGCCTCGGGCTCGACTACGTCGCCGTCGGCGGGCCGACCTACTGCTGCGGCATCGTCCATCACCGCAATGGCGACACCGCGGCGTCCGGCGGCATGAACAAGCGCACCGTCGAGCTCTTCCAGCGCTACAAGCCCGAAGAGGTCGTGATGTGGTGCCCGTCGTGCATGTATTTCTACGACGAGATCCAGAAATTCCCGTGGCCGTTCCCGGTGCGGCACACGACGGAGTTCCTGGCCGACCGTCTGCCGTCGATCGAGTTCACGCACCGGGTCGACGCGTCGGTCGCGCTCCACTCCCACAGTCAGAGCGAGCCGCGCCGCCGCGAGGGCGCCGCGGGCCGCCGTCTGCTGGAAGCCGTGCCCGGTCTGCGCTTCGTCGAGATCGAGGCGGAGCCGCGGTTCGGCCGCCTCTGCACGGCGGACGTGCAGGCGCAGCTCGGCCAGCACGTCTGGGACGCGCTGATCCGCGACGAGATCGACCGGGCCCGCGCGGGCGGCGCCGAGACCCTCGCGACGATCTATCACGGCTGCCAGCGGCTCGTCTGCGGCTTCGAGGCCGAGCGACCGATCGCCATCGAGCACTACCTCTCGGTGTTCGCGCGCGGCCTCGGGATCGAGTTCGAGGATCGGTACAAGAAGTTCCGCCTGTGGCAAGATCCGGAGCGCGTCCTGGCCGAGTCGACGGGGTGCCAGAGCGCGAACCACGTCGATCCGGCGCGCGCGCGCCAGCTCGTCGAGACGACGTTCGGCCGGTTCACCACCGCGCCGGGCGAGGGAAGCGCGCCGGCCTCCTAGCCGCGCTGCTGCCCGATCGCGAGCCAAATCGCCGTGGAGATCGGCCTCTTCACCGAGTTCGAGTGGCGTCCCGGGGTCGACGAGGCCCAGGCCTTCGCCGACTCGCTCATTCAGATGACGGTCGCCGAAGACCTCGGCTACGACGCCGTGTGGCTCGCCGAGCTGCACTTCCAGAAAGAACGCTCGGTCCTGTCCTCGCCCCTGGTCGTCGGGGCCGCGATCGCCGCGCGGACGAAGCGCGTGAAGATCGGTCTCGCCGTCCAGATCTTGCCGCTGAGCCATCCCCTGCGCCTCGCCGAGGACGTGGCGACGCTCGATCACGTGAGCCGGGGGCGGCTCGACTTCGGCGTGGGACGGAGTGGGCTGCCCGGCCAGTACGCGGGCTTCAACATCCCGCTCGGCGAGAGCCAGGAGCGGTTCGACGAGACGCTCGAGATCCTCCGCAAGGCGTGGACCGAGGACCGGTTCTCGCACGAGGGCAAGTATTTTCAGTTCCAGGACGTGTGCGTGGTCCCCAAGCCCTACCAGAAGCCGCACCCGCCGCTGCGCGTCGCGGCGGTGACCGAGGAGACGTACGCCGCCGTCGGGCGCCTGGGCCTGCCGATTTTCCTGGCGGTGCGGACGTCGAGCATCGGCGAGCTCAAGCGGTTCGTGGGCGGCTACCACGCCGGCTGGCGAGAGGCCGGCCACCCCGGGCGCGGCGAGGTCGGCGTCATCGTGCCGGTCTACGTCGCCGGCACGGAGCGCCTCGCGCGCGAGGCGACCGAGGCCAGCGCGATGCATTTCTACCGCTCGGTCGGCGAGGCGCTCCTCGCCGGGCCGCGACGGGCGGTCGGCGAGCGGCTCCGGCGCATGAGCTTCGACGAAGTCGCCCGGGACTACGCCGTCTCCGGTACGCCCGAGTCGGTCACCGCGCGGCTTCTCGATCTGCGCGAGGCGATCGGCGCGACGAAGCTCTGCGTCTGGATGAACGTCGGCTCGCGCGTCCCGCACGAGCGCGTGCTGGCCTCCATGCGGCTGTTTGCGGAGCGCGTGGCCCCGCGGCTGAAATAGTCGCCCGCGGGGCCCCCGGGCCCCGACTCACGCGAACGCGGGGTCGATCCTGACGTCCACGAGGTACGGGCCGCCGCTGGCGAGCGCGCGGCTGACCGCCGGGCCGATGTCCGAGGCCTTGTCCACGCGCGTGCCGGCGACGCCCAGCGAGCGGGCCAGGCCGACGAAGTCGATCAGCGGCCGGTCGAGGTCCATCGCGACGTAGCGGTCGTCCTCGGCCGAGAAGCCCTTCAGCGCCTTGGTCCGCTGCTTGAGGATCCGGTACGACGTGTTGTTGAAGATGACGTAGACGACGGCGAGCGCCTCGCGGGCCGCGGTCCAGAGCGCCTGGTTCGTGTACATCGAGCTGCCGTCGCCGACCAGCGCCACCACCGGCCGATTCGGCAGCGCCAGCTTCACGCCGAGCGCCGCCGGTAGCCCCCAGCCGATGCCGCCGCCCCGCAGCCCGAAGAAGCTCTTCGCGTCGGCGCACCTGAAGAAGTGGCGGATGCCCTGCGAGGACGAGATCGCCTCGTCCACGATCACCGCGTCGGCCGGCGTCACCTTCGCGACCTCGTGCATGAGCGTCAGCGGCGAGATCGGCACGCGCGAGGCCTCGGCCTGCGCGCGCTTCGCCAGCTCGGAGCGCTCGGCGGCGAAGGCGGCGGTGACCGCGTCTCGGCGCTTGGCGGCCTGTGGATGCCCGTTCTTGCCGGTGTGGCGCCGGATCGCCTCGGAGATCTCGGGCAGCGTCGCCTTGGGCTCGCCCAAGATCGCGACTTCCGCCGGGTAGTTCTTGCCGAGCTCCCACGGGTTGACGTCGAGGTGCACGACCGTGAGGCCGGGCGGCATCGGATCGACGTCGTCGGGCAGCGAGAGCGTGAAGAGGTCACCGCCCACCGAGAAGAGCAGATCGTGGCGCATCAGCAGCGCGCGGATCGGCGGGCCGATGCGCGGCATCGAGCCCGCGTAGAGCGGGTGGGTGAAGGGGAAGCTGCACGTGCTCGCCACACCCTCGGTGATGACGGGCGCCCCGATCAGCTCCGCCAGCTCGGCGAGCTCGGCGAGGGCGTCGCCGTGGGCGACCGCGTCGCCCGCGATGATCACCGGATTCTGCGCCTTCGCGAGTAGCTCGGCCGCGCGGGCGACCGCCGACCGGTCGCCGACGATGCGCGGCGCGATACGAGTCGGCGCGCCGAGGTCCAGATCGCGCTCGGCGTTCAGCACGTCGACCGGCAGCGAGAGGAAGACGGGCCCGCTCGGATGGGCGAACGCGGTCTTCACCGCGCGATGTACGATGCGCGGCAGATCTTCGAGCCGCCGCGCCTCGGTCGACCACTTCACGAGCGGCGCGGCCATCGGCGGCAGATCCGACCAGAGGATCGGCTCCGTCACGTTGAACCCCTGGTCGTGCTGGCCCGCGGTGAGGAGCATCGGCGCGCCCGACTTGCTCGCGTCGTAGAGCATGCCCATCGCGTTGCCGAGCCCGGGCGAGACGTGCACGTTCACCGCCGCGAGCCCGCCGCTCGCCTGGGCGTACGCGTCCGCCATCGCGATCGCGACCGCCTCCTGCAGGGCCAGCACGTAGTGGATGCCGGGCTCGCGCGCGAGCCCGTCCATGAGCGGCAGCTCGGTGGTGCCGGGGTTGCCGAACATGACCGAGACGCCTTCCTGCTTGAGGATCTGGAGGAACGCTTGCTTGCCGGTGATGTATGCCATAAGGGCAGATGATAAGCCGACGTGCGCTTGCAAGGAAGGCGCCTATCCAGCGTTACCCCGGAACCCGCGACGCGAGTGCTACGTTACCCCCGAGGAGGGACTCCGGCATGACGCTGCGGACCGTGTCATTCCTCGCCTTGGCACGACTCGGACTGATCGCCGTCGCCGTGACGGCATGCGGAACCGCCAGCAGCTACCTGGGCCCGTCCGGATCGACCACCACCCTGATGGCGGGCTGGGAGCACCACTTCACGATCGACTGGACGGTCGAGCCGGAGCACGGTGAGGCCCGCCGGGTCCGAGGCTACGTCTCCAGCCGCCACGGGGAGTCCGCTGAGCCGGTGCGCATTCTGGCGCAGGCGCTCGACTCGTCTGGAGCGGTCGTGGAGCAGCAGATCGTTTGGGTGCCCGGCGGTGTGAGCGGATTCCAGCGGGCGTATTTCGAGATCGCCCGCCTGCGGTCTGCGGCCCAGTACCGGGTATCCGTGTGGGACTACACCTTCCTCCAGAATCCCGGTTCTGGCTGGATGTGATACGAGGGCGCGACAAAGCGGGCCTCTAGTACCCTCCTCCGGTGCCCCGCTCGCAGAACCCGCTGCGGGGCGAACTTCGCGGCCCCCTCTGATAAGCTCTCTTGCGTGTCACTTCCAGATGCGCCGCTGTTGCGCGCCGCCCGCCGGCAGCCGACCTCGTACACGCCCGTGTGGCTCATGCGGCAGGCCGGTCGCTACCTGCCGGAGTACCGCGCGATGCGCGAGCGCTACGGGTTCCTCGAGCTCGCCCACAATCCGGAGGCGGCGGCCGAAGTCACGCTCCAGCCCGTCACGCGTCTGGGCGTCGACGCGGCGATCCTCTTCGCCGACATCCTTTTGATCGTCGAGCCGCTGGGCGTCGGGCTCGAGTTCGCGAAGGGCGAGGGTCCGGTGATCCATCGGCCGGTCCGCAGCGAAGCGGCGATCGCGGGATTGACGAGGATCGACGTCGAGGCGGCGGTGCCGTTCGTCTTCGAGACCGTGCGGAGAGTGAAGCGCGCGCTCGCCGGCACGGTGCCGCTGATCGGCTTCGCGGGCGCGCCGTTCACGGTGGCGTCGTACGTCGTCGAGGGCGGGCCGTCGCGCGACTATCTACACACCAAGCGCCTCATGTACGAGGAGCCCGAGGGCTGGAGCCGTCTCATGGGGATCCTCGTCGACGCGACCGCGCGATATCTCAACGGCCAGATCGCCGCCGGCGCCGAGGCCGTGCAGATCTTCGACTCGTGGGTCGGCGTGCTGGCCGCCGACGACTACCGCACGTTCGTGCTGCCGCACACGCGCGCGCTGATCCGCGCGCTCACGCCGGGTACGCCGGTCATCCACTTCGGAACCGGCACCGCGTCGCTCCTGCCCTCGATGCGGGCGGCGGGCGGCGACGTGATCGGGCTGGACTGGCGGGTGGACCTCGACGCGGGCTGGGCGGCCGTGGGCCACGACGTCGCCGTGCAGGGCAACCTCGACCCGGCGGTGCTGCTGTCGAAGCCCGCGTACATCCGACAGCGCGTGAAGGACATCCTCGACCGCGCCGCCGGCCGGCCGGGCCACATCTTCAACCTCGGCCACGGGATCCTTCCGCAGACGCCGGTCGAGCACGCCCGAGCGCTGGTCGAGATGGTGCACGAGCTCTCCGACCGACGATGAGCGCCGTCGACTCGGTGCTGCTCGTCGCCTTCGGAGGCCCGACGGCGCGGCGCGAGATCCGGCCCTTCCTCGAGATCGTCGCGCGCGGACGGAGCATCTCCGCGGAGCGGCTGGAGGAGGTCGCGCACCACTACGAGCAGATGCCGGGCGGCCGCTCGCCGCTCGCCGAGCTCACGTTCGCGCAGGCCCGCGGGCTCGAGCAGGCCCTCGCCCAGGCCGGGCCCGCGCTGCCCGTGTTCGTCGGCATGAGGAACTGGCATCCGTTCCTCCACGAGACGCTCACCGAGATGGCGGGCAAGGGCGCGCGGCGCGCGCTCGGCATCATCCTCTCGCCGCTCCGCACCGAGGCCTCGTGGGAGCGTTACATGCAAGACGTGGCCGAGGCGCGGGCCCGCGTCGCGAGCGCACCCGAGGTCGGCTTCGCGCCGGCGTGGTTCGAGTACCCGCGCTTCGTCGCGGCGGTCGCCGACCGCGCGCGGGCGGCGCTCGCGGAGATTCCCCAAGACGCGCGGGCGTCGACGCCGCTGGTCTTCACGGCGCACAGCGTGCCGGTCGCGATGGCCGAGGCCTCGCCCTACGTGTCGGACTTGACCGCGGCGGCGCGCGCCGTCGCCAGGCGCCTCGGGCACGCTCGCTGGTCGGTCGCCTACCAGAGCCGCAGTGGAAGCCCGCGCGAGCCGTGGCTCGAGCCGGACGTCACGGTCGTGCTCCGGCGCCTCGCGGCCGACGGCGGGCGCCACGCCGTCGTGGTGCCGATCGGCTTCGTGTGCGATCACGTCGAGGTGCTGTACGACCTCGACGTCGAGGCCCGTCGGGTGGCCGCCGCGGCCGGCCTCAGCCTTCATCGCGCCGCGGCCGTGAACGATCATCCCGAGTTCATCGCGATGCTGGCGGAGCTGGTCCGCGGCACTCACGGCAGTACGAAGTGATCGGCCGCCGGTCGAGCCGGGCGGTGACATGGCTCGGCTGAAGCTGGTCGTCGTCGGCGGGGGCATCACCGGGCTCGCGGCGGCGCACCGCGCCGTCGAGCTCGCCCACGAGCAGTCCACGGAGCTGGACCTCACGCTGATCGAGGCGCGCGCCCGGCTCGGCGGCGCCATCTCGACCGAGCGCGTCGGCGGGTTCCTCGTCGAAGCCGGTCCCGACTCGTTCCTCTCCGAAAAGCCGTGGGCCCTGGCGCTCTGCCGGCGTCTCGGCGTCGAGGACCGGCTCGTCCGGACGGACGATCGCTTTCGGAAGGTGTTCGTGTGGCGCGCCGGGCGTCTCCACCCTCTGCCGGATGGGTTCCAGCTCCTGGCGCCGACGAAGCTCGGCCCGTTCGTCAGGTCAGGGCTCTTCTCCTGGCCGGGCAAGCTCCGCATGGCGCTCGACCTCGTGCTGCCGCGGGGCGTGTCCGACGACGAGAGCCTCGGCGCGTTCGTCCGCCGGCGGCTCGGCCGCGAGGTGCTCGAGCGCGTCGCCCAGCCGCTGGTCGCCGGCATCTACACGGCCGACCCCGACGATCTGTCGCTGACGGCGACCATGCCGCGCTTCCGCGAGCTCGAGCGGCGCGAGCGGTCCGTCATCCTGGGACTCTGGCGGGCGAACCGCAAGGCGCCGCAGGCGGGAACGAGCGGGGCGCGCTGGAGCCTCTTCGTGACGTTTCAGCACGGCATGGAGGAGCTCGTCACCACGCTCGCGTCGCGGCTTCCGCCGGGCACCACGCTGTTCAAGCACCGCGTGGACGGGATCGAGCGCCACGGTCACGGCTGGCGCGTCCTCAGCGTCGAAGGTGCCGCGGTGGAGGCCGATCGGGTCATCGTCACGACCGAGGCGTACACCACCAGCCGCCTGCTGCGGTACGTCGATCCGGCGCTCGCGACCTTGCTCGGCGAGATTCCGTACGCCTCCTCGGCGACGGTGACGCTGGGCTACCACCGCGGCGATGTGCCGAATCCGCTCGACGGCTTCGGCTTCGTCGTCCCGCGCACCGAGCGCCGCGCCGTCCTGGCCTGCACCTTCTCGAGCGTGAAGTATCCGGGTCGCGCGCCCGCGGGGCACGCGCTGCTCCGGTGCTTCGTCGGCGGCGCGCTGAACGAGAGTGTTCTCCAGCTGGACGACGGGGCCCTGATCGCGGGCGCGCGGGACGAGCTACGCCAGGCGCTCGGGGTCACCGCCACGCCCGTCCTCACGCGCGTCTCTCGCTGGCCCAAGGCGATGCCCCAGTACCACGTCGGCCACGGGGAGCGGGTCGAGACGATCGAGCGGCGCGCCGCCGCGATCCCGGGCCTGCACCTGGCCGGCGGTGCCTTTCGGGGCGTCGGGATCGCCGATTGCGTGCGATCGGGCGAGGCCGCCGCCGAGCAAGCCCTCGGCGGGCCGCCGCCGGCGTCAGACAGTCTCGATCGTCCCGAGCCGGCGTAGCTCCTCGATCCGCTCCGGCGAGTAGCCCAGCACCTCGCCGAGAACCGCGCGCGTGTGCTCGCCGACGCGGTACGGCGCCGCGCCGCGCGGCGCCACCGGCCGGCGGTCGACGTGGAAGGGCACGGCCGTGACCCGCACGGCGCCGCGGCCGGGGTGGTCGATGACCGGAAACGCCTGCCGCTCGGCCAGGTGCGGGTGGGCGACGACTTCGGCGGGCGAGAGCACGACGGCGGCGGGAACCCGCGCCGCCGTGAGCGCCGTCACCGCCTCCTCGACCGTCTTGAACCGGTCGAGCCACTCGCAAATGATCGGGTGCAGCTCGGCCCAGTGCTCCCGGCGCGCCGCCGGCGTCGCGAAGCGCGCGTCCGTCGCCAGCTCGGGCCGGCCCATCATCGCCACGAGCCGCGCCCAGAGCTGCGGCGCCCCGACCGTCTGCATCGCCACGTGGCGGCCGCCGATCCCGTGGACGATCATGCCCGGGCGCGGGCCAGGGTACTCCGCACCGGCATTGAGCATGCCTCCGTAGTTGATGTCCTCGGCGGCGATGAGACACTCGAGCATCGAGACGTCGAGGTGCGCGCCCTTGCCGGTCCGCGTTCGCCGCCAGAGCGCGGCCACGATCGCGCCGAAGGCGTGCGTGCCGGCGAGCACGTCGGCCGCCTGGAGGTACCCGGGCCGCGGCGCCGGGTCGGTCTGCTGCTCCAGATGCATCACGCCCGACATGGCATTGATGATGTGGTGGAAGGCCGGCTGGTGGCGCAGGGGTCCGCTCTGGCCGAAGCCGGAGATCGAGCAGTAGACGAGGTCGGGCCTCACGGCCGAGAGCGCGGCGTAGTCGCAGCCGAGCTTCGCGACGACACCCGGCAGGAAGTTCTCGACCACGACGTCGGCGGCGCGCGCGAGGTCGAGCACGACCTCGCGGGCCTTGGGGTGCGCGAGGTCGAGCGCGAGACTCGACTTGCCCGCGTTGATCCTGATGAAGTACGTCGCCTGATCGGTCCGTCCCTCCTCGAGCTGGGCGTGGCCGCGCCGCGTGTCGTCGCCTTCGCCCGGGCGCTCGACCTTGATCACGCGCGCGCCCAGGTCGGCGAGCAGGCGCGTGCAATAGGGGCCGGCCAGCACGCGCGTGAAGTCGAGAACGGTGAGGCCGGCGAGCAGCGCGTCGTCAGGGGCGGGCATGGGATCTCCTTGTCCTTCGAGCTCGTTTCGCGCTCGCCTTCGCGCAGTCGGTCCATTAGTCTAGCAGGGCGTTCGATCGGAGACAGAGGAGGACACGGCATGCGGACGGTCGACGTCGAGACGCTCGAACGGATCACGCGGGACATCTTCGTCGGCTGGCGCGCACTCCGAGAGGACGCCGCGTGGATCGCGGCACTGCTCGTTCGCGCCAACCTGCGCGGCCACGACTCGCACGGCGTGATCCGGATCCCCCACTACGTGCACGCGCTCAAGGCCGGCGAGGTGAACCCGACGCCGTCCATCAAGACCGAATCGGAGACCCCCACGATCGCGCGCATCGACGGCGACCGGGGGTTCGGCCAGGTCGTCGCCCGGCACGGCATCACGCTGGCGATCGCGAAGGCGCGCGCGCAGGGGCTCTGGCGGCCGTCCAGGGACTGATCGGGATGCTCTGGGTGAACGCGCCCACCGCGCTCAACGTGGCGCCCTGGGGCGGCGCGGCGCGCCGCCTCGGGACCAACCCCCACGCGGTGGCGGTCCCCGGCCCGAACGCGACCGTCGCGATGTCGCACGACTTCGCGACGAGCGTCGTCGCCGAGGGCAAGCTGAAGGTGAAGTTCAACCGCGGCGAGAAGGTCGCGCCCGGCATCATGCGCAACGGCCGGGGCGAGCCGTCGACCGACCCCCGCGAGTACTACGCCGACCCACCGGGCTCGCTGATCACGGCCGGAGAGCACAAGGGGTACGGGCTCTCGCTCGCCGTCGAGATCCTCGGGGGCATCCTGTCCGGCACCGGCGCGGCGCGCCCGGACAAGGGTCCGGTGAGCAACGGCGTCTTGATGATGTGCGTCGATCCGGCGCGCTTCCTGCCGCCCGGCGACTTTCACGCCCAGGTCGCGTCGCTCTTCGGCTTCGTGCGGTCGGCGCCGTTGGCCGGCGGGGCGGAGGAGATTCTCAGGGAGTGCGCCGCCGAGGTGGGCGTCGATGCTTGAGGTCGTGACGATGAAGGAGATCGACGCGATCTTTGCGGTGACCGACGCCCTCGGCATCCATCGCGAGGCGCTGGTGATTCCCCTGGGGCCCGCCACGCCCGGGCGCGTCCGCCGGCTGCCGAGTGGCAAGCTCGAGATCACGGTCGACGCCGTGCGCCCGATCGACGAGTGGGTCACGGAGCTTCCGCGACTCATCGCGGGAGCTCAGGGGAAGTGAGCTGACGGCCGGTCTCAGGCGCGGGCTTGGTCTCTTCCCGCTCGCGGCGATCGTCTTCTTCAACGTGAGCGGCGGGCCCTACGGCATCGAGGACACGGTTCCCACGCTCGGTCCGGGCATGACGCTCGTGCTTCTCGTGCTCACGCCGCTCTGCTGGAGCCTGCCGGTCGCCCTGGCCATGGCCGAGCTCGCGTCGGCGATGCCGGACGAAGGCGGTTACGTGACGTGGACCCGCCAGGCCTTCGGGCCGTGCTGGGCGTTCCAGGTCGGCTGGTGGAGCTGGATCGACAGCTTCGTCGACGTCGCCGTGTACCCGGCGCTGTTCGTCGAGTACCTCCGATTCTGGCTCCCGGCGATGACTCCGACGGAGCGCTGGCTCCTGGTCGTCGCCTTCATCGTCGTGCTGACCGGGCTGAATCTGCTCGGCGTGCGTCCGACCGGCCAGGCGGCCCTGGCCCTCGCCGTCGTCTCCCTCCTGCCGGTTGCGGCGCTGACGGTCGTCGCGCTGCTCGGGCCCCTCGCGACGCCGTGGACGCCGCTGGCGCCGGCGGGCCAGGACCTCGAGGCGCTGGGGCTCGGGCTCGCCGTGCTCATGTGGAACTACTCGGGGTGGGACACCCCGTCCACGATCCTCGGCGAGGCTCGTGCGCCGGAGCGCGCGTTCCGGTCGGCGATGTTCCTGGCGCTGCCGGTGCTGACGGCGGCGTACCTGCTCCCCGTGGGCGCGGCCCTCGCGAGCGGCGCCCTGGAGTGGAGCCAGTGGACGACCGGGGTGCTGCCGGCGATCGCGCGATCGGTGGGCGGCGAGTGGCTCGGCCACGCGGTGGCCGCCGGCGCCGTCCTGAGCACGGCCGGGCTCTTCATGTCGCTGCTGCTCACCAATTCGCGCCTGCCGTACGTGCTGGCGCGCGATCGCTCGATGCCCGCGTGGCTCGGCGCCGTCGACCAGCGCTTCGGCACGCCGTGGGCGGCGATCGTCGTCTCGGCGGCGTTCTACGCGGCCTTCGCCGTGTTCTCGTTCAAGGAGCTGATCGTCCTGAACGTCTGGCTCTACTCGCTCAGTCTGGTCGTCGAGCTCGCCGCGTTCGTGCGGCTGCGCGTCACCGAGCCGGACATGCCCCGGCCGTGGCGGGTTCCGGGCGGCTTCGCGGGGGCGATCGGTGTGGTGGTCTTCCCCTTGCTCTTCTGCGTCGGCGCGATGGCGACCGCGGGCTTGGCCAACACGATCGCCGGCGTGGCGGCGGCGCTCACGGGGCCGCTGGCGTATCGCCTGGTGCGCCGGCGCGCTACGCTGGCCCGGGAGGGCCGGGCATGAACGGCGTGGTCAACAGCGTGGCGTACGCGGGCGGTCTCCGGATCGGGGACGTGGCGATCCCCGACATCAGCGAGGTCCTCAAGCAGCCGGGCCGGTTCGTCTGGATCGGGCTCCACGAGCCGGACGACGAGGTGCTCGCGGAAGTCCAGCAGGAGTTCTCGCTCCACGACCTGGCGGTCGAGGACGCCGCTCGGGCCCACCAGCGGCCGAAGCTCGAGCGCTACGGCGATTCGATCTTCGTCGTCCTCCGCACCGCCCACCTCGATCCCACCACCGGCGGGATCGATTTCGGCGAGACGCAAATCTTCGTCGGATCGAACTACGTCGTCTCGGTCCGGCACGGGCCGTCGCTGCCGTACGTCGAGGTGCGATCGCGCTGCGAGGCGAGCCCGGATCTCCTGGCCAAGGGGCCGGGCTTCGTCCTCTACTCGCTCATGGACTTCATCGTGGACCAGCACTTCCCCCTGGTCGCGGCGTTCGAGGACAAGCTCGGCGCGCTCGAGGACAACATCTTCAGACAGACCCTCACCCGCGAGACGACCGAGCGCATTTACCAGCTCAAGCGCGACCTCCTCCAGGTGAAGCGAGCGGTCGCCCCGCTGGTCGACATGTGCAACCGGCTCGTGCGCGCCGACGTCACGGTGATTCCCGAGGACGCGCGCGTCTACTTTCGCGACGTCTACGACCACGCGATCCGGATCAACGAGATGGTCGACACGCTGCGAGAGCTCCTGACGACCGCGCTGGAGGCGAACCTCTCGCTGATCTCGGTCTCCCAGAACGAAGATATGAAGCGGTTGGCGGGCTGGGCGGCGATCATCGCGGTGCCGACGATGATCGCGGGCATCTACGGGATGAACTTCAGGTTCATGCCGGAGCTCGAGTGGTTTCTGGGATACCCGCTGGCGATGGGCCTCATGGTCGGGGCCTGCGGGTTCCTCTACTATCGTTTCAAGCGCTCCGGCTGGCTCTGAGCCGGCTCACCGCCGGGGCCGTCCGAGATTGTCCTCGATGACGGCGGCCAGGCAGTCGAGCGACGCGAGCGAGTAGACGTAGGTCTTCCAGTCGATGGCGACGTGGTCCTCGCGCTCGCCGGGGCGCGTCAGCGGAAAGATCTCGAGCGACACGTTCGGACCCGGCGCCGAGCAGCCGCCGGCGCACCCCTCGCGCAGCCGCACGCGCGCGTCGAGTCCCCGCTCGGCGACGAGCTCCCGCAGGTGGCGCAGGATCGCCTCCGAGCTCAGCCGGACGACCCGTCCGCCGCGCGCGATCGGCAGCGCCACGACACCCGGCTCTCGCGGGCACACCGTGATCACGAGCCGGCGCGAAGTCACGCGCGCGCCAGGGTCGCGGCCAGCCGCACCGCGGCGACGACCGGCTCTTCGGAGGGTCGGTGCCAGCGCGCCCGCAGGCCGGCGCGGGCAACGGCGCGGATCAACCCGGCGCGAAACCATCGATCGTCGAGCACGCTGCCGGCCCAGCTCACGTTCACCCTGGGGCCGAGCTTCAGCGCCCGCGCCACCTTGAGCGCGCTTGTCGCGAGATACCGCTGGCCTGCCGTCGCGATTCGCTGCGCGCGCCGATCGCCGCGGCGGGCGCGCGCGAGCACCGCCGGGGCGAGGGCGGCGATCGTCTGGACCGGGTCCGGCGCGTGGGCGGCCCGGAGCGTCGGCAGGAGGCGCCCGTCGCGATCCGTCGTCCGGAGCCACTCGCGGCCGAGCCAGAAGCCGGAGCCCTCGTCGCCGATGAGGGGCCCCAGGCCACCGGCGCGCGCCCAGTGGCCGCGCGCGTCCCAGCCGACCACGATCGATCCGGTGCCCGACAGGACGACCACGCCCGGCTGCTGGCCGAGCGCGCCGAGCAGCGCGGCCTGCGCGTCGGAGATGACGTGGACGCGGCCGGCGAGGCCGCGCAAGCTTCGGGCGAGCGTCTGCCGCTCGCCGATAGTCCAGAGCCCGCGCGACGCCACGACGAGCGCGGCGACGCGACGCCGGCTCCACCCGCGCCGACGCCACACCGCGCGCAAGACCGATGCGAGCCGCCGCAGATCGCGGTCGGCGGGAACGACGGTGGTGGAGACGCGATGGCCGGCCCAGACGGCGATGCGAATCCACGTCCCGCCGACGTCTGCGCCGACGCACACTGCCTGCCGTTTTGCCGGGTGTCTATCCGCGAACGTGATTGCCACTCTGTCCATTATGAGGCCCCCGGGGTGATCCCAAGGCGTCTGAAATAACTGGCTTTCCGCTTATTCAGGCACTGGCATGGCGGATGCTCAGAGAGGGGCCGGAGGATCTAGCCATGGGCAAGGCACTAGCCGCCTGGATCATGATGGCCGGGGCCGTCGCGGCCCCCGCGATGGGCCCACGGGAAACCGTGGAGACGGCCGTGGTCCGGGTGATCAATCTCCTGCAGGACGCCGATGCTGCGAAGCCGGAGTCGACACCCGGCCGGCAGCCGGTGGACAGGCGCACCGAGGTTCGGAAGATCGCGCGCGAACTCTTCGATTTCGAGGAGGTGACGCGGCGTACGCTGTCCCGTCACTGGGCCGTGCGCTCTGCCGACGAGCGGGCCGAATTCGTGGCGCTCTTCACCGAGCTGCTCGAGCGCTCCTACGTCAACCGGGTCGAGGCCTACGCGGGCGAGAACATCACCTACCTCGGTGAGGCGGTCGATGCGGGCTACGCGACCGTGCGGTCGAAGATCCTCACCGATCGGCGCAGCGAGATCTCGCTCGACTACCGGCTCCATCTCCGGGACGGCCGCTGGCGCGTTTACGATCTGCAGATCGACGGGGTGAGCTTCGTCTCGACCTATCGCAGCCAGTTCGACCGGATCATCCAGGCCGAGTCCTACTCGGCCCTCCTCGAGCGTATGCGCAAGAAGAGCTTCGAGGCCACCGTGGCCGAGCGCGGGGGCAAGAAGCTCTAGCCGTCGCGGCGCCGGCCGGCGCCTTCAACCAGCAGTCCTTTTTTGGCGGGGGCGGAGTTCTTCGGGACTCCGCCCCCGTCCCGTCAGAATGGATCGTGCTGACCTGGCCTGACTACGCGGTGGTCCTGGCTGGTGATCCTGGGAACCGCCGGAACGATCCTGCTCGCCCGGGTCATCTCGGCGGCCGCGCGCCGCTAGCCCGCCAGGCCGAGGATCCACCCCTCCACGGAGCGCGCCGGCTCCGGCGGCTCCGGGATCGAGTCGTCGAGCACGAGCCTCGCGAGCGCGACGCACGCGGTCGTCGCGTCGAACGGATCCTCGCCGGAGCTGGACGCGCCGAAGCCCTCGCGCAGAAGACCCCGGACCGCGTCGAGCTCGAGCCGGACGTCGGCGCCGATGCGGCGCAGGAGCGCTCGGCCGCAGGCGGCGCGCGCGGCCGGGTCGGACTTGCGGGCGACCGTGATCTCGAGCGTCCGCAAAAGGAACGCCGGGTACATCTCGGCGATGACGGGCCGGCCCGACGCGAGCAGTTCCTTCAGCGGCCCGTCGAAGGGCCAGAGCGCGACGTGGTCGAGCCGCGGCGCAATGACGTCGCGCCAGATGCACGCCGCGGATCGGCCGACCTGCCGGGGGCCCACCAGCCAGAAGATCGGCCCCGCGCGCGCCAGCCGGTCGCAGGCGCGCGGCGCGAAGGCCGCGTCCCCGAGCGCCTTCCGGAGGTCGTCGCGAGCGGTGCCCTTCACGCCCCGCGCGGGATAGAAGGGCCGCTCGATCGCGATTTCGTCGGCCCGGGCGGCGAACTCGTAGAAGCGCCTGAACCGGCCCGTGCCGAAGATGCCGAGCGCCTCGCGAAACGAGCGCAGCCCGGCGGTCGCCGCGTACTCGCGCGAGACGCCGATGGGACAGTCGAACGCGACGAGCGCGCCGGGACGAAAGTCGAGAGCCCGGACGTCCTCCACCGGTCGCGGTGGCGCCAGAACGTAACGGCCGCGGCGCAGCACGGCGCGGCACATCTGGCGCTTGGCCGGCGTGGCACCCCAGTCGATCGCCAGGATCTCGGCGGGCGCCCGGCGGAGCCGGCTCACCCGTGGACGAGACGCGCGATGACCGCGTCGAGCTGGCACTTCCTGAACCCGTAGGCGGTGATGCCGAGCACGCCCGGCGCCAGCAGGGCGGCGTCGTACGGGTCGCGAAGGAGCACGACGGCGAGCGTCCGCGCCCGCGCCTGGAGCTCGGTGAGCAGCTTCGCGTTCGACGCGTAGAGGTGGGCGTCGAACAGGAACAGCACGAGCGCGTCGGATGCGTCGGCCAGCGCGCCGGCGGCGGCGATCTCCGCGTCGGTCGGCTCGATCCCGACGAGCCGCGTCTCGGGCGTGATGCCGGCTCGCCCGAACGCGTCGGCGATGTACGCCGTCTCGGCGGCGACCTCGGGCTCGATCGTGATCCGCGGCGCCAGATCCGAGAAGCGTGGGAAGACGACGCCGACGCGCCCGTTCAGCGCGCGCCGAAGCTCGGGGGGGCCGGCCGCGACGACCGTGACGGCGCGCGTCGCGATCGCCCGCGCGAGCGGCCCGGCGTCGGGCTCGGCCGCGGGCGGCCCACCCTCGAATCGGGTGGTCCGTCGCTCGCGGAGGCGACGCACGCGCTCGACCGCGGCCTCGAGATCGCGGGTCGGGAGCGCGCCCGATCGGTACGCATCGACGAGCGCCAGGGCGGCGGCGCGCTGGGCCGGCTCCGTGTGGCAGACGAGCAGAAGGTCGTGGCCGGCCGCCGCCGCTCGCATCACCGCCTCGCCGATTGGACACGTCTCCCCGATCGCCCCCATCTCGAGGTCATCCGAGACGATGACGCCCTCGAACCGCGCGTCTCCTCGCAGGTAGTCGTGCACGATGCGTCGCGAGAAGGTCGCCGGCACGCGCGTCGCGTCGAGATTCGGGTAGACGGGGTGGCTCGTCATCAGGGATTCGATACCCTCCGCGATGGCGGCGAGAAAGGGCGGCAGATGCGTCGCCCGCATCTCCGCCCAGGTCGACTCGATCGTGGGTAGCCGCAGGTGGGCGTCGAGGGGCGAGTGGCCCTTGCCCGGGAAGTGCTTGGCGCAGGCCGAGACGCCGCCCTTCTGCATGCCTTTGATGCGCGCGAGGCCATAGCGCGTGACCACGTCCGGATCCTTGCCGTACGAGCGGATCCCGATGTTCGGGCTGTAGCGCTCGGTGAGGACGTCCAGCACGGGAGCGAAATTCAGGTCGACGCCCAGTCGGCGGAGCTCGCGCGCCTCGAAGACGCCCTGACGATACGCGAACGCCTCGTCGCCCGCGGTCCCGGTGGCGAGGTTGTCGGGAAAGATCGTCGTCGCGCGGCCAAGCATGACGATGCGGCCGCCCTCGTGGTCGGTGGCGACGAGCAGGCGCCGGCCGAGGGCCGACTCGAGATCGTTGAGGAGCCGCGCAAGCTGCTCGGGCGTTTCGAAGTTCCGCCGGTACAGGATGAGCCCGCCGGCGCGCGTGTCACGGAAGAGGCTGACGTCGGCGTCCGTCAGCGTCGGCCCGGCCAGGCCGAACACCAGTCGCTCGCCGACGAGGGTCTCGAGCTCGGTCACAGAACGATTATAGGCTGGCTCCCACTCGCCACCCGCGACCTGCGCTGCGCCGCCCACTGTCAGAGGGCTGACACCGACGTGTCGTGACGCCTCTGCGGTCGCCCGATAACACCGATAAATCCCAGGGTTTCGGTCCGCCTGGATCTGGCATGGCTGCTGCATTCTTTGCTCTCGACGGACCATGTGCGGGAAAGACCTGATGCGTCGCATGATCGTCGTGACCGTCGTCGGAATCTTCGCGCTGGGCGCGGCCGCCGGATCGGGCGCGCTGGCCCAGACGAAGCCGAAGACGTCCGGCACGACCACCGCGGTGAGTGCGTTCGACAAGCTGTCGCTCGGAAATCAGCAGGTCGCCTCAGCGCTCTACCAGGCGCAGGGCAGCGGCGCGGCCGCGACCAGCACCAACGGGACGCCGCCGGCGGCCAGGCCACTCTCGCTCGACGAGATCGCCGCCAAGAGGCGGAGCGGCCTGGAATGGGGCCGGATCTTCAAGGAGATGAAGGCGCAGGGGCTCGTCCAGGAAAAGAGCCTGGGCCAGGTGGTCGGCAAGTATCTCCAGCCTTCCGAACCGGGTCTCGGCCTCGTCGCCATCGGCAATGGCAGCGGCAAGTCTAGTGCCCTCGAAGTCGGCTCGAACGGCTCCGCGGGCGGTGCGGCTCATGGCATCGGCAAGGGAGGGAAGTAATGGACAAGTGGAATCCGTGGAAGGTGACGGCACTCGGTCTTGCGCTCGTCATGGCGACGGCGCTGATCACTGGGCTCGTCGTCGCGAACTGGTCGGGGTCGAGCCCGGATTCGGAGCAAAAGGCCACGGCCCCGGCAGGCACCCGTCTGGTCCAGCCGCCGCGGCCTACCGGCGTCAAGCCGTCGGCGCCTCAGATGGCGCAGACCATCCCGGCGCCGCCGCCGGTGCCGACGCAAGCAGTCGTCGACGCCTGTAACCGGTACGCGTCCGAGCAGGTCGGCGAGCAGAACAAGACCAAGGAAGTCGTCAAGGACGCCGCGATCGGTGCCGTGGTCGGCGCGGCCGTCGGCGCCGCGGGCGGCGCGGTGGCCGGGGGCGGCAAGGGCGCGGGCAAGGGTGCGGCGATCGGCGGAATCGTGGGCGCCGGTGGCGGCACGCTCTACGGGCTCAACGAGAACAAGAAGAACGACGAGAACTACCGGACGGCCTACTCGAGCTGCATGCGCTCGCGTGGCTATGCGGGGTGATGATCGATCATCTCGGCCGCCCGGGACTGGAGGAGGGCCGTATGAGGCTTCTGGCAATTTTCCTGGCCGTCGTGGTGCTCGCGGGCTCGGCCCTGCCGGCGCGCGCGGCCGACGACTCGAAGGCGAAGGCCGCGACCCAGCAGGTAGAGACCGGCGCGAAGAAGATCGGCGACGGGAAGGTCGGCTCGGGCGTCGAGGAGATGGCCAAAGGTATCGGCAACACGATCGTCGAGGGCGCGAAGTTCAGCGGCCAGACGATCAAGGAATTCTTCTCGCGAGTGTTCGGAAGCTAGTACATCAGATAGGGAGCGCGTAGCCGCTTCCAGCGCTCGAGATCGCGCTGCCACGCGCGCTCGATCGCTGGAAGCGGCGTCCCACCCTCGAGCGCCTTTCGGATCGCATCCGTCCCGCACAGAATGTCGATCGGCAGACGCCGCTTCTCGAACTCGTAGGGCGGCTGGCGCCAGGCGAAGCCGCGCGGCGACAGCCGGCGCGCGACCGCGATCTCGGCCAGTCCGGTGAGGAACGGCTTGAAGCGTGCCGCGTCGGTCACGTGGACCTGGACGCCCTCGCAGAGCCGCCCCGCCCACTTCTGAAACGTCGGTAGAAAGCGCGCGGGCCGGAAGCGGACTCCCGGCAGCCGCTCGCGCTCGAGCGCGGCCGCATACCGGTGCGCGTCGAGGAAGGGCGCGCCGATCCACTCGAACGGCCGCGTCGTGCCGCGGCCCTCCGACAGGTTCGTGCCCTCGAGGAGACAGCCGCCGGGATAGACGCGCGCGGTGTCCGGCGTCGGCATGTTGGGCGAGGGCGGCACCCACGGAAGCCCGGTGTCCTCCCAGAGCATCGTCCGGCGCCAGCCCCGCATCGGGACGACGGAGAGGCGGCAGCCGATGGCGTGCCGCTCGTTGAGGTAGCGCGCCAGCTCACCGATCGTCATGCCGTGACGGATCGCCAGGGGATAGAGGCCGACGAAGGATGCGAAGGCGGGATCCGCCACGTTGCCCTCGACGAGCGCGCCGCCGAGCGGATTCGGCCGGTCGAGCACGACGACCCGCACACCGGTACGTGCGCACGCGCGCATGGCGAGCGCCATGGTCCAGACGAAGGTGTAGTAGCGGGAGCCGACGTCCTGGAGATCCACGACGAGCGTGTCGATTCCCCGGAGCATCGCGGCGGTCGGCTCGCGGCGCGCGCCGTAGAGGCTCCACACCGGCAGGCCTGTCACCGGATCGCGGGTGCCCGCGATCCGGATGTGGTCCTGGGGCGCGCCCCACAGTCCGTGCTCCGGCGCCACCAGCGACCGGAGCTTCACCGCCCGCAGATCGCGCACGAGGGCGGCCGCGTGCTCGTAGTGCCTGTCGATCGACGCCTGATGCGCGAGCAGCGCGACGCGCTGCCCGCGCACGATGGCCGGCCGGTGGCGGACGAGCACCTCGAGACCCGATTCGACGGGAGGCACCGTCCGATAGTAGTAGCATGCGGGCGTGACGGCCTCGCGAATCCGCTACGCGCGCCTCGCCACCGAGCGCGCGAACCCCAGAAGCCGCGCCCTCGACCGCCTGACCCCGCGCGAGATCGCGGCGCTGATGAACCGCGAGGATCACCGAGCGGTGCTCGCGGTGGGACGCGTGCGGTCGCAGATCGCCGCGGCGGTGGAGCTGATCGTCGCCGCGCTGCGCGTCGGCGGCCGCCTTGTCTTCGTCGGGGCCGGCACCAGCGGGCGTCTCGGCGTCCTCGAGGCGGCCGAGTGCCCGCCGACGTTCGGGACGCCGCGTCGGCTCGTGCAGGCGATCATCGCCGGTGGGCGCGGCTCCGTGTTCCGCTCGCGCGAGGGAGTCGAGGACGACGAAGCGGCGGCCCGCCGGGCCGTGCGCGCGCGCGTGCGCGCGGGGGACGTCGTCGTGGGGATCTCCGCCAGCGGGGTGACGCCGTTCGTACGCGCCGCGCTCACGGCGGCGAGGGGGCGCGGCGCCAAGACCGTCCTGATCGCCTGCAACGCCGAAGGGCTCAGAGAGCC
>Ga0137394_10000225_pt1 | contig 39562 bp, 37 predicted proteins | sample czobulk116metaG_FD_108278 | JGI IMG/M metagenome (GOLD analysis project Ga0137394, IMG submission 108278) | Vadose zone soil microbial communities from Angelo Coast Range Reserve, California, USA - czobulk1.16 metaG | ecosystem: Environmental > Terrestrial > Soil > Vadose zone | place: USA... | reverse complement strand
CTGCGCCTCCGTGTTCGGCTGGTTGGTCCCGTAGTGGGCGGCCACGGAGACGTTCTCGAGGATGGAGAGCTTGCGGAAGGGGCGGGGAATCTGAAAAGTCCGGGCGATCCCCCGATGGCAGATCTTGTCGGGGGTGAGCCCGCCGATCTCTTCACCGCGGAGGCGGACGGAGCCGGCCGTCGGCGGCAGCGCGCCCGACACGCAGTTGAACAGCGTGGTCTTGCCGGAGCCATTGGGCCCGATGAGCCCGAGGATCTCTCCCTCGCGCACCTCGAACGACACCTGATTGAGCGCGGTGAAGCCCCCAAATCGTTTCGTCAGCCCCGAAACGGTCAACATGTCGGAGCGCGCCCGCACTGACGCGTTCGAGCGCCGGCTTCGCCGGCGCAATCGAACGGGGAGGCTCGGAGGGGGCCGTCGAGGCCCCCTTCGACATTACCGCACGGCAAGCGGTGAGGACGCCGGCAGCGGCAGGATGGGCTGGGCGGTCGCCACGGTCTTGGGAAAGACCAGCTCGAACTTGCCTTCGATGATCTCGAAGACGGCCGGGAAGGAGCGCTCGTTCTGCCCCGCGAAGCGGTGCCCGGGCGGGTTGAACTTCACCCCGTAGCCCTGCATGGTGCCGCCCTCGGGGATATCGGTGTCCCGGGCCGCCTTGGCGAGCGCCTCCGGACCGAATCCGCCGTACTTGGTGATGGCCCGCGGCACCACGTCGTTCAGGAGGATCCACATGTTGTTGAAGCCCATGGAGACGTGCGGCGCGATGGCGCGGTCGGCGACCTCCTTGTCGTACTGCGCCTTGTAGCGCTTGACCATCTCGGCGGTGAGCTCGCCCACGCCGGGCTTGAGCTTCTTGGGATCCAGGAGCTGCGAGGCGATGGGGTCGAGGGTGTGGAATCCGTCGATCTCCTTGGCGCCGAAGGCCTCCTTCAGCTTGTCGATCTGGCTGTGGCCGGCGCCGTGGCCGATATAGGCGCGCAGGCGCAGCCCCTGCTCCTTGGCCTGGCGCAGGAAGAGGGCGATGTCGGGGTTGTAGCCCGTGTGAAAGAGCACGTCGGGCCGCACCGACCGCAGCTTTGTCACCAGCGCGGAGAGGTCGGGGGCGCTGATCGAATAGCCTTCCTTGAGGACCACGTTGAGCCCGAGCTCCTTGGCCTTGAGCTCGTTCCCCAGGGCCACGTCGGCGCCATAGGCGCCGTCCTCGTGGATGATGGCCAGGCGCAGCTCCTTGGCGGGCTTCTTGAACTTCTCCTGCGAGTATTCGTTGATGTACTGGACGGAGAGCGCGCCGAACTGGTCGCCGGTGGGCTGCGGGCGGAAGGTGTACTGGAGGTTGCGCCCGTCGAAGACCTTCGACGAGATCGCCGTGGTGATCCAGAGGAAACGCTTCTGCTTGTCCACCTTCTCGGCCAGGGGCACGGCGTGCGCGCTCGAGTAGATGCCGGCCAGGATGTCGACCTTCTCGACGTTCAGGAGCCGCTCGGCCTCATTGATGGCGACCTCGGCCTTGGACTGGCCGTCGCCGTCGACCTGGACGATCTTGTACTTGCCCAGCACGCCGCCCCGCTCGTTGATGAGGTCGATCATCATTTTGGCGCCGCGCCAGCAGTTGAGCGATCCGGCCGCGGAGAACGGGCCCGTGTGGTCGTAGAGCACGCCGATCTTGATCGTCTGCGCCTGCGCATCGGCGAGATCGCGGGAGGCGAGAGCACCGCCCACCGCGGCCACGAGCAGCATGATCAATGCGATGCGAAAGTCCTTCATACTCAAGCCTCCTTTGGCCGAAAAAAGTGGTCAAACGTAGCATGCTGGTCCGAGCGAATCAACGGCCAATCAAGGTGCGCGGCGCTCGGCCGTGACGAACCATTCGAGATTTCTGCGCCGCTCGGGGGAGGCGGGCGGCGCCCCCGCCTCCACGATGCGGAAGCAGGGCTCGAGCACCGTCTCGATGCCCTCCCGGGACACCGGGAAGGGGGGCCCGTCCGTGCCTTCTCTCAAAGGATAGAAGCAGGCGAGGAGGATTCCTCCGGGACGGAGGATGGCCTGGAGCACCTGCGCGTACTCGGCGCGCCGGTCGGGATCGATGGCGCAGAAGCACGTGTACTCCCACACCGCGTCGAAACGTCCCGCGTAGTCGGCTCCCAGCGTGAAGATGTCGCGCTGCTCGAAGGCGACGGCGAGACGCTCCGTGGCCGCGAGCCCTCGAGCCTCCGCGATGGCCGCGTGTGCGAAGTCGAAGCCCGTGACCGCGTAGCCGTGACGGGCGAGAAGTCTCGCGTCATGGCCTCGCCCGCAGCCGGGGACGGCGATCTGCGGGGACCTCGACATGGCCGCGGCGCGGGGTGAAGCGCCGGCGTGAGGGAACGTCCGTCCCGCCGCGAGCCAGGCCCCCAGCGAGGGCGCGGCCTCCCCGAGCTCCCACCCATCCTGGTGCTCGGCATAGAGACCTTCCCAGAAGGCGGGAGCGCTTACGGGCTTGCGAGGCTCGGCCACTCGAGGCCCTGGAAATCGGCGATGGTCCGCTCGGCGCCGGCCTCGCGCAGCTCGGCGTCGCTGTGCGCGGTGGAGACCCCGACGGCACGCATGCCGGCCCGTCGCGCCGCCTCGATGCCCACCAGCGAGTCCTCGAAGACCAGGCACGCCTCGGGGGCGACCCTGAGCCGCGCGGCGGCCAGCTCATAGACCTCGGGGTCGGGCTTGCCCATGACGACGTCGTCCGCCGTCACGATCACTCCGAACGAGCGCCGCAGCCCCACCCCCGCGAGCACGCGATCGACATCGAAGGCCGAGGCCGAGGTACCGATGGCGCGGGGGACGCGCAGCCGCTCCAGCGTCGTCACGAAGTCGCGCACTCCCGCGACGGCCACCAAACCGGCGCGCGCGAAGCCGACGTAGAGATCGCGCTTGCGCCGCGCGAGCCGCCGCGCCTCGTAATCGGGCATGGCGCGGCCGAGGAGGAGCGGGACCGCCTCTTCGCTCGGCCGGCCGATGGTCAGCCGCCAGGGCTCGGGATGCGCCGCCTCCTCGCCCAGCTCGGCGAGGAGGGCCATCCACGCCGCGCGGTGATGGGCGCCGCTGTCGATGAGGACGCCATCCATGTCGAAGATCACCGCCTCGGTCATTTGAGCCGATACAGCGGCGCCAGGAGCTGGAAAGTCTCGCGCGCGACGCGCGCATAATCACGCGGCTTCCAGCGCGCCGCTTCCTGCGCGGGCACCGCGCGGCCGAGCACGAGCGAGCCGTCCCGGGTGCGCGTCAATTCGTCGCCCAGGCGCGCGATGTCCTCGGCCGAGAGCTCGCCCAGGATGGCGGCCGGCCGCTCGTCGTGCTCGTCCTTGAACCAGGCGAGGCCTTTGGCGCGCCTCAGCACGGGCGCCAGCTTGGGCCCCTGCCGCTTCCAGGCCGCCGCCCAGCGCCGCTTCTGCGCGTGCTCGGGACCCGCCTCGAAGAGAAAGCGCACGACGTCGCGCGAGACCGCCACCTTGAAGTGGCAGTGCCTCTTGTAGCCGCGCTTGTCGAGGGCGAAGGCGACCCAGGTGTCGTCCGGAGGATTGACGGTGCGCCGGGCGTGCCTGGCGACGTGGGCGAAGGCGGTGTCACCGGCGATGCGCGCGACGTCGGGCAAAAGATCGCGCCCGATCGCTTCGAGCTTGGGGCGGATCCGCGTCTTGATGGCTTCCATGCGGGGCTTGAAGCCGTCGATGTCGAAGACCTTGAAGTCGGCCGGGGTGAAGCCGGGGAAGGACATGCGAGGGTCCTCCTGCGCGTGCGCCGCTCAGGGATAGGTCGTGTGGGGATCGAGGGGAAAGATCGGTCGCCGGATCCGCTTGAAGTCGAAGCGCGCGAGGTTGGAGGAGGACAGTCCCGGGGCGTCGACCTCGATGATCTCGCGGGCCATGGGCTCGAAGGCGGCCCGGTAGTGGATGGTGGACTTGATCACCAGCACCTTGTGCTCGAGGGGGTCGATGCCCACGAAGCGGATCATCTCAGGATCCAGCGTCTGCCAGCGGTACGAGATGAGGATGATCTTGACGTCGTTGACGTCGAGAACGGCGGTGGTGCCGAGCCGGCCCGGCAGGCCGCGCGCCATGGGTCCCTTGTGCACGAAGCGGCCGTCGGAGAGCGTGCGGACCACGCCCGTCACCCGCACGGGCGCGCCGTGCCGGTCGTCCACCTTGCCGCCGACGGGGAGCGTCACGGAGGCGCCCACGCCTGCCTTGACGCATTCCGCCACGGCCTGGGGATCCCAGAGGCAGGCGACCACGGCGGAGCGCGCGCCCACCCGCAGCAGCTCGCGCAGGATCTCCGTGCCGTCTCCCGCCGCGCCGCCGCCCGTATTGTCGGCCATGTCGGCGAGCACGATGGGCTTGCCCTCGGCGGCCAGCGCCTTGGCCACCGCCTCGCGCACGGGGAGCGCCGTGTGAACGAACTCGTGGCGGTGGGTCCAGGCGGTGGCGGCGAGCTGATCGGCGAGGCGATCGGCCAAGGCCTGGTCGTCGTCCGTGACGACATAGATGCCGAAGCCCGCATCGGGAATGTCGGCATGGGGGAAGCCCGCGAAGATGGAGATCGAGATGACCTTGGGGTCCTTCTCCATCTCCGCCGTCACGTCGTAGAGCCGGCGCATCGGTCCGCGCGCGGTGCCCTGGCTGCCGAGGGGCGGCAGGATCGGCGGCTTGCGCACGGCCGCCGTGGGCCGGAGGCGCTTGCCGATGACGTCGAGCAGCCGCTCTGTCGCCTCCACCCCGCGCTCGCCCATGTCCACGTGCGGATAGGTCTTGTAGCCGTGGAGGAGATCGGCGCCGCCGACCATGCTCGCGCTCAGGTTGCTGTGGAAATCGAGGGTGACGGCGATGGGCACCTCGGGCCCGACCACGCGCCGCACGGCCTCGATGAGATCGCCCTCGCCGTCGTCGAGCCCCTCGGGAACCATGGCCCCGTGAAGATCGAGAAGCACGCCGTCGAGGGCGCCGGCGGCCTTCAGGTCGCCCAGCATGCGCTCCTTGACGTGCTCGTAGATGTCCCGGGTGACGAGGCCCGCGGGGGAGGCGGCCGCCGCCACCGACGGGACGAGGCGGGCGCCGCGACGCTCGGCCGCCGCGATCATCCCGCCCAGACAGGTGCCGGTGCCGCGGAAGGCCTCCACGATCTCGCCGCCGTAGTGGAGATTGCGCGCCTCGAACTGGCCGCGGTCGGTGGGGACGTTGCTGAAGGTGTTGGTCTCGTGGGACATCATGGCCAGGAACAGTCTCACCGGGGTCTCCTGTGCAGTCACTTTCTCCGAGGCGGCACCCTACCGATCGAGGAGCCAACCATGGCAGACAGAGGGCGCTTTCACAACCTGAAACAGTGCAGATCGCTGAAAAAGGCCCATCTGCTTCGTTGTCGCCCTCGGCTGCACGCTCAACGTACAGGAGTACGCCTCGCGTGCAGATTGACTCAGCCCTCGTCTCGCGTCGGCCAGGGGCCACCGCTCGACTCGAACTGCGGGGCGACGCCTCGCATCTGGACCTTTTTGAGCGATCTGCAAAAGTGTCGCCCTTGGCTACAGCTTCATGTGGGGGTCGAGCCAGTCGCGTAGGGCATTGCCGATGAGGTTGATGACGAGGGTGGTGACGAAGATGGCGAGGCCGGGAAAGGCGGCGATCCACCAGGAGTTCAGCATGTAGACGCGTCCCTCGCCGAGCATGTTGCCCCAGGCGGGGGTGGGTGGCTGGACGCCCAGGCCGAGGAAGGACAGGAAGGACTCGAGAATGATGACCTGGGCGATCTGCAGGGTGGCGATGACTACGATGGGCGAGATCAAGTTCGGCAGGATCTGACGGAAGACGATGCGGGCATGGCTCCCGCCCAGGGCCCGCGCGGCAAGCACGAACTCGCGCTCGCGGAGAGCCAAGGTCTCCGCCCGCACGACGCGAGCGTAGACGGGCCAGCCCGTCACCCCCAGGACGATGATCATGTTGGGCATGCTCGGGCCCAGCACCGCGATGACGGCGAGCGCCAGAAGGACGAAGGGGAAGGTCAGCATCACGTTGATGAACGTCATGATGCTCCAGTCGAGGCGCCCCCCGAAGTAGCCGGCGGCGAGCCCGAACAGGATGCCGATGGTCGAGGAGAGAAGCACCGCCGTGACGCCCACCACGAGCGAGACGCGCCCGCCCCAGATCACCCGCGAGAGGAGATCGCGACCGATCTGATCCGTACCGAGCGGGTGCTCGCGGGCGCCGCCTTCCATCCAGGCAGGCGGCGCCATGCGGTGCCTGATGTCCACGACCAGAGGATCATGGGGCGCGATCCAGGGAGCGCAGACCGCGCTCAGGACGATGGCGAGGAAGATCGCCGCGCCGCCCATGCCCCACTTGAGGCGCCAGAGTCTTCGCCAGCCCGCGCCGGAGAGGGCGGGCGCCGCGGCGGCTTCGAAGCGGGGCGCGCTGATGGCGGCGTCGGGGCCGATGGCCATCAGGCGGCCCGGATGCGCGGGTCGATCAGCCCGACCACGAGATCGACGATCGCGTTCACGAACACGATGATGAGGGCGAGCAGGACCACCGCGCACTGCACGACGGGGAAGTCCTGGTTGCGGATCGAGTCCACGGTCAGCGTCGCCACTCCCGGCCAGGCGAAGACCGTCTCGGTGATGAAGGCGCCCCCCAGGAGCTGGCCGAACTGCAGGCCCAGGACGGTGACCACGGGGATGCAGGCGTTGCGGAAGGCATGCTTGAGGATGACCATGCGCTCGCCCACGCCCTTGGCCCGCGCCGTCTTGATGAATTCCATGCTCATCACCTCGATGATGCCGGAGCGGACGAGCCGCATGGTCAGGGGAGCCAGGAAAGCCCCGAGGCAGAAGGCGGGCATGATGAAGTTCTGCCAGGTGCCGTAGCCGGAGGCGGGCAGGAGCTTGAGGCGGACGGCGAAGATGATGATGAGCATGATGCCGAGCCAGAAGATGGGCATGGCCTGGCCGGCCACGGCCAGGAGCGTGCACAGCGTGTCGATCACGGAGTGGCGCTTGAGGGCGGCGATCACGCCCAGGGGCAGAGCGATCAAGAGGGCAACGCCGAGGCCGGCCAGCGTGAGGTAGATGGTGGGCGGCATGCGCTCGATGACGAGACCGAAGGCGGGGGCATTGCCGTACCAGGATTTGCCGAAGTCACCCTGGACGGCGCGGCTCGCGAACTTCCAGTACTGGACCCAGACGGGCTGGTCGAGCCCCATGAGGTGCTTGTAGCGCTCGTACTCCTCCTTGCCGGCATTCTGGGGCAGGAGCAGGGTGACGGGGTCGCCGATCACGTGCAGGATCGAGAAGGCGAGGATGGAGATGCCGAGGATGACGACGACGAGCTGGACGAGCTGGTGTGCGATGTAGCGCCGCATCGGGAGATCGGCACCGGCGGGCGGGGACGCGCGAGCGCCCCTGCCCGCCGGCCGGCGGGTCCGGAGCTATTTCTTCCGCGGAGTGGCGAGGAACATGCGGTCGACCTCGTCGGGTGGCGCCGAGTACTCGATCCGGTTCGACACACCCCACACCCCGCGCAGACCCCACTTGAAGAGATAAGCGGCGTCGTCGAACAGGAGTTTCTGCGCCTTGACGTAGATCTCGGCCCGCTTCTTCTGGTCGAGCGACGATCGCCCGGAGATGATCAGGTCGTCGAGCTCCTTGTTGCAGTAGTACGCGTAGAACTCCCCGCACTTGAAGATGTCGTACAGGATGGCGTCGGCGTCGAAGACCGAGTAGTAGCCCCAGGACCAGTTGAACATCGGTCCCAGCTTGCCCTCCTTGGCCCGCGCCACGACGACGGTGTTGTCGCCGATGTAGTTCCGCTTGACGCGGAAGCCGACCTTGGTCATGTCGGCCACGATGGCGTCGTTGGTCTGCTGGATGGCGGGCTCGACGGTGGGAGGTCCTTCGTGGAAGACGACGTCCACGCCGCCGTTCGGGTATCCCGCCTCCGCCAGGAGCTTCTTGGCGCGATCGAGATCCTGCTTGTAGGGCTTGAGGTTCGGGTCCCAGCCGAAGGCCATCGGGTTGACGGCGGTGGCCACACGGTCACCGAGACCGTTCAGGACGTGCTTGATGATGGCGTCCTGGTCGACGGCGAGATTCGCCGCCTGCCGAACGCGACGGTCGGTGAAGGGATTGGGGCCGCTGCGCGCGGCCTGGTCGAGCTGGAGGAAAGCCGTGCGGAGAATGGGCGATGTTGCCGTCCGCGCGGCGCCGGACTTGTTGATCACGTCCATCTGGTCGGGAGGCACCGCCTTGATCACGTCCACGCCCCCGGAGATCAGCTCGGCGATCTGTGTCGCCTGCTCGGGGATGATGCGGATGCGCACGTACTTGTAATAGGACTTGGGGCCCCAGTAGTCATCATTGCGAACGAGCATGTGCTCCTGCTTGCGTGACCACTTGACGAGCTTGTAGGGCCCGGTGCCCACGGGATGCTCCTGCATCCACTCGTCGCCCTTTTCGCGGATGACCTTCTCGGACTCCATCACCTGGGCCGTCATGCGCTCCACGAAGAGCGGGTAGGGGCCGTCGGTCTTGAAGCGCACGGTGTAGTCGTCCACGATCTCCACGGTCTTGATCTTGGCGTGATTGCCGCGGGCGATCATCTTCTTCACCGGGTCGAGCACGCGGTCGAAGGTCGCCTTGACGTCCTTGGACGTGAAGGGTGTGCCGTCGTGGAATTTGACGCCCTGGCGGAGCTTGACCTCCCACGTGGTGTCGTCGATCGTCTTCCAGGAGATGGCGAGGTTCGGGATGACCTTCCGCGTCTTGAGGTCGCGCACGGCCAGGTGATCGAAGACGTGGTAGCCGAGGATGATGGCCTCGCGCAGCACGGAGCCGGGCGGATCCCAGGTGTCGATGTCCGACTGGAGCGCGTAGACGAGGGTGTCCTCCTTCGTCTGAGCGTGGGCGGCGACCGGCAGTAGCCCGAGGGTGAGCAGGAGAGCGCATCCGAGAGCGGCGGCTCGAACCATGGACCAGCCTCCTTCTTCTAGCGTCGGAGCAGGGCAGGTAAACCGGTGCGTCCGCGGACCGGCACGGCCATCGAGTGCCAGCATACTAGCGGGGGCTGGCGCGACTTGTCAACGCGGCCGCAAAGTTGACAACCTCGCGCGATGGCTACCATAATCGTGGCTCGTCATGCCGCTTTCTTCTCTCTACCTGGTCACGGGCGGAGCCGGCTTCATCGGCTCCCATGTCGTCAAGCGCCTCCTCGCCGAGGGACATCGCGTCCGCGTGCTCGACAACTTCTCCACGGGGAGCCGGAGCAACCTCGCCTTTGCCAAGGGCAACCGCCGGCTCGAGGTGATCCGCGGCGATCTCGCGAGCCTCAAGAGCGTCGAGCGGGCCGTGCGCGGCGTGACGGCCATCTTCCACCAGGCGGCCATGCGCTCCGTCCCGCGGTCGATCGCCGACCCGCTCGGCGCCAATGCTTCCAACATCACGGGCACGCTGCACCTGCTCGTGGCCGCGGCGCGGCAGAAGCGGAAGCCCCGCATCGTCTACGCCTCCTCGTCTTCCGTGTACGGCGAGCGGCCGGATTTGCCGAAGCGCGAGGAGCAGCCCGTGGCCCCCATCTCCCCGTACGCGGCGACCAAGGTGGCCGGTGAGCTCTACGCGTCCGTGTGGAGCCGACTCTTCGGCGTGGAGACGGTGGGGCTCCGGTACTTCAACGTCTTCGGTCCCGGCCAGGATCCCAAGAGCGAGTACGCCGCCGTCATCCCCCGCTTCATCCTGTGGGGCATGCACGGCAAGCCGCTCCAGGTGCACGGCGACGGGACGCAGTCGCGCGACTTCACCTATATCGACAACGTCGTCTCGGCGAACCTGCTCGCCGCCGCCGCCCCCGCCTCCGCCGTCTCCGGCAAGGCCTACAACGTCGGGTGCGGCAGCCGGACCAGCCTCCTCGAGATCATCGCCTCGCTGGAGGGCCTGCTCGGGCGGCCCCTCGCGCGCGCCCACCAGCCCACGCGCGTGGGCGACGTGCCGCACACCCTCGCCGACATCGACGCGGCCAAGCGCGACTTCGGATACGCGCCCATCGTGGATTTCAGCGAGGGACTCCGCCGGACGGTCGCCTACTTCACGGAGGGGACACGATGACGATCCTGCGCGGTCTCGGAGTCGCCCTGCTCGCCCTGGCCCTCGGCGCGGCGCCCGCGGCAGGCGAAGGCACCCTCACCGTCCAGGTCACCGCGGAGCCGCCGGGGCTCGATTTGACGACCAACCCGTCCTCGGCCATCGCGGGCGTCGTCTTCTACAACGTCCAGGAAGCGCTGGTGAAGGTGGACAAGCACGGCAAGCTCGTGCCGTGGCTCGCCGAGCGGTGGTACACGACCGACAGCAAGAACTACACCTTCTTCCTCCGCAAAGGTATCCGCTTCCACAACGGCCGCGAGATGCGGGCCGCCGACGTCAAGTTCGTCCTGGACCGCGCCGTCAATCCCGAGACCAAGCACCCCTACCGGGTCCAGTACGAGAACATCCAGGACGTCATCGTCAAGGACGACTACACGATCAGCGTCACCCTCAAGCGGCCCGAGGCCAACTTCCTCTGGACGGTGGCGCGGCAGGGCTCGGTCATCTACCCGCGCGAGGCGGTCGACACGCTCAAGAGCGCGCCCCTCGGCACGGGCCCCTTCACGGTTGGCGACTGGGTGCGCGGCGACCGCATCATCCTTGTCCGGAACAGGGACTACTGGCAGAAGGGCCTGCCGCGACTCGACAAGGTGACGTACCGCTTCATCCCCGATCCCAACTCGTCGCTGGCCGCTCTCAGGTCGGGTGACATCGACGTCTCGGCCTTCGGGCTGGGGCCGGAAAACGTCGACGACCTCAAAAAGGACGGGCGCTTCCAGGTCATTCTGGGCGACAGCACGAATGACGTCACCCTCAGCATGAACAACTCCAAGAAGCCCTACTCCGACAAGCGCGTGCGCCTGGCCATCACCCACGCGATCAACAAGGAGGAGGTGCTCAAGGGGGCGATGTTCGGGTACGGCAGGCTCCTCGGCTCCAACGTGGACCCGCTCAACCCGTATTTCGTGGACGTCTCCAAGCGGGTGACGTACGACCCGGTCAAGGCCAAGAAGCTCCTTGGCGAGGCCGGCTATCCTGAAGGCTTCGAGGCCACCTTCAAGGTCGCGCCCCAGTACTACTACACGGTGCGCAGCGCCGAGGTCATCGTCAATCAGCTCGCCAAGGTCGGCATCCGGGCCAAGATCCAGCAGGTCGAGTGGGGGCAGTGGCTGGCGCAGGTCTTCTGCCTCAAGCCCTGCGAGAACCCCGACTACGACATGTCCATCATCGGTCACGCCGAGGCCTGGGACATCGGCAACTTTGCCAACCCGAAGTACTACTTCCGGTGGGACAACGCCGAGTTCCAGAAGCTCTTCAAGGAGTCCGAAGTGACGGTGGACGACAAGAAGCGGCGCGAGCTCTACGTCAAGATGCAGCAGATGCTGGCCGACGAGGCGCCCGCGGTGTGGCTCTACATGCACCCGCGCCTCGTCGTGACCAAGAAGGGGGTGACGGGGATCTGGAAGGACCTGCCGATCCCCTCCCTCGACCTCTCCGAGGTCGGCTGGCAGAAGTAAGAAGTCAGGTTGCGCCGGTACGTCCTGCGGAGGGTGGCCGCCATGCTGGTCACCCTCGTCTTCGTTTCCCTGCTCGTCTTCGTCGTGGTGCGGGTCCTTCCGGGTGACCCCGCCCTCATCATGCTCGGCATCGAGGCCAGCCCCGAGGCCGTGGCGCGGCTGCGCGAGTCGCTCGGCCTCAACCTGCCCGTCCCGGTCCAGTATGTCCGGTGGATTGCCCGCGCGGTTGCCGGCGACCTCGGCCGCTCGATCCAGTACGACGTGCCCGTGGCGGGCCTGATCCTCTCTCGCCTGTCGGTGACGCTGCCCCTGACGGTGATGGCCGCCACGCTCATGGCCGCGGCCGCCATCCCGCTGGGCGTGTTCGCCGCCACCCGCCACCGGCGCTGGGGCGACTACCTCACGATGACGCTCTCCCAGCTCGGCATTGCCGTGCCGGGCTTCTGGGCCGGACTCCTGCTCATCCTGCTCTTCTCGGTCAGGCTCGGCTGGTTTCAGGCCGGCGGCTTCGACGGCTGGGGCGAGGGCGTCGGCCACGCGCTCAAGTCGCTGCTTCTGCCTGCCGTCGCCCTCGGCCTCTTCCAGTTCGCCGTGCTGGCGCGCACCACGCGCTCGGCCGTCCTCGAGGTGCTGAGGGAGGAGTACGTGAAGACCGCGCGCGCCAAGGGCGTGGCCGAGTCGGCCGTGCTGTTCCGCCACGCCCTCCGCAATGCCATGATCCCGATCCTCACGGTGGCCGGCATACAGCTCGGCCAGCTCATGGCGGGCAGCATCGTCCTGGAGTCGGTCTTCTATCTGCCCGGCCTGGGTCGGCTCGCGCTGGGCGCCATCAGCGCCCGCGACCTGCCTGTGGTTCAGGGCGTGGTCCTCTTCGTGGCCACGGTCATCGTGACCATCAATGCCGCCGTCGACGTGCTGTATGGCGTCCTCGACCCCCGCATTCGCTATGAGTGAAGCGGCGCAGGCGGGGGGAAGCCGCCAGTGGCGACGGGCGCGCCGGCACGTGACCTTCGCCATCGGCCTCGCCATCACCGCGATGCTCGTGCTGACGGCCGCCCTCAGCCTGACCTATACCCCGCGCGACCCGCTCGAGATGTCCATGGAGGGGCGGCTCCAGGGGCCGTCGCGCGCGCACCCCTTCGGCACCGACCAGTTCGGTCGCGATCTGCTCTCCCGCGTCATGATCGGCTCCGTCACGTCGATCCTGGTCGGGGTCATCGCCGTCGGCATCGGCATGGGCCTGGGCGTCCTGCTCGGCATGCTTTCCGGCTACTTCGGCGGCTGGCTCGACGAGGTGTTCATGCGTCTCATGGACGCCGTCCAGGGCTTTCCCGCCATCCTTTCCGCCCTCCTCATCACCGCGGTATTCCGGCCAAGCGTCGCCATGACCATGGTCGCCATCGGCGTGAGCTTCCTGCCCGTTTTCGCGCGCCTCACCCGCGCCAGCTTTCTCGAGCTGCGCGACCGCGAGTTCGTGCTGGCGGCCCGGGCGCTCGGCGCGCGGGACGCCACCCTGGTCGGCCGGCACATTTTTCCCAACACGGTGCCTCCGCTCATCGTCCAGGCGACCATCAGCTTCCCCGTGGCCATCCTGGCCGAGGCCGCGCTGTCCTATCTCGGCCTGGGCACCCAGCCGCCGCATCCGTCGTGGGGCCTGATGCTCCGGGAGGCCCAGGCCTTTTTGAGCATGTCTCCCTGGTTTGCCATCTTTCCGGGCACCGCAATCGCCTCGACTGTGCTAGGGTTGAACTTGCTTGGCGACGGCCTGAGGGATCTCCTCGACCCCAAACTGGCGGGATAGCGAAGACGGGCTGGCGACGAGCGCTCACGACAGCAAAAAAAAGGAGACCCCTACGTGCTGAAAGCGCTGCTGGCTGTCGCCGTCACCGTCCTGGTCACGCAAGGCGCGGTGGTTGCGACCTCCGTGTACCTGCATCGAGGTCTCGCGCATCGTGCCCTCACGCTGCACCCCATCGCGGATTTCTTCTTCCGCATCATCCTGTGGATCACCACGGGGCAGGACCGTCGTCAGTGGGTGGCCGTGCATCGCAAGCACCACGCCTTCACCGACACCGAGAAGGATCCCCACAGCCCCCTCGTGCACGGCTTCTGGCGCATCCAGCTCTGGAACGTCTACTATTACGTGCGCGAGGCCCGGAACCCGGAGACCCTGACCCGCTGGGCCAAGGACATCAAGGAAGACTGGTGGGACCGGCGGATCTTCTCCAAGGGCACCCTCGGCGGCATCATCGGCCTCGCCCTCGCCATGTTCGTCCTGGGACCCGCGTGGGGAATCTTCGTGGTCGCCGTCCACCTCGTCCTGTACGTCTTCGTCCTCGCCCCGTCCATCAACGGCCTCGGCCACTGGTGGGGACGCAAGAACTTCATGAACAACTCCGCCACGAACATCCGGCTCCTCGCCTGGCTCACGGGCGGGGAGAGCCTTCACAACAACCACCACGCCTACCCGTCGAGCCCCAAGTTCAGCGTCCGGCGCTCGGAGTTCGATCCGTCGTGGGTGGTGATCAAGATCCTGGCCATGGTCCGCCTGGCAACGCTCGTCGGGGACAAGGTCAAGCTGAGCTGAGCCGGTCTGGCTGATCCGCACGAGAGGCCCCGGGGAGACCCGGGGCCTTTTCAGTCTTGGCCGAGGGTGATCTTTCCGTCGACGATGCGCGGCGGCTCGAGGACGACGGGCACGGGCAGGCGACGCAGAGCCGTGGTCGGGTCGAGATGGCGGATGATCCAGTTCACGAAGGGGCCGGGCACGGTCATCCCTCCCAGGCTGACCCGGCTCGCCGACAGCGTGAAGGGCCGCTCGCTGTCGCCGGGGCCGAAGCGCACGCGGGCCTTGAGTGTCGGCCCGAAGCGCGTCACTCGCACCTTGGCCGCGCCGTCCTCGAGGGCGATGCTCATGCCGCTCCCCATGGGCTGATCCAGGAGGAATTCGCTCAGATCCTCCTGGGTGACGGTCACGCTGCGGATCACGAGCGCCTTGAGGTCCAGGATCTCGAGCCGCCCCTCGCGCATGAGGCGCTGCGGGTTGAAGACGAGGTCCTTCCCCTCGATCCTGATGTCGCGCATCCGCAGGGGGGCCGGCCGGCGCCGCCCGAACTCGCCCACGAAGGCGGAGTCCGCCGTGAGCACGGCCCGGTCGATCTCGCCGCGCAGGATGCCTTGCGGCCGGTACTCGAGGCGGATCTTCAAGCCTTGCGCGTCGTCGACGTTGTCGGCGAGCAAGGCGGCGGGGTCGCGTTCGAGGCGCTCGGCGACGGCGAGGGGTGTCACGCCGACGAGGGGTGGGATGCGACGCGCGCGGAGCGAGGCGGTGCTCCCGTCGGGTAGCGGATACTCTGCGATGACGGGAAAGGCCGACATCCAGTAGGGATCCCCGCCCGTGAAGGCGCGGCTGATCCTCTCGGGTCGCGCCGCCGCATAGGATGGTCCCTGGGCGCCCGTCTTGAGCACGACGAAGTCCACTCCGAGGGGCGCGTCGGTCCAGGATCGGGTCATCCGGTACGGCAGGCCGCGGCGCACGACCTCGTAGCGAAAGTTCGACACGGAAAAGAAGTTGTCGTTCGGCACGATGGCCACGGTGACGGCGTGGCCGCGGCTGGCGCGACCGAGGTCGGCCAGGATTCGATCGTGCTGCCAGTCGGCGCCACTGGGCGGCCTGCCGATGGCCAGGGGCAGGATCATGCCGGGCAAGGTGGGTGGTGGTGGCAGGGCCCAGAGCGTCATCGAGACCTGGAGAACGCCCGCGGCCAGCGCGCCCGCGCCGGCGGCGCGGCGCCACGCGGACGGGAGCGCGCGCAGGCCCATGGCCGCGACGAGCACGGCCGCGGGCAAGATGGGGAGCGTGTAGCGCAGGTTCTTGTTCTGGATCAGCGAGAAGAGCACGAAGGGCCCCAGGGTGGCGAGCCAGAGAAAGCCGCGGGCCGTCCGCCCCTCCTTGCCGAGGGCCCACAGCCCCCAGAGGAGCAGGAGGGCGGCGATGAGGCCGAGCTGGGTCGGCAGGGTCCGCGGGTAGAACGAGAGCGCCGCCGCCGTCAGGGAGTCGGGATTCTGCTGCTCGGCGGCCTGCTTGAAGGAGCGGTTGAGTATCTGGGCGGGGAGTCCGAAGAGTCGCGGGCCATACCAGGGAAGCGCCAGGGCTGCGCCCATCACGAGCGCGCCGGCCGCCCAGAGGAGCCGCCGGCGGCGCTCGGACGAGGCGAGGGCGCGCCCGAGGCTCCAGAGGAGCGGCGGCACGACATAGGCGGCGAAGGGCGGCTTGGTCAGCATGCCGAGGCCGAGGGCGGCTCCCAGGGCGATCGACCAGCCCGGCCTCCCGAAATCCTCGGCCCGGATGACGGCGTAGAGCGCCAGCGCCACCATGGCGGCCAGGGGCAGATCGAGCTGAAAGTTGGTCAGCGAGAAGACGACGAAGGGCGCGGTGGCGAGGAGAAAGGCGGCCCAGAGTCCCGTCTCGACGTCGGCGAGGCGACGTCCGAGACCGTAGACGCTGGCGAGGGCAACGGCGAGAAAGCCCATCATGACGACCTGCGCGGTCAGGGGCGTGATGGGGAAGACGAGGTAGAGGGCGCCCGCGGCGCAGGTGGCGAGCGGCGGGTAGAAGGACGAGGCCTCCAGGATCTCGCGCGCTCCGGAGTCGGTGACGATGCGGAGATTGCGGTAGCAGTCCATCGCGCGCTCCAGGTGATTGGCGTGGTCCCACTCGGGCGGGCGTCTATCGACGGCGACCCAGGCCGCGGCGGCGACGCAGATGGCCAGCCACAGCCCGGTGAGCGCGAGGAGGGGACGGCGGGTCATGCCGTCCTGCGCCCCGGTCAACGCTTCCGCGCCACGGTGGCGTCGACGTGGACGCCGTCCGTCGTCACGCGGCCCTGGAGGATGTCGAAGCGCTTCAGGATGAGCTCGAGGGCGGGGACGCGATCGCGGAGCGCGGCGGCCGTGTCGAGGCCGGTGCCGTCGGAGCGGACATAGTCGAAGACGAGGCAACCGCCGGGCCTCAGCGCGCGGTAAAGATGCTCGACCACGGCGACCGGGCGGGGCAGGTGCTCGAAGGTCTCGAGGCAGAAGATCGTGTCGTATTCCCCCGGCAGGGGCGTGTCGTCGTTCGGGACAATGGGCACCATGCTCACGAAGCGGTCCCCGCGGAACTTCCAGCGCGCGTAGTGGAAGAGCAGGTGCGGGATGTCGGCGCCCACGAGCTGAAGATCGAGGTGGCGGTAGTGACGGGCGAGGGCGGTCACGATGGGGGCGGCGCCGCAGCCGTACTCGGCCACGCGGCCGCCCCGCGGGATGAAGCGGGTGAAGGGATGCACGCGGAGCGGGGAGAGGGCGAGGCGATAGGCGTGCAGGAACAGGTACGAGACCATGCGCGAGTCGCGCCAGGCGTCCAGGTGCTTGTCATCGGAGGCGAGGTCGGGGCGCTCGAGGTGCTCGAAGTAGAGGGTCTGGGCGCGCTGGCGATAGACGCCGGCCAGGAAGTAGAAGTCGTGGGGATGGATGGGACGGCAGCCCAGCTCGCCCATCCAGTACCTCTGGAACTCCTCGAACCAGCCGAGCCGGAGATCGGCGTAGACGAGACAGCGGTGCAGACCCGTCTTGACCTGTGCCCCCAGCGCGTAGAGGGCGGCGAGGCTCCGCAGGCGGCCGAGCGGGCCCAGCCGGTCGCCGCTGCGCGCCTGCCCGTCGGGGGCGGGAAGCTTCTCCTCCTGCTCTTTGAGGAGAGCGATGATGTTGGGGTGGAAATCGTCGTAGAGGTTCACGCGGCTACCGGCCGAGGGCCGCGCACCAGAGGCAGAGGTCGGCTCCGCTCCACGCGTATGCGACGAAGACCAGCGCGATCACGACCGTGGCCACCGCGATCACCCGCGCGGCATCGTCCGGTGATTCCAAGGCTTCGCGGCACCTCGTGTCGGAGTGTGGTCTTCAAAATTCTGGAATGACGACGCGCAATAGCCTACCATAACGGCCGATGCCTTCTGACTGGCAGGACGTGCAGCGTCGGTTCTACGACGCCACCGCGGACGCGTACGACGAGAACTTCCAGCAGGCGAATCCGTACTTCGCGTTCGTGCTCGATCGCTTCCTGGAGGCCGTCGACCCGCGGCGGGGCGAGCGGATCCTGGAGCTGGGCGCTTCCGGGGGCCGCTTCACGGTGCCCCTGCTCGATCGGGGCTGCCGCGTCACCGCGGTGGACATCTCGCGACGATCGATCGAGTATCTCGAGCGACTCACCGCCGGGCATCCGGAGCGGGGAAGCCTCACCCTGGTCGAGGACGACGCCACCACGCTCTCTCGCGTGAGGGGGCGGGAGTTCGACGCGGTGGTCGGTGGCCACATTCTCCACCACGTGCCGGACGTCCGCGCGGTGGCGACCCGCGCCCTCGAGCGTCTGGGAGCGGGCGGACGGGCCGTCTTTCTCGAGCCCAATCCCTGGAACCCCCAGTGGTACGTCCATCTGGCCATGCACCCCCGACGGAGCTGGCGGGTCGAGCGCGGCATCGTGCGGGTATGGCCGGGCCGCGTGTGCCGCGGGTTCGAGGCGGCGGGATTCCGCGCGTGCCGCGTCACCACCGTGGGCTGCTTCCCGCCGTTCGTCCACAATGTCTTCCCCGCCACACGGAAGCTGGAGGGCTGGCTCGCTCACTGGCCGCCTCTCGCGCGAACCTTCACGCTCAACGTGTTCGTTGCCCGCAAGGCCTGAGGGAATGACCGGTCGCGCGCCGGCGTCACGCGGCCCGATGCTGCTCGCCTGCTGCGTCGTCGCCTTCCTGATCGTGGCCGCCCTGCTCGCCTGGGTGCTCGTGGATCACGATTACGAGGCCGAGTATCTGGCCCTGGGCACCCTGCTCGTCCGCGGCGACATCACGCTCTACCAGGACGAGATGACCGGGCAGTGGGTGCCCCTGCCCTTCTACTTCTACGGCCTCTCCCAGGCGATCTTCGGACCCAGCCTGCTCGTGGCCCGGCTCCTCGCCGTGCTCCTGGGGGCGCTCGTGGTGGTCCTGATCTTCGCGCTGGCGGAGCGCTGGGGCGGGAGGCTGGCGGGGGTGGCGGCGTGCGGCCTCTTCTGCACCCACGGCCTCGTCATGGGTTACTTCGCGACCGCGCACTTCTCGCCACTCGTGGCCGCCCTGATGCTCCTCGCCATCTACATCCTGTTCGGTACGGCGTGGCCCGCGCGCGATCTGCTCGCCATGGCCGTCTTCTCCACCCTCTTCCTCGTCAAGCCCCACTACTGGCCCGCCATTCCGTTCGCTCTCGCGTACACGGTATTTCGCGCGAGCTCCCTGGCGCGACGGGCAGGCCTGGTGGCCGTGGCCGTCTCCATTCCCCTCCTCTTCTTCGTGTGGGACCGTCAGCACTGGAAGATGCTCGCGTACATGCCGATCGTGCGCGCGTGGGTCGAGCCCATGGGCTACTACTCCTGGCACAACCTGATGGAAGATCCCGCCGCGGTGTGGGTCTCCGACTACGCTGACATCCGGTGGGATCCGAGCCCGCTCGGGCGGCTCGCGGGCGTGGCCAAGTCCTTCGCCTTCTTCCTGCGTCGCTACGCGATCTGGATGGTCGCCCTCGTCGGACTGGGCGCGCTCGCGGCGCTGCGGACGTGGAAGGGGCGGACCTCGACGTCGCGGTGGCGACCCGCGGGCCTGTGGTTCACCTTCTGGCTCTTCTGGTACCTCGTGGCCTGGCAGTTCGTCATCGTGGGACCGTACATCAAGCAGAGCTACGCGTACGTGGGGGCCATTGCCCCCCTTCTCGCCATCGTCATCGGCTGCCTCTTCGCCGCGGCGTGGGGCCGGCTCGAGCTGTCCGCGGCGCCTCGCCGCCTCGTCGCGGCCGCCTTCCTCCTCGCCCTCATCGTCTCGCCGTGGGTGCATCGCTCGCCGTACCTGCCGCGGCGCATCGTGCCCGCGGAGGCCGAGATCCCCGCGCTGCGCGCGGTGGCTGCCCGGATCGCCGCCGTCATCCCAGGCGGTGAAAAACGGGTGTTTCTGCTGGGCGACCCGCTGCCGCTCCATCTGGCGGGCCGGCAGAGCTACCTCCGGCAATTCCACCAGCACCTGATGGTGTTCACGAGCTCACGGGACAAGCAGCGCTACCATCGGGCCGGCATGTGGGGCGCGGACGAGCTCGAGGGGTGGCTGGGGAGCGACGCGCGGTACGCGGTGATCGAGCCAAGCGTCCTCGAGTTCTACGGAGGCCGCCGCCCCTACGTCGAGCTGGTGGCCCGGATCGATGCGCTCCTGGACCGGCACTTCACGCTCGTCGAGACGGTGCGGGCGGGCGGCAATCACGTCTTCCGCCTGTACCGCCGAAACACCCTCTGAACGGAGGATCCCGGTGCCCACACGCGTGCTCGTCACCGGTGGCGCAGGCTTCATCGGCTCCAACGTCTCCGACGGCTTCCTTCGCGCGGGCGCGCGCGTCACCGTCTTCGACAACTTCTCGCGTCCGGGCGCCCAGGCCAATGCCCGCTGGCTCGCCGCCTCCCACGGCCGCCGCGTCCGCATCGTGCGGGGCGATATTCGATGGCCCCGCCGGCGCCTCGCCGAGCTGGTGAACGAGGCCGACCTCGTCATCCACAATGCCGGCCAGGTCGCCGTCACCACCTCGGTGACGGATCCCCGGGACGACTTCGCCATCAACGCGGGCGGCACCCTCGAGATCCTCGAGGCCATCCGGACCTCGCGCCGTCGGCCCGCCCTCGTGTTCTCGTCCACGAACAAGGTGTACGGCGGGCTCGAGGGCGTGCGGACGCGGCGGGCGGGGACGCGCCATGTCTTCAAGGGCTGGCCTCGCGGCATTCCCGAGTCGTTTCCCCTGGACTTCCACTCGCCGTACGGCTGCTCGAAGGGGGCGGGCGATCAGTACGTGCGGGACTACAGCCGCATCTACGGGCTCCGGACCGTGGTCTTCCGCAAGTCCTGCATCTACGGGCCGCGCCAGTTCGGCATGGAAGACCAGGGCTGGGTCGCCTGGTTCACCCTGGCCGCCGTCTACGGCCGTCCCATCACCATCTTCGGCGACGGCCGCCAGGTCCGTGACGTGCTGTACGTCGACGACCTCGTGCGCGCCTACCGGGCGGCCTACCGGCGCATCGACGCCGCGGCCGGGGAGATCTTCAACATCGGCGGCGGGCCCGCGAGCACGATGTCCCTCCTCGAGCTGCTCGACATGCTCGGGGAGCTGCTGGGCCGTCGCGTGCCCGTCGGCTACGACGACTGGCGGCCCGGAGACCAGAAAGTGTACGTCAGCGACATTCGCAAGGCGGCCCGCGTGCTCGGCTGGCGGCCGAGGACCTCGCCTCAGGCCGGCGTGCGCCGGCTCTACGAGTGGATCCGCGGCAACCCGCGGCTCTTCCGCGTCCCGGGGACGGTCAAGCGCCGGGCCGCGAGGGCCGCCGCGAGTCGCGGACGAAGAAGCGCAGGTACTCGCTGAGGTTGCGCCACACGCGCATCTTGCTCCCCGAGCGCTTCGCGCCGTAGGCGTAGACCACGGGAGTCTCGGCGGCGCGCAGGGGCCGGAGCCGCGAGAGCTTCACCAGGATCTCGATGTTGGCGAAGAATCCCTGCGCCTCGATGAAGCGCCGTCCGTAGCGCCGGAAGGCCTCCTGCAAGAGCTCTGCGCGATAGCCCCGGTAGAAGAGCGTGTAGTCCTTGACGGGTGCGAGGCCGCAGTACCAGCGCATGACGAGGTTGGCGCCCACGCTCCAGATGCGGCGCCCGAGCGGGAAGCCGCGGTAGCCGCCGCCGGGAACATAGCGCGACCCGCACACGACATCGTAGCCCTGTCCCAGGAGCGAGATGATGGGGCCGAGCGCCTGGAGGCTGTTGGTGCCGTCGCCCTCGATGGTGATCACGAAGTCCCCCGGCTTGGAGATGGCGGCGGCGTGGCGCAGACCGGTGTCAAAAGCGGCGGCGACGCCGCGGTTGACCTCGTGGGAGAGGAGCTCGAGGGGCACGGTCTCCTTCATCTGGCGCACGATCGCCTCCGTGCGGTCCGTGCTCCCGTCGTCCACCACGATGACGTCGAGGTCGGGAAGGCCGAGGCCGTGGATGGCCGCGAGGTTCTGGCCGATGCCCGCTTCCTCGTTGTAGGCGAGGACGACGAGGCGGGTGGTCATCCGGGCAGCTTCTCCGCGTAGACGGTCATGAAATCGCCGAGGTCGACGGTGAGCGTCCGGTGGGAGAGGCCGAGCCGACGCAGGCCCGCGCGGCCGGCCGCGCTCCCTCCGTGCCAGTAGGGGGCGAGCTTGAGCAGGAGATAGTCCCAGGTGACTACGTGACCATAGCCATGGCGGTGGGCCAGGCGCCAGCCTGCCCGGCCGAGGGCCGCCGCCACCGTCTCGGGCGTGAAGTAGGTCAGGTGCATGCGCATGTACCAGGGCCAGCGCTTCCTGAGCATCCGGACGGCCAGCGTGTCGATGTTCATCGTGGTCAGCACGAGATAGCCACCATCCCGGACGAAGTCCCGCGCGCGCCTCAGCTCACCCACGGGATCGGCATAGTGCTCGAGGGCATCCCACATGGTGGCGACGGCGAACGATCCCCGGGGGAAGGGCGCCGTGTCGAGCGTGCCCGTGTGCACGCGGTGCCCCTTGGCGGCCGCGGCCTGGGCGGCCCAGCGGCTGGGCTCGAGCCCCGCCACCGGCCAGCCCGCCCGCGCGGCGACGTCGAGGAAGACGCCGGTATAGCAGCCGACGTCCAGGAGGGTGCCGCGCTCGGGAACGTGTCTCTCCAGGCGCGAGAGGGCGCGCGAGAAGGTGGCCACCCGCGCCGCCTCGTTCTCGAGGTAGACGGGGTCCTCGACGTCGGCGTAGAGGGAGAGGATGGTGGCGTCGTCCTCGCGCGGGCTGCGGAAGCGGAGGCCGCACTGATCGCAGGCCACGATCTGGCCGAAGGCGCCGTGGTCCAGGCTCGTGCACGCCACGAGGCCGGGACCGCTGATCCGATGGAACCCCTCGTCGCGCATCACGGGAGAGACGCGGCTGCCCCCGCAGAGCGGACAGGGGACATCGTGGAGGCGCAGCTCGTTGCGGGTGGTCACGAGATGACGCCTCCAGTTTCCCTGGGCAGCCTCTCGAACCGCGACTGACAGTAGAGGAAGTCTCCAAGGCACCCGGTGCAGAGCCGGCCGGTGTTCTCCTTGCCGGGCAGCGGCCAGCCGCCCGCGGCGCAGGCCCGGCGCAGCTCCCCGACGGTCAGCATGGTGCAGTAGCAGAGGATGAGCGCGTCCTCGGGCTCGGGTCCGCCGGTCATTTGAAAAATGTGAAGAGGTGGTCGAAGAGCACGAGGTCGCCCGAGGGCTCCCGGCGGCCCACGACGTATCCGGCCAGACGGAAGAGCGACTTGGTTTCGACGCGGGTGAGGGGCTGCCCGCCGCGCTCGGGAGCGAGAGCCACCTCGGCATGGGCTCGGGGGCCGAGGAAAACCGTCTCCTCGACGCGCTCGGCCCCGTAGTAGGCGAAGACCTGCGCCTCCGTGGGAGCGAAGCGGCCGACGTTGCCGAGCATGACCGAGTAGCGCGCGGCGTGGGGACCGCGACGGAAGACATAGGTGTCGAAGTTGTTGAGGCGGGACATGTCCCCGATCCGGTCGGGCACGCCGCCGAGGGCCGCGCTGACGGCATAGTACAGCGCCGGGGTCGCGGAACCCGTGCGATGGACATAGGCGTAGTGGTGGGGGCGGTAGGGAAACGCGTCTTCCTCGTACCGCGCGTCGAACACGGCCATGACGCGCCCGTGCCCGCGCGTGGTCGGGGCGAGGAGGGCGCCCAGGTCCAGCGTCTCGTCCCGCGTGTCCAGGGCATGCTCGAGGAGCAGCTTGCCGTCGGGGCCGTAGGCCGAGAGATCGAGAGAGGAGAGCCGACGTCGCGCCTCCGGATCGCGCTGGTGCACCAGCTCGACGAGGTGCTCGTAGCCCGGCTCGTAGAACGTGGCCGAGAGCAGGGCCGAGACGCTATTTGACATGCATGAGCGACAGCGGCCCCTCGAGGTTCCGGGCGCCCGCGCCGACGACGTACAGGTTGAACCACGCCGCGCCCTCGAGCCGGAGCCTCCACACCTCCGTACCGGCGCTGCCCGGGGCTGAGCCGCCCGGGGCTGAGCCAAATGTCCCGATGTCCAGGAGGGTGGAGCCCATGGGAGCGAGCCGCAGGAGCCGGGCGCCGAGGACACGCCCCTCCCGGCTCGCCACGACGCGGACGCGGTTCGTCACGTTGGACAGGTTCATCACCAGCAGATGCGAGCGGCTGTCGGGACCCACGTACGCGTACTGATGCCGGACGAAGGCGGGAATGGCGCGGCCCACCAGCCCCAGGAGCCCGCCGACCATGGCCAGGAGCAAGCGGCCCGGGAGCGCATAGCGCTCGATGAACTCGCCCCGGCCATGGGTCGCGGTATAGGCGAGGCCGTCGGAGAGGGTGACGTAGAGATCGGAGTTGATGCGCTCGCCGCTGACCGTGGCGAAGCCGCACCCGCCCGGGGCCGGCGGCAGCGGCAGCTCCACTGCCTCCACCGCGTCGGGCAGCGTCACCTCGTGCCGACCCGCCACCGCGCCCTGGGCATCGTACTGGACCACGGAGACCGGGAAGCTTCCGCGGTTGTAGCCGACCTTGAAGCGCGATTCGACATTGCTGAGCACCAGGGCGCACTGGAGATGAGGGCGCGTCAGCCACGGCAGGTAGTAGGTGGGCTGACGCTGGACGCCGAGGACCCTTTTCGCGAGCTTTCTCAGGCCCATCGGCCATGAAGCCTATCACGAGGACGGGTGGGGCCCAAGGAGCGCGGCGCCGAATGACCTTGACCGGTCGGCGAGGGGTGTGTTCACCTATTGAACGCCGTGAGCCACGAGGGGAATCTCGGCAGGAAGTCCGTCGTCCTCTTCTTCGGCACCGGTCTCGCCAGCACTTTCGGCTTCGTCACCACGATCTTGATCGCCCGGTGGCTCGGACCGGACGCCCTGGGCATCCTGGGCTTCAGCATGGGCCTCGTGGGAATGCTGACCGCGTTCTTGCTCCCCGGGTTGAACCAGGCGCACCAGAAGCGGGTGGCGGAAGGCGGCGACCTCGGCCGCTGCATGGGGACCATGGCCGCGCTTCAGCTCGTCATCCAGATGGGGGCGCTCGTCCTCGTGCTCGCGGCGGCGCGCTGGGGATCCCTGGTGATTCCGGCGGGGGTGCCCCTCGAGGTCGTTCTCTTCGTCCTGGTTGCCCAGCTCCTGATGAATCTCGCGGCGACCTTCAGCGTCGCCTTCGTGGGACGGGAGTGGGCGAGCGCCCACGCGATCACGGAGGTGGCGGGCAAGGGATTCCGCTTCGTCGTGACGATGGCGGTGCTGGTCTGGGCCGCAGACATCCGCTGGGTGGCCGCGGCCCTGATGGTCGAGGGCGCCACGGAGATCCTCGTGGGCGGGTACATTCTCGTCTTCCGCCGCGGCATCGCCCTGCGTCGTCCCGATCGCGCGACCCTTCAGGCCTACTGGAGCTACGCGCGTCCGCTCTTCATCACGAGTCCCATCGGCATGCTTCAGGACTCTCTCGATCGCGTGCTCGTCGCGCGCTGGGCGGGCCTGACGGCCGCCGGGTACTACCAGGTCGCCCGCGCGCTCTGGGAAGTGCTCGGAAGGCTGAACCAGTATCCTTTCCAGCTTCTCCTGTCGCGGCTCTCGCGGCTCTTCGCCACCCCGGGCCCCGAAGCCGCGGCGGAGAGACGACGGGTCTTCGCCGCGGCCATGGACAGGTTGCTGTTCATCGCGGTGCCGGCCGCCTTCTGCCTCTGGGCGCTGCGCGAGCCCCTCGTCAGCCTGCTCTATGGCCGGCGCTTTCTTCTCGCGGTCGCGCCGCTCATGGTCCTCGTGCTGGCGGCGCTGGCCCAGACGGCATTCAACCCATATCAGTTCATCCTCTACGCCATGGATCAACACGGACGGTTCGTGCGCGTTGTTCTGCTGCGACTGGCCGTGTATCTGATCGCCATGGTGGTGCTGGTCCCGCTTCTTGGCGGCACTGGCGCGGCGGCAGTGCGTCTGCTCATGGTGGTCTTTCCCTGCTGGGTGTTCATTCGATGGACGCGCGATCTGGCCGGCATCGGCTTCCAGCGGGTGACCGTTGTCTACCTGACGGGCTTCGGGGTGCTCGTGGCCGTCAACGAGGCGACCCGGGAGGGCCTGGCCGCCTCCGGCGCTCCCGAGCCGGCAGCCCTGACCGTGGGATTCATGCTCGCCCTCGGCGTCTACGCGGCCTTTCTCTGGCTCACCCATACCGGGACGGCGGACAATCTCCGCTACGCCAGGGAGCTCGTGGACCCGCGGAGGTTCGCGGCCTTCCTGAGAGCCAGCTCCTAGCAATTTGACTCGGGCGCGTTGCCTGTGTTCATATATTGAACGCCATGGCCATCGAGCGTCACATCGAGCGCGAGCTCGAGATCCTGACCGCCATCGAGGAGGGGGCGCCCCTGACCCAGCGCGCCCTCGCCGCGCGATTGGGGGTGGCCCTCGGGCTGACCAACCTCTATCTGAAGCGGCTGGCCGGGAAGGGCTTCATCAAGATACGGGAGTTCTCCAGCAAGCCCTCTGCCCGCAAGCGCTTCCGCTACATGCTCACGGCCAAGGGCGTCACGGAGAAGGCCCGGCTCACGTACGAGTACATGGGACATTCATTGCAGCTCTACCGGCGGACCCGCGACAATCTCCGGGCGGCCATGGGCCAGCTGGGGCGAAACGGGATGAAGCGCATTGCGCTTTGCGGAACCGGGGAGGCGGCCGAGCTGGCCTACCTCACCCTCAAGGAATTCGGGCTGGAGCCGGTAGGGATCTACGCCGGGGAGGGAGGCGGCCACTTCCTGGGCCTCCCCGTGCGGCCGGTCTCGGAGCTGCCCGCGGCCGATGTCGACGGCATCGTCATCGCCACCTTCGAGAGGCCCGAGCGGCACGTGGCGGGCCTGGTTCGCCTGGGCCTGCCGCCCGAGAAGTTCCTCACCCTGAGGCGTCTGGCCTCGCCCGCGGGCAATGGCGACAGCGCGGGCGGGCGGATCGTGAAAAGGAGCTGAGCATGCCGCAGTTCCTCAAGGGCAACTACAAGGTGGAGACGAAGATCGAGGACAAGGGGGACGCCGCGGACTCGACCGACGAGTTCGAGAAGAAGGCCCTCTCGCGCCTCGGCGGCAGCATCTGCTTCGTGAGCAAGAAGAGTCTCATGTGGCAGGGCGAGGCGCAGCCGAAGGCGAGCCGAGCGGATACGGAAGACGGGACAGCGAAAGCGCGGCACGATGCTCGCGCTGGTGCTGAGAGGCCGGATGGAACTGGGAAAGAAAATCGCCAGCGCCCTTGAGGCAGCCACGTTCGACCGCGTGGCCGCCGTCGGGCTCGCCAATGCCGAGCGCAATCGGCCGCGGATCGCGCGCTCCGTCCTCGACCTGCGCGAGACCCAGCTCGGGGCGGGCAACACCGCGCTCATCGTGGGCGCGGGACCGAGCCTCCACCGGCGCCGGAGCCTCGATCGCCTGCGCGCCTCCACCTTCCCGGGCACCATCGTGGCCGCCGACGGCGCGCTGGGGGCGTGCCTGCGCGCCGGCGTGGTGCCGCACGTCGTGGTCAGCGTGGATCCGCATCCGGAGCGCATCGTCCGCTGGTTCGGGGATCCGGCGCTGACGGAGGCTCCCGCCGATGACTACTTCCGCCGCCAGGAAATGGATCCCGTCCAGCGCGAGGACGAGCTTCGCGCGAACCGCGCGCTCGTGGAACTGGTGGACGCCTATGGACCCAAGATGAAGGTCGCGGCGGCGACCTCGGCGGCGCCCGCGGTGGTCGAGCGCTGCGAGCAGGCAGGGATGGAGCTCTACTGGTGGAACCCGATGTACGACGACTATGACAAGCCCGGCAGCCTCTCGCGCCGCCTCTGGGAGGCCAATGGCCTGCCCTGTCTCAACGGCGGCGGCAATGTCGGCACGGCCGCCTGGGTCCTGACCCATGCCGCGCTGGGCAAGGGGCGGATCGGGCTCGTGGGCATCGACCTCGGCTACGCGCCGGGCACGCCGTACGAGAAGACCCAGTATTTCCCGGAGCTCGTCGAGCTCCTGGGAGCTCGGCATCGCGAGGCCTTCATTCACACCGAGAATCCCGTGACGCGTGAGATGTGGTTCAGCGACCCCGCCTATCACTGGTTCCGCGAGGTCTTTCTCGAGATGGCCCGCGAGGCCGATTGCCAGACCTTCAACTGCACCGAGGGCGGCCTCCTCTTCGGCGACGGCGTCATCACCTCCACTCTGGACGCATTCCTCGAGACGGCCGGGCTCGAAGCCGGGAAGGACCATCATGGCTAAGGTGCTCTTCGTCAACCCGCTGATGCGCGAGGAGGACGACCCGCGCCATGTGCCCTACGGCATGGCCCTCCTCGCCGCCATCGTGGTGGGCCAGGGCCATCAGGTGCAGGTGTACGACCACAACGCCTGGCGCCCCTCGGACGCCGTCATCGCCCAGGTGCTGCAGGCGGACCGCTGGGACGTGGTCGCGCTCGGCGGCATCACCACGGCCTACCGATCGATCAAGCAGATCGTGGAGATGGCCAGGGAGCTGGCGCCGCAGGCGCTGGTGGTGGCGGGGGGCGGCTTCCTCACGAGCATGCCCCACGAGATCATGCGCTTCCTGCCTCGGATAGACGTGGGCGTGGTGGGTGAGGCCTTCGTGTCCTTTCCCGAGCTCCTCCGCCGCGTGGACGCGGGCAACCGCGACTGGGCGGCGGTGCCGGGGCTGATCTGGCGCGACGCCGCGGGCAAGACCAGGCTCAACCCGGAGCAGCCCCTCCTCATGGATCTCGACAGCCTGCCCTATCCGGCCTGGGAGCTCTTCCCGCTCGAGGTCTACTTCAAGAACAGCATGGCGCTCTACTCCGAGGAAGGCATGCTCGCCCAGCGGCGCCTCGACATCAATGCGAGCTACGGCTGCTCGCTCATCTGCCGCTTCTGCTTCCACCTGGGCATCGCGGGCGACATGCAGCACAAGGAGAACGCGGAGGGTGAGAACGACGTCGCCTTCACCTACGACCGCAAGATCCGCTTCCACAGCCCGCGCTACGTCGTCAACCTCGTCAAGTACGCCCGCGAGCGCTTCGGGGTGGACTTCATCGGCTTCCTCGACGAGAACCTCATGACCATGCACCAGTTCTCGGGCAAGAAGTGGCTGACGGACATCGCAAAGCTCTGGATCGAGGAGGGGCTCCAGCCGCAGTGCGTGCGCGACGGCGTCCCCCACGACCCCGAGAAGTGCAGCGGTGTTCACTGGGGCGGCACCAGTCACGCCACCCTCTGCTCGCCCGAGGTGCTCCGGGCAATCAAGCAGGCGGGATGCTCGCACCTCGTCTACGGCTACGAGAGCTTCTCCGCGCGCGTGATGAAGACCATCGGCAAGGGCGCCACTCCCGAGACCAACGAGCGCTCGCTCAAGTGGACGCTCGAGGCGGGTATCCGGCCCATCCCCAACCAGATGATGGGCTTCCCCGACGAGGATTTCGACAGCCTCAAGGACAACATCCGCGCCTGGAACCGCCTCGGCCTCAACGTCAAGCCCTTCTTCGCCACCCCGTATCCCGGGACGGAGTGGTACTACACGAACAAGCAGCGCATCCTCGATCAGTACGACGGAGACCTCGAGGCCTTTCTCCTGGATCTGGGCGACGCCACGCGGGTCACCGCCGTCATTTCCAAGAAGTTCAACGCCGTCGAGCTCTACGGGCTGCGCGAGCTGATGGTCCGGCGGGACATCGCCCGCATCGAGCGCTACGAGAAGGAATGGAACCGCCTGCACGCCGCGGACCCGCCGCCCCCGCCCGCCCCGCGGCTCGTCCTGGAGACCAAGAGATGAAGCTCGCCGTCCTCGGACTGGGCTCGATCGGCCGCCGGCATCTCGGAAATTTCCGGACGGTCGGCGTCGAGACCCTCGCCGCCTACGATGCCGCCCCCGCTCAGCGGGAAGCCGCGGCCAAGGACTTTCCCTGGGCCGCCATCGCATCCACGGCGGAGGCCGCCCTCGCGGGGGCCGACGGCGCCGTGATCTGCACGCCGCCTGACTCGCACCTCGCCCTGGGCCGCCTCGCCGCCGAGCGCGGCGCCCACCTCATGGTCGAGAAGCCCTTCGCCCGGTCCGTGGACGGCGTGGAGGACCTCCTCAAGCTCTGCGACGCCAAGGGCCTCAAGGTGCTCACCGCCTACAACTGGCGCTACTGGCCACCCATGCTGCTCGCCGAGAAGCTGCTCAAGGAGGGGCGCATCGGGGCCGTGCGCGCGGCGCGGACCGAGTACGCCTACCACCTGACCACGCGCTATCCCGGCAAGGACTACCGCATGTTCTACATGGCCGACGCCAAGCAGGGCGGCGGCTGCGTGCTCGACGAGAGCCATGCCATCGACTTCATGCGGTGGCTCTGCGGGGAGATCACCGAGGTCAGCGCGGTGGTAGACCGCGTCTCGAGCCTCGAGATCACCACCGACGACATCGCCGATCTGACCGTGCGCTTCGCCTCGGGCACGGTGGGCAACATCCACATGAACCTCTTTGCCTGGAACGTGCACAGCCACTTCGAGCTGATGGGCGAAGAGGGCGTGATCCAGTGGCGGCGATTCGAGAACGAGATCCGGGTCTTCGATCCCAAGGCGAACCGCTGGGAGATCTACCCGTTCGCCTGCCAGCTCAACGACATGTACGTCGAGGAGGCCCGACACTTCCTGGCCTGCATCCGCGGCCAGGCCACCCCCGCCTGCGACGGCTGGGACGGTCTCAAGACCATGCGCGTGATCGACGCCGCCGTGAAGGCCTCGGCGGAGCGGCGCTGGGTCCGGGTCTAGGGGATGACGGCGACGCCGTACGCCTTCGGGGTCATTCCCGCGCGCGGCGGCTCCAAGGGCCTCCCGGGCAAGAACCTGCGCAAGCTCGGCGCGCTCTCGCTCGTGGGGCAGGCCATCGCCTCCGCCCGTGAGTCCGCCCTGCTCACGCGCTTCATCGTCTCCACGGATAGCGAGGAGATCGCCGCCGAGGCCGAGCGCCAGGCTCTCCCCGTCCCGTTCCTGCGTCCGGGGGGGCTTGCCACCGACGAGGCAGGGATGCTCGGCGTCCTCCAGCACGCGGTGCGCTGGCTCGAGTCGTCGGCGGGCGTGAAGCCCGACGTGATCGTGACCCTTCAGCCGACCTCGCCGTTCCGCCGGGGCGCCGAGATCGACGCGACGATCCGGAAGGTCGCCGAGACGGGCGCCGACTCGGCCCAGACGCTCTCCGAGGCTTCCTATCATCCATACTTCATGAAGACGCTCGACGGGGACCGCACGGTGGCGCTCTTTCCCGAGGGGCACACCTACGTGCGTCGCCAGGACGCGCCGCCCGTCTATCAACCCTCCGGCGCGGTGTACGTGACGCGCTACGAGACCCTGATGCGCCACGGGCACATCCTGGGCGAGGACAACCGGGGCATCGTGATGGATTTCGAGGCCTCGGTGAACATCGACACGGAGTGGGACTTCCTTCTCGCCGAGCTGCTCTTGCGGGAAGGGCGCGCGGCCCTTCCCCCGGGTCGGAGCTAGCGAGCCGTGGCCAAGCGGCTCCTGGTCATGGGCGCGGGCGGTCACGGGCGGGCCGTGGCCGACCTCGCCGCCGAGTGCGGATGGACGGTCACCGGCTTCACGGACCGGGTGCCCGGCGCGTCGATCCTGGGCCGGGACGAGGACCTGACGGCGCTCGCGGCGGCCGGTGCCATGGATGCTGCCGTGGTCGGCGTCGGCAATGCCGCTCTCGACCGTCGCGCCGCGCTCTTCCAGCTTCTCAAAACCTCGGGCATCGTGGTCGCCACCCTGGTGCACCCGCGCGCCGTGCTGTCACGCTCCTGCCGTCTCGGCGAAGGCGTCGTGGTGTTCGCGGGCGGCGTGCTTGGCTCGTCGGTCGAGGTCGGGGACAATGCCGTCATCTACAGCGGAGTCATCGCCGAGCACGATTGCCGCATCGGGGCGCACGCCTACCTCTCGCCCGGCGTCGTCCTCTGCGGCGGCGTCACCATCGAGGCGGGCGGCTTCCTCGGCGCCCGGGCGACCGTGCTGCCGAACCTGACGGTGGGGAAGGAAGCCGAGGTCGCCGCCGGCGCCGTGGTGATCTCGGATGTGCCGGCGGGCGAACGGGTGATGGGCGTTCCCGCGCGTCCCCGCGGTGGCCGACCGTGATCCGCCTTCTCCTCGTCACCGAGGCGACCCGGAGCATCGGCGAGTTTCGCCGGCCCATGGTGCGTCGGATCTATCTCGCCTATGCCCACTGGTACCGACGGGCCGTGACCCGCGCGGTCAAGCGCCTGATCGAGGACCACGAGGTGACCGTGCTGGGCGCCCGCCAGCTCGTGGACGCCTCGGCCATCCCGCCCACGGTCACCGTGCACTACTACGACGATGAAGTCTACGAGGTCGACTCGCGAGAGCTCGAATCGCTGACGCGACGCCTCGTCGCCGGCTGGTGGCATGCCGCATCCGACGAGCCCGACCTTTCCTACCGCGGCGTCTGGCTGCCTGATCTGCTCACGGTCGGTAAGAGACTTCGAGTCCGGCTCGAAGTGATCGAGCGGCTCGGCATCATCGACCGGGTGCTGCACGAGGTGAAGCCCGACCAGCTACGGCTATTGAGCGGCGCCTCGCTGGCGGAGCAGGTGGCCCGCCTCGTGGCGCGGACCCGCGGCCTGGGGGTGCGCAGCCTCTCGCGCTCGCCCTGGCCACAGCTCGTGGCGCGGGCCTATGCGGCTCTCTTTCCGCGAGAGGATCGGATCAACCTCCAGCAGCTCCTCCGTCAGCAGCGGCACCCCCTCGCCTCTCGGCGTGCTGACGGCCGGCGCATCCTCTTCGTGACGTGCCGGAGCCGCCATCATCTGCTCGTGGACCCACTTATCGAGGCCGTGCGCTCGGCAGGCGCGTCGCCCCGGCTCGTTGCGCAGTCGAACGAGGACCCGGAGCTCGCGGCCCGTGTCAGCGACCTCAGCGCAGCGGGCGTGCCTACGGCGTATCTCATGGACTATCTCCCCCGGGCCACGGCGGCGCGCCTCGTCAGACGGTTTCGGCCGCTGTTCCGGCGCGCGCTCCGGCGTGCCGAGCGCGATCCGGAGCTGGCGGAGCGGATGTCCTGGCGGGGCGTCTCGCTCTGGCCGGTCCTCCGCCCATTCCTGGCCGCCTCCGAGGCGAGCCTCCTGACAGCCCTCCTGTCCCAGGAAGCAGCCTTTCGTGCCGTCAGGGCCCTACGGCCGGACGCCCTCGTCGTCACGAGTGACCGGCGCCTCGCCGAGCGGGCCATGGCCTTCGTCGCCCGCTCATTCGACATTCCCTCGTTGCTCTTCTCGGGAACCCTCATCCTCGGGCGTGACCTGACCAGCCGCTTCGATATCGGCGACCGCCTCGTCGTCATCGGCGAGCATCTTCGGCAGAGTCTGGTCAGGGAGCTCGGGATAGAGGAGGAACAGGTGTCCGTGGTCGGCGACCCACGCTCCAACGCCGCGCGATTGGTGCCCACGGGGCGGCTGCGCGAGGAGGTCCGCCGCGACTTCAGCCTCGCCCCCGACCGCCCCCTCGTCATCGTGGTGTCGAAGTACGTCTCGTTGGTTTTCTCGGCGCAGGAGAGAGAGGCCTTCTACCGGACCATGGTGGCGGCCGCGCGTCAGCTGGGCGACGTCGACTTCATCGTCAAGGTCCATCCGAACGAGCCTCTCGATCGACTGCACGAGCAGGTGCGCGAGTGGGGATGGCCGGAGGCCCTTCTGACCAAGGACTACGACATCCATCGCCTCTTCGGGGCCGCGGACGCCGCCGTCATGATCACGTCCATGGCCGGTCTCGAGGCCATGGCCCTGGGCTGCCCGGTGGTGGCCGTGCAGACGGCGGGCAAGGACTTCGAGGGCGACTACATGCCGCCCTATGTCAGCGCGGGCGCGGTCCGGAGGGTGGACTTGGGCAAGGCCGCGGCCCTGGCCGATACCCTGCGCGTCTTGATCTGGAATCCCGCGGAGCGCCAGGACATGATCGAGCGGGGCCGCGCTTTTTCCGCGCGCTACGTCCACCCGGTGGACGGCCGGCTCGGCGAGCGACTGCTCGCCCTGGCCGAGGAGATCAGCGCGGCGCGGAGCCGATCGTGACCGCGGCGGGCCTGCCCTGCTTCGGCGCGGGTGGGCGCATCTTCATCGTGGCCGAGGCCGGCGTGAATCACAACGGCGATCCGGCGCTCGCCCGCCGCCTGGTGGACGCCGCGGCCGAGAGCGGAGCGGACGCCGTCAAGTTCCAGACGTTTCGCGTCGACGCCTTGCTGACCCGGGGCGCGCCCAAGGCGGGATACCAGGTCGAGACCACGGGGGCGAGCGAGAGCCAGCGCGACATGCTCGCGCGACTCGAGCTCGCCACGGCGGTGCTCGCCGACCTCAAGGACCGGGCCGCGAAGCGCGGGCTCACGTTCTTCTCCGCGCCCTTCGACGAGGAGAGCGCCGATGTCCTGGACGAGCTCGGGGTCGCCCTCTTCAAGGTGCCGTCGGGGGAGATCACCAATCTCCCGCTGCTGCGCCACCTGGCATCCAAGGGCCGTCCCATCATCCTGTCCACCGGCATGTCGAGCCTGGATGAAGTCGAGCAAGCGGTGGCGGCCATCCGGGTCGCCGGCAATCCGCCTCTGGCCGTGCTCCACTGTCTCTCCGCGTATCCCGCGCCCGCCGCCGAGGTCAACCTGCGCGCCATGGATGCCCTGGCCGCGCGCTGCGGCTGTCCCGTGGGCTTCTCCGATCACACGCTCGGCATCGAGATCGCGGTGGCGGCGGCCGCGCGCGGCGCCGTCATCATCGAGAAGCACCTGACGCTCGACAAGACCCTGCCCGGGCCCGATCATCGCGCCTCCCTCGATCCCGCGGAGTTCGCGGCCATGGTCCGGGCCATCCGGGCCGTGGAGTCCGCGCTCGGCGACGGGACCAAGCGCCCCATGCCGTCGGAGCTCGACACCCGCCGGGTGGCGCGGAAGAGCCTCGTGGCGGCGCGGGCGCTCAGGGCGGGCGCGCGGCTCGGAGCGGGGGACGTCCTGATCAAGCGGCCCGGCACGGGCATCTCCCCCGCCGACCTGGACAAGGCGATCGGGCGCCCGCTCGCTCGCGATATCGCCGCCGACGAGGTGATCGGCTGGGAGGCGCTGGCGGAGCCATGACGGCGGGGTCCGCGAGGCGCGTCGGCGTGGTCACGGTCGGCCGCTCGGACTACGGCCATCTGCGGCCGGTGCTCGAGGCCGTACGGCGCGCGCCCGACCTCGAGCTGCTTCTCTTCGTGGCGGGCATGCATTTGGCAAGCGAGTTCGGGCTCACGGTGCGCGACATCGAGGCGGACGGCTTTCCCATCTCCGCGCGCGTCGAGATGCTCGGGGGCGGCGACACGCCGGAGGCGGTGGCGGCGGCCACGGGGCGCGGAGTGACGGGCTTCGGAGAGGCCTTCGCGCGCGTACGCCCGGATCTGCTCGTGGTCCTGGGCGATCGCTTCGAGATGCTCGCGGCGGCGGTGGCCGCGCTGCCCTTCGCCCTTCCCGTGGTGCACATCCACGGCGGCGAGGTCTCCGAAGGGGCGATGGACAACCAGATCCGCCATGCCATCACCAAGCTCGCGCATCTGCACTTCGCCTCGGCGGAGCCGCACGCCCGGCGCATCGCCGCCATGGGGGAGGAGCCCTGGCGCATCTACACCGTCGGCGCGCCCGGCCTCGACCGCCTCGCCACCACAGAGCCGCTGTCCCGCGCGGCGCTGGCCCGCGAGCTCGGGTTGCCCGAGGCGGGGCCGTGGCTCCTCGTCACCTTTCATCCCGTCACCCTCGAGTACCGGGACACCGCCGCCCACATCGACGAGCTCCTGGCCGCGATCGAGAAGACGGACGGCTTCATCGTCATCACGTATCCCAATGCCGACACGTCGGGGCGGCTCATCGTGGAGCGGATCGAGGAGTTCGCGGGGCGCCATCCCCGACGCTGCCGGCTCGCCAAGAGCCTGGGCGAGCGCCTCTACCTCTCGCTGCTGGGCCACGCCGACCTCATGATCGGCAATTCCTCGAGCGGCCTCATCGAGGCGCCCTCCTTCGGGCTGCCCGTGGTCAATGTGGGCGCGCGCCAGCGCGGGCGGCTGCGGGGGGCCAACGTGATCGACGTCGAGCCCTCGCGCGAGGACATCTTGCGGGGCATCGAGGCGGCTCAGGCGCCGGCCTTCCGCGCCCGGGCCCGCGCGGCCGCGAATCCCTACGGGGACGGCCGCGCCGCCCCCCGCATAGTTGAAGTGCTGCGCGCCATCCCGATCGACGCGCGGCTGGTACAGAAGCGCTTCCGCGACTGAATGTTCCGCTTCGAGCGCCGGCTTCGCCGGCGCAATTCTCAGATTGCTCGCCTCGGACGGCGGGGCCCCAGCCCCGCGACGTCCTCCGGCTCGCCCTGCGTCGGGGGAAGGTTCGGAAGGGGGGCAAAGCCCCCCTCCGAATCAATAGGAGCCGAGCTTCTGGCCCGGGCGCGGGTACCGCCGCCGGTGGCGGACCATCACGTCCCACCACAGCGACGAGAGCGCCTGAGCCACCAGCCTGAGGTTGCTCAAGGTGAGGGCCTTGGAGTCGCCGCTCTTCCTGGCCTGGAGCTCGATTCCCACCTCGATCCAGTCCACCCCGCCGCACACCGCCTTGACCACGGCCTCCGTCTGGTACGAGAAGCCGTTCGTGCGGATGGGGATCTGCCGCAGGACGCGGGTCCGGAAGATGTTCGTCCCGTTGGTGTAGCGGAAGCGCTCGTTGAACAGGAGGTTCACGAGCCGCACGTAGAGCCACGAGGCGAGGCGGCGGCCCCGGCCGCGGACGGCGGTGTTGGTGATGTAGAACACCACGAGGTCCGCCTTGGGAGCGTAGCGGGCGCCCCGCACGATCTCGTCCACGCGCGTCTCGTTGTCGCCGGGGATCAGGAGCACGTGCTCGCCCCGGGCCTCGGCCACGCCGGCCTTGTAGATGCCGCCGATGTTGAGCCGGCGGGGATTGTGGAAGGCCCGCACCCGGGAGTCGCGCTTGGCGAGCTCGTCGGTCACGCGTCCGGTGCCGTCGGTGCTGGCGTCGTCGAAGACGAGCACCTCGAGAAAGCCCGCCTCGGACCCGAACTCGCGCAGCACGGTCTCCACGGTGGGGCCGAGGCTATGCTCCTCGTTGAGGGCAGGGACCACCACCGTGAAGCTCATGGGTACTTCGGCGCGCCCGGCCTCCAGGGGATCCACGGGTCGCTACGAGTCCTGGGGGAGTCGGCGGAGGAATCCGCCACGCCGCGCGCCGCGCCCGATGGCGGCCAGGGCGTCGGCAGAGGGGCGGTCGGGATCGAGGCCGCGCCTGACGAGGATGCGGCGGCGAATCCAGTACTCGATCAGGGACAAGGCGCGCGAGAACACCGCCCGGTGACGGGCGAGGCGCAGGAGATCGAGGGCGAGGTGAAACACCATGCCCAGCAGCACGGCGAAGAGGATCGCCGATCCCTGCCACAGCATGGCGCAGGCCACGAGCAGGAACCACTCGGCCGTGTGGAAGAGGTTCATGGCCAGAAAGTCCGGCCGGCGGATCTGCGCGAACATGCGCTCGTGGTACGCGAACATCCCCGCGGGGCTCCAGTCCGTGAAGCCGTTCCGGTAGACATAGTCCCAGTGGTGGTCGACGTCGATGAGGACGGAGGAGGCCCAGAAGACCAGGCTGCCGCGGGCCCCCAGGGTCGGGGCCAGCGCGATGGCCGCTCCGCCCCCGAGGACGATGTGCTCGGAGAGCTTCACCTGCCGGGATCGGGCGGCGGGCCGCCCAGGGTCTGCAGGGTGGGCCGGTCGAGGCGCGTCCGCTTGCGATACATCAGGCGGTTCGGGGAGCGCTTGCGCCACTCGCGGAGGATGCTGTAGGCGACGTTGCGGGCGAGGCTGGGCAGGGACAGCTTCATGGGGTACACGCGGAAGATGTTGAGGTACCCCTTGGCGAGGTACCAGGGGAAGAAGTAGAGCTTGGTCAGGGGCAGCTTCACCAGCACCTTGACGGTGAGATCGCGCAGCCACCGCGCGCGGGGAAACATCACGCAGATGGGCCCGAGGAGCGAGAGGTTCTTCTGCACCAGGGCCTCTTGCGACGTGAAGCAGGTGAAGGGGCTCTCCGCCTGGTAGCTGAAAAAGAGCTTGTCGAAGTCCCCGTCGAAGAACCCGTTCCTCACCGAGTACTCCGTCAGCTCGCAGCCCGGGTAGGGATGGAGCACGGGGAAGTCGGCGTAGGTGACGCGGCACGCGATGTTCAGATCGAGGGACTCGACGTCGTAGTCGATGGCCGTCTTGCCCTGCTCGGCCATGACGTCCTTGCGCACAGGGATGCCCAGGATGGTGTTGGCGAAGGTGACCACGCCTTGCTCGTAGCACAGGTCGTAGGCCTCGACGATCTGCGCCTGCCTCATGTGCCGCTTGACGATGGTGTTCCGCACGTACTCGTTGCCCGCCTCGATGGACATGGTCACGGAGTGCAGCCCCGCCCGCTTCATGGCCCCGAGGTTCTCCCGGGTGAGCACGTTGGCCCGGGTGAGGCAGAAGAAGGGTAGGCCCACCTCGCGCGGATACACCTCCGCGAACTCCTCGAGCCAGGCGTCGACCTTGCGGTCGAGGATGAACATGTCGTCGTAGAACTTGATGAACTGGGTCGGCCACCGCTCCTTGAGCTCCTTGAGCTCCGCGCAGAGCCGCTTCACGCTGTAGCGGTTGTAGATCGGTCCCTTGCCCGCGTACATGACGTTGAACTTCGGCTCGAAGCAGTACGTGCACTGGTACGGGCATCCGCGCGAGGACATGAAGGAGCGGAGGGGAAACTTCGCGAGGTGGGTCTTCCGGTACACGAGCTCGCGATCGTAGAAGGGGAGATCGTCGAGGACGGTGCGCCGCGGCCGGAGGAACGTGGGGTCGACCTCGAGGTCGTACTCCGGCCGCACCGAGCTGCCCGCCCCCGCGAGCTGGACGAGCTCGGGGGCGCGCTTCTGCACGCGGAGCACCTTGTCGGCGTTGGCCTTGGTGACGATGTTGGGTATGGAGTCGAAGGCGGCCCCGCTGTCGAGGGCGGCGAGCAGCTCCTGCCACCCGTCGTCGCATTCCCCGATCCCGATGGCGTCGAAGTCGTGCGTCTGGATGAGCCCGGGAAAGAAGGTGGGATGGGGCCCACCCATGACCGTGAAGATGCTCGAGGCGTAGCTCTTGACCCGGCGGTTGGCGTCGAAGTAGGTGGTGTGCTCGCCCGTCTTCGCGCTGAAGGCGACCACGTCGGGATTGATGCGCCGGAGGTCGTCGTCGAGGTCGTCGTGGCTCAAGATGGTGAGGAAGGTCGAGTGCCCCCGCTGCTTGGCCAGCGCGGAGAGCAGCTGGACGTTCATGGGGTCGATGTACTCGACGTCGCGCTCGACGAACAGGATCTTCACGCCATCACCTCAGAAGGGACCCTCGAACTCCGTGACGCCGCGCGGCCGGGATCGCCCCTCCGCCTCGGAGGGTCCTTGCCCTTCCACGACCTGCCGGACGGCGGCGGCGAGCTGGGATGATCCCGGGTAGTATACCTGCTCGAGCTTCTGGCTGCCCGGTGTCGGCACGTCGGGCAGCGCGATCCGGCGGATGGGCGCCTTCAAGCGGCCGAAGAGCTCTTCCCCGACGCGAGAAGCGATCTCGCCGCTCACCCCGTAGCTGCGCCAGCCGGTGTCGGCGATGACGAGGCGCCCCGTCTTCGCCACCGAGCGGCAGATCAGATCGGAGTCGAGGGGCCGGAGGCTGCGCGGGTCGACGATCTCCGCTTCGATCCCCGCCGCGGCCAGGATCTCCGCGGCCTGGAGCGCTTCCACCACCATGTGCGAGACGGCCACGATGGTCACGTCCGAGCCGTCCCGTACCACCGCGGCCGTGCCGATG
>Ga0137394_10000224_pt1 | contig 39600 bp, 54 predicted proteins | sample czobulk116metaG_FD_108278 | JGI IMG/M metagenome (GOLD analysis project Ga0137394, IMG submission 108278) | Vadose zone soil microbial communities from Angelo Coast Range Reserve, California, USA - czobulk1.16 metaG | ecosystem: Environmental > Terrestrial > Soil > Vadose zone | place: USA... | reverse complement strand
GATCTCGCAAGCTGTGTCGTCGGCGGACCCTCCGATCACTGAGTTAACAATTGCACGCCTTGGATTGGCTTAAGTATACCGCGATCGGGGCGAATGCTCGAGAGGTGCCTCGTCCGATGTCCTCATTGAGTACGTTTGAACCACTGGTTCAATGTCGTTTGCCCAGTAGCGGCCACCATCTGCCTTACGTCCTCTCTCTCCACCATACATTTATAGCGCACGAATTCTTTCATCGTTCCTGCGGCAACTGGGGTCATGCAGGCGAAGACTTTGGTAGCGATCAGATGCTCAAAGGCCTTCAGTTGGCAGCCGCTTCAGGTCAAACCGTCCTGACGGTGAACGTGCAAGCAAAACGCTTACCGTCATCAAAACCTCCTTGCTGCAACGCATCATACCAATACTACCACCACCAAGTTGAACGGGAGCAGATTGGGATGTCCGGACCTGTTTCTGAAAGAAGTCATACAACATCTCAAATGTAACCGACTCGTGTCCAGCAGTGCCAGCATGAACAGAGGCAATAAGGAGGCATGCCGCAGGATAAGATAGATCTGAGCGGATGTCAATACATCACCAAAATCGACTGGCGAGGAAAACGCACTTGAGAGAAAAGGAAAAGGTGCTGGGTACTTTTGAGTAGTGATCACGGCCTTTAGCTGTGATGCATTCGGTAACGGAGCTGCCGAAGATAGGTTCAACACAACCCCCATCTGAACATCGATATCAGGAAGATGTCGCCCGCTCAAACTGAGAACGACTCACCAGAATTCTACTCAGCAACCGGACATCCTTTGCCAAACTGTACAAGTCAGACAACGCCGCTTGGACGGAGCGGTCGCCGAGGAACTTCTCCATAGCTGTTGCCCACCACACCTCCCATTCTTCGTTACGTGGGCTAGGCTTGACAGTGAGAGCATTTCTCGCGATTGACAACCAATCGTCTAGCGTTGTAGGTCCGGCAGTGAGTAACATGCGCCCAGAAAATCGACTCTTTACACGCTTCTCTAGCAAGTTGATGGTGTCTACCCGCGTCGTGACCCCAATCACCGCGATGCCGCTGCTGTCTTTGCCAGCACGGCAGCTCTGCACGGTATCGAGGAGGCAATAGAGCAGCGCCTGGCGGCCGTGGACGGCAAAAAGATCAAATGACTCCAATACCAGTACTGTAGGTCGAGCAAGGGTCGGTAAAGCTGAGATCAATGTCGGCAAGTAAGATGACGGGGGGAGTGGGATGGTGGTGTCAGAAGCTTCGGCGGCAAACCCGAACTCATCTTCCATGTGTAATTCAGCTTCAATATCGAACGATCGACCAGTCTGCCTGGATAGCTGCCGCGCTATCTCCCGCAGAGCTAGCCGGTCGTTATGCTGGACATGTCCAGATAACCGGATGATGACAGGCTGTGATGAAAGCGAAGCGAGTGCCTCGTCTACAAGCTAGAGGAGACGAAGGTGTTATCAAGTGCACTGGTGTCAGGAGTGCAGATATTCACATGAGATTTGCCGCTCCCACGGGGACCAATAAGGAGACAACTGTTTCCTTCACCACGCTCTAACGTTCCTGTGAGGAGTGCCTTAAGCTGCTCGAGCGCGACGGCATTTGCAGAGGGCTCTCCGCCCTCGTCCTCTCGGTCAAATACAGCGGTATTTGGACGAAATAATGCACTCAAGATAGCACGCTTCTGAGCATATAGGCACGAAGGTGGGTATCTCGAAGAGCTGTGAGATAGGCTTGACTCCTCAACATGAGGAGCGGTCTTTACTAACGGCCTTGGAGGACGTATTCGCTTGGTGTATACAGCTTTCTTACGTGTTGGAGATTGCGGTGGAGACGGGGAGGACTTCCGGATCACCCTTGGCCGGGTAGGTGTTGGCGAGGCAGGGTTGACAATGGGATATGCTGTGGGATGATTCGGGGTCCGACGTGCTGGAGACAAAATCTCCACGAAAACGCGAGGTAGTTGAGGGACCTTCGCAGGGACCCTTTCTGATCTTTTCATGGTGGCTTTCCTGGCAGGTAAGAAAGATAGTTCGTCCTCAGACTGTGAGCCCTCCCGATCAGAGATGGGAACGCCGTTCCGTGGTATAGTGTGGACCGCAGAGGACGCTTTGGTTTGAGATCGAGTCAAACGCTTGTCGTCATCTTTTCTCTTTGGCGTTGAAAACGTAGTAGATTCGGGAAGCTGCTTTGGAGGTGATGGGTGTACCTCTTGCGAAAGGGGGTTTCGGGACAGGGTTAGGGACGAGAGACTGGCTGCGGTTGTACGTGTGCGTCGCCTCGTGGCGATAGGCTCATCAGGGCTCTGAGAGACCGAGGCTTTACGTTTTGCGGGCATATCTGTTGGAAGTTGTGTTCAGTTGGTGGGTGATGGTGTGCGTTCAAGTTGTACGCGTTCGCAGTCGCGTCGTGATTCGGATTTGAGACACGAATTGTCACATGTCCGTGTGACGTATGATATGACATGTCACGATATTGTGGTCACAAAGGAGGTGACATCTCATGATTGATTTCAGGTTCACTGCCTCCTTGCTTCCGCCCTGTGCGGTACTGCATTGTTTGAAGATCTTTGAATGGGGATCACAGGGTCGTTTTCTAGATCTACAAGGACTTGGTATACTGACTCCGAAACTTCTAGACTCGCGCGGTGGACGAATGCGCCTACGAATGGTTTGAATCTCATAGACGAGAACATACGACAAAACCACAATGTCTGCACGCTTCCAGAAAACCTTTGAATATTCGCTGAACTTCAGGTCTTCATCAGGGCCAGATCCGTGGTAAATGGCAATTGTCGGCAAGATCCTACCGCTCGACCCTAGGGGCCATCAACGCATCAATACATGAACGTTCGATGTGCTTGCTTACCATGAACGATAATGTATTCGTCCTATTAGAAGACCCATCGGCACCTACACGAGCCGATCTAGCGTACCACGCGAGCCAGTCTGGAACAGCAATTGTGGAGCCGACACACTACCGCAACACATTCCTGACCTTGAGTCCACCTGGTGCCCTGGAACTGCTACTTTCTCTTCTCCGTGCTCGCTGGATATCCACAAAACAATCTGCAGGAAATGCCGCACAATACAAGCAGACGGCTGCACAGCTGACCGTTGAAGGGAATATATATGCCATAGGGACGGACTGGATCGTCCGAGCGGGCAATGTCATATTGGCCACTGGCGCGGTGAAGGGGATGTTACTGGAGGTAGTTATAAGACAGACGATTGTGCTCGGATGCGTGTTGACACGATCATACAGGCAGAGTACCTTCCAGTGCCGACTATGAGTTCTCAAGAGTCGAGCGGGTCATCGCAACTTCTTTCCAGCCTTTTACTTTCTGTGCTTCCTAACGTGCGGGGCGCGAAGACTGAGGCCGTGACGATTAGCGACGACCAATGGGAGGATGTATTGTGGGATCGAGAGGCCGATGGGCAAAGAAGCACGAAGCAGGAGGATATTGGCAAGGCCCGAGAAGACGATGACATCTTTGTTCTTCCGGAACACGATGTCCCGAGCCCTTCGAAGGGTGATTGGGTGGGAGTGGATAGGGACCGGAGATCGGCCTACCTGATAATTGGCGCTCTGAGGTCTGATGGATTAATTTGAGTCCTTTGTTGTGGACCAATCCAATCCATGTGGTGCTGTACATAGGGATGTCATAAAGGCTGAGCAAATTAAAATGCAATTTGCAACGACAGCGCCATGGGAAATCCACGGCACTAGGCTATTACACCCTACTAAACCCTCTTCCCCTGTTTATTCAACTTTCCATCATTCCTCTTCTCCCCATGGCGGGCCCTACAGATACCGTTCCCCCTCCGTCATATCAGTTGTCGCAAGACGAATTCGATCAGAAGACATCCCGCGCTGTCCAACTTTCCTCCTCCACCACTATCCTAATTGATGAAGATGGCTGGCCGATTTATGATGCGGCGGCGTTCGAGGCCGTCGCTGGGAGTTCTAACCGCTCACCACCCGCATCAACCTCCGCGGGGATAGTTGTTGCGGATACGTCCAGGAATGAGAGGAGGGGGCGTCAGTCGTTTGAGAAAGTCCCAACTTCACCTCGTCTCATGAAGAAGGTGCGATCGTACTTGCCTTACTCAAGTTCCATCCCTCTAATTCTCCCTGTTTACAGACCAGATCTTCAGAACGCCGCGGGCGTAACCCCCGGCGTGATGACGAATACCCTTCTGAGCATCGCGCCGTAACACCGCCTCCACCGTTCACACCGACTGGTCCCTCTCTGGATGGCCCACCATTCGAGGACGTCGTGCGCATGTCCTACGACGAGTCAGACTCGCAATCAGCTTCACCCTTGGAACCTGCTTATTCTCCCCCGGCTCACTCATCCCCACCGCTGCCACCGCAATTGCTTCAACCGGTTGAACCTCTGCGACTCCCGCCCAATCGTAATCGTCATTCGGACTCTCATACACAAACCCCAACGAGCCCTGGCCCTTACCGCCGCTCGTCGCCAATACTGTCAGATATTCACCCCAGACCAAACCCTGCTTCAACCATCACACGCGTTGAATTCGACCCTCGTATGGCATATTCATCAAGCGGCGGCGTGGGCGATCACGCAGCTGTCCAAGCAGGAGCCGCGGCGTTCTACAAGCAAGTTGACTCAACTCACTATTTTGACGTATTTTCTGATTCCGTTATAGTCACTCAGTCGCCTCACAGCTAACAACCCCCACTGCAAGCGCCCCGACACAGCTAGGTCACACGGAGAGGTAAGACTTGGTCATCTGACAAAAGGTAGATCAGTCTCTAAACCTATGCTTCGTAGCAGGGTATCATCGCCGTACTCGACGGAGTTTTCATCAATGACGCTCCGGGCTCAGCATACAATGTCGTCAATTTCGCTTCATGACCCATATGCTTCGCAAGCACAGAGCCCCCGTTTCAGCACACCGACTGCGCCACCACCCCTTCCATACCAGCCCCAGTCGACATTGTCGACATTGCCTGGTGTAGGGTATGCTGGATTGCCGAGTGGCGCAGCTCGTGGGCCGCTCCCACCGGCGCCAGAACCTAGCGTACCTTCGTCTCATGCTCGGTGGTGAGGAAGTATCGTACAACTAGTGCAGGATGGTTAAAGTAAAGGCTACCAATTTCTATGCTCCCCCATTTTTTCCTTTTCTCTCTTTTTCTTCTGTTTCTTGTTTACGTTGGGTAGTATGGGTGTGAGTAAGGTACCAGGACCGGCTGTGAACATGTAATTTCTCGCGTGTTGCCGTTGCTAGAATGCCGTTACCCCCTCGCTTGCTCGCTTAAAGAAAAAAGGTAACGACAGAGCTACAACAACCACCAAACTCGCGCTCTCTCTGATCATCCAAATCCCATGGCTGTGTCCGCCCGTTCCCTGTCTCGTCCCTCGTCCAGGCAGGACATCAAGTCGACAAAACCTTCTCCAACCCAGTCTTCAAAACCGGCGGACTACGTGTACTTTGACAGAACGACCACTGGCTTTTCCGATGAAGCGGTGCCCCGCGCTAAAGCAGCTCAGCTCAAACTCGAGCACTATTACAAGGTAGCAGTGGATGCAGCCATCGAGCGAAACACACGGTTCTCTCCCCTTTCGCTCGTTCCTGCGTCCTTCATCACTGACAACCACCTTCAAGGCGCGTCGAGCTCGAGAGGCGACTGCAAACGGACTCAATGATGTCTGATGAGCGGAAGCAACGGCAGCTCTTGCAGCACGGAAAGAAGGAGTCCACCTTTCTCAGGCTTCGCCGTACGAAACTGGGTCTCGACGACTTCCGGACGGTCAAAGTGATTGGCAAGGGAGCGTTTGGGGAGGTGGGGGCAACCGACCGTTCGTTTTTTCTCGTGATGCTGACTGACTACTCACCCAGGTCCGACTGGTCCAGAAGACCGACACTGGCAAAATTTACGCGATGAAGACGTTGAAGAAGGAGGAGATGTTGAAAAAGGAACAGGTGATGGCCTTTCTTATTGTGACAAATTCACTCCCCAATCCCTTACGCTATTCGGCCGCGTAGCTTGCGCATGTACGTGCGGAGCGCGACGTTCTGGCAGAATCCAATTCACCCTGGGTGGTGCAACTCTTTTACTCGTTCCAAGATCCAGCATACCTGTACTTGATCATGGAATTTCTTCCCGGGGGCGACCTGATGACGATGCTCATTAAGTATGACACATTCTCCGAGGACGTTACTCGCTTCTACATGGCGGAATGTGTTCTCGCAATCGAAGCGGTTCATAACCTTGGATTCATTCACAGGTGAGCAAACAAGGCACTCTACTTCGCCCCCTCGCAACTCGACGCACATTTCATAATCAGGGACATTAAGCCGGACAACATCCTGATCGACAAAGACGGACATATCAAGCTGTCAGACTTTGGCCTGTCAACCGGATTTCACAAGGACCACGACTCTCGTTATTACCAAAAGCTCCTCGAACAAGCCAAAGGCGCGACGTCCCCAGTATCGGCTACCCAGGCAGCGCGGAATAGTGTCATGGTGAACGCTATAAACTTGACGATGACAAGCAAAGATCAGATCGCAACGTGGAAAGCGAATCGCCGGAAGCTAGTACGCAGCAGTCCCCTTCACACATGTTCCACCAGTGTTCATGAATCTATATGATAGGCTTACTCGACAGTCGGAACTCCGGACTACATCGCACCGGAGATCTTCTTGCAACAGGGTTATGGTAACGAATGCGACTGGTGGTCTCTCGGCGCCATCATGTTCGAATGCCTCGTCGGCTACCCGCCGTTTTGCTCCGAGACGACCCACGAAACCTACCAAAAGATCATTCACTGGCAATATCACCTTGCGATCCCGGAAGATGTTCATCTGAGCGAAGAGGCCATAGACTTGATCCGCAAGTAAGTGCCATTTGGGGGCAATCGCAATATCAATGCTGATTTTCTTCTCAGCCTCATCACCAGCACTGATCGGAGAATGAACATCGAACAAATCAAGAGTCACCAGTTTTTCTACGGTGTCGACTGGAGCATCATCCGGCAGATTGATGCCCCGTTCGTACCTCGCTTGCGGTCCATAACCGACACATCGTATTTCCCTGTCGAAGACCTCGAGCAGGGTGGTGCCGATGAAGCTGCGGGTGCCGACGCTGGCGACTCGAGCAAGGACCTAGCTTTCCTTGGGTAAGCCGTGTATTTTCTCCAGCGGTCCTCTGCTCGTTGTTGATTCGTCCGTCTTAGATATACCTTCAAACGCTTCAACATCTCTAACGGAGCATAGCTCCATTCATCGTTGGCCTGTCTATCAAGCAGCTGGTCTGCTGCGAAGGTAGCCTGATTGTCCTGATCTAAAGAATAATAATTATCGCTAGTCATACATATATCTAGACTGCAACAGTATACCCCGTTCTTCGTTTGCATGTAGGGTTCATCGTCGGTGAAAATTTCATACCAGAAGGGAATTTGGTCGTACAGCGTCCGTTTGCCATTAAATCCGAGGAGTATAACTATACTCATAAACCAACTCAATCGCTGGTTGATCGAGAGCCAGAAATACCAGCTGACTGTCCATCAAGCCGTCGCCATGGACGTAGCGATGGGCGCATCTACAAAATGAGGACAAATGAAAAAAAATTATATCAGGGGAAAAAAGACAAGGTTCGAATTATGGCAACGCACCATTTCCACAAATATGGGAAGCAACTCGGGAATCTTCTTGAGCTGCGGAGGCTTGAGCGCTTCAGACGCCGCCTGCTTGCCCTGCCCCTTCGGCGGCGCCTGAGACGATTTCCGGGTCTGGTTCGTGGGGTGTCGCTTTTGCGTGGTGCTGTCATTTAATGGCTGAGGGGCAGACGGCGTGGTAGTGCGGCGCACAGGGGCACGGATCGCAGACGGTGATGATGATGGTGATAAGGGTGGGGGTGCCGGCAATGGCTTTGAGTTTGTCCGCTCGGCGGCTAGTGGGGCGGCTGATCGGGACTTCGTGACAGACGGCGGTAGAGGAGGGACAGGGGGAGGGGGAGGGGGAAGCGATGGTAACGGTGGTGCTTTTTCTATATTGTTCGACGGAGATGGGCGTGATGGGTCGAGAGTCATCGATTTCGACCTGCGTAGTGTCAGCGATAACTTGCGAAGACGAGACCCGGCAGAAGATGGAGACGCCACGGTTGGCGCGCGCGATGGCGGTGAGGATTTCGTGGGGAGCGGAAATGCCAATTTCGGTTGCGAGGAGGGGACAAGGTCCTGCGCGCGCCGCTGTGGGGCACTAGTACCAGTGATCTGTAGGGATGGCCTTTGAGTACTCCCTTCGGACTCGGACTCGTCGTCATCCGTGGCAGATTCAAATTCGCTGCTCGACTCGTAGCTGTCGCTCGAGTCTTCCTCTTCTTCGGCCGCCACTTCCAGCATGTCCCCCCGCATGAGGTCACCAAGGCTGACATCGCGCACAAACCCATTCACAATGTCTCTTGTGGTCTCATCATCTCCATCCTTGTCCGCACCGCTGCCAGCTCTCCCAAACCGACGGCGCAGCTTGCTCTCGTAGGCGACCTTCAGCTTGTAGTGGTAGAGTGCTACTTCGTCAATTTCTGTCATGATCTCTCTGCGTTCATCGCCGTTGTGTGGGAAAATGAATTCGAGGCTGATGGGTTCGCCGAGGCCCTCGCGGATAACATCGAGAAAAAGCTCGGTCCAACGCATAAGCCCCGTAAAAAGACCTTCGCCTTTGGAATGGACCTTGTGTACGAAATAATAGAACGACTGCTCGTGTCGTTCAATGAGATTGATGAATATCTGGACAGTCTGCTGAGGATCTTCTTGGCTGACTGTAATGAAAATTTGTCAACAGGGGTAGCGCATTGCAACTTCAACGTGACATACGCTCTTCAGTTGCCTCAACGGTCCTGATGAGGTCGTTTATAAAACTCTGGAGGTCCCCAATGGAATCGGCGATGCTTGCAGCCCTGTACACCTGCGCCAAGGGGGAGTAGAATATTGTTATGATATCCTTCATCAACTCTGCAGTTGTGCCCTGTGTAGAAGAGAGATATCCATTAGCTGATGATAACACAGACATGTCCCTGCGTACCTCGAAAATCAAAGAAATGAGTTGTTCTTTGTCCTTTAATCGGGCGTATAGCTTTGTTAGGACAACCAAGTCTTCGAAAAGCCATGCATCCTCATTCTGTGGGCCGTCATCATCATCCGAGTCCGCCAGGGACTCGCGATGTTTCAGGTAATCCTGATGTGCTCGATGTGATCGAACAACCCGTTGCATCTGTGCGCGCGAGAGTGTCGGTTCCTCCCCAGATCGAAGGACTGCGGCGAGGATATGTATGTTCTCTCTAGCTATGATGAATGGGCGATCAACTCTCATGTGTAGCGTTGACTTGATATAACTATACCGGAGTAGCTTTTATAGATTGCTCGAATGTCATTGGGCGCATACACAAATTGGCGGACCTTCTCGCAGATAACAGGATCGTCGACCTTATCCTTTACAGCCTCAATGTCCTCTTCGATGGATTTCACTTCTTCGTTCAGCGAACTCGTGAACATACTACGCATCATTAGTGATCGGATCTGGGGGATGGCCTATCCACGCACCGTTGAAGTAGACTTCGACCGCCAAAAGGCTGTGCCAGGAAAAGGTCAAGAACACCTAAGTAAACCGGGATTTAGTACGAAGATGATGCGAAGGAGAAATGGCGCACTTCGAATCATGGCGACTGGATTGCTGATTCTCAGCGCAGCTTTAAGCATGAAGTATGGCATGTAGCCATGTGTGCGCTTCAACCCAGCAAGTGATTCCGACGCGTCATCTGAGGCGATGAAGTGATGGAAAACAGTAGAAGCCAACCTTGAAAAAAAACATAAGTGGTAAGTTGCTTCGTCAACGGTAGTTCACCAACGATATCCTCCCCCACTCAATGGCCGCGCGTAAATCGGGTGGAAGATCGTGCACATTGTCCGTTGTCTTTATGGCCGCAAACATACGTGTCAAACCATCTATAATGTGGTCAGACTTACTCCACAAGCAAGCGCGGGAGTGTATTTGACCTTTGCCAAGGAGATCGCCCTTCACACCTTTGACGAGGCCCCGTAGTGAGTCAACTCGAGCGGAAACTTCCTTAGAAAATTGCTTGCGACCTTCGTCTCGCGTTCGGTCTGCCTCCTCACGGCGCTCAGCGTCCTCAAGCTCGTCGTTCGTCAGAGTGGTGGGGTCTGAGAGTAAAAACGACTTGATGACAAGAGATGATGCGATAGTTGTTGAAAACATCAATGTATGGAGATACGCTCTCAAAGTTAATCGGTTCTTCTCCCGGGCAAGGCGATGTGAAGGAGAGGCAGCAGGAATAACAGGGGAATGCGGCTGAGGGTCGTTGGTTCCAGATGCCGGGAATTCAAAGGAGGCTGAAGTGTTGCTAGTTGTAGGACCGAGAGGCGCCCGTGAACTGACGTATGTACGATCTTTCGTAGGAGGCGGCCGAATTTCTTCGTCGGGGTGAGCTTTGCGTAGCTGAGTTTGACTCTCAGTGTGAAAGGGACATTGGTGAGCTACGAAACTCACCTCGTTATACAAGGTCCTAAAATCCCCATATCTGCGAGAAACATACACGTCTTTGAAATGTGATCGCCTGGTACGAATGATAAACTCCTGCAGGTAAATGCAGTCGGCAAGGCAGAGTGGTGCGTGCAAATGATGCGAGCGCACCTCATGAACTTTACTTCTTACGCGCCCTTTGTCGACGAGCGTTCTCACACAAACTACATTAACCTCGAACACATCCTTTTTCTTCATCAGCTTGGCATGACGCTTTTGCGCTATCGTCTCTAGTCTGTCTAGGTCTGACTGACTCAATCGCACGATCTCCTCCTTCTCAACGGTCTTTACAGCATAATTTAGGAACAATGCGAAGCTGCGTTCGGCCTTGGAAATGATTTTTGCGGTGCCTGCTGTGTCCACCGATTGGTCGTCAAGAATGGGAGTGGAATTGAGGTTCCGGGAGATAAGAGAAGAAACGAATGGTTGCACTTTGTCCGGAAAGAAGTCTTTGGGAGCAGCAGCAAGGAAGGGAAACGTAAGGAGGAATTGACGAAAGAGATAACGCAGGAACGGCAAGTCGACGAGAGGGGCATCCCTTGGAGGTGGAGAGAAAGGGGGTCCGAGATATGCTAGAGTAGATGCTGCGGAGTTATTTGAAGTGATGGCTTGTATCTCTTGAGTAAACTGAAGCTGAATAAGAGTTTTTTTGAGATAGTGAGCTCTTATTGGAGTTAGTTCGAGTGGATCGTGGTCATTGGGACTGAGGGCGGATAGGCCGGGCACTGATGGGGCTACGTCAGACTGCATGCTGTGTGTTACAAGCGCGAAGGCGGGAGATATAAAAGGAGAACTATCACGGCATAACCGGACCGGATGATCCGGTTATCAATCACTATTACAGCGTTATCAGGGCACATACACGCTTTCCCCACCGAAAGTACTGCCGTTCTCGTCTAAAAGCCTCTTCAACCGAGCCGCAACCTGCCTTACAACTTCTCTACACTCGTCCATCCCTCTCCAATTTCCCGCCACAGTCCAGCACTCCGAACATGCTTTGGACGCCGCATTCACCGTTTCCAGCCCCAGTTCTCCACGCGAGTGCAGAGCGGTGAGAATCTCTACGAGCCGATTAAACCCCGCACTCCACGAGGCGATCCCACCGGTGGGGTTCGTGGTCGTGTCGGAAACTAGGTATGAGGACGAAAGCCCTAGGCACTGCCGAAGCGCGGCTTGGTCAATCGTCGACGACGTTCTCGTCACTGAGCTCAACACCTCGACCACATATGTTTCATAGTTGGTCGGCGGCATCTGTTGTCGTTGTTGTTGTTGCTGTTGTACTGGCTGTGATGACTATCACATGTTAATCACCCGTGGTACATTGATATTCGCCTTCTGCGTTTTTGCTCACCTCCATGATAATTCGGTTTGAAAACCGTTCGTTGCCACCCGCCAAGGTCTTGTTACTGTACGGCTTGAATACACAAAGTGGTGCGGACGCTATGAGGATTGCTACTGCTTTCTTTGATCTACGGTCAAGTTATACTTGCCTGTGTAGTACGTGACGTCTGTGCCGCGTTTCGATTCAAGCCCTTCATCGGATCGCGTCGAAGATGTGCGAGGAGCGGAAACTAAATTCTCCTGTTGCAACGACGAGACACGCGCAAAGAGAGGTCAGAGCGCCAAAGTGCTCAAGCCAGTCACACGAAACTTTCGTTCCGTGAAGTTAGTTTGAAAATCGAAAATTGGGAGTCATTTGAGTCCTCGGCTCGGGAAATTCTCGGCCCGTCACGACTCACACGCTTTACCTTTGTTAGCGTCTCTTCTTGACTTCGACTTCCTACTCCTCCAGATGGTCTTGGCACTTGCCCTTTCATGCCTAGTCTTCGGATGAAAAGGGTACGTGCCTATTCTTCACGTCCTTGTACTGTAATATACTCCAATGTCCTATTTTGAGTCTTCCTTCGGCTGGGGCCAACAGGCTAACTATACGTGAGCCCATCGTCTGGACAATGTGCGACACTGTATTGTACTCTCCGTGACCAGAGTCAACCGATGCTCCTCGTTTTTTGCAAGGCATATCTTCTAAAGTGCGATTTAGAAATTCTGTGGCGCATGCTACCTTTTCCATGCCTTCCGCGCGTTCACAGTCGGACAGTCGCGGCAACTTGAACTCTTTCAAAAAAAATTCCTATCCTATCTAGTACTGTCTCACGCTGCCATTCCCCCTACACTGAGTAGTGAACCAATTACAGACTCCCCTGCCTCCTCTCTGTCCGATCGCCCGGTCGCGAATATGTCAAGAGCGTTCAGGAGCTCCTAGCAGCATCGCCGCATTAAGAATTGGAAAGAAGAGGCTGGAGTCGCCCACGGGAGAGCGCTGCCAGGTGATCGATGCCCTCACGGCGCACTCAACGTCTCTTGGGTAATGGGTACAGCAGGTACCCTTGTCGATATGTTGGCCGGCTGCCAGTGCTTCTCACAAGGGCTGTCCATCACCGTCTCACGTGCAGGCGGACATTCGATGGCACCCGGGTGCATGCTATCGTGGAACGAGATTGAAAGACGCATTTCTCCATTTGTCCTCGTTCGAAAACGATTTGGATGGCAGCTTCCCACGAGCCGATGGTGCGCCTTGCTAGTGCGATGAACGCCCAGGGTTCTGTTGTCAGGATTTGATGTATGGGAACGAGAACATTCCAGATAACACAGGTACTACCTGCGTCACTGTTTACACGCACACCGCAATCAAAGTACGGCTCTCTCCCCCGGGTCTGCGGACACGAAAGATGAGGTGCTGGAAAAGATCTATGCTTTCATCAGAGTTGGAGCAAACGTGCTGGTCTTTCTGGTAACTACGTTTCGAAACAAATTGGACCTTCTTAACCCTCGCCTTCACTCGGGTGACTTTGCAGTGCCTTTGAGACTGGTGGAGTTGTGGGCATCGCGAAGGGAAGAAAGGAAGTGGCCGTCGGTGTTTATTGTGGTGACTCGGGAGAGTGGAGCTGCCGTTCGTCTGTCCGTCTGGACTCACTTCCTGGCGACATCCTGCAAGTGCCATGTATCCCCGAACGGTCTCGGGGAATATGGCACGGCACTCTATGGGGACCTATGGTCCAGATCTCTTATGACCGCCCTGCGGACAAGATTGCGATGTCGCTCTGTGGGGCCGATATATGGCTCCTCAGGCTCAGGGGTAATGCGTTATTTATTTTCAGCGCTCCCCCATGCAGTAAGCGGCGATTGAGGAGACAAGCCCACAATTCATTCTCACTTACGATCAGTTCGTTTCGTTTGCAATGATTGTTGAGACGCATACCTGAAGGGAGGCAGCTTGGTGCCCCCCACCCCGTCCGCAATGAATCGCTCGATCACCAGGTCAACGCACAACTAATTACCTGTCAGTACTTCAATTCATGCACCCCTTCTGATCTACGATTTCGTGTTTTACTCCCCATGCGATGCTTGCGCCGATAGAGGTGTGCGAGGAGGCCGCGGAAACTGTTGAGCGCAAGAGCATCCCATCCGGTGCTGGTGGGACGGTCTACCCTTTTGATCCCAACAGCGATGGACTGGATGAAATCTGGTATCACAAGTACGGAGCTCTTATCAAATGCTGCCGACGTAATAATGAATACCTCACCACCTCTCGCCGAAAACGCAAGTGGCAAGAAACCACGGCAACCTCCGCTGTGAAATTCACACCGTAAGACAAATCTAGATGGGGGTTTGTCATCATCGATGGTCAGCAAAAGAGATAGCCCCGCATTTGACTGTTCCTGATAGAATGGCTATAATTGCAACGAAAACAAACGAGGAGATTGTCCTTTCAGGTAGATGAAGCGCGCAAACATTAAGGTGAGCCATACGTAACCCACATCAAAGGCAATTAAGCCATAAATGAGAGTGCTGTTGGATCACCGTCGTCGGCGAGCAGGCTATAGAACCTTGAGAGCGAACAAGCACAGAGTTGTGGAGAAAAATTCATTCATCTGTGTCACGTGCAATACGATTTCGTGGTCTCTACTAATACAATAGCAGACACGAAGGCTACAGCGCTACAGGACAGAAACAGCCATTAGCATTCATTTGAAAGGCGAAAGCTTTCACGGTAAAAGAGACAAATCAGAACATGTAATGATTCCGGAAAGACGATTTTCCTCAAAGAAAATCTCCGTAGAGGGAGTCTTGTGGTCATCCGAAGGTGTGAAAAAAAGGGAAAGGCCGTGAGGACACACCTTAACGAGCTTTGAAGTACTCGTCGAGAACATGGCGAGCCTCCGAATCTTCTCCGTACTCCTTAACAACAACGCACGAACAACCGACAATCTTGCGAGCATTGCCATCGCGGTCAATCTTGCAGAGGCCTGCCCATTTTCCCAATACCTTCGCGTCTCCGACCTTGATGAGGGGAATGGTATGCGTGGCGCAAAGCGCTTCGATGAGCTTGATGTACTCCGCCTCCGTGCAAGTCTCAACGAGCACACAAAGGTAGGCTTGACGCCTATCTAGGGCTTTTGCGCACTCACGCAAACCACGAGCAAGACCGTCGTGCTTAAGAGACTTCTTCAAGACTTGCTAATCATCACCAGAGATTTCAGAAGCGCATATCGAGTAAGGAACAGTGCTGTTTACCTCGAGTGCCTCCTCAACGGACAACTTTCCCTTGGGTGCCTCTGCGACTTCAGCAACTTCAACTTCAACTTCAGGAGCTTCGACTTCAACATTATCTCCAGCGTCAGACATCCTAAACGTGAGAATTGGTCACGAAACTAAAGCGGTAATAAATAATCGCACAAAGGGGCACGCACTTTTTGATTCAATGAGAAACTAAAGCACGGCTAGGTGATGTCTTCGTCCGCCTTCGTTGATATGAGTGAAATTTAGAGTTCAAGATGCCTAGTTTCCTAAAGACGGATTTTCAAAGACAGCTCGGCATAGACCGATAGCCGCCATCGCCTCAGATTCAATTGCAGTTGCCAGGCATATACTTCAGCGTTCGTTGCTCCAAAAACTCTGATTAATTGTCAACAATGGTCCGTACACAAGTGTTAGCGTGACAAGTTGAGGGAAGCCTAACCTCGCTATAGAGTCTGTCCTATGTGTATACGACCGTCTGTGCTGAACGTATGGTGCTCTCGAACACTCACGACTTCCCTTCTTCCTGACTCAAAACTCCTCTCGATCGAAGCGCATGGCGATGCAGTATGGGACATTGCTTGGACCGCAAAAGATAATGCGGTCGTATCAATTTCAGCCGACGGGGTAATCAAGCGCTGGAACTCGACTTCGGGTCAAGTCATGCGCGCGGCTCCTCCCCACACCCTTGGCCTCGTCTCGTTGTCCGTCTCCCCCGACGGAGGGCATGCCTTGTATAATAGCATTGACGGAACAACTTTCCTATGGGACTTAGAAGGTGGCGCGGTCGTTGGCAAATATGAGAGTTATACGCATTCGGAAGCAGAACCGTGTGAGCCCCTGTGTCCAGTGCATCCCTATCTCCTCAATTACTGAATGTCTGCCCAATTTTCCTTCTTTCAACAGCGTGGTCGGTATCCTTGAACCCCAAAGGCGGCACATATGCAGCCACTGGTGGATCAGGAAACGTTACTATCCATTCAGCGGAACCAGAAACATTTGGCGAGAAACGCACTATCCTGCAGAGTGGGCGGGGTAGGTTCGGAATGCGGTGCAGTCATGTAGGTATTCTAAGCATCGTCACATGCTGCATGGCTGATCCCGTATAGAGTCCCGATGGCTCCCGTGTTGCATTATCCGTGGACAGTGGCCAGATCTTCGTGTTTGACCTTGCGTCAAGCGCTCTCACCTCCACGTATACGTCGCATGCCATGGCTGTTCGCTCCTTGTCATGGTCCCCTGATTCGCAGGTCCGTGTGTACGCATATATCACACACGTGGCTGACCCACGCTGCAGCTTCTCCTCTCAGCTTCTGAGGACAAGCGCCTTATCTTGCATGACGTGCGCACAACGTCATCTGGCCGGCCAAGCTCTGGGGCAGTAGCCTCGCTTTCTGGGCACTCCTCGTGGGTTCTCAGTTCAGATATATCTCCTGACGGACGACTAGCTCTATCTGGGTATGCATATCTGACATCAAGTTTCGCATTCTCGTTGACAATTGGTGATAGTTCTGCTGATAAGACTGTCAAAGTTTGGGATTTGGCAGCTCGTGCTGCCGTTTCAACGATTGCGGACACTCAAGAAGTCTGGGCCGTGGCATGGCAGACTTCCTCTGCTGCGGCATCGTCAGCTGCGTTTGTTACAGGGGGTGAAGACGGCGCTGTCAGATGGGCGAAAGCAGCTGGAACTGGTTGAGGTCGATTCTCCTCAGTGACTTATTGGGCCACTTGTATCCCGAAAGTGGCGTGAACAAAGAAACGAAGGAGACATTTTAGTAAAGGCGCTGGAGATTATGAAGGCGCCAGAAACGCAAGTGCGCTCTATAGACTTGTTTGATGTAGACCGTTTCCCCGTTGGCAGAGTACTTGTTGGTCACCTCGAATAGCTTGCTACCATAGCCGTCAAAATATTGGACCTGACCGCGCGTTGGCAGATAACAGCAGCTCATGAGGCAGTCAAGGAAACCTTGCAGAGCTCAGAAAAGTAGTACAATAGCAGTAGGTTGGCCAGGTGAAAGATGGATATATGGAGCGTGCACAGTGTAAGATAGTGAGTGCGTAAAGTGCATTAGTATATCAGAGTGGTAATACTCAGTCATGTCCGTTGTCCTTCTTTGTTACACACAGGACAACCCTGCCTAAGTTTCGCACGAACCATCGCCGTGCTGAACACGGTACGACCGTTAGCATAAAAACAAAGTACCCCAACGTTTGAGAATACGCACTAGGCAATCCTGTTGCTTATACCCCTAGTGGACCTGCCTCCGGGAGTCATACTAGCCACGATAGGATCCAGGGGAGGAGGAAGCTCATCACCACAATCCACATGACGGGCGTGAACAGCGTGGCGACATAGGAATAGTAATACGACGGATGACGACGATTCCTGTAATGGCAGATCGCATACAGGACAAAGGGTTTTCGCTGATGACTTCCATGAGCCACCGCAGTATAGACGAACGAACCTGAAAGCTCACAGGTGATGAGGAAACCACTAGTCTGATCACGATGCAATCGCTTCGCCAGATCAGCGCTGTCGCCGTGCAGGATAGCTTGGCAACCTTCCAGCAACGATATTTGGAGATTAAAATCTTGCAGTATCTTAATCAGCGCAGGCTTCAGTCCAGGTATCTCCAAACCGTTCTTGATACGGCGGATGAGGCGAATGGGGTCAATTTCAGCTCCAACATTCTCAAGTAGGCCACGGATGAATGCTGCGCAAGGTTGTGAAGCAGAACAATGGGAATGAGGAAGGCTACACACGTGGTCGCGTCTCCGAGTATTTGAGTAGATCCTCCCACAGATCATCGTCATTTTGATCTTTGGCGAAATCAATTGCCTATAGCAATCGACGTCAGGGCAAGCGATATGATGACGTCCACAAGACGCACCCTATTGACGTCTCCTAGGCGTTCGATTATGAGGTACAGTGCTTTCTTATTGTCGCCCATTCGACCAAGTAAGAATACCATCTCTGGTACAAGGTCACGTTCGGTGCATATTCTGTATGCCTAGATGGGGTTCGCTTCGGATGATCAAAAACAAGACCATAGACTCTAGGCTTACCGCTTCGAGGTTGTAGGAGTTGCTTGCACGCAGGAAGTCAACGAGCTTCGGCGGCGCATGTTCTGCGTAGAGTTCCACCAGCGTATCGGCGAAGTCAGAGATTAAATATGCGTCTTTTTCGAACAGAGCATCGAGGTAAAGGAAAAGAAAACGCGAGCGACTGCGTAACTGCTGCACAACTCTCGCTATCTTTTCACGGAGTAAGGGATGTGATTTACGACGAAGGTAATGAAGCACCTTACTGGGATGGAATGAATGTGATCAACAAGGAGAGTAATTGCGGCACCTCGCTCGTTTGTGTCAGCACTCTTTTGCTTGCTCATTAGCTCGTGGTCAAACTCGACGAGGAGCAAAGCTTGATCTTGCACTGCTGTGAATAAATTATGCTCGCGAATGAGTTCGAAAACATTTGCTCGTCGCAACCGGATGAAGAAAGGAAGCGCCTTCGCTGGCTGGCGATTAGCGGTGTACCTTTTGAATACATTAGGGAGAGATTCGAAAAACCCAAGTTGCTAACTTACAGTTCCGCCAAACACTCCATTAGAATGACAGCATCGGGTGCCACTGGTATGGGAAGAGCAGTTGACTTCTGAGACGACGGAGCGCAGCGGTCTAACTCAGACTGGATTGCTACAATTACCGCCGAGATGTCATAGATGTCCTTTGGCCAGTCATGAATTGTTCGTCGGAGGGCCTAAAACACAATCAACAGTGAATCCCAAGCTAGAGGGTTTCTCGTACCTGCTGATCGTTTGCCAGAAAGTGAGCAAGGATCATTTCATACACGAGATGACCGAGTCTCGGCTTGTCGGTTGGGATATAGGGGATGATCGCCTGTGACATCAACTGTGAGTGACCTCGTCACTCTCATTGGCTTCGGCACTGACTTGCAACTGTTGCTTTTGCGCAAACACGAATATCCAATCTTCCCATCGCTTATTGTCCTGTCCGCAAACCTTCGAGAAAAGCTTTGCGGCCTTGGTAAACTCGCCTGTAAAAGACTCAGGGAAGCTCTGATCGTGACGAAAATATTTCCTTGCCTTCACCAACAAGGTGTTCGATATAGCGCTGTCCGATTTCTGTTGCATCGATAGTCTCCGTGCCTTCGCTTTCCATTATTTCTATTTGTTCTAGAGCCTCTTCATAACGCTTCCTTTCAACCAACCACGCTATGTGGTCCTTCCGGTCTCGAGGGCGGACGACTATCACATCCTTCGGGCTAAGCACGAGGTAACCCTTGGTCTTTCCTGCGCCATCCTGGTCGAAGTCTGCTAAAATGTAGTCATTGCAACCCCAAGCCTGGAATCCCGTGACGCTAAGCGCATCGGTGGAGAGTTCCTCGCCCGCGCGAGAAATGATCCTGAGCTCTGGGCGCTCTGCGGACTTGCGCGCTTGCACGGTGCGATCATCCGTAGCTTCGTGGAGGAATGAGGTATCTGTGGGAGTATAGGCCAAAACAAGGAGGGATGTGGGAGCAGGCACGGATGAAGAGCTCGAGGTGCTGGTGGTGCGAGTATGTGTGGATACAGTGAGGTTGCGATCCGTCATCACTGGGGACAGAGGAAGTACACCCGCTATCATACAATCTAGTTGGAAAACGGCAGTGATCTCGACCAGTAAGGGAGGGAGGTTCGCCGACGAGGAAGAAGTCGAGGTTCGAGGCCGTGCCCTGATCCGAGCGACCTTGATGGTGTCTGCCCAGGCAATGAGGAGCGTGGAGTCGTCTTGCCAATGGAGAGTGCACTTGAACAGGTCCGGACGTGGGTTGTCGGGCTGTCGTTCGATGTAGGTTATTCTGGTTTGCGACGCAGTGTCATAAATTTTAACACCCTGTACGATCAGTTGAATATAGTCGTTGAGCCAGGTGTCTGGACACTGACAAGGTCATTAGCCCATGCAATCAGACTACCTCTCCACCGGATATGCCAGATCGGGCCTTCTCCTAGATGCAACTCTGTCCCTTTGTGTCCCAGCCAACCTTTTTCGTGCATTGTAAGAGTACCGGCCATGCCCCCGCATACGACTGCACGAGACCCTCTCTTCGCGAAGTTGGGTTCAAGGGCTAAGCTTCTCAATGGGCGTTTCATATTGAAAACATAGGACTCTGAACCAGAGATGGAATGAACGAACACCTGTCCTGGTTTGGGTCATTAGGCAAGGAGAGACAACTAGGGATCGACAGTTCACCATCCATTGAGGCCGTGCCAATAAAATCCGCAGTGGTATCGAAACACATGTCTACGACCGACGCTGTATGAGGTTTGAATGTCTTGATACGTTTGCCCGTCAAGTCCAGGATATGTGCGAACCCATTGTGTGAACCGAGCGCCTGTATAGCAATGTGAGCAGAGACCGCTGAGCAAAGACAATATACCTTACCAAGAATTTGTCGGACACCGCAAGAGCAGAAGCAGAATCTTTCTTGAGAAGATCTTGATATGCGCCGCCGCCAAACCGTTCATACTTTAGTGCTGGTTCATCGTCATCGTCATCATCATCATCCTCCTCCTCCTCTTCTTCTTCTTCGTCCTCTCCTCCATCTTCCTCTTCGTCTCCTTCGTCTTCTTCATCATCCTCTTCATCGTCTGTTCCATCGTCGTCACTGTGACGTCCGCTTGCTGTTGTGTTTGCCGCGTCTTCGTGGTATAACTCTGTTTTACTTTCAGCGTGTAGTGATACAGTTTGGGGTATGAGCTGCACAACAGGAGAAATGCTAGCATTATTAGCCACTTCATTATCGGGGACGTGATCTTCGGGATGTGGTGGGACACGTTCTGTCGGGTCGGTGTTAGTGACCGTCAAGGCGGACGCTTCGTGAGGACGAGCATGGCTCCCCGCGGTCATGTCTGCGTCTTCTCCGAGGCCATTTTGATGAGTCTGACCATGATCGTCGGTAGACATGAAAGGTGCGTGAACCCAAGAAGGTTCCGGTGATGGACGCGTTATTAGAAGTAGCGCTGGCGTCGAAGGTTGGCTTATTACGCAACCGATCGCAGACGCGCGTCTCGTCATGGCCGCATTGTTGACCTCTGAGCGGGAGCGGAGAATATCTCAGTCCTCGTCAGTGTCCCTCTATACGTTGCATATAACATTTTTACAATGTACCCCCACTACTCTTTTCGCACAGAATTCCGTGTTTTGGGCTGAGTGGTCTTTGTGCGTCTTGTTTGTCCTTTTACACTGTGTTTGCTCAAGTGTGGTTGCTTCAAGTCTTCACTTCCGCAATATTTCCCCCTAGACTGCGTGCTCAGACATATACACCCCCATTTGTTTTTCGAATTGGTTTCGGCGCGATATTTGCCGGTGCTGGTTATGTGTTGGCCTCGGGCGACTCGAGGAATGGGAGTGGCATTGCTACAGGTAACTGCGCATCGAATCACCTAACTTCATCGCTGCGAACGTTGACCTTGGAACTGCAGCTTGGTCACTGAGCTACTTGGTTCTCGAACAGTTTTCACTCGGGCTTCAACGGTCCCTTCGGCTTCCACGCAGTGGACTTTCTCTCGCACTTTCCGGTGCTACCGCTGCAACAGCCATGTTATATGGAACGGAGCATTTTTTCCTCAGCGACGAGGAATCCGAACTGGACTAAAATCATGTATGGGGTGTGAATGCTAACCTCTCTGTCACTGCTACCTTCCTTACCAACAATACTTTGTTTGCGATGTTAGTCACATTTCTTTTACCTATGGAGTGTTCGTCTTTTACAGACCAGTCCATCCAAAACCAGACCCGACCGTCATTGTCGCAGATAATGGCAAGTCTTGCGAGCTAGGACCGACGGAGATCGTATAGTTGCCACTCTCCACGACCCATCTCTCTGAGCTCTCAACCCACGATGATATTGCATATTTGTCCAAGCGGAACTCTACAGGCCCACTTTCGCCAGCCTCCAAGAATATTTTTGAGAATTCCTTCAAGGTGAGTGGAGGATGGGTCAAGGCTGAGTGCGATGGCCATGAGATGTATAATTGGGCGATCTCGAAGCCAGCGATATTTCCGGTGTTCTTCACCGTGAATTTGGCCGTAACAGCGATATCATGCTCACTTGTGCTTGGTTCTGACACTGTTAAACCAGAATACTGGAAAGTCGTGTAGGACAAGCCGTGTCTGTGAAGCCATTAACAACCAAATGGAAAGGCCACCCGAAACTCACGTACCCGAAGGGAAAAGCAGGGACGACGCTTTTGTGTTGATAATGCTTGTATCCCTGGGAGACTGTAAGTTCCCAAGACCGTGACAGATGTGTCTCCGCAAAATAGGCTGCTGACCACAAAAATATCCTCGGCATAGCGAACCTACGTCAGCGTGAGCACAGAATGTCTAGGATGCGCTGAAAGATTACCTTCCCGTCCTCTACATTGAAATAGCCGAAAGACGGAACGTCCTCCAATCGAGCTGGGAAAGTGATCGAGAGCTTGCCTGAAGGGTTCACTTTACCGAACAGTACATCCGCGATTGCGTCGCCTGTTGCATTACCCAGATACCATGCGTGGACAATGGCGGGGACGGAATTTACCCAGGGCATGGTGATTGCAGATCCCTAAATAGTATCAAGTGAGCGCAGGAAGAAGAAATCTGCCGTTGCAGTGACTCTTACTGATTGCGTAACGACGATGGTTTTTGGATTAACCCCAGCCACTCTCTGGATAAGCTCATTCGTCCTCCCAGGCAGATCCAGCGTGGCACGATCGTAACCTTCTGACTCCCTTGATATCGGTGGTGCATCAGAACAACTCCGAACAGTAACTGGCAATGGACCCATACCAGTCACCGTTCAGTCCTACGACGGCGATGACGGCATCTGCGGCCTTTGCGACTTGAACAGCGCTTTCGAGGAGCTCTTCGGGGTCATGGACTTCGGCTCCTCCTAAGCGGACGCCAGCGCTGATATCCGTCACTGTCTCATTCTCGTCGCCGTCTGCGGGTCCTCGGACGTTGCAGAATTCTACGTAAATGCTGTGCGCCTTTTGGGCAGCAAGCTGAACAACTCCCCTCTCTTCCAGCGTGCCGGAACCAAAGAACTCCCCTCCTCGGCGTTGCCGTGTCCAGTTGTCGATGACAAGTTTGTCATCTACCCAAAGCTGAGTCGTAGATGGCTCGTCAGAAGATTTCCTACTAGATGCCCGTTGAATGTGATCACCTTTGCCCTTCCCGCGACTGTAAGTCCAAACTCAAAGACCATGTCCTTCTCGCGGGGTACTAGCTGGCCGCGCAGCCTTAGCGTCCATCTACGTGTGCCGACTTGGGGGCTTGAGTGGTCGAACAACATACGCATCTCGTCAATCAACCTTGTATGGATCGGTTCTTCCACGACAACCATGCTATCATCACTCTCGTGCCTATGCCACGTTCCCAACCAGCCACGCTGTCCTGTCGTGGTGACAATATCAAAGTCGAGGGTGGGAAGTGCGATAACTCCTGTGATGTGCTTCTAGCAAAGTCTTAACAGGTTTGAAGATGATAGACTAACCTCGAGCCCCCTCACTGTACGCAACTTGTGTACCCTTGGGTAACGCGTTGACAATTCCATTATAAGGAGACACGAAATACGACGGCTTCAGTGATGCAGAACCGCCTCCAGATAAGACTATTCCCTTGGCGTTTCCTCCGATTATCGCTACTTTCTTTAGGCTGTCAGCTTGGAGAGGAAGGGTAGCATCCTTGTTCTTCAACAGGACGATAGACTCCCTAGCAACCTTGCGCATCAATTCTTTATCCTCCTCTGAGTCTAACGTGCGCTCTTGTCCGTCACCGTCGAGTACCTATAGTGGTGAATTTGACACCAGACCGCGGGAAGTCGTAAAGGATCGCGGGCACGAACCTCTGGCGCTGCCTTTGCAGACTTTTGGACTAGTTCAAGGACTTTTTTTGCGCGCTCTTTGATGGTGTCGACATCAATTTTCTTCGCTACAATACATCTCTCAACCTGTTCCAATGTGCGCCACTTGTTAAGCCCGGGCATTTCAAGGTCCAGCCCGGCATTTATCGCGTGATCCACGCTGTATGTACCGAACCTGGGAACGGTTCCGTAGACGAATGGCTTTTGGTTTGTTAGAAATCTTACCAGTCGCTCATGATCAATCCATCGAACTTCCACTCTCTTCGGAGGATATCGCGTAGGAGGTGAGGGTTCTCAGAAGCGTGAGGACCATTGACGCGGTTGTAACTGGTTGGGGTTTGCATCAGGACCAAGTGAACGCCCGAGTCGTGAAAGGTCTTGGACTCAGACGTACGCCGTCATGATTGCCCATGGCTGCGCGTATTTCTGCGCCAGCATAAATGGCATCAAGTAGATCTCTCGGAGAGCGCGCGGGCTCAATACGCTGTCATATCCCATACGTTCATTCTCTTTGTCGTTGGCTCTGGGATTCGGATTAGCGCACGGGCCCAGCACGCCCGAATGGCCCTTACACGAAATGCTTAATAGTTGCACCTATACCGCCACTCTGCACTCCTTTGATGAATGCTGAACAGATGATTCCAGAGAGATGCGGGTCCTCTGAAAAACTCTCGAAGCTCTGTAGACGAAGCGCGGGTATGAGCACTAAATCAGCGCTTGTGGTGACGCTGAGATATATGATATGTGCTCACACGACCCCCAAGCGGGTTCTAAAAGACAAGTCAAGATTTCGGAACAAGCCAATGACACGTCAAGTCACGCACACGCTGGATGTTGCACGTAGGGGCTAGGATTAGAGACGCGGCCTTGAGTTTCGCCTCGGAAGCAAGTAGCTTGAGTCCGATTTCCTCAACAAGATCACGGTCCCATGTGGCTGCCAAAGCTGTAGCGCACTATTCCTCGTGAATTCAGGTTGAGGGAAGCGTCTTAGTGAGGCTCACTGGAAGGCACTTTGCTGGTGTGCTCATGAAGAAACTGCCACCACGAATACCTTAGGCACGCGCATGGATGAGTCTCTAACTACCTATGGTCGACAAGAACAGCGCATCGCACCGTTCGGGCCATCACTGACCTGTATCTTATTAGACGATATGAACACGTCGCCGTGATAAGAGTCTTACTTTGATAGCTGGGATGCCAAGTCGTTCGATAGCAGCCGTGTGCCATATGCCAACCCCGGCGATTAGCTTTACGGCCTCTTCTACGGACAATTTGTCAACAATTCCATCAATGTCGGGATTGGCAAAGTCTGAAGGAGGCATGGCAGCTGGTACTTTACTGATATGTGATCAACAGGAACAGACAGGTTAGGGTCACTAAAGTAGGAAACTGAACAGCGTAACTACTCCCAGCTCCAACACACCGCGTTTTGCCGTGTGCCACGCTGACTACGTAACGATAAGCACTGACACCAAGAGGGTGCTCACGCTCGGCTACACCACCTCGCGAGAAAGCGTTCATACACCCTTAATTCAGCGAAATCTCCTCGGTTTCCCCAACATCCTCGTCACCCTCGTCATGACTAGTTGGTAGTCGTTCCTTCTCAACAGGCGGTGGCGGAGGCACTTCCACGCTCGAGTTAGATGGAGCAGTCAACCCAGCTTCCTCTGCGTCATCGGGGTTAAGTTGTGTGTCTCCTGGTCCAGTGCCAGTAGCTTGCCGGCCACGCGAGACACTGTCCGACTCCAGATGGGTTGGAGGGAACTTAAATTCCCGGTCCATGGTTCCATGTCTAGCCCGCGGGGGACCCTTATTCCTTGCGGACCTCGTTTGCGATGTTACGTCTTGCGATTCATCCCCATCCCCGCTTTCCTCCAGTGTTGGATCAAAGGTTCTATGCGCCGGTTTTGGAGATTCGAAACTGGCTGAGGGCGTAGGGCCAGGAGACGTAGGTGTCCGAGATGGCGCAGGCATCGAGGCACGATTCGCAACCTTCGCTGCTTGGGCACTCTGAGGGAGAGAAGCTTGGGACATGGACTGCGGGCGTGTGAACGGTGCTGGGTTCATTGGGGTAGACGGAGTAGTACCGAGATAGAATCCCGAAATGGGTACCATTCTGCGAGATCAGTTGGTGAGATTATTCGCCAGGAGGAAGCATTAGGCTCACTTCTTTTCGGCGTAACAACCCAGAATCCATTGAGGCTGAACAACTGGTATACTTAGCTGGAGTGCCCGTTGATACTCAACCCCAGGAGCGCTAGAGATACTACCCGAGGTCTGCGCGCCTGTTGGCGTGGCAGCAGGACTGGTACAAACAAAGTGGGTGGTGTCAATCTGGATCTTATCACTCCACTTTGCCTGCATTTCCTGCAATGCCATCTTCGCGTTTTCTAGTAAAACAGAGTCCTGTACATTTCCGAAGCATACTGATATGCCGGACGTGTCGGTCATGGTATGAGTCCGAACGTTAATAAGATCTGACTGGAAGGTCCCAGCTGTCGTACGCATGACAAGCCGAAATGAATAGTCGGTGTTAATATCGAGACCTGATAGTTTCGTAGAGAAGTTCTGAAGCGGTGATGGTATGGCCGCTAGACGTTGACCATTTTTGTATATGTCAAGGGATCGCAGGGAAGCCGTTGCTAGTTCGAGGGGCGGCCATTCCAGTGTTACAGACGTTTGGGTAACATTGCGGAGCTACGATTATTGCATCAGCACAGTGCTTTTGAGGAAGTGAGGAACCGACATCAATTTGGGGGACTTTCGGCATTCTTTGACCAAATTCTTCCAAGATATCGCCCTGCAGCTCCCAGAACTCGAGCTCCCTCTTTTGTTCTTCTGCGACATTCTGCGTAACGGAAATGTTCACAATCGAGCCAGTGGTAGCGCCAGGCGGGAGAAGGAGAGAAGGAAACTCGATGAGGTGGGCGCGTTCCCCGAGAAGAATCTGAGATGGTCAATGTAAGAATCGACAAGCCGCGTGTGTCTGAAATGTGTTTGGCTCACCGCCATGCCAGCATCTGCAACGCGGCTCGTTCCATGAGTTTCGCAATGCAATAACGAGGGGCGCACCCAGTTTTCCGACAGTAAACATGAAGCTATCTGGCGAATTGAGCGACATCCTGAGAAATTAAAGGGAGTCTTGGGTGGCGATACGGGTAATAGAGTAGTGGCTGAACGGAATGGGGTCTCACTCACGGGGAAGCGGGCCGTCAACAAAGCGGCGGTGCAATATCCGCGCCGCAACAAGCCAGGAAAGGCCTCCACACATTACCACAAACGTAACACGGTAATGAGTGTGCGACTACAGTATCACTGTGCGACTGTACGATAATTCCGATATCCCCATATCCCTCCCAGGCAAGAGAAGTCCCTGGACCAATTCCTGCTTGGTTTCCCAACTTTGATTTCCCCCTCCATTGAACACGCCCAATTTACACCCTGCACTGTCTTACTTCTGTTCGCTCACACGGAAACGGTCGCAAGGAACGGCCCGTAGATACTGTCCTCCACAGCGGCTTGTCCAGACAAGCAACTCCCAGCATTAGCGGGGCAGGTTCAAAATCTGGACGGCAGTTCAGCTCGTAGTCGTAGAAGGCTGACCGCTTTTGAAGATGGAGGAGCCTGACGGCAAGTCTGAGCAGATGGACGAGGTGGAACCCGACATGATAAGGTCGTTGTCAAATTAGAATCACAGGATGTCATTGATACAAACGGGTAAGGGAAGGAGTGTGCGGACATTAAACGAAATATCTCGCATGGGGGGTCCATGAACTGGTCCATGAGATGGCTGAATAGATGCTGGATTCCCCAATTCGATGGAACTAAGAGAACAAGTCTCCCTTCGCCGTATCAGCCCTTGTTTATTACAGTCATGAGCGCCAGGGCAAGAATGGAGTACGAGGGTGCCGAACGCAACAAATTAATGCTGCGTTCGAGTCGCCACCCGGGACGTCCCGCATTTATGTTGATTAGCAGTCTAGGCGATTCGAGCCTTCTTCCTAGTATGCCCAGCATGGCCCCCACTTAGACTTGCAAAGCTTGTAACACTTCCGTGGGTCTGCCCTTGCAAGTGTTGCTGCTGTGTAAATTGAGCAGGTAACTGCTGCGCATGTGTGGCTTGCGCAGGCATCATCGACGGTGCCTCATCAAGTGTGATCCGACGCTGGGGAGGAAGTTGTGCCGGAGTGTTGAGCTGCTGTTGAAACACGCTAGTGGAATGCTGTTCACTTTATATAGGACTGGCGAAATAAACCAGACGGACTTATAAGTGGGGTGCGGATCCTCTTGGAACCAGTTATGAGATAGGGCATCTCTAGCGTTCATTCTCTTGTCAGGGTCATAAGTGAATAATTTACTGAGGAAATTGATGGCCGTCGGCGGTAAAGAGCGTTGTTTACACCAGGCATCGAGACGATTTGGAGAACTGATAATCAAAGAGTTATGACTAACATTTTGTAAGACAGAAAGAGACGTACTCATCCAATCGTTTTACGTTATGGTACTCAGGCGTATTCCTCATTCCTGGCCATTCCCGTTCTACAGCACTCAATAACTGTACTGATGTTGCAGGAAAATGCAGTACCCACCGACAGGTTTCCCGAGCACTTCAATAACCTTGAGAAGCTGGTCTTTCTGAAACGGTACATTTTTCTTCGAGTCAAGCTTTGCCTCCTCCCCCTTGAAGATGGGACGAAGGCTGGCTAACTCGGCCATAACACAGCCTACTGCCCAACAGTCGACGGCTTTGTGGTAATGCTTCGATCCCATGAGAAGCTCCGGCGAACGGTACCAAATCGTAACCACAACTTTATCCCCTGCAAAAAGGGGTTGCAGGGGTTGATACGTAAGACGAGCGAGACCGAGATCTCCGATTTTGACTACACCGGTAGAAGTGATAAGGATATTCGCAGGTTTGAGGTCCCGATGTAGTATATGGGAGTCATGAAGGTATAGAAGGCCGTTCAAAAGCTGATAGATGAGGGATTTAAGCAAGTCATGAGGGATGTGCGAGCGGAGAGTCTGCGAATAATGGTGGATCACTTGCTGGAGCCTAGATCAGTCGCCATCACAAGGTCGGGAGTATGAGGCTCACCAGAAAGTCATGTTCCGCATACTCGAACACCATATAGATAGACTTGTCTTCTAATATGACTTCCTTAAGGGCGACGATGTTCTCATGACATATCTCTCTGTTGAGCTATATCACGTTTCAAGGGGTATTTCAGGGAAAACCAGATAGACAATATACCTACAGCGATTTCACGAATTGCGCTCTGGCTGATCCCCGTGTATGCCACTACATCTCCATCCTTGTCGGGTTTAAATTTCTTGATAGCATGGAGTCTGGCATCCTCATCCTTGCTCTGTGCTTTGTAGACTCGGCCGTAAGTTCCAGAGGAGATGAAACCCAGAATGGTGTATTTGGTTGTGACACCGCGATGAGCCTCGTCGCGTTTGGCACGGTAAACTCTCATCACGTCATGTTGTATTGCCTGAGACCGGTCGTCAACCATGGGAAGAAGAGGTACCCGGCAGCTCTACGGCTCTCCGACCGATTTGCGGCTGCCACCGGGCCGCTCAGTTCCGATTGTGCATGAGTTTCACGGAAACCTTCCAACCCGCACAGACACATACTTGCAGTATGCCCCGACGCCGAGTATCCTATTACTATGATCGTCAGATCTTCAACTATCCTCCTCAATCTTCTGACTGACTGTTCTTGTAGCTGACGTTGGATCGTACTCGTATGGCACAGGTCACCCAATGAAGCCTCTCCGCATGCGGATCACCAACGAGCTACTCACTGCATACAACATGTTGGATAAGATGGATATCCTAGTAAGTTGTTCCCCCCCCTGCGCGTTTCTACTGAAGGCAGGGACAGAGAGCAGAGCGTGCAACTCCTGAAGCCATGACGGCGTTCCATACCGATGAATACATCCATTTCCTAGCCAGGGTTACCCCGGATACAGCAGAGGAGCTAACGTATAACGGGACGCGATGTGAGTCACTCCTCGGCTATACTTGGATCAGACAGCTGAACCCGATCTCCAAGTTCTTGTTGGAGATGACAATCCCGCTTTCGAAGGGGTGTTTGAGTTCTGCTCCATCTCAGCAGGCGGCACCATAGGTGTGCAAGTCACTTATTGGTTTCTTGGTCACTGCCCGGCTCTACTCACACTTCTGCTAGCCGCTGCAAAAAGAATTGCATCGGGCGCGGCAGATATTTCAATCAATTGGGCAGGCGGCCTACATCATGCTAAGAAGAGGGAGGCGTCTGGCTTTTGTTACATCAATGACATCGTGCTCGGAATCCTCGAACTCTTGCGAACATACCCAAGGGTACTGTACATTGACATTGACTGTCACCACGGAGACGGCGTCGAGGAAGCGTTCTACACAACTGACCGTGTCATGACCGTTAGTTTCCATAAGTTTGGAGAGTATTTCCCTGGAACTGGGACACAGGAAGACCGAGGACGAGGAAAGGGGATGGGATACGCCATCAACGTCCCACTGAAAGATGGTCTCAACGATGATTCCTTCAGGAACATATACGAGCCGGTAAGCAAGCTCCATGCAATGTAGCAATGTCGGCGGAGGTATTCATTGGTCATAGGTCATTGCCCGTACAGTGGAAATGTTTCAACCTTCTGTGATTGTTCTTCAGTGTGGAGTCGACTCTCTTGCTGGCGACAAGTTAGGATGTTTCAACGTGACCATGCAAGGCCACGCTCATTGCGTTCGCTTTGTTCGTGACATGAACATTCCGTTCATTCTCCTTGGGGGCGGTGGCTACACTGTGAAGAATGCCTCGCGGACGTGGGCGTATGAAACCGCCTGCGCTCTCGGGATTGAGAACGATATTGACCTCAATCTCCCATGGAACGAGTTTTTCGATTGGTTTGGACCGCGGTACAGACTCGAAGTTGCAGAGAACAATATGGAGGATACAAACCTGAAGGATGGGTCCTTGGATAGAGTGAGGTAGGCTAGAAACCTTGGGCACGTTATGGTTTCTCAATTATGGCAGAGAAGCGGCTTTACAGCAGCTTTCAGAGCTTCAAGCTGCTCCCTCAGTAGGCCTTCACGACGTTCCTCGCGAGAGTGTCGGGCAACATCTCGGGCTCATGACAGACGACGAAACACTATCAAGGGATAATCTAGACGAGAAGCTTGCTCGTAAGTTACCCACTACTGGTCCTTTCCAAGAGCCCTGACACTAACACTCCTTAGAACACGCGCGTCATGTGTATCAGCTACAGGAAGCAGATACACGTGAACCCGACTCCGATGAATCCGAAGACATTGAGTCCCATCGGTATGATTCCGCCGACTCCTCTGCAAGCCGTAGTCGCCAGAGCCGGCTGCAACGCTCAAGACAGAAAAAACGCATGAGCATCATGTCAAATGAATGGTATGATGTGCCACAGCTGAGCCATTTCGGCTACTACGACCGAGGCAACGTCGAAACTGTCGGCAACAACAAGTCGGGCAGGTTAACATTCTTCGATAGCAGACTTCGATGGGACGCCGATGCACGGAAGGTTGTCACTAACAGCGACATCCGCCTAAGTGTAAAGAACCTTATGGAAAAGGGCGGATCAAAAAACGATGTCGTGGACATGGATGAAGATTGTATGGAGGACGAAGAGGGCTGAGTCCCATGGCAAGGGGTGCCACACGAATCGTCACATTCACGTGATCCGTGACGTGTGACGTGTATGAGTACTACTGTATTTTGTGTTTCGAGTCTGATCTCTCTTCTTCGGTCTCCTCCTTCTTGTCCTCTGGAGCCATAGCCAAAATGCCGACTAAACTTGAAATTGAGCGTCAAGAGAAGATAGCTCGGAACAGGAAGTTGCTTAATGATTTGATGGGCAGAGTGGGTAAAGAAAAAGACGCCAGAGCCAAGCCGACTGTGGGCAGAACTGCGGGGCGCAAAAGTGCCCCAAATAAACGCAATCCACCTCCAAAAACGCGTACGCCACTCTCTTCTGATAGTGACTTGGAGGGACCTCGCCCGACGAAACGAGCACGTCCGGAAACTCCACAACTCGGCCTCCGCCGCAGCTCGAGAAATACGGGGAAGGCACCACCTGACTATCAAGCCGAGTCTCAAGAACGGGTTCCCCGTCTGGTCACGTCAAAAATTGGCGTTGGCCATGATAGAGAGCCAAATCAGCGCTCTGGAAAGCGAGTACATGACCCGTATGAAGGATGCCACCAAGTGACTTGGGGATGATTTGCGCTGATACTATGGGTGACGCAGGAAGACATTTGGCCCCATCCCAGGCGTTCCCGTTGGGACGTGGTGGGAAACCCGGTAGGCATTACGCGCTATTATCCTCGTGCTGCTTTGGCTGACGGTGACACAGAGAAGATTGTAGCAACGACGCTGTTCATGCGTACGTTGTGATTTATAAGCTACTGCGTCACGAACTCATGTGATGTGCCAGCCCTTGGGTTGCGGGGATATCTGGGTCTAATGAAGGTGCCTATTCCGTCGCCCTCTCTGGGGGATACGAAGACGACGTGGACTTGGGTGACTGCTTGTATGTGCTTGTTTGAGATATGTAAAGTTAGCCTCCCTCTCTGACATTATTCCAGTACCTTTACTGGATCTGGTACAGTCTTCACTTTTGTGGTTAATTGCCCCCATTGAGAATGTCTTCAGGCGGACGGGCTCTGAAAGGGACCAAAACGAACCCCAAGAATGTGCGTCGCTAATCCTTCAGCAAGATGCAATTGAAAATTTTGACGGCAATTTATTCACCTCCCCTCCATTAGCTGCGAACTGCACCCCAGAGCTCAGATCAGAGCTTTGAACATTCATTTAACAAGGCGTTGAAGGTAGCATTTTCGAATGTGATATATTTCGTCCTCTAACCACCACATAGATGTCGTCGGAGACAGGAAAGCCTGTCCGTGTCATCCGTGGCTTCAAGCTACATTCGCCATTTGCACCCTCGGAAGGGTGAGGCCTCCCTCTCTTGCGTGTTAATGTTGATAACCAATACGGATACAGATACAGATATGATGGCCTCTATACCGTTGAGAAGGTGAGGTTCTGTGCGTCGCTAGGTGCACGCCTTCTCATCTGAATTATGCAGGCCTGGATGGAACAGGGCCTAAATGAAGGTGGTTTCCTAGTTTGCAAGTTCGTTTTCCAGGTAAGTTCAGAGGGCTTTGTGAGACTGTTCCTACTTAATTCTCTCAGCGACTGCCAGGACAATCTCCCTTGCCGAGGGATGACGAAGAAGAGGCAGATGAAGAAGATAGTGTCACTAATGACGAAGATACTCCTGAGTCCCAGGTTGAAGACGCGTCTTGCTAGGTTGCCCAATGCTTTGTTTACGCATATGATGTGTCAATTGCTTTGCTCTCTGGTTGCTCAGAGATAAACACTTGGATATAATTGTATATAAAGTGTGTTGTTATCAAAGACTTCCATAGGCTTGTTAATATACATAACGCAGTGGAGTGTCAGCCTTTTGACAGAACCAGCTCGAAGACATCCTGACTTTGCCCATTAGGTGGACACCTACGGGAGTCGGCTCGCACACGTATCAAATACAGCACCAAACTGTCGTACTGTCGTACTGTCGAACTGTCTCCGTGTTGGCCATTCTGGGTAAGCTGAGGCATACTCACGTATCTCCCGTTCAACCTTCAACCCGAGCCAGTCATAGATTCAAGGGTAACTTCTCACATTCTGCTATTCCAATCGCTACGGACTTAGGCTTACTCGTACAGCGAACATGAACGTGTCTCTATATGATTCAAAGGGGTGGAAAATAAGTATTTCGCGGGTTTAATGTCCCAAATTGTGTAGGCATAGCTCTACCGCATGTCCAAGGGCGGGATCCAATCGGGAACATTGTCCCAGGAGAATCGTGGAGCCATAAAGGCAGCGCGTACATTGTCCGGCAATAATGAGGAATAGTTCGCTGGTAGCAAAGTGTCGTACGGATTCAAACCTGACCTGTACGTCGACTTCGCATTTACGAAATCGGGGGCAGCAGACCTTGCATGCGGCTTTTGTCCTCCTGTAGGACCGTTCTGCGATACAGGAGATGCGGCTTGGCCAAAGGCCGACTGCTGAGCTGGGGCTCGTGCACCAAGGGCAGATGTCGATTGACCGAAGGCAGAAGTGGCAGGTTGACCAAATACCGACGTTGGTTGACCGAATGCCGAGGTATTTGGCGCCGGCTGGCCGAACGGCGAAACCGTCGGTGAAGTAGGAGATGTGGAAGTTTGGCCAAATGCTGGAGCTGAGCTGGGCGTAGGTTGCCCGAATGCAGACGTTGCGCTATTGGTCGCACCGAAAGCAGTTTGAGTTTGCCCAAATCCGGACCCTGTGGTTGGGCTGAACGCGCTGGGTCTCCCAAAGGCTGAATTGGTAGAGTTAGCGGTGCCGAACGTTGATTGACCTGGTTGCGCCCCGCCCGCAGAACCACCGAACGCAGATTGTCCGAAAACTGATCCAGGAGAGGTAGTAGGGTTGGTCGAGGCGGCTGTGAATGCTGACGGCCTTGGTCCAGCGAAGGCAGAAAACCCTCCACTATTCGCGGCTGCGCCGCCGAACGCAGGCTTGGCGATGGAAGATGGACCAAAAGCAGAGGTCTGACCGAAGGCAGGCGCGCCAAAAGCCTGTGTCCCAAAGGAAGAAGTTCCTTGTTGCTGGCCAAGCGCCGACATTGGATTAGGGCTCTGCGTACCAAAAGCCGGGGGCTGTCCAAAAGCAGACGCATTTGTTGCTGCACCGAATGCCGAGCTTGACCCTGAAACCGGTTTTACGGTCGTGCTGTTAGGTGCGTCGTTTCCAAGACTGTTTCTCTTGGCGGCTTCGAAGGCGCCTTTAATGTCATTGCGTGCGTTCGCAAAGACTTGTTCCGCATTTGCAAACCCATTTTGTTCGTGTTGAAGCTTTTTCCAATACGATCAAGGAATCGTTCTACCCAATGCAACAGGGGAAACGTACATATTCGTTGATATTTCCGTTTCGTATGGCAGTGAATGCCTTGAAACGAAGCTCCTCGGGTGATTCATCGAGTGGCGGTAGAAGATTTTTCTCATGCTTCGCGGGTCCATAAGATGAAAGTGACCATGATGGTTGATCTGCTTTAGCATCGAAATCCCTTGTTATCGTTTCGAGGCTGGGAGATCAGATGTCAGCTACCCCTACGCGATAGGAATGAACGTGTGCCATGCCTGTACGGAATAGTCTTTGGAGCGTTAGCAGGAGTCCATGTCGGGTCTATGGATCAACTAAGGGATGTGGACGATGCAAAAACTACGGTGACTTACTCCCGAAAGCTGAGCGGCGGTCTGTTTGGGCGTTCTGGGGGTGTTCATTACGACATTGATCTCCGAATTTGCATGCACCACGAATGTAAAATTGACAGACAACCTGTATATGAGTCAGTGCGTTGGTTGGCCGGCTTACTGGGGGTCTCCCACCATCGTTGTCGCAAAAGTTGGATTCGTGGGGTCGTGCATGACCGGCATGACCCTTCAATCGGTTGAATTCCGGGCCGGGATCCGGTCCGTTCAACCGGGGCTATCCAAGTGGCAGCTCCCGTTCTCCATTTCTCTTCTCACATATGATGTAGAGCTGGATGAGCTCCTCCGAAACCTTACAGCCACTTCCTGAACCAGTCCGTACGAGACTGCGCTCTACTCAGCTTCTCACTTCACTGCCTCAAGTTGTGTCCGAACTTGTTCGAAATAGCCTCGACGCCTCCGCGTCTCATATTGACATTGGGGTCGACTGCCAGGAATGGGAGTGTTGGGTCAAAGATGACGGCAATGGAATCGCGAGAAATGGCCTAGATGCACTTTCTAAGTGCCATGAAGCTGGGAGGTATCGTATGTGCCTCCTTCATTAATTAAAGATGTTCTTTTAGACCAGCTTTCGAACTAGACACATCCAAAGCCTACAACTTAAGCTCCCTGGCAGAAATTTGCACTTTCGGATTCAGAGGGGAAGGTAGCGTGTATATTTCGTGCTCCCGACATGTTTTGTGACGGTCGCGTAGCCCTGGCATCAGCGGCTGAAGTCTCATGTCTGGAAATCTCCTCCCGGACACCCATCTCCCGGCAGACATGGTCTGTCATCACCAAGGTGCATCCCCACTTGTCGAATCACTGATTTCATTATTAACATCCGGAAGGATGGTAACTGTCTCTACAATGGACCTGCAGTCCGTTGGCGAATGGAGCATTCGGGGACGGTCGTATATCTTCGCGACATATTTTACAACGTACGTCTAACTGCAGCGCCTACATTAGAGACCTAAAACATCGGCCTAGTTGCCGATCCGACGCAGCTCTCATTTTCGGCCGCCAAAGACCATGGAAATTGTTTGTCGAGACATTGAGACCTTAGCACTGGCATTTCCTGGAGTGTCGTTCACCGTTAGCACCATACGCCAACCGTCCGAAATCAGTCACCACACCAATCGAGTGCTACACATTCCGAAGGTTCCTAACAGTTCCTTTCATAATCCTTTTTCTCATCAAATAACGGCCAGACATCGTCCATCCTGTCTGCCTTTCGTCACATAAATGGTAAAACTCTGGCCGATGTGCGTACGCTTATCGTCCAAGACGAACGTTTCTTTATTGACTGCTGCTCAGGAAGTGGATGAGGTTGCAGTATCGTCTGGTGCAATGAAACTCGGAGGCTTTATTAGTCTTAAAGGATCACGTACGAAGGAAAGGGTTCCTTGTACGTCGACGCACGTCTGAAACTGAAACTCTATGAACAGGCCCATCAATATATTTGTCAGCATTCGCTGCTTTATCAGTACCCGAGGAGATATTCTAATCCCTTGGCCAGATATCAACCGCTACCCACTTTCCCAATCTCATCAATTACATCGCAATGTTGATGACGCCTTCTCTAACAGCGGCTTCTCGCAGAGAGTGCGCATGCGTTACCTTTTCACTGGGTTACTTAATGAACGCCTTGATGTAGGCTTCAATTGCCGATACCACCAACCACTCTTACCAACGTCAGTGAATGCACTTCATCATTTATAGTTGACTAGATGCCGTTGTAGATACTCGGCGCTCTCCCCACAAACCCGACCAAAAGCCCATATACGTTCTTAGCTTGACAATCCCGCCAAAAGACATTGATAATTGTTTGGAGCCTGGAAAGTCATTTATCCATGTCTCAGTAAGCCTGCATTTACTATTATATCGAAACGCACCGCTTACTAGGCCATATTTTAGAATGAAGATGTCATCACCGCTTTCATTGAATCTGTCATCCAGGCGTTCCTTCTTCGCCACGGATTCCTTATCGGTAGTGAAGTTCGATCCACACCACGAAAGCGGTGGAGGAAAACTACTGAGGAGTATCCGTCTCGAGACGCATCTGACATACGAACTTCACGACAGAACAGCCCACTGTCTACCACGCGTAGTACGCTGCCGATCAGCTGCGGCCGAGATAACGTGCCATCGTTGCACGTCAGCCCAGTCAGTGGAATCACGTTTTCCTAGTTGTGGATGATCCTTATGTCATTCTTCGCTCAGGGTGATGACAATGACGAAAATGAAAACGTGTGGATCGATCCCAGCTCGGGCATTACGTTTTCAATCGACAAGAGGACGGGTCATTCCCATCCTCGCACCCCGCTAAGCCGAGACCCTGATGAGGATAACGCACAAGCGATATGCCCTACACGAAGAACTATCGCCTACACTGACCCCGGAGACCGTGTAGGTGAACCTCCACAGTGGATTCTCAATGCCTTGAAGGTGCGCACCACGTGTGCGGACAGCATTTTGAAACTTACAAGTGCCACGTAAGGATAATTCTGCCTACTTGGTCAATGAGAGACCGATACCCTCAGTCTCTCAGCGACTTCCAAATCTTCTCTCTCTTTCTTTTGAGCATGTTGCATCCACAACACGTGCCGTGCACCCTAGTAACTGCGTCGACGGCTCTTTCTCGTCCACCTTCGATCAGACATCCATATGGCGCCTTCAAAAGGATGATCTCGCCCGTATGAAGGTGATAAACCAAGTTGATAGAAAGTTCATCGTTTGTGCGGTCGACCCGGTCAGAGAAAGTGAAGATGGTGGCGAGGCACCCGGCAGCCCAAGGTGCATGCTGGTCCTCGTTGACCAGCATGCTGCTTCAGAACGAGTTCGTGTGGAGGGTTTCCTGAAGAACTTATGTCACCATTTTCTCAATCCTGAAAGCACCGGGAAACAAAGCGTGAACCGTGTCGAACTGGACCCGCCACTCCGAATTCTTCTCAGCCAGAGGGAGGCGTCCATACTCCGTGGCACGCGGAGTATATTGGGAAGATGGTGTTTTGATCTAAGTTGGCCAGAACCAGAGAGTCGGGACCAAAGCGTCGATCAAGACGGGTATGAACAACTTTTAGTGCACAGCGTGCCGCATGTCGTTGGTGACAAGGTGCGATGAAACATCATCCTTTTTGTTAAAGCGTTATTCATCCGTTTACTAGCTTCTCGTGGGAGATGAACTCCGAAATTTCCTCAAAGAACACGCGGCAGAATCGGAGACTGATGACGTACTTCCAGCCCTCGGATTCGGATCCGAGGCCCATAAAGGTGACCAGGATCATCTCACATGGCACAAGGCGCTCCGTTGGTGCCCAAAGGGTTTACTCAGTCTCATCAATTCAAGGGCATGCAGAGGTTTCACGTCCATTTCTGCGAAGCGAACTCCCGCTGACTCCACCGAAGGTGCTATTATGTTCAATGATCCTTTGTCAATCGAACAATGCGAAAGGTTGTTGGCCCAACTTGCCGAGACGGCGTTTCCTTTCCAATGTGCGCATGGAAGGTCAGCCCCCCCCCTTTAGGCACCAGAGCCCACCCACTGACGTAATTTCCAAATATCATTCTCGTCGCTTGTAGACCGTCCTTAGTACCCCTCACCGGGACATCTGAGTATTCCTTTGGACAGGGACGGCAACAGGATGTCGACTGGGAACGGAGTGGATCGATGTTAACATCGTTAGGAGTAGACAATGATAATTGGAAATAGAGGACCGTTATTAGCGGAACTTAACTTACTCACAAAGGGTCCCATGACGTCACCATCTCTGTGCATCCACATAAAGGCGCAACGGAGATCGCGTGATCCGTTGACCGTTCCACCACAATACCCATCTTCACGACTCACCATGGGAAAATCGATCGCAAAAGTCGTCTACAAACCTGACCCCAATGCATCAGATGTCTTTCTTGTCATCGTCAATTCCGTGGAGGTACGATTCGTCTCAAACACCAGTGATAGGACCCCGTTCATACTACTCTAGTACAAGAGATGGAAGGACGGAGGTAATTATTCTTGTATTCAATGTTCACTGACACGATCGTTGAGAATCGGTGCTTCCAGACAGGTAGGAGCCCTTATACATCATTCTCGTTCACACAAGCACAAGTTGACCGAACGACCTCCATAGGACCATTCCCTTGGTCGAAGTAGTTGATTGTATGTAATGTCTCGCTGACTTATCCTATTCCCTCATCGCGGGTCGACCACAGCGTTC